>Ga0247825_10000902_pt1 | contig 19262 bp, 18 predicted proteins | sample 13C_Vanillin_Day_FD_194413 | JGI IMG/M metagenome (GOLD analysis project Ga0247825, IMG submission 194413) | Soil microbial communities from agricultural site in Penn Yan, New York, United States - 13C_Vanillin_Day48 | ecosystem: Environmental > Terrestrial > Soil > Agricultural land | place...
ACCCGCACCCTTGTACGGGACGTGGAGCATCTTCACCTTGCCCATCTGCGCCAGCAGCTCGCCCGAGAGATGAGTGGACGTGCCGTTGCCGCCCGAGCCGTAGGCGACCTGGTCCGGACGGCTCTTTGCCAGCGCGATCAACTCCTTCACGGAGCGTGCCGGCAGCGATGGATGGGCGATCAGCACGTTGGCCGAGTTCGCAAGGTAGATCACGAGAGCGAGATCACGCAGCGTGTCGAAAGGGAGTTTCTTCAATAGCGTGGGATTGGTGGTAGTGCTCGCGGACACCATCAGAAGGTTGTAGCCATCGGGCGGCGATTTCGCGACCAGCTCCGTGCCGATCACGGTGCCGCCGCCGGGGCGGTTATCCACGACAACCTGCTGGCCCCACGCTTCCGTCAGTTTCTGGCCGATCACGCGCGCGAGGATGTCGTTGGGCCCGCCTGGCGCGAACGGAACAACGATCCGCACGGTCTTGACAGGATAACCCTGGGCGATGGTGTTACCGGTGAACGACAGCGGCATCACGACAACGCAGGCGAGCCACAAGATTACGCGACAACCGAGCATGGATTTCTCCTCGTACGTTTATTGACTGCGTAACTTATTGACTGCGTAACTCAGGCATTTTAGCCCGTTCCCCGTCCTGACGCGGTCGCCGGCAGGGCGTAAAATCGCAATGATGAGAATCTTCAAGTACGCGCTGCTCGCCATAGGCGGGCTGGCAATCGTGGCCGGGGCGGCGCTCGCCTACATCGCCTCAACTTTCGATCCCAACCAGTACAAGCCGCAGATCATCCAGGCGGTGAAGGACAAGACCCAGCGTACGCTCAAGCTCGAGGGTGACATCAAGCTCACGTTCTGGCCCAGCATCGGGGCGAGCCTGGGCAAGGCGTCGTTGTCCGAGCGCGGGAGCGAGCGCGAGTTCGCTGCGGTGGACGATGCGCGCGTGTCGCTCAAGCTGATGCCGCTGCTCTCGCGCCAGGCGATCGTGGACACCGTGAGTGTCAAGGGCCTGCGGGCTCATATCGTCAAAGGCAAGGATGGAAAGACCAACGCGGACGACCTGGGGGCCGCGGATCCGGCGAAGCCAGCGTCCCCACAACCGGCCGATTTCAAAGTGGATATCGCGGGCGTGGAAATCACGAATTCCACAATTCATTACACCGACCAGGCCGCCGGCACGAAGTACGTGCTCTCGAACCTCGATCTCAAGACCGGGCGCATTGCGCCGGGTGTGCCGACCAGCGTCGAGTTCTCGGGTCACGTGCAGGGCGACAAGCCCAGGCTGGATATCCAGACGAAGCTGAAGACGCGCCTCGCTTTCGATCCCGGTCAGCTGGTCCAGCTCGACGATCTCGACCTCGAGGCCAAGGGTGCGGCGGCCGGAATGACTGGCATCACACTGAAGGCGACGGGCAGCGCCGCGGCCAAGCCCAAGTCAGGCGAGTTCATGGCCAGCAAGCTTGCGGTGGCGCTCACCGGCACCAGTGGCAAGGACAACCTGGACGTCAAGCTCGAGGCGCCGCGCCTGTCCTTCGGCGCCGACAAGGCGAGCGGCGACAAGGTGACGATCGTGGCGAAGATCAGCGGGCCGGGGGGCACCACGAACGCGAACCTCAGCCTGCCCGGCATCGAAGGCACTGCGCAGGCGTTCAAGGCGGCCGCGATGACGCTCGATCTGGACATGAAGCAGGGTGAGCTGGCGGTAAAAGGCAGGATCGCTTCTCCGCTCTCCGGCAACATCAAGGCGCAACAGGTCAGCCTGCCGCAGTTGAAGGCCAACCTCACCGCGAGCGGTCCTGATCTTCCCGGCAAGAGCCTTACCGCCCAGCTGGCGGGCAGCGCGAGCGCGGACCTGGCGAAGGAGAACGTGGTCGCCAACCTCGCCGGCAAGCTCGACGACAGCAACGTGAAAGGACAGTTCGGCATCGCCGATTTCTCGCCCCTGCGCTACACCTTCAACTTCGACGTGGACAAGCTCGACGTCGATCGCTACATGGGACAAACTTCCGGCGCACCGGCGGCCCCGGGCCAGAAACCGCCGGCAGGCCAGAAGCAGCCCGAAAAGCCGATCAATCTTTCGGCACTGAGGGATCTCAACGCGGCCGGCACGCTGCGCATCGGTGCCCTGAAGGCGAACAACGTCAAGGCGTCCAACGTGCGTGTCGATCTCAAGGCCGCGGGCGGGCGGGTGGATATCAATCCGCTCACGGCGAGCCTTTACCAGGGCACGTTGTCTAGCGCGGCCACCATCAACGCGGCTCCGGCGACTCCGACCTTCGCCGTGAAACACAATATGAACGGGATCAGCATCGGGCCGTTCCTGCGCGACCTCGCGAACAACGATACGCTCGAAGGCCGTGGCAACGTCACGCTCGACGTCACCTCCCAGGGCAACACCGTCAGCGCGATCAAGAAGGCGCTGAACGGCAATGCCGCGGTGAAGCTGGCGAACGGCTCCGTGAAAGGCATCGACATCGCCGGCTCGATCCGCAATGCCAAGGCCAAGCTCGGCGCGCTGCGCGGCGAGCAGACGCAGCAAGCGGACAAAACCCAGAAGACCGATTTCTCCGAGCTTACCGCCACCTTCGTCATCAAGAACGGGGTGGCCAGCAACAAGGACCTGGAAGTGAAGTCGCCGCTGCTGCGCGTGGACGGCGCGGGCGATATCAACATCGGCGAGGACAGTCTCAACTACCTCGTAAAGGCCTCGATCGTCGGCACGACCAAGGGGCAGGGCGGGCGCGATACGGACGAGTTGAAGGGCATCACGGTCCCTGTGCGTGTCTCCGGAGCGCTCGCGGCACCGTCCTACAAGCTCGATTTCGGCGCGATGGTGACTGACACCGCCAAGCAGAAAGCCAAGGAAGCGATCGGCACGGAACTGCAACGGCGCTTCGGCGGCGGCGACGCGGCGAAGAAGGGCGATCCCGCCAAGAAGAAAGACGCGCCCGCCTCGGGCGGCAGCTCGAGCGATCGCCTGAAGGGCCTGTTCGGTCGCTAACCTCTCAACGCAGCGGACGCCGGGAACGCGGAGGCGCGCAGAGGGGGTAATAATTTCTTAATAAAAGCAAATAGTTATAACGGGTTATCACGTGGTAACCGAAAACAGCTAGTCTGACCGGCCGTTACTTCCCTGATCCGACGATTTCGGGGGTGGCTCCTCAGATGCTCTGCGTCCCCTGCGTCCCCCGCGTTGAGAGGTTGACGGTTTCGACATGAGTACAGGCATTGCGGCGAAGCTGATCGCGTGGCAGAAACAACACGGCCGCCACGACCTGCCGTGGCAGGGCACGCGCGACCCGTACGCGATCTGGCTCTCCGAGATCATGCTGCAGCAGACCCAGGTCGCGACCGTCATCCCGTACTACAACAGGTTTCTTGCGCGGTTTCCAGATGTCGCGTCGCTGGCGGCCGCGCCGCTCGACGATGTGCTGAAGCTTTGGGCCGGCCTCGGCTATTACTCGCGCGCGCGCAATTTGCATCGCGCCGCGCAGATCGTCGCGCGCGGACCTGGCGGGCATTTTTCGCGGAGCTTCGATGACGTCGCGCTGCTGCCGGGGGTGGGGCGCTCCACCGCCGCCGCCATTTGCGTGTTCGCCCATGGCGCGCGCCAGGCGATCCTCGACGGCAACGTCAAGCGCGTGCTGGCGCGGCTGCGCGGGGTGAAAGGCTATCCCGGCGACAAGAAGGTCGCCGACCGGCTGTGGGAAGAAGCAGAGAAGCTGCTGCCGCGGCGTGGCGTCGAGGCCTATACCCAGGGGCTGATGGATCTCGGCGCGACCGTGTGCCTGCGCGGCAAGCCGCGCTGCGATGCCTGTCCGCTGCGCGCGACCTGCGTCGCGCTGAAGCGCGGTTGGGTCGCGGCCCTGCCTTCACGCAAGCCGCGCAAGAAGCTCCCGCACAAGCGCACCCTCATGCTCGTGCTGACGCGAGCGGGAGAAGTGTTGCTGGAGAAGCGGCCGCCGTCCGGCATCTGGGGCGGCATGTGGTGCCTGCCGGAGGCCGCCCGTGGCGCGGACCTGCAGTCGCACTGCCTCAAGCACTTCGGCGCTCGCGTACTTGAGGCCGAACGAATGCCAACGTTGACGCACACGTTCTCGCATTTCACGCTGGATATCCGCCCGTTGCACCTGAAGGTGTCGGCTTTGGCGCCGCAGGCGGCGGAGCCCGGGGTAACCTGGCTGCCGCTCGAGGACGCGCGCGGGGCGGCGATTCCCACGCCAGTGCGACGCATCCTTGCGTCGCTCTAGAAACGGCGGGACGTGATGAAGCGGGACATGGTGAAGCGGGACATGATGAAGCGGGGTTAAGGTTGAACTCGCCGTACCACGTCCCGCAGTACCATGTCCCGCAGCACCACGTCCCGCTTCACCAGAGGTCGACTCGACCTCCGGCGGCGCGGATTTTTTCCGCGCGGGTCTGGATGTAGCGCTGGAAGCTGGGTTGGGCGCGATAGGCGCCGCTCGCGACGTAGTCCAGGCTCGAGGCTAGGTGGAAGGGCTTCAGGTACGCCTCAATGCGGAATACCTCGGTCCCGCGCGCATCGAAGAACACAATCGTCGGGGTATAGGCGACTTTCAGCTCCCGCCCCCATTCCGCGGCCGTCAGTGACCTGCCGTCCGGCGTGACGACGCGCTCCGCGCCGAACAGCTCGAGCCGCGCCACGGCGAATTTCCCCACGAGGGACTGCACCGCGGGGTCCTTGAAGCCCTGCGCGTGGAGCTCGTCGCACGCCGCGCAATCCTTCTGCTCGAACAGTACCGCGAGCGGCCGCGCGGCAGGCTTACGGGAGCGGTCGAGAGCTAGCGGCGCCTTGAGGAAGAACGGCTGCTCGTGCAGCCGGCCGCTCGCCGGTTCGGCAGCGTGACGTTGCAGCCAGGTAGCGAAGTCGGTTTTCTTTTCATTTTTTCCTGCGACATAGTCAAGGGCCGCGCGCAGCTTGTGCGGCGGGTAGTAGCCGTTCAGGCGCAGCGCGACCGCTCCCTTCTCGTCGAGGAACAGCAGGGTGGGCGTGAACTGGACGCCGAGGCGGGCGGCGAGCGCCTTCTCCGCCATGACCTTGCCGTCGGTCCAGGTGACCTCGCGATCACCCCACAGGTTGACGGCGACAGCGGTGAAATGCCGGCGCGTGCGATCGACGATGTCCTTCTGGCTGAAATTGACGCGCATCAGCTCGCGGCAATAGGGACAGCCATCCTGGCCGAAATAGAGCATCACGCGCTTGCCTTGCTTTGCAGCCTCGCGCACGTCCTCGCGGAAATCGAGGAAGCTCTCCTGGAACCACGCCGGAATGTCGATCGCGTGCGGGCTGGGATTGAACGATTCGCTCGCGCTCTGGGCTGTGTATCCCTGCGCGGGCGCCAACGCCGCCAGCAGCAGCAGGATCGCGGCGCGCGAGCGAATCAACAGGGCAAGGCTCGACTCACGATTCACGAGTCACGACTCCCGCAGTTCAGGCTGACAAGCCCTGCTGCTCGAGCAGTCCGCGCAGCCGCTGCAGCCGCGCGCCGGCGTCGCTCATCTCCAGCAGTTCCTGCTTTTCACGCAAGTCGAGAGGCAGCACCTCGGCCAGCCGGAAGCCGACCCAGGCCGCATCGTCGAGGCGCGCCGGCGTGGGAAAGCGCTCGGCGCCCACCTTCTCGATGATGGCCGCGAGCACTTGCCGGCACAGGCTATCCACCGTTTCCGCGCCGCTGTCGGCGGCGATCGGCTCGACTGTTGCCCATATCAGGTGATTCGTGGCGACGCGCATGGCGCGAATGCGAAAACGCTCGCCGCCGCGCGCCACGAGGTGAAACACTCCAAGCTGCGGCATGTCCCAGTGCTCGATCGCGGCGAGGCAGCCGACCGCTTCCGGCACCGCCGCGGTGCCGACCTCGCGCCCTTCGCGGATCAGGCACACGCCGAACGGCAGCTTGTCGCGCAGGCAGGACTTGGTCATCTCGATGTAGCGCTGCTCGAACACCTTCAGCGGCAGCGCGCCCTCCGGGTAGAGCACGGTGTTCAACGGGAAGATGGGAATCTCTTGGGCGGGTTCCGCCATCGCGTCAGCCCGCGAGCAAAATGGTAGTGCGAGACATGGTACTGCGGGACATAGTGCTGCGAGACGGATGCTTGGCTTCGAGACATACACGCCTCATCACGTCCCGCCTCATCACGTCACGCCTCATCACGTCACGCCTCATCACGTCACGCCTTCAACTCTCTATGGCGCACCAGCACCTGCGACTTGCCGCGGAAGTGCGCGGCGAGCGCTTCCACGAGGTAGACAGAGCGATGATGGCCGCCGGTGCAGCCGATGGCGACGGTGAGATAGCTGCGGTTGTCGCGATCGAACGCGGGCAGCCAGTCGGCCACGAAGCGCCGGATGTCTTCGAGCATTTTCCCCGTCTGCGGGTCGGCCCCCAGAAAATCCATGACCGCCCGGTCGCGGCCGGTGAGCGGCTGCAGGCGCGGATCGTAGTTGGGATTGGGCAGGCAGCGCGCGTCGAACACCAGGTCGGCGTTGAGCGGCACGCCGTGCTTGAATCCGAAGGACTCGAACAGCAGCGTGAGGCCACTGCGCGGCAGGTCCACGAAATCCTTGACCCAGCTGCGCAGCGTGCCGGGCGCGAGGTCGCTGGTATCGACATGGTGCGCGACGTCCGCGATTCCGGCGAGCAGCTCGCGCTCGCGCTCGATGCATTCGGGGAGCGTCAGCTTGCCGTCGGACAGGGGATGACGGCGCCGCGTCTCCGAGAAGCGCTTGATCAGCGTGTCGGTCTTTGCCTCCAGGAATAGCATCCGCACGTCGTGGCCGCGCGCGCGGAAGTCCGCGATGCTGCGCGGCAGGTCCGCAAGTGCGCCGGCGTCGCGCAGCTCGATCGAGATTGCCGTGCGCGGGTGGCCCGCGCCAACCAGGAATTCCACCGTCTGCGCGAGCAGCTTCGCGGGCAGGTTGTCCACGTAGTAGTAGCCGCTGTCCTCGAGCACGTTGAGCGCGATGCTCTTGCCCGAGCCGGAGAGGCCGGTGATCAGAACCAATTGCATGGTCGTAAATCGGGAAGCGGGAATCGTGAATCGGGAAACGTCGCGGTTCCGCGATGGCACGCTCCTACGATTCGCGTTTCACGTTTCACGTTTCGTGGACTGCATTTCATCGGACTGGCGCGACACGAATTCCCGGGTGCTGTCGAAGCCGCGCAGCTGGAGCACGTAGTTGCGCACCGCGGCCTCGGTCAGCACCGCGAGGTTGCGGCCGGCGGCCACCGGTATCATGACCTTGCGCACGTCTACGCCCATGATCGGCTCGGAGCTGGCGTTTAGCGGCAACCGCTCCATGCGCTGCGTCGGCTTGCCCAGGTGCACGATCAGCTTCAGGTTCTTGCGCGGGCGCAGCGCCGCTTCGCCGAAGATGGTGCGGATGTTGAGCACGCCCAGGCCGCGCACCTCGAGAAAATCCTTGAGCAGGGCCGGACAGCGTCCTTCGACCGTCTCCGGGCCGATGCGGTAGAGCTCCACGACGTCGTCGGCGACGAGCCCGCTGCCGCGGCTGATCAACTCCAGCCCGAGCTCGCTCTTGCCCACGCCCGAGTCGCCGGTAATCAGCACGCCCATGCCGAGCACGTCGAGGAAGACGCCGTGCGCGGTGGTGCTCTCCGCGAGCGCCCGCGCGAGATACGGTCGCAGCATCCACATCAGCTCGACGCTCGCTACCGGTGAGCTCAGCAGGGGCGTGGCGGAGGATTCGGCGACTTCCGCCAGCGGGCGCGGCAGGCGCTCCACGCCAGCGACGATGAAGCAGGCCAGGTCCTTGGTGGCGACCTTAGCGAGCACGGAGCGGCAGCTCGCGGCGTCCAGGCCGTCGAGATAAGCGGCCTCGGAGGCCCCCAGCACCTGGATCAGGTTGGGATGGATGAAGTTGAGGTGGCCGATCAGTCCTTGCGAGGAATCCTTGGTGAGCTCGCTGTTCAGCGATTTTTCCCCACCGGCGCGGCCGGCGACCCATTCCAGCTTGAGCTTGTCCCGGTTGTCCTCAAACAGTCGGGCTATGCTGACCTGCGGCATGGGGCTCCCAGTGGTTTATCAGCTGGTGAAGCTCGGGCGCGCCGGGCGCCGCCAGCAATTTTTCACGGAACGCCTTGTCGCTGAACATCTGCGCCAGCTCGGAGAGGATCTGCAGGTGCATGTCGGTGGCGCGGTCGGGCACCAGCAGCACGAATATCAGCTCGACCGCCTGCCCGTCGGGGGCGTCGAATGGAATCGGCTGCTTCATGCGCACCAGGGCGCCGACCGCCTCCTTCAGGCCCTTGATGCGGCCGTGCGGTATCGCCACGCCGCGGCCGAGCCCGGTGGAGCCGAGCTTCTCGCGCGCGAACAGGCTGTCGAATACCTGGCTGCGCGCGATCTGGTGATTGTTCTCGAACAGCAGGCCGACCTGCTCGAACACGCGCTTCTTGCTGCTGGAATCGACACCGACGATGACGTTCGGCGCGGGCAGCAGTTTCGAGATCAGGCTCATATTGTTTTGCCCGTACATGCCATGCCGGTACAGGATTCCACGCCGCGCGCCTGCCGCATCACTCCGCCCGGTGCTTGAGCGGCGCGCCGTCGTGACGGTGCTGGAGGGATTTTTCCTTGTGCTTGATGATGGCGCGGTCGAGCTTGTCCACCAGGCGGTCGATGGCCGCGTACATGTCGACGTCCCCGCTCTCGCAGAAGATGTCCTTGCCGCGCAAGTGCACGCTGGCCTCGATATGGTGGTTCAGCTTCTGCACCGTCAGGACCACGTTGACTTCCGCAAGGTGATCGAAATGGTGGGTGACGCGGACGAGCTTGCTGGAAACATAGTCGCGGATGGCGGGGGTGATCTCGAGGTGTTGTCCGGTCAGGTGCAGGTTCATGGCGTCTCCTCGTTCCGTTTCAGATGGACTTTCTGAGATTGACAGGAAGTATCTGCATGGATTCCCGGTACTTGGCGACCGTGCGGCGCGCCACCATGATGCCCTGCTGGGACAGGATTTCGGAGATCTGTCCGTCGGAGAGCGGCTTGCGCGTGTTCTCCGCCGACACCAGCTGCTTGATCAGCGCGCGGATCGCGGTGCTGGAGGCCGATCCGCCGGCTTCGGTGGTGACGTGGCTGCCGAAGAAGTACTTGAGCTCGTAGATGCCGCGCGGGGTGTGCATGAACTTCTGCGTGGTGACGCGCGACACGGTGGACTCGTGCAGGCTCAGCGTCTCCGCGATCTCGCGCAGGACCAGCGGGCGCATCGCCACCTCGCCGTGCTCGAAGAAGTGGCGCTGCCGGTCGACGATCGCCTGCGACACGCGCAGTATCGTGTCGAAGCGCTGCTGCACGTTCTTGATCAGCCATTTCGCTTCCTGCAGCTGGCTGGTGAGCTGCTGCGAGCAGGCGTTGCGGTTGCGCTGCATGATCTCGGCGTAGAGGCGGTTGATGCGCAGCTTGGGCATCGCGTCGGGGTTCAGCGCGGCTACCCACACGCCCTTCACCTTTTTCACGATGACGTCGGACACGACGTAGCGTGTCTCCTCGGAGGAAAAGCTGCGGCCCGGCTTGGGGTTCAGGCCCGTGATCAGCTTCTGCACCGTGCGCAGCGTCGCGTCGTCGCAGCGCAGCAGCTTTTTCAGCCGGCTGAAGTCGCGCGCCGCCAGCGCTTCGAGATGGTTCTTGACGGTGTCCAGCGCCTCGGCGCGATACGGCGTGTCCTTGGGCATCGCGGCGAGCTGCAGCGCCAGGCATTCGCTCAGGTTGCGCGCGCCCACGCCGGCCGGCTCCATGTTGTGCAGGTGCTTCAGCGCGATCTGCAGGTCTTCGAGCTCGATTTCCAGCTCCGGAGGCAGCATCGCGGCGAGCTCCTCCAGTCCCTGCGGCAGGTAGCCGTCGTCGTCGAGCGAATCGATCAGCAGCGTGACGACTTTGCGATCGCGCTCCGATACGTTGGTGAGCGATAGCTGCGCCAGCAGATGAGCTCTCAGCGTGGGGGCGTCGGCGGCGACCTGCTGGTATTCGCCGTCCTCTCCATCCTCCCGGTAGCCGCTGGACGGAGCATCGTCGAGCGCGCTGAAATCGTTGTTCTCGGCGCCGAGCTCGCCCGTATCGGACTCGGACCCCGCCGTGTCGGGAGGCGTGGCCTCCTGGGCGGGCGCCGGCTCGGAAACTTGCGTCGCATCCTGCGGTGGAGCCGGCTGCTCGCGCGCGATCTCCTCGCGCTCGAGCAGGGGGTTCTCCTGCAGGATGCGCTCGAGCTCCTGGGACAGCTCCAGCGTGGACAGCTGCAGCAGCCGGATCGATTGCTGCAGCTGCGGCGTCAGCGTGAGGTGCTGGGACAGCCGGAGCTGGAGGGAATGCTTCATACCTTCGCGGGTGTTGGAGGCAGGCTAGAGCCGGAAGTGCTCGCCCAAGTAGACTTTTCTTACGCTTTCATTATAGACGATTTCATCTGGCCTGCCGTAAGCGAGCACGGTGCCGTCGTTGATGATATAGGCACGGTCGCAGATGCCGAGAGTCTCTCTCACATTATGGTCGGTAATCAGCACGCCGATGCCGCGCGATTTCAAGAACCCGATGATTTTCTGAATGTCCAATACTGCGATAGGATCCACCCCCGCGAACGGCTCGTCGAGCAGGATGAAGCGCGGCTGGGTCGCGAGCGCGCGCGCGATTTCCACGCGGCGCCGCTCGCCGCCGGACAGGCTGATCGCGGGGCTGGCGTGCAGGTGGCCGATATTGAGATCGTGTAGCAATTCATCGAGCCGGTCGCGAATGGCGTCCAGGTTCGTGTAGTAGAGTTCCAGAACCGCTCGTACGTTCTCGGCTACCGACAGGCGGCGGAAGATCGATGCTTCCTGCGGCAGGTAGGACAGGCCGAGCCGCGCGCGGCGGTGCATCGGCATGTGGGTGAGGCGGGTGGTGTCGAGGTGGAGCTCGCCGCCGTCCGCCGGCACCAGGCCCACCATCATGTAGAAGCAGGTAGTCTTGCCGGCGCCGTTGGGCCCGAGCAGGCCGATCACCTCGCCGCTGCGCACCTCGAGCGAGACATCCTTCACCACGACGCGCGAGCGGTAGCGCTTCTTCAGGCGCTCCGCCCTGAGCTCGTGCTTCAACGGCACGGGCATGGCGGATGCGCCGGCGCTGCCGGCGTCGTCCACGAGCTTATTTTCGATCGCCGGCTTCTTCACGCGGCGTGGAGATGCCGGGAGCGGGTTTCAGGGTCACGGGCGGACTTGCCTGCGGTTTCTCCTTGGATTTGGGCTGTATCACCGCCCGCACGCGCCCGTCGGGCCCGCCCGTCGAGGCGGCCTTGGTGTTGCCGGTCACCTGGAAAAATTCGGTACGGGCGTCGTACGAGATGTAATTGCCGCGCACCTCGTCCTGGCCGCGCTTCAGCTGGGCACGGTTGAACATCTGCATGAGCTCGCCGCGGCCGTCGTATTCGATGCGCTCGGCCCAGCCCTCGATGTATTCGTCGAAGCCTTCGCGCTTTTGCTTGAAATGGGCCAGGTTGCCCCAGGTCGTGCCGTACTTGAAGCCCTCCTTGTCCTGGCGCACTTCCATGCGATCGCCGCGGATCTGCATCGTTCCCTGGGTGAGCAGCACATTGCCCTCGAAGATGGCGAGCTGCTTGGCATCGTCGAGAGTGACGCGATCGGCCTCGAGATTGATCGGTTTCTCGCGGTCGGCCTTCTCCGCGGACGCGGGCGCGGTCAGCGCGCAGGCCAGCGCCCACGCGAAGAGGGCCCTGCGCAGCGTGCTGCGCTCAACGCCTGCGCGCATCACGCGGTGCCTTATTCGGGTCATACGATCCCCGCACGTTCGACAGCAGCTTGATCACCCGAGTTTCGTTGTTCATTTCCAGCCCCTCGGCCGTGACCGTCGTTGCCGCGTCGGTGATGGTTACCGTCCGGTCGGTCCGGGCGAGGTTGTCGTCGGGCACGACATGCAGGAAGGGCGTGCGCATCACCAACTCGCTCGCCTCGCCGTAGGCGGCGCGCGTCACGCGCACGTCGTCCTGAAAATAGACATGCCCGCCATTGCTCGACACGACCGCCTGGTTTGCGGTTATCGTCACCGGCGATTTGGCCGAGCCGTAGCTCACGAATTTCGGAGTGGTGAGAAGGGTCGTGTCATCGTCGGGATAGTGCACCATTTTCACGGCGGACAGCGTGTAGCTCGCCGCGCCGGTCTCGCTCATGCGCACCGCCGAGAGGCCGTCGACGATGTAATCGGGGTCGTGGCGGCTCGCCCCGATGCCGGCCCCGTCCGGCGGCTGCGCCATGCGATCGAGCCAGAACGTGAGTATCGCCAGCGCGCCCGCGAAAATGAGCGGCAGCGCCGTGGTCAGCCGCTCGCCGATCATTTGCGGGTTCCTTCCATCGTGCCGGCGATCCGCGGCTTCATCGTTCCGCTCATTTTTCCGAGTATTCCGCGATCCGCGCCGCGAGTTTCCCCTGGGCGTGCAGAATCAACTCGCTTACTTCGCGCACCGCGCCCCTGCCGCCCGCAGCGCGGGTGACGTAGTGAGCGTGGAGGCGCACGATTGCCGGCGCGTCGGGCACCGCGACCGCGAGGCCGCAGCGCTTGAGCACCGGCAGGTCGACGAGGTCGTCCCCAGCATAGGCGCAGGCTTCTGCGGCCACGCCGCCGCGCTGGAGCAGTTCCTGGAACGCGGCGAGCTTGTCAGGCACGCCCTGGAACAGCAGCTCGATGCCCAGATTGCGTGCGCGTGCCTCGAGCGCGGCCGAGCGGCGGCTGGAGATGATGGCGAGCGCCACGCCGCTGTCCTTCAACATCTTCATGCCGTGGCCGTCCTGGACGTTGAATGCCTTGATCTCTCCGCCCGAGTCGGAATAATAAAGCGTGCCGTCCGTGAGCACGCCGTCCACGTCGAAAGCGGCAAGGCGGATATTCCTGGCACGTTCGTATACGTCCTGCATAAGACAGTTTCAAGCCTCAAGCTACAAGTTTCAAGTTGAACCGGCTTTTACGTTTGACGCTCGCAGCTTGCAACTTGTGGCTTGTAGCTTCAGATGACTTTAGCGCGGAAAAGGTCGTGCATGTTGAGCGCGCCGAGCAACTTGTGCTCCGTGTCCACCACCAGCAACTGGTTGATCTTGAAGCGCTCCATGATCTCGACCGCCTCCGCCGCAAGCCTGTCGGGTCCGATGGTGCGCGGCCCCTTCGTCATCACGTCCGTGATCCGGGCCGCGCCGAGGTCGGCGCCTTTTTGCAGCGCGCGGCGCAGGTCGCCGTCGGTGAAGATGCCAATGACGCGCCCGGCATCGTCGATGATCGCGGTCATGCCCATCCCGCCGCGCGAAACTTCGAGCATGCCCTGCATGGCCGTCACCGAGTGCGCTACGCGCGGGGCGTCGCCCCCAGCGCGCATCGCGTCGCGCACGTGGGTCAGCAGCTTGCGGCCGAGCGTGCCGCCGGGGTGGGACGCGGCGAATTCGTTGCGCGTGAAGCCCTTTTCCTGCATCAACGTCACCGCGAGAGCATCGCCCAAGGCGAGTGCCGCGGTCGTGCTCGCGGTCGGGGCAAGGTTTAGCGGGCAGGCTTCCTTTTCCGCGCCGGCGTAGAGGTGCACGTCGGCCTCGCGCGCGAGCGTCGAACCGGGTTTGCCTGTCATGGAGACGAGCTTCGCGCCCTGGCGCTTCAGCAGCGGAATGAGCGTCAGCAGCTCCTCGCTCTCGCCCGAGTTCGACAGCGCGATGAAGACATCGTCGCGCGTCACCATGCCGAGGTCGCCGTGGCTGGCTTCCGCCGGGTGCAAGAATAAAGCGGGGGTGCCGGTGCTCGCCAGCGTCGAGGCGATCTTGCGCGCGATGTGCCCCGACTTGCCGATGCCGCTGACCACGACGCGGCCACGACAATTGAGGATCAGCTCCACCGTCTGCACGAACTGCTGGTCAAGCTTGGAGATGAGATCGGAAATGGCCTTCGCTTCGATCTCGAGTACTTCGCGCGCCAGGGCGAGAGCCGCACCCTCCTTGGTCGCCCGACCGGGGCTGCTGGGTGCCGTCTTCATTGGCCGGAAAGTATAGCAGAATCAGTGTCGTTTCCCGGGTCGCGCGCTATGCAATCCGGCGGCGATTGGGCATCATTCAAGATGGTGAGCAGTTAGCAGTAAGCAGTGAGCGGAATGGCTTTTTTGGCCTTGTCTGCTGACCGCTTACTGCTTACCGCTTTCTATGCATTCTCCACTGCAATCGGTCCTGATCCTGCTCGCCACGGCGGTGCTCATCGTCGCGGTGTTCCGCTCGCTGCGGCTGCCGCCGATGCTGGGCTATCTCATCGTCGGCGTCACGATCGGGCCTCACGCCCTCGCATGGATTTCCGAGACGACGGAAGTGCACGATCTGGCCGAGATCGGCGTGGTGTTCCTGATGTTCAGCATCGGGCTCGAGTTCAGCCTGTCGCGGCTGTATAGCATGCGCCGCATCGTGTTCGGCCTGGGCGCGGCGCAGATGCTCGCGACGATGCTCGTGGTATGGGCGATCGTGGCCGTTCTCGGCGTGGAATGGCGCGCGGCGCTGATCCTGGGCGGCGTGCTGGCGATGTCCTCGACCGCGATACTCGCCAAGATGCTCGCCGAAAAGCTCGAGCTCAATTCGCCGCACGGCCGGCAGATCATCGGCATCCTGCTGTTCCAGGATCTGGCGGTCGTGCCGCTGCTGATCCTGGTGCCGGCCCTGGCGGCGGGCACCGAGGCGCTTGCGCAGAACCTGGCGCTCGCGGCCGGCAAGATCGCGCTGGTGCTGGCGCTGATGCTGTACCTGGGGCAGCGCCTGATGCGGCCGTGGTTCAACCTGGTGGCCCGCCAGAAGTCCTCCGAACTCTTCGTGCTCAACGTCCTGCTGATTACGCTCGGTCTTGCCTACCTTACCGAGATCGCGGGTCTTTCGCTGGCCTTGGGCGCGTTCGTCGCCGGCACCCTGATCTCGGAAACGGAATACCGCTATCAGGTAGAAGTGGACATCAAGCCGTTCCGCGACGTGCTGCTGGGGCTGTTCTTCGTCACCATCGGCATGCTGCTCGACCTGCGCGTGGTGGTCGAGCAGGCGCCGCTGGTGTTCGTTTTGCTGGCCGTGCTGCTGGTGCTGAAGGCCCTGCTCATCTTCGGCCTGAGCCTCGCGTTCGGGGCGGATTCGGCCGTCGCGCTGCGCACCGGGCTCGCGCTCGCGACCTGCGGCGAGTTCGGCTTCGTGCTGCTCGCCCGCGCCGACACCCTGGCGCTGATCGAGCCCCAGGTCGTACAGCCGGTGCTCGCCGCGATGCTGCTCTCGATGCTGGCCGCGCCGTTCCTGGTCGAGCGCAGCGACCAGCTGGCGCGCCGCTGGGGCCGCTCCGACTGGATGCACCGCGCGATGGAGTTGCACAACATCGCGGTGCGGTCGATGTCGAGCAGCGAGCACGTGGTGGTCTGTGGCTACGGGCGCAGTGGCCAGAACCTGGCGCGGCTGCTGGAGAAAGAGGCGATTCCCTTCATCGCCCTCGACCTCGACCCGCAGCGCATTCGTGAAGCCGCAGCGGCGGGCGAGAGCGTGGTATTCGGCGACGCCGCCCGGCGCGAGGTGCTGGTGGCGGCCGGGCTGATGCGGGCGAAGGCGCTGGCAATCACTTATTCTGATACCGCGTCTGCTCTGCAAATACTCGGACACGTGCAGGAGCTGCGGCCAGGGATGCCGGTGGTGGTGCGCACCGTGGACGACACGGATATCGAGCGCCTGAAGACGGCCGGCGCGGCGGAAGTCGTCGCCGAGCTCATGGAAGGCAGCCTCATGCTCGCCTCTACCACGCTGATGCTGGTGGGCGTGCCGCTGAACCGCGTACTGCGGCGCATCCGCGAGACGCGGGAGCAGCGCTACGGCCTGTTCCGCGGCTTCTTTCGCGGCATATCCGACGAGTCGGATGGCATGGACGAGGCGGAGCAGCCGCGCCTGCATTCCGCGACAGTCTCTCCTGGCGCCGCCGCGATCGGCAGGACACTGGGTGAGATCGGCCTCGAGAAACTGCGGGTCGAGGTCACGGCGGTGCGCCGCCGCAACATCCGCGGCGTGGCGCCCGAAGCGACCACGCGGATCGAGGAGGGGGATGTACTTGTGCTGCTCGGCGCCGAAAGAGATCTGGCCGCGGCCGAGATCAGGCTGCTTCAGGGGTAACAAAAAAGCCCGCTCGAGGCGGGCTTTTTCACGAACGAAGCAATTGCTATTAGAACAGCAATGCTCCGCCGCAGTTCGAATTGGGCGTGGCCGACTGCCAGGCGCCGGTCGCGGCGATATAGCAGGTGCCGCTGCCGGCGGCGGCGCCGCCGAACGTCGAATACCGAAGCTGTCCGGCAGTACCCAGGCCATCATCGACCTTGCGGTCCACTTCCGCGAGGATGTCGGATGGGATGTTGGCGCCGGTCTTGAGGTTGTGCCGGTTGGTTGGAGCCGCGTCCTGATAGACGGCGTCAAAAATCAACTGAATGACCGCGCCATAAGGGTTAGTTGGCGTATTCGTCGTCGGTATGGCTCCTGCGCCGGCAGTGGGATAGATATAACTACCGGTAATGAATCCGGCCTTCGACAGGTGTTCCCACACAATCTGCGGCTCATCGGCGCCCGAGATCTGACCGTTGCCATCACCTCCTAGGCATGCAGCGCAGCCGGGGATATTGGCGCGGGCAGGAACCTGGCCATAGTCGCCCGGCAGGGCGCGGTAGCGGTCAAGGAAACCGAAGTAGGCAGCTTTGACTCCGTCCTGGTTCGAAATGATGTTGCGCACGCGCGCCGCGGTGATCAGTTCCTGGCCCTTGAGCACACCGCCCAGGAGCAGACCGATGATCACGAGCACGATCGCAATTTCGATCAACGTGAAGCCGCCTTGTTGCTTGCGCATGTTGGTATTCCCCTAATTTCCGAACGTCGTTGGGATCAATTCTGCGAGCAATTCCGCAAGATCTGTACCACTGAGCGCCGTAGTTTTGAGGTGCGGGTTCTTCATCAGTGGCTGGTGTGAAATATATCACGGTGGCCCGCCGTAAGTCACTAACTGGTTGTTATAAAAGGATGTTTTGACGTGTTACCGGCACCGGTTCCGGACTGCAAAAAAAGACGTTAGTTGTTGAAAAATAAGGAATTGTCAAAAAGTCACGACCCGGGTTGTCGAATTCCCGACGGGGGTGACGATTTTCCAGCAGCTTCTAATTCTTTCAGCCTTTCCGAGAGGAAATGGATTTCTTTCGGGTCAGTAACTTCCCCGCTCTCCAGCAACCCGCCGAGCAGCACCTTGGCCGCCTCGATTTCCCCCAGATCCGCCAGAATGAAGATGCGCATCTGCCGCGCCCAGCCCGAAGCGCGCCGGGCCTTCGCCGTGATCGCTTCGGCGTAGGAGAGCGCCAGCGGCTGGTCGTTCAGGCGGTGCTTGGCCATGAGGGCGCAATGGGCGAGCCAGCGCCAGCGGTGATCCGGGTCGCGGTCGAATTGCTTGCGTACGAAAGCGCACATTTGGCGTTGTTTCGCCTCGTCCGCCACCGCACCGTAGACCTGCGCGGCCATCAGCAACGGATACTGTCCAATGAGATCGAGTTCGAGGATCGCTCCGAGCCAGGCGGTGACGCGCGCATAGTCGAGGTCCTGGTACGGGATGCTCACTCCGGGCTGGTTGTCGAATGCCTGCAGGTAGAGCATCGTCATCTGTGCCAGGACGATCGGCTCGCCGAGCGCAGCGACGCGGAGTGCGGCAGGCGCGGGTGGGTCTCCTAGCGCCTCCGCCCGCGCGACCGGCTTTGGCAATTGCCACTGCCACGCCACCTGCAGGCAAAAAGCAACGATCAGGAGGGCCAGCACCGGCCGCGGCACGCTGGCTACGGGACGTTCCACGCTGTGCAGCATTCAGACACCGTGCAATCTGCGTTCATCCGCGTTCATCGGCGGTTACTTCAGAAATTCTTGCGGTGGAAATCGAACATCGTGGCGGCCGCGAGCAACACGACGTAGAGGGCGCTTTGTCCGGCGAGTTGGAGAATGACGGTCCACGGCGCTTGCCCGTTGACGAGCCAGGCGGTCTGCGTCCAGGCATCCAGCGCGGGCATCACCAGCGCCAACGCCTCGATCACGAACCGCATGGCCTCGTGCGAGAAAGTTTCGGCTCCGGCAATCGGGTTGGCGCTCATGAGGCGTATCGCGGTGAGCGCGCGGGCGAGCAGGTAGAAAGCGAGCACGAAGCTCGCGGCGGGCGTGATCTGGCCGAACGTGACGACGCAGAAAAGCGCAAGCGCGACGACGATGGCGAGCTCGAGGCCGAGCGAGGCCGCCCATTGCAGCGCAGCTTGCGGCGCGGCAAGCCATGCGACCGGCAGCGACGCAGCAATCGCGACGAGTACCGCGAGCGCGGCGAATCCTGCCAGCTTCCCCAGGATGTAATGAGAGCGCGGCAGATCGAGCGCGAGTGCTACATCCATGCCCTTGTCGTTGAACTCGCGCGTGATGCTCACGAGCACGTAGATTCCGACGATGAAAACGCCGGCGAGCCGGGCGCCGGCGGCATAGAACCCCGTCTGGAAGCGCGCGCCTTCCGCGACCGCGATGGACTCGACAAAGAAACTTGCCGCGAGCAGAGTAAGCAGGACGACCACAACCAGGAGCGGCAGGCGGGTGCGCAGCGCCTCGAGCAGGGTATAGCGCGCGATGGTCGTAATTCTGTGATTCATGCCAAAATGCCGGTGACCGGTGACCGGTGATCGGTGACCGGGAAGTGCAAGAATTGCTCCATGGCCGGCCTGTGATGATCCAAATCACGACTCTCGAGTGGTGATCCGCGCAATGAAACAGTATAGCGAAAGACCTCGTTCGTCATGGCGCACGGAGAAGACGCGATAAGTACCGCGGCGGGCGTGCAGGGCCGCCTGGCCACGACCCACCCGCAGTGGTGGCTCGGGCTGATGCTGCTCGCGCTGCATTCCGCGCTGGCCTGTGGCAGCCGGTGTGGCGCGGCGAGAAAAACGTCGAGTCCCGCTACGCCTTCCTCGTCGTCATCGTGGGTTTCCTGCTCGCGGCGTGGAACAACTGGTGGCTGATGGCGGTGTGGCTCGCGGTGCTGTTCGGTCTGATCGGCGGCTCGGTGCCCGGCATCAACGACCGGCGCCAGCGCGCCGTGTCGATGCTCGCCGCGCTCTACCTGCTCTCCATGCTGCTGATGTGGGTCGTGCCGCATCTTTTCCCCGGGCAGATCTTCGAGGACGCGATGACGCTGCTGGTGAAGTACGGCCTGC
>Ga0247825_10000903_pt1 | contig 19225 bp, 19 predicted proteins | sample 13C_Vanillin_Day_FD_194413 | JGI IMG/M metagenome (GOLD analysis project Ga0247825, IMG submission 194413) | Soil microbial communities from agricultural site in Penn Yan, New York, United States - 13C_Vanillin_Day48 | ecosystem: Environmental > Terrestrial > Soil > Agricultural land | place...
TCCGCCGCCACCGCATTGCCGAGTTGAAGCAGGATCTGCGGAATCACGAGCACCAGGAAGAGCGAAAGCACCAGTGCCCCTACCTTCGCGCCCGCGTAGTCGAGGCGCGAAAGGGCGCGCGAGAAATATAGCGCGAGGGTCTTCTGTCGCTGGTCGCGCCCGAACAGCTCGGGCGCGGCAACGGCGCAGAACAGGGCCAGGACGATGGCGACGAAACCGAAGTACTCCTCCGGCTGGGTCACCTCGAACTCCGCGGGCACGAGGGCAGCGATCGCCAGCAGGATGATCGAGGGCAGCATGACGATGACGGCCAGGGCGAAGGGGAAGAACTTCGCCCAAAACGATCGGCCGATGCCCCAGACCGACAGGAACGAATACATAAACAGCGACGTGAAGGCATAGCTGCGACCCAGCCGCGTCCCCTCGTAGCCGCGATAGCCGAGGTCGTAGATGCTGCCCGCGGCCTGGCGCTGGGCTGTGTTCGAGGACTCAGCCATCTGTTTCCTCGCGCTCGGTCCGGAAAAGGTCTTCGAGCGTGTGACGGCGCTGCTCCATGCGCATCAGCCCCACACCCAACTCGACCACCTCGTCGCGCACGATGTCGTAGGGCGCGTCGCCATCGAGGCTCACCAGCAGGGCGCTGCCGTCGCGTGTGACCGTTAGCCCGTGCTTCAAAAGTCGCTGCTCCAGCACGTCGTCATCGCGGTCGACCTGGACCGTGAGCACCTGCATCGACTCCGTGAAGGACGCGATGGTGTCGGCGCGAAGCAAACGCCCGCCGTCGATGACGACCAGGTGGTCGCACACGCGCTCGATTTCGCCGAGCAGGTGAGAAGACATAATGATCGAGATGCCGAAGGTGCTGCCGATGCGCCGGATCAGGTCCAGCATGTCATCACGGCCCTCAGGGTCGAGGCCGTTCGTGGGCTCATCGAGCATGAGCAAGCGCGGGTCGTGCACGAGAGCCTGGGCGAGCTTCACGCGCTGCTTCATTCCTGTGGAATACGTGCCGATAGCCCGATAGCGTTCCTCAAACAGGCCGACGTGGCGCAGGATGTCCGCCGTGCGCTCTCGGGCCGCAGAGCCGGGTAGTCCGTTGATTCGGGCCATGTGGCCGACGAATTCAGTGGCGCTGACGTCGCTGGGCAGGCAGTCGTGTTCGGGCATGTAGCCGACGAACTGGCGCACGAGCGGTCCCTGGGAAAGCACATCGTAACCAAGCAGCGTCGCGCCGCCGCTCGACGGGCTGAGCAGGCCGAGCAGAATCTTGATCAGCGTGCTCTTGCCGGCGCCGTTCGCGCCCACGAGGCCGGTGACGCCTGCGCCGATGGTGACAGTGAGGGCGTCGAGCGCGAGGACTGTGCCGCCGTATCGCTTGCTGAGTTCTCGCGTCTCGACCAGCGGAGTGGATTCGGTCATCGCCACTAGCGTAACGGATAAAGCTCGCTAGCGCTGGTAGATGCTGCCCGAACTGGGGGCAAGGAATGCATTTTGAGCGATCGCGGCGAGCGGGCTGGGACTTGCGATCAAAGCGTCCCTACACGGCGAACGCTTCGGCGCCGGCGCGCGCTATGGCCTCGTCTTCCTCGCTTGTGGCTCCGGACACGCCGATGCCGCCGATGACATTGCCAGCATCGCGCACCGCCACGCCACCTTGCGCAGGCACGAAACGGCCTTCGTAGCGGATCATCAGCGCGTTGATAATGGTCGGTAGGCTGTCTGCCATCGCCTCGAGGCGGGCCGAGTCGCGGCCCATGACCGCGCTGGCGACCGCCTTGCCTTCAGCAACGACGACGGTGGCGGATGGCGCATTGCCGAGTCGCTCGAGGGCCATCAGCGAGCCTCCGGAGTCGACGATGGCGATGCTGACCGGCTTGCCGACTTCCTCGGCCTTGCTTCGCGCAGCATCCATCATCCGTCGGGCGGCATCGCTGTTCATTCGTAGCTCCTTGGGTTAGTTAGTCGTGGATTGACTCGCCGATTATACGTCGGCCTTCGTAATCACCGGACTTAGATATCCGGCGCTGTGGGCTCGGTTGCCCGCCACATGTACCACGATGCGACCGACCGGTACGGGGCCCACGGCGCGCCGATGACCAGGGCTTCCTTCGGTGTCGGCACGCCGGGCAGCCCGTAGGTGATGCGCATGCCGTTGCGCACGCCGAGGTCGAGCACCGGCAACACGTCCGGGCGTCCGAGATGGAACATGAGGAACATGTGCGCCGACCACTCGCCCAGACCCTTGACTGCCGTGATGCGCTTGACGATCTCCTCGTCCGGTAGAGCAGGCAGCTCTGAGAACACGAGACGGCCGTCCGCGACGTGCAGTGCGAGGTCGCGCATGTAGCCCATTTTCTGACGTGAGAGCCCGGCGCTTCTGAACTGCTCGTCCGTCAGCTCGAGGATTTGCTGCGGCGTCGGCGGCCGGTCTTCCGGTGGGTGCAGGGCGAAGAAGCGCCGTTGAATGGCGCTCGCCGCCGCGCCCGCCAGTTGCTGGAAGAGGATCGTTCGCAGGAGTGCGGCGTACGGGTCGTCGCGATGCGGCGCGGCGTATTCGCCGACGCGGTCGATGACGACGCCCAGCGCCGGGTCTATACCGCGCAGATGCGCCAGTGCATCGTCGATAGACCAGGGCGCGTCAGTCGTCACGGTGACGCCGGCTACTGCAGGGGTGAGTAGGCCGTAGGCCGCATGATGCGGTTCTCGACGCGCGCCACTAACGGCCCGTCCTTCTCCGTGTCGGCGAACGCCTTTACGCGTTCCTGATCCGCGGCGAAGCTTGCCCAGGCTCGCTCGCGGTGCCCGAGGTCCTCGAAGGCGACGATGTAGGTCAGGCGCCCGCTGATGCCGATCACGTCGGTCCAGTATGCGATCGACTTGATGCCGTGCTTCTCGAAGTAGCCGAGGGTGATGTTGGCGAAGCGGTCGTTGAGCGCGGGCAGCTTGCCGGGGGCAGCGTCATAGATGCGAATCTCATGGATCATCTCTTAGACTCCTCCAGGAATACGGCGACGAAAAAATGGCGTGCCGGATCCCCGGCGCGAGACCGGCCTATCCTACAACGGCTCGAATTTAGACGGGAGTACAACATGATCCGGGTTGCCGCGCTTGACGACTACCAGGGCGTCGCATTGAAGAAGGGCGATTGGAGCAGACTGCCGCCCGATACTGAGGTCAAAAGCTTCAGCGACCACATCGATGACCAGGACGCGCTCGTTGCTCGTCTTGAGCCCTTCGATGTCATCGTCGCCATGCGCGAGCGCACCCCTTTCCCGCGCAGTCTTGTCGAGCGCCTGCCGAACCTCAAGCTGCTGATCACGACCGGCGCCCGCAACGCTTCGTTCGATCTCGCGGCGCTGAAGGAGCGTGACGTCACGGTCTGCGCGACCGGCAGCCTCGGTTCGCCGACGGCGGAGCTGGCGTGGGGACTGATCATTGGCCTCATGCGCCACATAGCCGAGGAAGACGCCAACGTGCGCGCGGGCGGCTGGCAGCGCACCATTGGCCCGACCCTGGCCGGCTCGACGCTCGGCTGCCTCGGCCTGGGCAACCTGGGTTCGCAGGTGGCAAAGGTGGGCAAGGCGTTCGGCATGGACGTGATCGCCTGGAGCCAGAACCTGACTGCGGAGCGAGCGGCCGATGCCGGCGCCCGCCTCGTCACGAAAGAAGAGCTGTTTGCCCAGTCCGACGTGGTCACGGTCCATCTCGTGCTCAGCGATCGTTCTCGCGGCCTGGTCGGAACGCCCGAGTTCGCCCTGATGAAGCCAACGGCGTACTTCGTGAACACCTCGCGCGGCCCGATCGTGGATGAAAACGCCCTGGTCGATGCACTGCGGTCGCACCTGATCGCCGGTGCCGCGCTGGACGTGTTCGACGTCGAACCGCTCCCTGCAGACCACCCGCTGCGCTCGTCGCCAAACACGCTGATCACGCCCCACCTCGGATACGTCACCGACGAGGGGTACGACATCTTCTATCGCGACGCGGTGGAGGACATCCTGGCGTGGCTGGCGGGCTCCCCGGTGCGTCAGCTCGCATGAATATCGCGCTTCGGTAGATTCGGAAGGCCGCTACCCGTCCATTCAGTAGCCTCCCCAAAGAACCGATATTTCCTGCATGAGAGGCCTTTCATCCGCGGCGCGATCTCAGTCGCCGAAGAGCATGCTGAGGATCTATCTGTGTGTAGTCGTGGTCACGGCGTTAGTGGCCATCTGTAGCGTGCTCTACACGTCGTCCGTTGTCGACGATCGCTCGCAGACGGCGACAGAGCAGGCAGACGCGGCAGTACTCGCGGCGGAGATTCAGACGGACGTGCGGGCGCCCCTCGCGCTTCTTTTTGCTAGCGCTTACGCGTTTATGAGCTCGGACACGTCGCTGCCGCCCCAGGCGCGGCAAGCTCTGCTCGCCGAGATCATGGCCAACCTGAACACCCCCAATCCCGTCATCAACGCCAAATTCCCAGGCGTCACGATCCCCATGAACGAGAAAGACACCTTCGCCCTGCAGAGGGATATGGACGTGATCTCGCAAAAGATCGACGCACTCTATGCGCGTTCGAACGGGGTCGATCTTGGCGGCGTCACACTCGAACTCGCCCGGGCGCAGTCCGCTATGGATGGCTACGTCGAGACCAAGTCGGCGGACAGCTTTCGGCAAATGTTTGCGAGCACGGTAGCCCTCGGTGCGCGACTGGGTGATGCGGGCGACGGCTACGCGTACAGTCTGCGCCTGACGGAGGCTTCACTGGGCCAGGCAACGCGCGTCGCGAGAGTCACCATGGTCGGGGCGCTTATGGCGCTGACCGTGACCATGGGCGTGGCGACCCTGTACGTGAGCCGGATAATCCAGGACGCCTTCGCTTCTGGTGAGGCCGAGCGCGCCGAGCTGCGCGCCACGTCTTCCAGCCTCAAGTACCGCAACGACCAGCTCAACGCCCTCTACAACGTCTTCGCGGAAATTACAGACACCCTGAGCATGCGGTACGTGATCAACGCGACCTTGCGGGAGACCCTGCGCGTCATGAACGCACGCATGGTGACCCTGCGCCTCGTGCGAGGCAATGAGCTTGTCATGGCGGGCAACCTGACCTCCGACGGCCGCGAAATCGCTGACATGCCGCCGGTGCCGCTCGGCGAAGGTCCTACGGGCCGCGTAGCTCGCCGGGGCCGCAGCATGCGCATCAACAACAACGCCCAGTCGTTGCTGGGCCCTTCGATAGAACCGGACGACCCGAACTCGGGCGTCAACTCCGGCATCATCGTGCCCCTCATCGTCGGTGCGCGAATCGTCGGCACCCTGGCGTGCTGGTCGGACAAGGACGACGCCTTCGCGGAAGAAGACGAGCGCGTCCTTGAGATGATGGCTTCGCAGGTGGCAACCGCCGTCCTCGCCGCCGATACGACGGAGACCAGCGAGCGTCGCGCTCTCCAGGACCCTCTCACCGGCCTGCCCAACCGCCGCCAGCTCAACGACGACATCGCAGGACAGCTCGCAGCATGGCCCGATACCGGACGACGCGCAGTCGTCGCCATGGTCGACATCGATCACTTCAAGCGCCTGAACGACGACTTCGGCCATCGTGTCGGCGACGTAACCTTGCAGAAGGTGGCGTCCGTCATGCGCCTGTCGATACGCGACGCCGACCGCATCTACCGATACGGCGGTGAGGAGTTCGTGGTCATCTTTGCCGACGTCGGGCGCTCCGAAGCGACGGTGCTCGCGGATCGCCTGCTCAAGGCCGTCGCCGAGACTCCTCTCAGTGGAGACCAGCTAGAACCGGTCGGTCCCGTCACCATTACTGCCGGACTTTCGCTGATGCCCGAACACGGTATCGACTTTGGCGAGCTGATCGAGCTTGCCGACAGGGCGATGTACCGGGCCAAAGACGCTGGCAGGAACCGCGTCATGGTCTGGGATGAGTCTCTAGTCGCGTCCTCCGCCGCAGCCTGATCATCCAAACCGGCGCTGGCCTCTTCCCGCCTCCGCTCCTGCGCAGCGTGGTATATTCCGAGACACGTAGCCAGGATCAAGGAGTCGAAGCATGTGCAGCTACATCACCGAGAAGGCCTCACTGTTCGGTAGCGCCAAGGGCCCTCAGGGCTGGTTCGCGGTCGATACCGCCAACGTGTACTTCGACCATCCCTACCACGCGCCCTTCGGCCACAGCCTCAACATCGACTTCGTCAACGAGGCCGATGGCGCTCCGACGCGAGTCGCCGTGGAGATCAGCGCCGAGTCTGCCAAGCGCCTCGTCGAGAAGATACTCGCCGCCCTCGAAGAAGGCGCCCGCAACCACACCCTCGAAGAGGACCCCACCGAGGTGATGAAGGTCCGGTAGGCCCTGTCACCCTCTCCCACAGGGCGAGGGAGCGAGTTCAAGCGAACGCCGCGGCGCCAGTCGCGGCGTCTTGGTGTCCACTCTTGTCATTCTGAACGAAATGAAGAATCTCGTCTTCAGCCACGAGTGTTTGTGCGTTCCAGCTTGGTCGATGAAAGGCGGGATTCTTCGCATCCGCTCAGAATGACAGAAACCTGCGAGCCTTCGATGCCCGACTGCCCGACTGCCCGACTGCCCGACTGCCCGACTCGCCGTGTCCCCTACCGCACCGCCGCCGGGTCGATCGCGATCACGTCCATCAGAAACTGGCAGCCGTCGCCGGGACGCACGTTTGCGTCCTTGATCGTCATCGACGAACGGGCAGGTGGGTTCTCAGGGAATACCTCCAGCCAGACTTTCTGGAAGCCTTCGCGGTACTCGAGATCGTGGAGATAGAGGGTGACGCGCGCGACGTGGTCGAAGGTCGCGCCGGCCGCGTCGAGGAGGACCTTCAGGTTCGCGAAGGCGTTGCGGGCCTGCTGCTCGTTGTCGTCCGGGTAGGCGCGAGTGACGGGATCGTTGCCGCGGATGGCGCCGAAGAATATCCAGCCGCCGATGCGCACCGCGTCTGACAATCCCGGGATGCTGTGACCGGAGCCTCCCGGCCTCACGACTTGCTGACGATACGGGTTGCCTGGCATCGGTGCGCTCCTTCGCTGTTCGAACGCGATTATAGTCCGAGGCATGACGGCCGAGATGTGGATCATCGCCCTGGTGCGCGTCGTCGGGTCCCTGGCTGTTTTGAGATGGCCGTTTTACGGTTCTGTAATGGCCATCCTGATCGACTTGAGCGACCTGTTCCTGATGAACCTGCTCGACCTCGGGGGTGTGCGGGACTACCAGACTTTCGACAAGGCCCTCGACCAGGTGTACATGGCGGCGTTCCTCTTCGTCGCCTGGCGCTGGGGTGGCGCCGAACGCGCCGTGGCCGTGGCGCTGTATGGGTTCCGGATGCTGGGCTTCATGGCGTTCGAGGTGACGGGATCGCGGGACATCCTCCTGCTCTTTCCCAACCTCTTCGAGTTCTGGTTCGTTTTCTGTGCCGCGCGACGCCATTTCGGGTGGGAAAAGAAGGTGCCTCTGTCTCTGAGGGTGATGGGCACGGGGTCGAGAAGGGTTTGGCATGCCAAACCGCTACAGACCGCGGAGGGCGGAATCGCTGTGGAGGCTGAGCGATGGAACGCGGCGCTTATCCTCCCCGTGACAGGCCTCGTGGTTGCGAAGCTGGTCCAGGAATACGCCATTCACCACGAGCGGTGGCTGGACAACATCACCGCCGTCGATGCGGTAGAGTCGATCTGGCGCTTCGTCGTGCCGTTCTGATGCAGCCGATACCCATCCTCCTGCGCTACGCCCTCGGCAAACGCCTGCCGGCCCTGGACGGCACGATGCGCGTTGCCGGCGCGCCCGGGACGCTGACGATCCGGCGCGACCGCTACGGGGTGGCGTACATCGATGCCGAAGACGACGCCGGCGTCTGGTTCGGCCTCGGCTTCTGCCAGGCCCGGGACCGCGCCTTCCAGCTCGAGGTTCGCCTGCGCACATTGCGCGGCACCCTGTCGCAGCTCTTCGGGGAGACAACGGTGGCAATGGACCGACTTGCGCGCCGGGTCGGCTTCGTCGACGCGGCCCGCAAGCAGTGGGAGGTGCTCGACGCCGACGTGCAGGCACAGATCGAGGCGTTCGTGCGGGGCATCAACGCCGGGCTGGCGGCGTCGAGGCCGGCGCCGGAGTTCGGCCTGCTGCGTTCGCAGCCCTGCGAGTGGCGGCCGGAGGACGTCGTGGCCATGGGCAAGCTGCTCTCGTTCTTGCTCATGGGCAACTGGGACGTCGAACTGGCGCGCCTCAAGATCCTTCTGCTCGATGGTCCCCAGGCGCTGCGTGACCTCGACCCGACGCCCTATCCCGAGGGTCATGTGTTCGTATCTGCGACGGGGCGAACCCCACCCCCCGGTCCCCTGCCCGTCGACGGGGAGGGGGAGAAGAGGATGCCGGCGATCGAGCGCTTGAGCGCGGATATAGAGGCGTTTCTTGCTTTCGCCGGGGCGAGCGGTGGCTCGAATGCCTGGGCTGTGGCCGGGTCCCGTACGGCCTCCGGCCGGCCGATTCTCGCCAACGACCCGCACCTCGAAGGGGCGATGCCGCCGCACTGGTATCTCGTGCATCTGCGCACGCCGTCCTGGGGGCTGGCCGGCGCTTCGATGATCGGCAGCCCGGCCCTGGCGACCGGCCACAACGGCTTCGCGGCGTGGGGCCTCACCGCGGGCCTCGCCGACACAACCGACCTGTTCCTCGAGGACGTGGCACCGGATGGCCGCAGCGTGCGCCGCGGCGACAGCTTCGAGGCGTGCGAGGTGCGTCGCGAGGTGATCGAGGTCAAGGGGCGCTCGCCGGTCGTCGAGGACGTGCTGATTACGCCTCGCGGGCCGGTTATCAGCCCAGGCCTTGCGGGCGACCTGCCGGCGATTTCGATGCGCGCGGTCTGGCTCGATGCCAGGCCGGTACGCGGCTTCTTGCGCCTCCACGAAGCGCGGTCACAGGAGGCGTTCAGGGCTGAGTTCGCCCAGTGGCCCCTGCTCAGCCAAAACGTGGTCTATGCCGACACCGACGGACACATCGGCTGGCACCTGGTCGGCGACGTGCCTGTACGCACCAGCGGTTACGGCAGCCTGCCTGCGCCAGCCGCCGACGCCACCACCGGCTGGAAGGACGCACCGGTTCCCTACTTAGAAATGCCGTCGTGCATCGACCCGGCGGCCGGCTTCGTGGCGACTGCCAACAACGCGCCCGTACCCGACAGCGACGCAGCGCCGTTCCTCGGCCTCGACTGGCTGGACGGCTATCGTGCAGGCCGGATTACCGAGGTCCTCGCTCAGCGCAGCAACTGGGACGTCGCGTCCTCGCAGCGCCTGCAGCTAGACCAGCTAACGCTGGCCTGGCGCGAGGTGCGCGAAGTGGTACTGGGACTGACCCCTCCCCCCGGCCCCCTCCCCGTTTACGGAGAGGGGGAGTCTGTTGAAGGATCACTTGAAAGCTCCTCCGGTTCCCCCTCTCCGAAGTCGGAGAGGGGGCCGGGGGGTGAGGTCTCCCTCGCCCTTTCGCTCCTGCGGGCGTGGGACGGCGTCGTGAGCGCTGACTCGGTGGCCGCCACGATCTTCGAGCGCTTTGTGCGCGAGATGGCGCGGCGCATTGCACACGCGCGGGCGCCGAGCTCGGCGGAGTGGGCGCTCGGGCGTGGCTTCAGCGACCTGGTGGGCGCCAACATGTTCTATGCCGGACGGCACAGCCGGGTGCTGCGGCGGTTGGTGGAGCAGCCGAAAGGCTGGTTTGCCGGCGGTTGGGATGCGGAGATGCGCGATGCGCTGGCATCGGTCGTGCGTGGCATGAAGACGGAGCACGGCGAGAACCCGACGCAGTGGCGATGGGGTAACGTGCGTCAGATCACGCTGTCGCATCCCCTCGGCTTGGTGAAGCAGCTGGCGCCATTGTTCAACCGGGGGCCGTTCCCGTGGGGCGGCGATGGCAACACGGTATCGCAGGCCAGCGGCAGCAAGACACCGGTGATCGCATCGCTCAGGGCTGTGATGCCGGTCGGCGACTGGGACAACGCCCGCTTCGTGCTGCCGGGCGGTCAGTCGGGCAACCCCTTCTCGCCTCACTACGACGACCAGCTACCGCTCTGGAAGCTCGGCGGCGGCATCCCGATTGCCTGGTCGGAGGACGCCATCAAGGCGGCGAGCGTGCATACGCTGCGTTTGGAGCCGCTGGGCTGATGGACATAAGAATCGACGAGCTACCAGTCACACGCGAGAACCTGGAGGGGTACGCGTCTGTACCCATCGCCTTCACGGCGACGAACGTCCTGCGCGTCGGTCTCCTAGACGGCGGTCTCGGCGGATTCACACTGGCCGAAGAGCCATTGCCGGAGCCGATGCTCAACGACGGCGACGCCATCGAGGGCGAGGGTCCGGTGCGTTGGCTCGACCACGGCTGGGACATGTCGGGCTGGGTCATGCTCTGCGCCTTCAAGGGCGAGCAGCGAGCAGGCGGCGCGGTGGTAGCGGTGCACACCGAGGGCATGTGGTTCTTGCGCGGCCGCACCGACACATCGGCGCTGTGGGACATTCGCGTCGAGCATAACTACCGGCGTCAGGGCGTGGGGCGCGCACTCATCGAGGCTGCGGCTGAGTGGTCAAGGGCTCGCGGGCTGGTGCGGATGAAGATCGAGACACAGAACACCAACGTGGCGGCGTGCCGGTTCTACCACGCGATGGGCGGGCGGCTCGGTGGCGTCGAGCGTTTCGCGTACACCAATGTGCCTGATGAAGTTGAGTTGGACTGGTACCTCGACCTGTAATGGCGCAGCATGCTGCAATGAGTTGACAGGACCCTATCTGCGCCCACGCCGAGGTTAGGAAACCCCGGCTACGGAGCCGATAAGATCACGTCGAAACGGCGAGCTTCGTGCCGCACTGACTGCAGAACTTCGCGGCCAGGGCGTTGGTTGCTTTGCAGGAGGGGCAGACGGGCATTGCGTTGGCGTCGGGCGCCGGCGGTTGGGGTGCGAGAGCGTCGACCATCATGCCGAGCGGGCCGGCGCGCATGCGGACGCCCTTCATGGCGAGGCCGCGAATTTCGTCCTCGTGCTCTTTGGCGTACTGGAAGGCGTCGCGGCTGGCCTTCTCAAGCTTCGGGCGGTGTTCCTCGACGAGACGTCTTAGCTCCGGGCCGCTGCGCTTGAACAACCGGCCGGCTTTGCGGCCGATGGCTGCGCCGCGGTCTTCGGGCTCTGATGTCTTGTCCTGTGTCACAGACTCATTTTAGCCGACGACGGGTGCCTGCAACGGCTTGGCGTGCCAACCGCTACGACCGGGTGACTACCGTGCAGTCACCTCATCCAGGATCGCCTTTAGCTCGTTGGGCATCTCGGCGTGGACGCCGTGGCCGCAGGGCAGTTCGTAGTAGCGCCAGCGGTCATCAGCCTTTGTGCGGGCTGCAGCGTCCCAAAAGGCGCCGGTAGGCCTTCCCAATGTGGACGCATCGCCCGCCGCCTTGACGTACGTCAGCGAGAAGGCACGCTGTTCTAACGGCGTCGTCAGCCTCACCTTTTCCCGCAGCGTCTCGATCGGCTGTGGCGAGAGCTTGCGCAGTCTCACCGCCATCTCCGGCGTTTCGGCGGTGTCCGGGGTGCGCATCGGCATGACCTTCCAGCCGTCTTCGATAGTTGCGCCCTCGGCGCCGCCGGCACCGCCGAGGTCGAAGCACGACTCACCGTCGTTGGGCAGAAAGGCGTCGACGTACACAAGGTCGGTGATTTGTTCGTGCAGGTGGTCGGCGACGCCCGTGATGACCATGCCGCCGTAGCTGTGGCCGACCAGGACGAAGTTGCCCAGGTCTTCATACTTGATGAGGTTCTCGACGTCGGTGATGTGCGTGGTCAGGCTGACGTTTGGCCCGCCAAGGTGGTTGCGCTCGCCCTGGCCGGTGAGACTGGGCGTGAAGACCTCGTGACCGTCGGCCCGGAGCAGGTTGGCGAACTTCGTCCAGCCGTAGGAGCCGCCCCAGGCGCCGTGTACGAGTACGTAGGTGCTCATTCTCCGTTCTCCTCCTGTTGCGGAGCGGTCTGCAGGCGTTCCCTACGGCGCTCCACGCGACGTGACTGTAGCGTGACCAGTCGAGAGATGACGAGTGCCAGATAGAGCACGCCGGCGATCTGTTCGATCATGACGACGGAACGAGCCTGGTCGTCCGCGGGCGTGATCTCGCCGAAGCCGACGCTGGTGAGGCACGTGAAGCTGAAGTACAGCATGTCCCACCACTCCGCGCCGCCACCACCGATGTTGTTCGCCGCGTTGATCACAAAGGCGCCGGGGTTCCAGTGCTCGATCAGCATGTAGATGTACGCGAAGACAAAGGCGGCGAGTACGTATAGGCCGGCGGCAGCGAACAGTTCGTCCAGGGTCATTACGCTGTCCGCGAGCATGTAGCGCAGCAGGTTGACGACGACGAAGGTGTGGAAGATGGCGCCGGCGATCAGGCTGGCAGCGTAGAGGTCGCGATTGTCGTCGAACGCGGCGAAGATCTGGAGCCCGACGGCAGGAATCGCCAGCGCGTAGCCGATCCAGGTCTCCCCGAAGCCGGCGTGCGACGCGCGGAGCGCCAGGATGAGGATGACGACGTCGAAAGCCCCTGTCGCCGCCCGGCCCTCAGGGAGGTCTTTGAGGATCGGATAGAGGATGACTAGCAGGACGAGGGAGAGAAGCAGCCAGAAGTTCGGCAGTCGCAGGAAAATCACACCGGCAACGATACCCTGCACCTTCCGCATGCGTCAGTCGAGCTAGGCGAGTTCGAGCAGCAGTTCGGTAAGCTCCTCGGGCTTGTTGTTAGCGACCATATGGTTGGTATCGATCTCGGCGTAACGCCAGAGCGTGCTGTTTCGGGCGTGGTCGGCGGCAGACCAGAAGCTTTCGCTACCCTCGCCCCGGGGTGGCTGCGTTGCCTTGATATACGTGCGCGTGAAGTCGTAGGACTCCAGGGGCTGGAGGAGCCGTACGGGCTCCGCGAAGCAGCCGCGCGGGTGGGGTGTGCGGCGGGGCATCGCCCATTCAGCCTCGGAGGGGTCGTCGAAGGTCCGGGGCATCGGTGGCACCAGCCAGTCCTGCCCGAACTGGGTTTGTGGAGACTGGCCGGTCTTGCTGAAGAGCGACTCGCCGTCCGATGGCACAAAGGCATCGAGATACACGAGATGCCTCACCCGGTCCGCGATGTGCTCCAGGGTGCCGGTGACCACCATGCCGCCATAGCTGTACCCGACGAGCACGATGTCCCGGAGGTCTTCGAACAGGACCATGTTGACGACGTCCTGGACGTGCGTGCTGAGGTCTACCTGCGGGCTCGTGAGGTGGACGCGTTCGCCGAGTCCGGTGAGGCTGGGCGTGAACACCTCGTGCCCGGCCTTGCGCAGCAGCGGCCGTACCTTGCGCCAGGTGTGCGCGCCACTCCAGGCGCCGTGGACGAGGACGTAGGTGGTCATGAGAGCCTCCGGGATGCTATTCGACGAAAGAGCGAGGCAGAGCATAGTGCATCTCAGGGCCCTTCAGTGAACTCGCGTACAGATGAAGTCGCACATGAGGTCATACAATCGAGCGAGGTAGGAGAGATGAAGATGCCCCTCGTCGAAGCGCTATCGGCCCTCGCGACGCTTCTGAGCACATACCAGGTCGTGCGCGGCCCCAGGTCCGCAGGTGAGTCGCCGGCGAATACGGAGCTGACGGCGCCGGGGCTGGTGCTGGCGTACGAGTTCGCGAAGAACGCGACAGACGATGCGACCAGGCAGTTGGACTCAGTGCGGTCGCGTCTCGGGTACCTGGCGGCCACCTCAGGCCTCGCCGTCCTTGCTGCGGCTGCCGTGGCTAGCTTTGGCGACGAGGCCGTGGACCTCGATTCGGCTTTGTTCCTTGTCGCCCTTGGTCTAGCCTGCGCAGTGGTGGCGTTTGCAGTTGTCGCTCGCGCACTGGGTCCATCGCTGGGGTCTCCACGCGAGGTTTACCAGAAGCACCTCACCGCGCCCGACGCCGCAATGTTGGAGGAGATGCTGGCGCACTCCGAGCTCATCTACGACAGGACAGAAGCGGTCGCGGCGATTGGCAGGGCCGCTCTTCTCATGCTGTCCGTCCTCTTCGCCGTCGAGATCGTCCTCCTCGCGGCCTGGATACCGCTCGCGCACTAACCCTCGTTCTGGCTAAACCAGCCTGCAACTCTGTACTCTGCACTCTGCGCTTCGCCCACGGTGGTGACCTGAAGGTCGCCACTACAGTGTTATCGCCTGGAGGCACACGCATGACCACGTCTTCACTGATCGGCGCGCCGGTTGGCCGGATCGAAGGGCCGTCGAAGGTTACGGGCGATATCCAGTATGCCGGCGACGTCGACCTCCCCGGCATGCTGTGGGGTCGCATTTTGCGCAGCCCGTATCCCCACGCGCGCATTACCCGCATCGACGCCTCGAAGGCGTGGACGGTGCCGGGCGTGAAGGCAGTCGTCACGGGCGCCGAGCACCCAGGGCTGCTCGCGGGGAAGATCCTGCGCGATATGCCGGTGCTCTGCTGGGACAGGGTGAGGTATGTAGGAGACAGGGTGGCGGCTGTCGCGGCGGAGACTGCCGCGGCGGCTGAAGAGGCGCTGGCGCTGATTGAGGTGGACTACGAGCAACTGCCTGCCGTGTTCGACGTCGAGGAGGCGATGAAGCCCGATGCGCCGGTGCTGCACGATGACCCGAAGTCGTATCCCGGCTTCCCGGTCGCCCGTGATGGTACCGATGTGCACAACGGCCAGACGCGCCTCGCCTGGAAGAAGGGCGACGTCGAGCAGGGAGTCGCCCAATCTGACCGCGTTTTCGAGCACAGCTTCCGCATACCGTCGCGTCACCAGGGCTATCTGGAGCCTTACGCGAGTGTCGTTGATATCGACGAGACGGGGCGAGTGCAGGTGTGGTGCTCGGCGAAGGCGCCGTTTCGGGTACGCATCCAGCTCGCGCAGGCCGTGGAGATTCCCGAGGAGTCGATCCGCGTCAACGTTGTCGCGGTCGGCGGCGACTTCGGGGGCAAGGGCGACGCGCGCGACCTCCCCATCGCCTATCTGCTGGCGAAGCAGGCAGGCCGGCCGGTGAAGATCATTATGAGCATGGCAGAGGAGCTGACGGCCTCGAACCCCAGTCACCCGACCGTAGTGCACGTGAAGACCGGCGTAATGAACGACGGGCGCATCGTGGCGCGCAAGCTGCAGATGCTGCACGCGTCGGGCGCATACGGCGCGCTGAAGCCGAACGCAGCCCTATCGACGTGGCACTACGTCGGGGGCGGCTACAAGGTCGAGCATGGCGACTGGGAGTTCCTGCAGATCTACACGAACACGACGCCGGGCGGTTACTTCCGCGCCCCGGGCGCACACCAATACACCTTTGCCGTCGAGTGCCACACCGACATCATCGCCAGGGAGTTGGGCATCGCGCCGGCGGCCTTCCGGCAGATGAATGCAGTCGAGCCGGGAGACATCGACGCGGTCGGCCGTCCTTTGACGATGATCCGCGTCAAAGAGGTGATGCAGGCCGCGCTCGATGCCGCGGGCGAGGCGAGCGGGCAGTCGGGGCACGGTCGCGGCATGGCCATCTTCGGGCGCCAGATCGGTGGTGGCGCGGCGGGTGCCGTGGTGACGGCCGAGGCGGACGGCACCTTCACGGTGCTCAGCCCCACTGTCGATGTCGGGACGGGCACGCATACGATCGAGCAGCAGATGGTGGCAAACGAGTTCGGCGTGGGCCTCGACAAGGTGCGCGTACGGCCCGGAGACACGGACACGACGCCGTTCGACGAGGGTCCGCGGGCGAGCCGGGTCACGTACACCGAGGGCACGGCGGTGTTGCGGGCGTGCGAGAAGATCAAGGACGCGCTGGCAGACGGGGCGTCGTTGCCACTTACCATCACTTATGAGCACGTAGCTGAGCAGCCGGAGGACTACATGTACTTCAGTTGCCAGATCGCCGACGTGGTGGTCGATGACGAGACCGGGCACGTGAAGGTCGAGCGCGTGATCACGGCGCACGACGTTGGAACCGTGATCAACCCCCTCGGCCACCAGGGTCAGATCAATGGCGGCTTCGTCACCGGCTACGGGCTGGCGATGACAGAGGAGCTTGTCGAAGAGAACGGGCGCATCATCAACAGCCACCTCGGCGACTACAAGTTGCCAAACATCCAGGACCTGCCGCAGCTGCAGACGGTCCTCGTGCCGTCCGAGGGCGGGCTGGGGCCGTACTCCGCGAAGGCGATCGGGGAGCTGGCGAACAACGCCACGGCGGCAGCGATCGCGAACGCTGTGGCGGACGCGGTGGGAGCGCGTGTGTTCGAGCTGCCGGTAACGGCCGAGCGGGTCTACGGGGCGCTGCACAAGTAGCGCGCAAGGTCAGATGCTCATTGCGGGAGCTGGGCAACGATTAGCGTTCGATAAGGTCGATAAAAACGACCTCGTGCCCCAGTTCCATTACCTCAAAGTCCGTGTATGCCTGTCGGATAGCGGCCTGCTCCGCGAACGTCTCAGCGACGTACACGACGAGCTGACGTGACAGTGGAGAGCCGCTTTCAAAGCGGAGCCTCACCTCCTCACGTTCCATTGCCCACGTGGCATCCGCAGCTGCCTGGCTACCCGCGAGGTAGACGATCACTGGAGGATTGTTAACTGCCCTGGTCCAGGTGGCTGTCGCTTGAGCGGAAGCCTGCTTCGAATCCGGTCCGGCCGCATTCTGAGTATTGCTCAGCCAAAACACAGCCGCGACCGCCAGGCCCAGTCCCGCGACGAGGCTTACATATTGCAGCTCAATGCGGCGAACAACGGCAAACGGACGATGGGCGAGTGTGGCTATGATCGCCTTGTCCCATGCCGCCCGGTGTTTGGGCGAGCGGTCAGCATCGACCACTCGTTCGACTCCTCCCAAAGCTTTCATGCGTTCAAGCTTCGGGTAGCCGGTAGCCCCCGCCATCGCCGCAATCAGTCAACCTCTGCACCGCAACCGGCGCAAAGAGAGGCGCGCCGATGACTGGAATCAGTCATCGTCCGACGGAGATTGGATTTACCTTAGAGGCCTCTGCGGTGCGCGTATGCGGCGGCCTGGGTCCGATTTTCCAGACCGGTCTTGGCGAGGATATTGCCGATATGACGCTGGACCGTATTGAGGCTGATCACGAGGTCGCTGGCGATCTGCTGGTTTGTCTTGCCCGCCGCGACGAGGCGCAGCACTTCGATTTCGCGAGGAGAAAGATTACTTGCCTGCCCCTGCGTATCAGCCGCATCTGCCTCACGCAAAGCCAGACCGTCGAAGAAGTCGATCATCGCGGCTGCGGCTGGAGGCACACCGGATTCAGTGGTCAAGCCTCCGATCATGCGTCCATCATCGAACAGCACAACGCGCGCGTTGGGGATAAGGCCGGCTAATGACCGCCAGTTGGTTTCGGAGGTTGGCGCAACGGGTGAGTTGCGGGTGCCCAGGACGAGCGTGGGTACATCGAGGGACGGGAGGACCGGCCTCAAATTGCACTTGAGATGCGCGTTTACATGTGTGACAAAGTCCTCGGGTGTGACCGACTCGCGGATTCGCCTCGCCTCGATCTCGATGTCTCCAACACCAAAGTTCTCCGCGCGTGTTCGCACCATGAGCTCCCAGGATCGGCGGACCAGCTCCTCGACCGGTAGCAGCGTCCCGCGCTCGGACTGGTTCCATCCCGGGTTCCACAGGACAAGCGCATCAACGAGTTCTCGGTGCTCGATGGCATACGGCACCGCGATGTGACAGGCCTCGTTCGGCGCAATCAGACAAACGCGCCCAAGGTTCAGGCGTTCGACAACTGCCGCGAAATCAAGCCGGCGGTCCTCCACGGTGTGATCTGGGCCGAGACCTCGTGATGAAAGTCCCTGGCCCCGACCGTCGTATTGCACGAGGCGGTAGCGCCCCGCCAGCGCCTCAAAGAAGGCGCGATAGGCGGGTTGCTGCTGCCACATGAACTGGAGGTTGTTCGCACCCACCGGGAAAAGCACGGCGGTGCGCCCGGCGCCACTGACGCCGTAGGCGATGTCGAAGCCATCGCTTGTTTTTACGTACTGGACCGGCGGCGCGTCCATGACGCCGTGATTATGCCCTATGGGACGCACAGGTTTCCCGCGTATACCGGTGCCTTCCACCGGCACTGGCGGCCTGGACGCTACGCCGTGACCTTCGCCTTGAGCATCTCTTCCAGGCGCTGGAGGGCCGTCTGGATGTTCTCGACGCTGTTGGCGTAGCTGAAGCGGACGTAGCCTTCGCCGTAGGAGCCGAAGCTGGTGCCGGCAATGGTAGCGATGCCGCACTCTTCGAGGGCACGGTCCTGGAACTCGTGCGAGGTCATGCCGGTACCCGTGATGTTGGGGAAGGTGTAGAAGGCGCCGCCGGGCGTGCGGCAGGTGACGCCGGGTAGGGCGTTGAGGCCATCGACGATGACGCCGCGGCGACGGTCGAAGGCTTCGACCATTGTCGTTACGTCGTCCTGTGGACCGCGGATCGCCTCGATGCCGGCCCACTGAGTGGCGGCGTTGACGCAGGAGTGGCAGTTGATGCAGAGGCGGATGGCGTCACCCACGATGGAGGACGGCCAAATGCCGTAGCCGAGGCGCCAGCCGGTCATCGCGTAGGTCTTGCTCCAGCCGTTGAGGAGGATGAGGCGGTCGCGGATCTCGGGATAGTTGAGCATGGACACGTGCTCGCGGCCGTCGTAGGTCATGCGGTCGTAGATCTCGTCGCTGAGGACGGCGACGTGCGGGTGCCGGGCGAGGCCGGCGACGAGCTTGTCCATCTCGGCCTTTGGGACGGCGCCGCCCGTGGGGTTGGCGGGCGAGTTGATGATGATAAGTCGCGTCTGGGGCGTGATCGATGCGAGAGTGGCCTCGGCGTCGAAGGAGAAGTCGTTCTTTTCGAGCAGCGGGATCGGCACGGCTTTGGCGCCGGAGAAGTTGATCACGGACTCGTAGATGGGGAAGCCGGGGTTCGGGTACATGATCTCGACGCCCGGCTCGCCGAACATGAGGATGGCGAAGAACATCGTCACCTTGCCGCCGGGCACCACGACGATGTTGTCTGGACTGACGTCGACGCCACGATGCTGTGCGATGTCCTCGGCGATGGCTTCGCGCAGGGGCAGGATGCCGGGCGAGGGCGTGTAGCCGTGATGGCCATCACGGAGAGCCTTGACTGCCGCCTCTACGACGTTCGGGGGCGTCTTGAAGTCGGGCTGGCCGATGCCGAGATTGATCACGCTACGGCCCGTA
>Ga0247825_10000904_pt1 | contig 19221 bp, 20 predicted proteins | sample 13C_Vanillin_Day_FD_194413 | JGI IMG/M metagenome (GOLD analysis project Ga0247825, IMG submission 194413) | Soil microbial communities from agricultural site in Penn Yan, New York, United States - 13C_Vanillin_Day48 | ecosystem: Environmental > Terrestrial > Soil > Agricultural land | place...
GATCGCCAAGTTCTACGGCGACATGCAGGAGCGCATCACGGCGGCTTCGCTGCATCTGCTGTTCTTCCAGCTCGAGCTGAACCGGCTCGAAGATTCCGTGCTCGACGCCGCGATGACCGATCCGGCGCTCGGTCACTACCGCCCCTGGGTCGGGGACATCCGCAAGGACAAGCCCTATCAGCTCGAGGACCGGGTCGAGCAACTGTTCCACGAGAAGTCGGTGACCGGCTATTCGGCGTTCAACCGGCTGTTCGACGAGACGATGGTGGGGCTGCGCTTCAAGGTCGGCGGCAGGATGCTGACGCAGGAGCAGACCCTCAACCTGCTTCAGGACTCGAATTCCGCCAAGCGCAGGGCCGCGGCGGAGGCACTCGCGAAGACCTTCAAGGACAACCTGCGTCTCTTCACGCTGGTCACCAACACGCTGGCGAAGGACAAGGAGATTTCCGACCGCTGGCGCGGCTTCAACGACGTCGCCGCGTCCCGCCATCTCGCCAACCGCGTCGAGCCGGAGGTGGTGGATGCGCTGGTTTCGTCGGTGCGCGAGGCCTATCCGCGGCTGTCGCACCGCTACTACGCGCTGAAGGCGAAATGGTTCGGCAAGAAGCAGTTGCCGCACTGGGACCGCAACGCGCCGCTGCCGCAGGTGGCGATGCGGACGATCCGCTGGCCGGACGCGCAGAACATGGTGCTGACGGCCTATGGCGCGTTCTCGCCCAAGATGGCGAGCATCGCCGAGCGCTTCTTCAAGGATCGCTGGATCGACGCGCCGGCGCGGCCGGGCAAATCGCCGGGCGCCTTCGCACATCCGACCGTGCCGTCGGCGCATCCTTACGTGCTGCTCAACTACCAGGGCAAGCCGCGCGACGTGATGACGCTCGCCCACGAGCTGGGTCACGGCGTGCATCAGGTTCTGGCTGGACCGAACGGCGCGCTGATGGCGTCGACCCCGCTCACGCTCGCCGAAACCGCGAGCGTGTTCGGCGAGATGCTGACATTCAAGAAGCTCCTGTCCGAGACCACCGACAAGAAACAACGCAAGGCCATGCTCGCCGCCAAGGTCGAGGACATGATCAACACGGTGGTGCGCCAGATCGCGTTCTACACCTTCGAGCGCCGGGTTCATACCGAGCGGCGCAACGGCGAACTCACGTCCGAGCAGCTCTGCAACATGTGGCTCGAGGTGCAGAGAGAAAGCCTCGGTCCGGCGATCGACCTGCGTCCGGGATACGAGACGTTCTGGAGCTACATCCCGCACTTCATCCATTCGCCGTTCTACGTCTATGCCTATGCGTTCGGCGATTGTCTGGTGAACTCGCTTTACGCGGTCTACGAGCGCGCAAACGAAGGGTTTGCCGAGCGCTATATCGCGATGCTGGCGGCGGGCGGCACCAAGCACCATTCCGAGCTGTTGGCGCCGTTCGGCCTCGATGCCCGCGACCCGAAGTTCTGGCAGGGCGGGCTCGGCGTGATCGAGCGGATGATCGGGGAGTTGGAAGCGCTGGGCTGAGGCCGCGCGCGGCGGCTCACGAGCACGGGCCGCCGCATGTCGTCAGGACATATTCGATGCACTGCATCGTGATCTTGCGCTCCGCTTGCTTGTCCGGCGCGTAGCGGCAGGTCTTGAGAAATTTCGTCGTGTATTCCTCGCGGCGCCCGACGTGGCCCTTGCGATGGAAGGTCTTGCGCGAGGCCGCCTCGATCAGCGTGAGCTTCTGCTCCGGTTCGCCATTTTTCCCGAAGCGCATCGTTTTCGCAAAGCCGTCGTTGTTGCCGAGATTTTCGAACGTCGTCCCATCCTGCGTTTGGAGCCTGGGGCCGTTGTTGGCGAGATCTCGAAGCGTCACGCGGGGGAGCTTCGAGGCCGTCACGATCATGGTGTTGCGGTCGAAGATGACGCGCTCGTTGCCAAGCTTGCCGATGCAACCCCAGGCCCAGCTGCCGGCGGACGCAGGCGCCGTCGTGACAAAGGCCGTGGCGGTTGCGGCCCATATGGCGGCCACGGTCTCGACGCGAAAAATCATGCAAGGTCCTCCGTTGGGCATTGGTCGCAAAAATGCCGCGCCGGGTTCATGTCCGGCACGGCTTGAACGAACGTCAATTGAAATCGAAGCCATTCAGCGTTCTTGCGCGCCAGATCGTCGGCCGCCTTGGGCGGTCCCGGTACATTCTGTCAAGCCACGCCGTTGCGCCGCGAACATTTTTATTGGCATTCAGCGCGGTGCTGCCCATCTTCGCTTGTCAATCCGCGGACAGCGCGTATCGATAGGCACTGGAACTCGCCCGGAAGCCGATGGCCGATCAGGAACGAAACCGCCTCACAGCCCGCGCCGCGCGCTACGCCCGCGTCGGCGCGAACGTCGGCGGCGTGGCGGCGCGGATCGCCGGCGCGCGCATCTTCGGGTTCGATCTCGATCGCGCAAAAAATGCCGCGGAGCTGGCTTCGGCACTCGGCGGCCTCAAAGGGCCGATCATGAAGGTGGCGCAGCTGCTCGCCACCATCCCCGAGGCGCTGCCGCCCGAATACATCAACGAATTGACCAAGCTGCAAAGCCAGGCGCCGCCGATGGGCTGGGCCTTCGTCAAGCGCCGCATGCAGGCCGAGCTCGGCGCCGACTGGCAGAAAAGGTTCGCAAGCTTCGAGCACCATCCCGCGGCCGCAGCGTCGCTCGGCCAGGTGCATCGTGCGACGTCGCTCGATGGCGAGCTGCTGGCCTGCAAGCTGCAATATGCCGACATGCAGTCGGCGGTCGAGGCCGACCTGAAGCAGCTTGGCGTGCTGTTTGCAATTCGCCGCCAGTTCGACCCGGCGATCGACACCCGCGAGATCATCAAGGAAATCGGCGCGCGGATGCGCGAGGAACTCGACTATCGCCGCGAGGCGAAGCACGTCGCGCTCTATCGCGACATGCTCAAGGACGAGGAATTGATCCGCGTGCCGCGCGTCGAGCCTGGTCTCTCCACCGAGCGGCTGCTGACCATGGAATGGCTCGACGGCAGCCGCATGCTCGACCACAAGGACGAGACGCTCGCGGTGCGCAACCGTCTGGCCACCGCGATGTTCACGGCATGGTGGCAGCCGTTCAGCCGCTTCGGCGTGATCCACGGCGACCCGCACCTCGGCAACTATTCGGTGTTCGAGCGCAAGGGCAAACCCGCCGGCATCAACCTTCTGGACTACGGCTGCATCCGGATTTTCCCGCCGAGTTTCGTCGGCGGCGTGGTCGATCTCTACAACGGGCTCCGCAACAACGACGACGCCCGCATCGTCCACGCCTACGAGACCTGGGGCTTTCGCAAGCTGTCGCGCGAATTGATCGACATCCTCAACATCTGGGCGCGCTTTATTTACGGCCCGCTGATGGAGGATCGCGTCCGCAGCATCGCCGACGGCGTGAAGCCCGGCGAGTACGGCCGCCGCCAGGCCTTCGAGGTGCAGCGTGCGCTGCGGCAAAAAGGCCCGGTCACGGTGCCGCAGGAATTCGTGCTGATGGATCGCGCGGCCATCGGGCTCGGCGGCGTGTTCCTGCATCTGCGCGCCGAGCTCAATTTTCACCGGCTGTTCGAGGCGGCGATGGAGCAATTCTCGGTCGCGGCGGTGGAGAAGCGCCAGAGCGCGGCGCTCGCTCGCGCGGGGCTTGGCTCTTCAAGCTAGATTTGCCCTGTGTCTTTGCACTGAGACGCGGCGTCGCGGGCCAGATGTTGGACAACGGCCGCCGGTCGGGTTATGGGGGCGCGGGCTTCGGCCGTCCCACGGCCGCGCTTGCCACAATTGCACCGATGGCAGGTGTGAATCGCTTCGTTTCAACGGAGACTCGTTGATGCTGGTCAGACTTGGATGCTGTCTCTTGCTTGCGGCAGCGATCCTTGCGCCGAAAGGCGTGCGCGCCGATTGCTCGGAAGAAATCAGCAAGGTGATGTCCAAGGACACCGAGAAGCTCACCACGCGCTATCAGCGCATCACCAAGCAGATCGCCGAGAGCAAGGGCTCGAACGCCAAGCTCTTGCAGGAAGAATGCCGCATCGCCCGCCAGCTCAAGCCGCGCCTCGAGGACCAGCTTGCGGCGCTGAAACAGTCGAGTTGCGTCAAGGACCCGCAGATGCGCAACATGGTCGCCGATATCGTCCAGGGGCATGAGGATGATCTGGCCGCGGCCAGCCGAACCATGGCCCGGTCCGACTGTCGCTAGCGCTGAGGACGGACGAAGAAAATCCCCGTTTTTCGGGTTTTGCCCAACGTCAGGATTGCGGCCGTGGCATTGCCCGGTCGGGCCGATTCCGCTAAGTCCTGAACGTCCTCTGTTGCGCCGATCCAGCCGTTCCGACGGCGCGTGGCCGGCGCGCTCCACCTCCCGCCTGGGATTGGCCCGTTTGGGATTGGCATAAGACTTGAAAGGGATCGCGCAATGGCCGCGCACGGCAGCACTGAATATTCGGTCGCGGAAGGCAACGACTACCCCGCTCACGAGCAGACTTACCTGGGCTTTCTGGCTCTGGTGAAATGGGGAATCATCACGGTCGTCATTATCGTGGGCGGGATGGCCTACTTCCTGACCTGACCGGACGGGGGCCGGACGGGCCGCTTTCGTCCGCGCAAAGCTGGGGCCGTGGGAGACAGCATGAAAATCGCGATTGGGGCCGAGTCGGACGCGTCGGAGCCGCGCGTCGCGGCGACCCCCGAGACCGTCAAGAAAATGATCGCGTTGGGCGCAGAGGTCGCTATTGAGCCGGGCGCCGGCGTCAAGTCCGGCATCCTCGACGCCGACTACACCGGGGCCGGCGCGACGGTCGCCAAGGGTGCGGTCGCCGGCGCTGACATTGTCCTCACAGTGCAGCGTCCGAGCCCGGCTGGACTGGCCGGCGTGAAGCCTGGCGCCCTCGTCATCGCCATCATGGATCCGTACGGCAACGAAGCGGCGATCAAGGGCTTGGCCGATGCCCGCGTGACGGCCTTCGCGATGGAGCTGATGCCGCGCATCACCCGCGCACAGTCGATGGACGTGCTGTCGAGCCAGGCCAATCTGGCCGGTTATCGCGCCGTGATCGACGCGTCGGCGGAATACGGCCGCGCATTCCCGATGATGATGACGGCGGCGGGCACGGTGCCCGCGGCGCGCGTGTTCATCATGGGCGTCGGCGTCGCGGGCCTCCAGGCGATTGCGACCGCGCGCCGCCTCGGCGCGGTGGTCACCGCCACCGACGTGCGGCCCGCCACCAAGGAGCAGGTCGAAAGCCTGGGCGCCAAGTTCCTTGCGGTCGAAGACGAAGAGTTCAAGAACGCGCAGACCGCCGGCGGCTACGCCAAGGAAATGTCGAAGGAGTATCAGGCGAAGCAGGCCGCGCTGGTCGCCGAGCATATCAAGAAGCAGGACGTCGTCATCACCACCGCCCTGATCCCCGGGCGCCCCGCGCCGAAGCTGGTTTCGGCCGAAATGGTGAAATCGATGCGGCCCGGCTCGGTGCTGGTCGACCTGGCGATCGAGCGCGGCGGCAACGTCGAAGGCGCACAGGCCGGCAAGGTGGCCGAGGTCAACGGCGTCAAGATCGTCGGTTTCACCAACGTCGCCGGCCGCCTGCCGGCCTCGGCTTCGGGCCTCTACGCCAAGAACCTGCTCACATTCCTGGAAATCCTGATCGACAAGAAAGAGAAGAAGCTCGCGGTCAATTGGGACGACGAGATCGTCCGCGCCACCGCACTGACGCGCGACGGTTTGGTGGTTCATCCGAATTTCATGCCCAAGACGGCCTAGCCGGAAAGCTGCACAGACAGCGCTGTACGCCGCGCGCAGAAGGAGCCTTCGCCATGACCGGAACCGCACTCGACGCCGTCGACCCGTTCGTCTTCCGGCTGTCGATCTTCGTGCTGGCGGTGTTCGTCGGCTACTACGTGGTCTGGTCGGTGACGCCGGCGCTGCACACGCCGCTGATGTCGGTGACCAACGCGATCTCCTCCGTCATCGTCGTCGGCGCGCTGCTCGCGGTCGGTGTCGCCGTGGTCGCCGACGACAACGGGCCGATCTGGGCGAGGGCGCTCGGTTTCGTCGCGCTGGTGTTCGCCTCCATCAACATCTTCGGCGGCTTCCTGGTCACGCAGCGGATGCTTGCGATGTATCAGAAGAAGAAAAAGTGAGGCGCGCGCCATGAACGCCAACATCTCCGCGGCTCTCTATCTCGTCGCGGGCGTCCTGTTCATCCTGGCGCTGCGCGGGCTGTCGAGCCCGGAGTCGAGTCGCCGCGGCAACATGTTCGGCATCGTCGGCATGACGATCGCCGTTCTCACCACGCTCGCCGGGCATCCGCCGCAGGGGCTCGGCGCGTGGATCCTGGTGATCGCCGGCATCGTGCTGGGCGGCGGCATCGGCGCGGTGATCGCCCGCCGCGTGCCGATGACCTCGATGCCGGAACTGGTCGCGGCGTTCCACTCGCTGGTCGGCATGGCGGCGGTGCTGGTCGCGGCCGCCGCATTCTACGCGCCGGCCGCCTTCAGCATCGGCACCCGCGGCGCCATCCACAAGGCGAGCCTGGTCGAAATGTCGCTCGGCGTCGCGATCGGCGCCGTCACCTTCACCGGTTCGATCATCGCCTTCCTCAAGCTTTCCGGCCGCATGAGCGGCGCGCCGATCCTCATTCCGGGCCGCCACATCATCAACATCGTGCTGGCGCTGGCGATGGTATTCTTCATCTACGGCCTCGTGGTGTCGCAGAGCCAGCTCGATTTCTGGCTGGTCACGGTCATCGCGCTGGTGCTCGGCGCGCTGATCATCATCCCGATCGGCGGCGCCGACATGCCGGTCGTGATCTCGATGCTGAACTCGTATTCCGGCTGGGCCGCGGCGGGCATCGGCTTCACGCTCGGCAATTCGGCGCTGATCATCACCGGCGCGCTGGTCGGCTCGTCGGGCGCGATCCTGTCCTACATCATGTGCGCCGGAATGAACCGGAGCTTCATCTCGGTGATCCTCGGCGGCTTCGGCGGCGAGGTCGCAGGCCCGGGCGCCGGCGGCGGCGAGCAGAAGCCGGTCAAGATCGGCTCGGCGGAGGACGCCGCCTACATCATGAAGAACGCCTCCAAGGTCATCATCGTGCCGGGCTACGGCATGGCGGTGGCGCAGGCGCAGCACGCGCTGCGTGAGATGGCGGACCATCTCAAGAAGGAAGGCGTCGAGGTCAAATACGCGATCCATCCGGTGGCGGGCCGCATGCCCGGCCACATGAACGTGCTGCTTGCCGAAGCCAACGTGCCGTATGACGAGGTGTTCGAGCTCGAAGACATCAACTCCGAGTTCGCGCAGGCCGATATCGCCTTCGTGATCGGCGCGAACGACGTGACCAATCCCGCAGCGGAGGACGACAAGTCCTCGCCGATCTACGGCATGCCGGTGCTCCAGGTGTGGAAGGCCGGCACCGTGATGTTCATCAAGCGGTCGCTCGCCTCGGGCTATGCCGGCATCGACAATCCGCTGTTCTACCGCGACAACACCATGATGCTGCTCGGCGACGCCAAGAAAATGACCGAGACCATCAACAAGGGCATGTAAGCCGCTTACAGCGGCTTGACCACGCGCTTGTTCGCTTCGGCGATATCCAGAAGCGACATCGAGCCCCGGCTACGCATGTGCATGCCGGGTATGAGCGCATCAAAGCGTGCGCTCTTCACCCAGATTACGTCGGTACTTCCTTGCAGGCTGGCGAGTTCGCCCGCACTGGTCCGTGCGGTGCCACCGCCCGGCATCAGCAAGAACGGCTCGAAGCCAGCGGTTTGCAACCGTTGCATCGTGTCGTTGGTCGAGAGTCCGCCGGCCCTGCTGAGATCGGGCGAGTATTCGATAATCAGCGCATCGGTGCGGCCGAGCGTTTTGGTCGCGCCGTCGATGACCGCGGGCTCGTAACCCTCCACGTCGATCTTGATCAGCGAGACCGGCCGGTCCGCAAGGCCGAGCGCCGCGAGCGCGCCGTCGAGATCGGTGACCGGCACGGATCGTGAGCCGTAGCCGTGGTCGGCGGCGATCGAATGGCGGCCGTAATTCGCGCCCTTGTAGCGGTGCAGCTTCGCCACGCCCGGCGCTGCGCCGACCGCGCGGTTTTCGACGATGACGTTTTCAACGCCGTTTTCCGCGAGATTGCGTTCCAGCAGCCAGGCATTGAACGGATCGGGCTCGAACGCGACCAGCGTCTCGACATTGGGATGCCGCGCCGCATGCACGGCGTGCCAGCCGAGGTTGGCGCCGATATCGATCGCGATGCCGCGCGGCGCCGCGCTCAGGAATTCCGCCATCCATCGCGTCACCAGCGGCTCATGCGTGCCATATTTCGCAATGTGCCGGCCGATGGTGTCGCGATGGTGCGCGAAGAAGGCGAGGTTCGATCCCGCCGCACGGACGCCGAACGCCGGCCGCCAGGGGACCAGCCATGCACCGAGGAATTGGAGCGTCCCGAGCGGACGAGGGATGTGGATCATCACGGACCGATTACTTTGCCGCCGCACCGTAGCGGGATTGTCCGCGGCGGCAAGCCGCGTGCTATGACTGCGCCATGACCGGCTTGAAGTTTCTGCTCGGTGCGCTGGTGGCGTTCGGCGGGTTCGTTTTGCTGATGTACCTCGTGCAGCGCTCGCTGATGTACCATCCGGACCGGCAGCGGACGCCGCCGGCCGAGGCCGGGCTGCCGCAGGCCGAAGAACTCGTGCTCGACACCGCCGACGGCGAGAAGGTGGTCGTCTGGCATATCCCGCCAAAGGCCGACCGCCCCGTCGTCATCTATTTCCAGGGCAATGCCGGCGGCCTGAACCTGCGGGCCGATCGCTTCCGTGCGCTGACCGCGGACGGGACGGGACTGCTCGCGCTGAGCTACCGCGGTTATGGCGGCTCAACCGGCAGTCCCACCGAGACCGGGCTGATCGCCGACGCGCATGCGGTCTATGCATTCGCCGCGTCGCGCTATCCGCCGGAGCGGATCGTGCCGTGGGGCGAATCGCTCGGCGGCGGCGTCGCCGTGGCTCTGGCGTCCACGCAAAAGGTCGGCCGGCTGATGCTGGAGGCGCCGTTCACGTCGGCGATCGACGTCGGCGCGCGGGTCTACTGGTTTTTGCCGGTGCGTCTGCTGATGAAGGATCCGTTCCGTTCCGACCTGCGGATCGCCCGGATATCGGTGCCGGTCCTGATCGTGCACGGCACGCGCGATAACGTGGTGCCGTTCGCGTTCGGCGAGCGGCTGTTTGCTCTCGCGAACGAACCCAAGCGCTTCGTTCGGATCAATGGCGGCGGCCACAGCGACCTCGACCGGTTCGGCGCGCTGAACGCCGTGCGGGCGTTTCTCGACGGCCGCTGATATCCGGCGATGGCGCCAGGGCTGCTTCCTGGCTAAAATCAGAATGAATCCGAACTTGTGAGCGAGACGCGATGTCGCTGCGCACAGAGTTGGAATCCCTTGCGGGCGCCAGAACCGGCGTCCGGCCGAATGCGCAATCGTTCGTCCGCCGGTGGGTCACGCCCATTACGGTGTCGCTCACCCTCGTCGGGCTCACCACCCTGTTTCTCTGGGCGATGCAGCCGACGCTTCAGCAGGACCATCTGATCTTCATCTACGTCGTGCCCACCGCGCTGATTGCCATCCGCTACGGCAGCATCTCGGCGATGGGGGTCATCATCGCCAGCAGCCTTGCAGCGGCCTACTTCCTCTACGGTCCCCCGTTCAGCTTCGAGGTCGGCAACAAGCTCGAGCTGGTGGAATTGGTGCTGTTCGGCATGCTGGCCTTGCTCGCAAGCCAGGTCGTCTCCGGCTTTGCCAACGACAGCGATGTCGAGAAGCGGCGGCCGCGGGCTCGCGCGGCGTCCACGCCGGGCCGATGGTGGGATTTGAAGGCGCTGTTGCGCCGTGTTCGCCTCAAGCCCTGAGCGGATCGCTCTTCAGAACGTCTGGTACGTCTGGCCGGCTCTGCCGCCGACGCGCGCGAAGCCCTGCTTGGCGGGCTCGTGGTCCTGCTTGATGTTCAGCGCCCGAGCGTAGGAGCCCGCAGCCTTTTCCTTGTCGCCCAGCCGCTCATAGGCAAAGGCGCGCGTGGTCCAGGCTTGCAGGCTCTGCGGCTCGGCCTGCACCGCGTCGTCGAGGTCGGTCGCCGCGGCCTTGAGATCGTTGATCGCCATGTAGCTCAGGCCGCGGGCGACATACGGCTCGGCCTGACTTTGCGAAAGCCCGATCGCGGTCGAGAAATCGTCGATCGCGAACTTGTGCTGCCGCTGGCTCTGATAGAGCAGGCCGCGGTTGTAGTAGGCCTCGGAATTATCGGGGCGGATCGAGATCGCCTGGTTGAAGTCCTTGAAGGCGTCGAACGGCTGCTTCTTCAGCCGGTGCACGATGCCGCGTCCGAGATAGGCGACCGCGTAGTTCTGGTCGAGCGTCAGCGCGCGGTTGTAGTCGGCGATCGCGGCGTCGAGCTTGCCGGTCTTGCGGTTGATCAGGCCGCGGTTGGCATAGGCCTGCGCGTAGTTCGGGTCGAGGCTGATCGCCTTGTCGAAATCGGCCATCGCGTCGGTGTTGCGGCCGGCCTGGCCGAACACCGAGCCGCGCATGTTGTAGGCCTGCGGATCGCTTGGATTGCGCTGGATGACGGCCGTGAGCGAGGCGATGTTGGCGGGTGAGGCGGCGAACTGGTTGTCCTCGGTTTCCGAGGTCTGGCTGACCGTGCCGCCGCTGCCACCGATGGTGCCGCATCCGCCCAGCGTCGCGGCCGCGGCGAGCAGCGCCAAGCCTGTCAGGCTCGTGCCCGCGAAGCGGCGGGCTCTCGCGCCGGTCCGGCCTGCGCTATGGCTGCGCTGTTGCATCATCGGAAGCTGTGCGGTTCGTGTTGGCGGCGGTCACGGTGGTTCACCGAAGGAATGCGGCGAACATTCGACCATAACCCGGACCGCACCGAATCGGGCGCCGGAAAAGCAAAGCGCGGGCCGCTGTTTCTGCCGCCCGCGCCGGAAGTCATCGACCGAAAGCAGAAGATGGCGATCAGCGCCCGAAGCCGCCGCCGCCACCAAATCCGTTGCCGCCGCCGAAGCCGCCGCCGCTCCGGCCCCCAGCGCCGCCACGGCCGCCGCCGCCCGGACCGCCACGACCGCCGCGCTCGCTGCCCGGCGCGCCGAACGCGGGCTTCGGCTTCATCGGGATGAGGCCCTCGCGCTGCGCGCGCTTGCGGGCAAGCTTGCGGGCGCGGCGCACCGCTTCCGCCTTTTCCCGAGCCTTCTTTTCCGAGGGTTTTTCGTAGTGGCCGCGAAGCTTCATCTCGCGGAAAATACCCTCGCGCTGCATCTTTTTCTTGAGCGCCTTGAGGGCCTGATCGACGTTGTTGTCACGGACGAGAACCTGCACGCGTCGTTCCTTCTGCAATCCGGGTGCTGAATTCCGGGTTTGGATATGGGTGCGCGGGAGGCCTTTGGCCCCCGAGTCGCGCGTCGGTATCAGATCGGGTGCTAAAAGTCCATCATTTACGAGGGTTTTCGGCGTGGCGGCGCGAGAATGCCGGGAATAACGGCCCTGGGCTCGATCCTTGGGCTCGATCCTTGGGCGCGAATCCGAGCGCGATCACTGCTGATCGGGCTCGGGCGGCACGATCTTCTTGGCCTGGGGGGTGGCGAGCCGTTCCAGCACGACCATTTCGCGAAAAAACTCCTTGAGCGGCTTGGCATTGGGGAAGCCGCCCCAGTGCTGGCCCGCCGGAACGTCCCGGATCACGGTTGAACGGGCCGCCAGCACCGCGCCCTTGCCGACCGTGATGTGCGGGATGATGCCGACGCGGGCCGCCAGCACCACGTTGTCCTCGAGCGTGACGCTGCCGGAAAGGCCGGACTGCGCCACGATGATGCAGTTCTTTCCGACCGTCACGTTGTGGCCGATCTGGACCAGGTTATCGATCTTGGTGCCTGCGCCGATCACCGTGTCGCGGATGCCGCCCCGGTCGATATTGGTGCCGGCGCCGATCTCCACGTCGTCCCCCAGGATCACCCGGCCGATCTGCGGCACCTTGAGCTGTCCCTCCTTGGTCGGCACATAGCCGAAGCCGTCCTGGCCGATGCGGCAGCCCGGATGCACGATCACGCGGTCGCCCAGCACCGAATGGGTGATCGAGCTGTTGGGGCCGACGGTGCAGTCGCGTCCGATCCTGACCTTGGTGCCGATCACCGCATTGGCGCCGATGATCGTGCCGGGGCCGATTTGCGCGCCCGCACCGATCACCGCTCCGGGATCGACGGTGACATCTCCCGCGATCTTCGCGGTCGGATGCACCGTTGCGCCCGCCGCCACCCCGCGCTCGCCATAGGGCGAACTCGGGCGCATCGAGCTTCGATAGAACTGCTGCGTCACGAGCACGAAAGCCTTGTACGGCTCGCGCGCGCGCAGGACCGTCAGATGGGCGGGCGCCTGCGGCTCGAACCGCGCCGAGGTGAGGACGGCGCCTGCGCGCGTGGTCGCCAGTTCGCCGGCGAAATTGAAGTTGTCGAGAAATGTCAGATCGCCCGGTCCGGCGAGATCGATCGGAGCGATATTGGTGATCCGGCGATCGAGATTCGCGCCCGCGCGCGGCTCTGCGCCGATGAGCGTCGCGATCTCGCCGACGGTCAGCGATGCCTCCGCGCTGAAGAATTGCGGGCCAGGGTCCGAGCCGTGGTCCATGTCATGTCCCCGATTGCGAATTTGACGCGGCCGGCCTGGTGTCGCGGTGAGGTCCGGGCGCTCCCCCGAGCCGATTAACGTCTGTGGATAAGTTAGGTGTCAATTGCTGCGCTGCAGCGTCACGGGGTGCCGGGCGGCTAACAAATAGGCACGGGCCTCCGCCGGGCATTTTCCGCGCCGTCGCTAACCGTCGTTGAACAAATTGGCGCAAATTTGCTGGATCGAACCGCAAGGGGAAATCGGATGGCCCGCTAGGCGATGATATCGGGCGTCAGCTGGTCTTCGATCTGGATGATCCGGTCACGCAGGTGCAGCTTTCGCTTCTTCAGCCGCTGGACCTGCAGCAAATCCGAGCCCGGCGAGTTGTGCAGGGCCTCGATCGCGGCATCCAGGTCGCGATGCTCCTGGCGCAACTGCGCCAATTGCGACCGCAGCTCGCTCTCATCGTCCTGCGTCATCGCGACCGCCGCTCGCAACGCTTCATCGACCACCCCGGCGGCGGTTCCGCCCGCCGGCGCAGAGCCCTGGATCAGTACAAAATCTTGAATTCCCATGTTTTTTGCAATTCCAAACGCTTTCGCGACTCGATACTGACTGGGCCCGCGCCGGATGGTTCAGGCTTCTCATGGTCCCGGCGTATCCCACACAAGTAGGCAATTATCCCTCTTTCCACAAGCGGAGTCCAAAGCCGCAATTTGGCCGGGACGCTGCGCTATCCGGGAATTTCTGCATCGCACAAGAGGTCGGATAATCGACTTGGGGCTAGGCTCGTGGCACAATACGCGAGTCAGGGGTGTTTGCTGAAATGTCTCTAGGAGCCACTCCACATGACCATCCAGGCGCATCTTGCGGAACTGCAACGGAAGCATCGGGCTCTCGAAGACGAGATCGCCGAGGCCATGACACATCCGTCGACAGACGACCTGAAGCTCGCTGAATTGAAGCGTCGCAAGTTGCTCGTCAAGGACGAGATCCAGCGTATCCGGATCGGTGAGCCCCATAGCCTGCACTAGGCTTCGGGCGGCTCACCCGTTCTTGATTTTCGAGACAGCACCGCCGGCTCTCGCTATCAGAGCCGGCGGTGCTATTTTCCGAAGCCAGAACAAAAATCGGGAGGACTGAGGATGGGCGTTTGTGGTCGCGTGTTTGGGCAGGTTGGGCATTGCTCCCTGCGGGTCGTGGCGCTCGGCGCCGTTGCAGGTTTGGCGCTGGCCGGGGTTCTGACGGGCTCGGCACCGGCCTTGGCGCAGGACTATCCCACCAAGACCGTGACGCTGGTCGTGCCGTATCCGCCGGGCGGCGGCGTCGACGTTCTGGCCCGTGTGGTGGCCGAGCGGCTCTCCAGCGTCATGGGCCAGCAGGTGATCGTCGACAATCGGGTCGGCGGCTCGGGGCTGGTCGGCACCCGCGCGACGATCCGCAGCGCGCCGGACGGCTACACGCTGTTCTTCGGTCACACCGGCTCGATCTCGATCAATCCCTCGCTCTACGCCAATGCCGGCTTCGATCCGCGGAAGGACTTCGCGCCGATCGGGCTGTTCGCCTCGATGCCGGTCGCGCTGCTCGCGCATCCCTCGTTCCCGGCTAAGACCATCGGCGAGGTGATCACGCTCGCCAAGAAGGAGGGCGGCAAGTTCAACATCGGCACCTCCGCCGTCGGCACCGGCGGCTATCTCTCCGCCGAGCTCTTCAAGTCGATGGCGGGCGTCGAAGCGACCATCGTGCCCTACAAGGGCACGGCGCAGCTGATGAACGACCTGCTCGGCGGCCACGTGCCGATCGCGTTTGGCGTGCTTCCGCCGGCGATGGGCAATCTCGGCGCCGGCTCCTTGCGCGGCATCGCCATCCTCGACCGCCAGCGCTTCAGCCTCTTGCCGAATATTCCGACCTCGCACGAGTCGGGGCTGCCGGGTTTTGAATCGGTCCTGCACTACGGGCTGCTCGGTCCTGCCGGCCTGCCGCGTCCGATTATCGACAAGCTGAACGCCGCGATGCGGAAGGTTGCGGCCACCGACGAGGTGAAGAAGCGCATCAACAACGAAGGCGGCGATCCGCTGACCTCGACGCCCGAGGAGTACGCGGCCGACATCGTGGCCGAGTACGAGAAGTGGGGAGCCCTGATCAAGAAACTCAACCTGAAGGTGGAGTGATGCGCGCGCGTTCTGCTGTTGGTGCGGCGCTGCTCGGGCTTTCAGTTGCCTGCGCGGCCGCCCAGGATTTTCCGACCAAACCCATCACCTTCGTCGTGCCGTTCCCGCCCGGCGGCGGCACCGACGCCATGGCGCGCACCGTCGCCGAGCGGATGAGCCGCACGCTCGGCCAGCAGGTGGTGGTGGAAAACCGCGGCGGCGCCGGCGGGACGATCGGCACGCGTGCCGTCTCCAAGGCCGCGCCCGACGGCTATACAATCCTTCTGTCCTACACCGGCACCTTCGCGATCAATCCGACCCTCTACACCAATGCAGGGTATGATCCGCGCAAGGATTTCACGCCCATTGGCATCATCGGCCTGATGCCGAGCGTGCTGGTGGTGCACCCTTCCGTCCCGGCGCGAACCACCGGCGAGCTGATGGCCTACGGCAAGGCCAATCCCGGCAAGATCAACTATGCCTTCGTGCCCGGTACGGTCGGCCACATCACCACCGAGCTGTTCGCAAGGACCGCGGGCATCGAGCTCACCAAGATCCCCTACAAGGGCAATGGCGATGCGCTTGCCAACCTGATCGGCGGCCATGTCTCGATGATGTTCCTTTCGATCGCGCCGATCATTGGGAATGTGAAGGGCGGCAAGCTGCACGCGCTCGCAGTGACGACAGCCGATCGTTCGCCGCTGCTGCCGGACGTGCCGCCGATTGCGGAATCGGGGTTGCCGGGGTTCTCGGCCGTGATCAGCTACGGGATCGCTGCGCCGCCCGGCACGCCGCGCCCGATCGTCGACAGGCTTAACAAGGAGCTTCGCACGGCGCTGGCCGACGCGCAGTTGCAAGCCAAGCTCGCGGGCGAAGGCGCCTCGCCGAAGCCGACCACGCCCGACGAATATGCGACTGCCATCGACACCGAAGAAAAGAAATGGGCGCCGATCATCAAAAGCCTCAACATGAAGTTCGAGTAGCGCGCATGCTGCGCCTGTTTGTTGTGTTATCGCTGGCAGCTGCGGCTTTGTTCGGTGGTGCTCCCGGCGCCACGGCGCAGGACTACCCGTCGAAACCGATCACGCTGATCGTGCCGTTTCCCGCCGGCGGCGGCGTCGACGTGATCGGCCGCATCGTCGGCGAGAAGCTCGCCGCCGCGCTCGGGCAGCCTGTCATCATCGACAATCGCGGCGGCGCGGCCGGCGTCATCGGCACCCGCGTTGCCGCGCGCTCTGCGCCCGACGGCTATACGCTGGTGATGGCGACGTCGGGCTCGATTGCGATCAACCCCAATCTCTACGCCAGTCCCGGCTACCAGACGCTCAAGGACCTGGTGCCGGTCGGGCTGATCTCGAACACGCCGATCGTGCTGATGGCGCATCCTTCGTCGCCGCAGCAGACGCTCGCGGAGATCGTTGCGGAGGCAAAGCGCGATCCGAGCAGGATCAACATCGGCACACCGCCGCCCGGCACCAGCGCCAATCTGGGCGCCGAGCTCCTGAAGTCGATGGCCGGGATCGACTTCACCATCGTCACCTATCGCGGCACCGGGCCGCTCACCACCGACCTGCTGGGCGGGCACGTCAAGCTCGGCCTCAACGTGCTGGCGCCCGCCATGAGCAACATCAAGGGCGGCACGCTGAAAGCCGTCGCGGTTCTTGCGCCGAAGCGCTCCAGCCATCTGCCGGACGTGCCGACGTCGGCGGAGGCCGGCCTGCCGGGCTTCGAGTCGGGATTGAACTACGGACTGCTGGCGCCGGCTGGCACGCCGCGGCCGATCGTCGAGCGGCTCAATCGCGAGCTCCGGCTGATCGTCGATACGCCGGACGTGCGCGCCCGCATTGCATCCGACGGCGGCGATCCGATGCCGTCGACGCCGGAGGAATACACGGCCGACATCGAGCGGGAGGACCGGAAGTGGGGCGCGCTCATTCGCAAGCTCGGACTGAAGGTGGAATGATGCTGCGGGCGCTTGCGGCGGGGCGCGGCGGATAACAGAAAATATCGCCAAAGGGCAACAGGGGGGATCATGTTGCGAAAGGGGAATGCGGCCTGCGCCGCGGTCTTGCTGCTTGCGTGCGGCGGCACGCAGGCCCAGACCCAGGCATACGCCCAGGCATCCGCACAGGTGCTGGACGCGACGTATCGCGGCACGCTGGTGTGCGACAAGACGCCGTTCACCCAGGACAAGATGCGCGAGGCGATCGAGGTCACGATCGCCGGCGGCGACGTGCGCTACAGCCATGTCGTGCGGTTGCGCGAGTTTGCGGAAGCCGAGCCGGAGCGCGGCACCGGCTTGTTGCGCGGCACGCGTATCGAGTTGCAAGGCTCGTGGAAGGACGCGGCCCGCCAGTACAGCGCCCAGTACGGCGGCGTGTTCGTGCGGCGCAGCGCCAGGTTGAAAGGCACGCAGACCTGGACCGAGGGTGGCCGCACCTTGACCCGCCAGTGCGCCGGCGCGATCAAGCGGCCGCTGAAAGCCTTCATTCCCCGCAAGCGGATGTGATCGCACCGCCGGCGAATGGGATCGCGCACGCCGCGCATTAACCAGCGCCGCTAACCACGCCCGCTAACTACGCGTGCTAACCACGCGCGCAATCAAACACGCGCGGCGAATTGGTTAGCATGCGCGCATTCGATACTCCTGTCCTGTTGCGGCGGGTAGGGGACACGAATGCTCGACAGGCGCGCTTTTATCGGTGCCGGCGGCACATCGCTCGCGCTGCTCGGATTGAATTCTCCGCTGCTCGCGCAGGGCGCCACGGTCGTCCGCCGCTCGGTGCGCGGCATGACTGCGAACGATCCTGATCTCGCCGCGATGAGCCGCGCGGTCGCGGCGATGAAGGCACTGCCGCAGTCCGACCCGCGCAACTGGACCCGCTTCGCCGACATCCACCGCAATTTCTGCCCGCACGGCAACTGGTATTTCCTGCCCTGGCATCGCGCCTATCTCGTCTCGTTCGAGCAGGTCGTCCGCGAACTGTCCGGCAAGGCCGACTTCGCGCTGCCGTACTGGAACTGGACCGCCGACCGCGCGTTCCCGTCGGCGTTCTCCGCGGGCAACCGCAATTCCAATCCGCTGTTTCATCCGCGGCCCGGTGTCGCCAACGGGCTTCGGCTCGGCGACGACATGGTCGGTCCGCAGGTGATCTCGCGCGTCATGCAGAGCCCCGACTTCGAGGCATTCGGCTCGAGCCGTCCGCGCGGCCAGGACAGCGCCGCGTCGCAGTGGCAGCGGCGCCCGGGCTCCAGGACCGAACTCGAGTTCAATCCGCACGACGGCGTGCACCAGAGCATCGGCGGCAACATGGGGGTGGTGGACCTTGCCTCCCGCGACCCGATCTTCTTCCTGCATCACGCCAATATCGACCGGCTGTGGTCCGGCTGGAACGCGCGCGGCAACGCCAACAGCCCCGAATTGGCCTGGCGCAATCTGGTCTTCAACCGGAACTTCCTGGCCGGCAACGGATCGCCGTGGGATGTCCGCGTCGGCGACCTGAACGCGACGCCCGCGCTCGGCTATCGCTACGACGGCGACGACAGCCCGTTTGCCGCGGAGGTCGCCATGCCGGTCGGCGATCCGGTGACGGAAAAGCTTCGCGGCTACCGCCAGGCCGTGGCGCGCGGGCTGCTCGGCTCCGGCCCCGGCATTCGGCGAATCGAGATGCCGTCGCTCGGCAGCGTCTATGTGGCCAGCGCCGACAACGGCACGGCTGCGTCGCCCGACAGGCCGCTCGCGGTGACCGTGCCGCTCTCGCGCTCGCTCGGCGAGATGCTCGGACAGGATGCCGTGCTCGGCGCGGCGTCCAGCGGGCCGGAGACGCGCGGCAACCGCCGCTATGTCTTTGCGTTCCTGCACGATGTCGACCTGCCGCTGGATGCCGCGACGCGCCTGCGGACATTCGTCAATTGCCAGGAACTCACCCCGCGCACCACCATCGACGACCAGCGCTATGCGACGAGCGCGAGCTTCTTCGGCAGCGAGCACGCGCAGCACGGCGGCGCGTCCGGCTCCGGTCATGGAACGTCGACTGGCGGCGGTTCGCTCTGCATCGATCTTTCGCAGGCGCTGGCGCGGATGGGCCAGCCGCGCGGCCCGCGCACCGATCGCCTGACGGTGCAGTTGCTGCCGAGCAGCAACAGCGGCGAGTCGCATGCGAGCAACATCAGGCCGAGGCGGGTGGAGGTTGTGATCCTATGACGGCGGGTTCGGGTATCATGGCGGCGAGTCAGGAGTCGGTGATGGTGAGGCGGCCGTTCACGATCGGCCGGGTGTCGTTCTGCCTGCTGCCGCTGCTCGCGCTGGCGCTGTGGATCATGGCGCTGTCGAGCCTGGCGACCGCAGGCGGCACCGCGACCGCTGCGGCGCCCGCGCGCATCACGGTGCCGGTGCCGGCCGCCGCGAAGTCGTCCAACGTCGTGATGCTCGAAT
>Ga0247825_10000906_pt1 | contig 19188 bp, 30 predicted proteins | sample 13C_Vanillin_Day_FD_194413 | JGI IMG/M metagenome (GOLD analysis project Ga0247825, IMG submission 194413) | Soil microbial communities from agricultural site in Penn Yan, New York, United States - 13C_Vanillin_Day48 | ecosystem: Environmental > Terrestrial > Soil > Agricultural land | place...
ATCGACCCGCAGAGCGGCGCGGTGCTCGAGAGGCTGGAGATGCCGCGCGGCATCGGCGTCAGCGGGCTCGAGTCCGACGGGGCAGACCTCTTCTATTGCGGCGGCGGCGCCAGCGGAAAAGTGCGCGCCGTGCGACGCCCGAAAAGGGGCAGATCATGAAAAAGCCGAACGTCGTGTCGTGGCGTGGAGGCGATGATGGGCACCTACAACCTGCTCGATCTCGCGCCCAAAGGCGCGACGAGCGCGACGGGCCCATGGCATGGGTGCGCCACCACGACCGCTACGCACCGGCGCCCGCGGAGAAAGCCGCATGTCCAGCCTGTGGCCCTGGCTGACGCTCGCCGGGCCCGGCGCGCTTCACGTCCTGAAACCCGCCAGCCTTGCCCTCGTTTCCGCGCGGGCGTAGTGTGGCGACAGAGAACGCCGATGGCGACGGAAAGCGAACGGTGGATCCAGTCTTCCACCGTCATTCCGATGTTCCCCACGCTCGTCTGGAAGATCCAGCTCGAGTCTCGGCTTCACGACGAGATCGACGCGGCCATCGTGCCGGCGCTGCAAGAAATGCGGCGCGGTCTTCCGAAGCTCGAGCTGGGCCGCGGCTGGCAGTCGGAACGAGAGCTCCATCGGCGGGAGGAGTTCGAGAAGCTCTCCCAATGCGTCATAAGGGCCGCCAAGACTGTTCTGTGCTTCCTGCGGATCGGCTATGACACCCTGGAGGTCACGGGTTCCTGGGCGACGGTCCTCTCGCGCGGTGCAACGCACCGGTATCACAGTCATCCGAACAACTTTCTGAGCGCCGTCTATTACGTGCGCACTCACCCGGGCGCGCAGGTCATCCATTTCCACGACCCGCGAAGCCAGGCGAGCGTGATCCGGCCACCGGTCACCGGGCTCACTGCGGAGAATACGGACCAGGTCGTCGTGCCAGTCAGTAATGGAACGCTGCTCATGTTCCCGGCGTACCTTCCGCATTCGGTGGACGAGGTCACAAGCGACGAAGAGCGGATCAGCGTCAGCTTCAACCTCATGTTCCCGGCCTTCACCGAGAATCTCGCCAAGCCGCTCTGGTGAACGCGCATGGCCTGAGCGCATTGCCATGACCACGGTGTGCGTATTCGGCGGCACCGGCTTCCTCGGCCGGCGCCTCGTGCAGCGGCTCGCCGCCGACGGCGCGACGCTTCGCGTCGCCGCGCGCTCACCGTCTTCTGACGCCAGCTCGGTGCGCGCCGACGTGCGCGACCGGCAATCGGTCGCCGCCGCGCTCGCCGGCGCCGACGCCGTGGTCAACGCCGTCTCCGCCTATGTCGAGAAGCGCGACGTGACCTTCGAGTCGGTGCACGTGCACGGCGCCCGCACCCTCGCCGAGGAAGCCGCCAGGGCCGGCGTCGCTCGGCTCGTGCTCGTGTCCGGCATAGGCGCCGATGCGCAGTCCCGCTTCCCCTACATCCGGGCCCGCGGCCGCGGCGAGCTCGCCGTGCGCGAAGCCTTCCCGGACGCCACCATCGTGCGCCCCAGCGCCATGTTCGGCCCCGGCGATGCCCTCTTCGCCGGCCTCGCCGACCTCGTTCGCATCCTCCCCGCCATCCCGCTCATCGGCGGCGGTCGCACGCGCCTGCAGCCCGTCTACGTCGAGGACGTCGCCGACGCCATCGCCCGCATCCTCGCCCGGCCCGACACCGCCGGCCAGACCTTCGAGCTCGCCGGCCCGTACACCTACACCCTGCGCGAGCTGATCGGCTTCGCCCTACGTCTGATCCACAAACGCCGCCCGCTGGTCCCGCTCCCCTTCGCCCTCGCCGAGCTCCAGGCCCGTTTCTTCGAGCTCCTCCCCAACCCTCCGCTCACCACCGCGCAGGTGGATCTCCTGCGCTCCGACAACCTCGCCAGCGGCACCCTCCCAGGCTTCCGCGACCTCGGCATCACGCCGAAGGCAGTCGAGGACCTCGTGCCGACGTATATCTAAACGTCAGCGAACCATCTCGCGGCGCTTCTCCGGCAGCTCGATCTTCACCTCCAGAACGTCCAGGTTTTCCTGGCGCTCGAGGTTCACCTTGATGTCGTGCGGGTCGATGCGGATGTATTTGCAGATGACCGCGATCAGGTCCTTCTGCAGCGCGGGCAGGTAGTTCGGCTCGTGTCTGCGGCCGATCCGCTCGTGCGCCAGGATGATCTGCAGGCGCTCTTTGGCGATCGCCGCGCTTTTCTTCTTCTCGCCGAGCAGGAATGAGAGTAACGAGGCCATGGCGCTCCTATTTCGCAGTGGCGAAGAGACGCTTGAAGAAGCCCTGCTTCGCCGCTTGCGTGAAGCGCAAAGGTCGCTCCTCTCCGAGAAACCTGTCGACGACGTCCCTGTAGGCCTCGGATACGTCCGAGCCCTGCATGTGGACGGCTGGGGTCCCCTGGTTCGACGCCAGCAGCACGGTCTCCGACTCCGGGATCACGCCGATGAGCGGGATGCGCAGGATGTCCTTGATGTCCTCGATCGAGAGCATCTGGCCCAGATCGACGCGGTTGGGGTTGTAGCGGGTGATGAGGAGGTGCTCCTTCACCGGCTGGCGGCCCTCGATCGCGCGCTTGGTCTTGCTGGCGAGAATGCCGAGGATGCGGTCCGAGTCGCGCACCGACGAGACCTCGGGATTGGTCACGACCAGCGCCTCGTCGGCGAAGTGCATGGCGTGGAGCGCGCCGGTCTCGATGCCGGCGGGCGAGTCGCACACGATGTACTCGAAGCCCATGGCCGAGAGGCCGGTCAGCACCTTCTCCACGCCCTCCTTCGTGAGCGCGTCCTTGTCGCGGGTCTGCGAGGCGGCGAGGATCGACAGGTTCTCCCCCTGCTTGTCCTTGATGAGGGCCTGGTGCAGGTTCGCCTCGCCGTGGATGACGTTGACGAGGTCGTACACCACGCGGCGCTCACAGCCCATGACGAGGTCGAGGTTGCGAAGGCCCACGTCGAAGTCGATAACCGCGACCTTCTTCCCGCGCAGCGCCAGACCCGAGGCGAAGCTGGCGCTCGTCGTGGTCTTGCCCACGCCGCCTTTGCCAGAGGTCACCACGACGATTGTTGCCCTTCCGTGCGCCTTCTCGACATTAGGGGTTGCTTCCTGGGTTGCGTTGTAGATGTCGTTGCTGCCCACGTGCGATCTCCCGGCGTCAGCCTTTGAGGGGTTCGAAGACGAGCCGCTCGCCCTCGGGGCCCGTGACCAGCCGTACCTGCGTCGGCTTGCCGCGGACCGTCTTGGGGAGGGGCTCCTCGCCGGTGCGGTACACGCCGGCGATGGAAATGAGCTCCGGTTCGAGCGCGAGGGCGAAGATCCTCGCCTCGGCGTCGCCGCGGGCGCCAGCCATCGCGCGGCCGCGCAGCGGTGCATAGATATGGATGTTGCCGTCGGCGATGACCTCGGCCCCCGCGTTGACCATAGCGAGAACCACGAGGTCGCGGCCGCGCGCGTAGACCTGTTGGCCGGAGCGCAGCGGCCGGTCGACGACGAGCGTCGGCGGAGGCGCAGCGAGCGACGAGGCCGCCGCCGGCGCCTCGGCCTTCGCAGGAGCGCTCCTCCTTGCGGCCGGCGACTGAATGCGCGCGTCGGGCGCCGAAACGAGGCCCGCTGCGGCGGCGGCCTCGATGTGCGAGCGGCGGCCTTCGCGGACGCCGATGGGCGTCAGCCGATAGCGTCTTAGCAGGGCGACGAGCGCCGCGAAGTCGACCGGCGCGTCGAGCGGCTCGAGGCGCGACAGGTCGATCACCATGACGTCGCCGTCGAAGAAGTCGGGGATGTCGCCGAAGCGGGCGGCAAAGTCGCGCTCGACGGCGTGAAGGTCGGCGGACTTGAGGAGCAGCGCGACCAGCGGCAGGCTCGCGCTCTTGATTTCAAAGCTGCCGGAGGCAGTGCCCGCGACGGCGAGAGGCTCGTCGACGGCGAGGGGCTCGTTATCGTTGCGTGCGCTCTGTTGCCGGGCCAACGTCTGTCTTGCTTTTATTCCCCGTTCACGCCACCAGGCAGTCGGGGCTTAGGCTTATTGAGACCGCTCCATTATAGCGTCGCATTTGTTGCGATCCGACCATTGCGCGGGATAAAAAGTTTTGCTGTCTCCGCGTAGCGACAATGTCGCCCTGAATTTTTTCTGAGCCGCTAAGCAGTGGAAGCGCGCTTCCGGACTTCCGTCAAGTCAAGGAGCTTCCGGGCGCGCTGCTGGAGGGCACGGTAGGTGCGCTCCCATTCGCCGTCGCGAGGGGTAACGGTAGCGAGCTGGCGGACGAGGGACTCGAGGACGTCGTAGTCCTCGGCGTAGACGAAGTGCTGGGGGCGGTCTTCGCAGATGCCGAGGCACGGCTGGGCGCCTTCGATGCGGCCGCAGCCGATGCATTGCCAGGCTTTGATGCGTTCGGCGCTCATGCGGTGGATGGCGGGTGGAAGTGAAGGGCGGAGGCGAGCTTGGGGGCAGAGATGCGCATGTCCGCGAGGGTGTACTGGTCGAGGGTGGCGTAGAAGGCCTTCATCGCATCGCCCAGCACGCGCTGCAGGCGGCAGATGCCGGTGAGGGCGCAGGTGTTGGTCTCGTCGTCGAAGCACTCGGCGGGGCGGTTGGCGCCCTCGGCGCGGCGCACGACGCGGCCGACGTTGATGGCGGAGGGCGCGTGGGCGAGCTGCATGCCGCCGCCGCGGCCGCGCGTGTTGAGGAGCACGCCTTCTTTCCCGAGGAACTGCACGACCTTCACCAGGTGGTGCTCCGAGATGTCGAAGGCCGCGGCCACCTCGGCGATGGTGGCCCGGTACTCGGGTCGCCCCGCCAGGTAGATTAGCACTCGCAGCGAGTAGTCGGTGAAGGTGGTCAGGCGCATGGTGTATATTAGTTGCAAACGATATACACCTTTAGAAGGCTGCAGTTGATCTGCATCAATTCCGCGCGCTGTCCGGGCGGCATCATCGGCCCATGAAATCCAACGACCTTTACCCCGCGCTCCGCGTGGTCATCGACCCGGCGCTGCTCGAGAAGCACGGCGGCAACGGGCCGCGCTACACCTCGTATCCCACGGCCGACCGCTTCGCGCCGGGTTTCACTGAAGAGACCCTAAGAGGTTATTTGGGGGAGAGAAAAGCGGGCGAGCCCTGGTCGCTCTATATGCACCTGCCGTTCTGCGACACGCTCTGCTACTACTGCGCGTGCAACAAGGTCATCACCAGGGACCACAGCAAGTCGGCGAAGTACGTCGAGTACCTCGAGCGCGAGATGGCGATGCTCGAGCCGCTGCTCGGCGAGGAGCGGCGCGTGTGCCAGCTCCACTGGGGCGGCGGCACGCCGACCTTCCTCGCGCGCGACGAGATGCGCCGCCTGGTGCGCGCGGTCGACGCGCGCTTCCGGCGCACCGCGGATTTCGAGTGCTCGATCGAGGTGGACCCGCGGCGCGTCGCGCCCGGCACGCTCGCGTTCCTCGGCGATCTCGGCTTCAACCGCGTCTCCATCGGCGTGCAGGACTTCGACCCGGTGGTGCAGAAAGCGGTGCACCGCATCCAGAGCGAGGAAGTAACCCGGGCGGCGATCGAAGAAGCGCGCGCGAGCGGCTTCCGCTCGGTGAACCTGGATCTCATCTACGGCCTGCCCAAGCAGACCGTGGCGGGGTTCGGCGCGACGCTCGACAAGGTGATCGCGCTCGCGCCCGATCGCCTGGCGCTCTATAGCTACGCCCACCTGCCGGCGATGTTCAAGCCGCAGCGGCGCATCGCCGAGGCAGACCTGCCCGCGCCCGAGGCGAAGCTCGCGATCCTCAAGCTCGCCATCGAGCGCCTGCGCGCGGCGGGCTACGTCTACATCGGCATGGACCATTTCGCGCGGCCCGATGACGCGCTCGCCATCGCGCAGGCGCAAGGGCGCCTGCAGCGCAATTTCCAGGGCTACTCCACCTATCCCGAGTGCGACATGCTCTCGTTCGGCATCTCCGCCATCGGGCGCGTCGGGCCGACCTACTATCAGAACGTGAAGACGCTGCCGGAGTACTACGCGACGCTCGATGCCGGCAGGCTGCCGGTGGCGAAGGGCGTGGTGCTCACGGAAGATGACCTCTTGCGCCGCAATGTGATCCAGGCGCTCGCGTGCGATTTCAGGGCCGAAGTGGACCGCTCGTACTTCGCGGCGGAATGGAAAGACCTCGAAGCGCTCGAGGACGACGGGCTGGTTAGCCTTTGTGAAAGCAAGGTTACGGTCACGCCCGCCGGGCGCCTGCTGGTGCGGCGCGTGTGCATGGTGTTCGATCGCTACCTGCGCGAGCGGCGCGAGCGGGCCACTTACTCCAAGGTGGTGTAATGGCGCTGATGAATCCCGCCGAACCCCAGGTTCGCCCCGCGTCCGGGTTTGCCCTCTTTGCCCTGGGCTTCCGGCCGCTCTACCTGCTGGCGGGCCTGTATGCGGCGCTCAGCGTGCCGCTGTGGGCGCTGCAGTTCGCCGGCTGGCTGCCGGGCGCGAACCCGCTGTGGCACGCGCACGAGATGCTGTTCGGCTACGCCTTCGCGGTGATCGCCGGCTTCCTGCTGACCGCGGTGCGGGTCTGGTCAGGCAAGCCCACACCGACCGGCTGGCCGCTCGCTTTGATCGCCGGGCTCTGGGTTCTTTCGCGGATCGTGGCACTGCAATCGCTCCAGGTGTCGGCATGGATCGACCTCGCGTTCGCCGCCGCGGTGGCGATCGGCATCGGTCGGCCGCTGGTGGCGAGCGGCAACCGGCGCAACTGGTTCTTCATCGGCCTGATGCTGATCCTTGGCGTCGCCAGCATCGCGTTCACCCGCTATTCGCGCATCGGCCTCTACGTCGGCCTCGACGTGGTGCTGTTCATCATGGCGGTGATGGGCGGGCGCGTCATTCCGGCCTTCACCAACAGCGCCATCCAGGGCGCGGGCGCGCGGCGTAACCGGATCGTCGAGTATGGCTCCTTGGGTTTGTTGCTTTTATTGCTTCTTTTTGATCTTCTCGAGCTGTTCGTGCCGGCGGCAATCGTCTGCCTGGTGGCGGCGGCGTTCCACGCAGCGCGGCTCGCGCTGTGGTCGCCATGGGCCACGCGCACGCGTCCGATCCTGTGGATCCTGCATCTCTCCTACGCGTGGGTCGTCGTGCACCTCGTGCTGCGCGGCCTGACCGGCTTCGACCTGATCGCTTCGGGATTCGCGACCCATGCCCTCACGGTCGGCGCCATCGGCGGCCTGACGCTCGGCATGATGACGCGCACCTCGCGCGGCCATACCGCGCGTCCGCTCAAGGTCGGCGGCGCGGAAATCGCGGCGTACGTGCTGGTGCATCTGGCGGCGTTCGTGCGCGTGTTCATGCCGCTCGTGCTTCCCGACGCGTACGTGGTGCTCGTCGTGGTGTCCGGCGCGCTGTGGCTCGTCGCGTTCGCCTTGTTTACCGTCGTCTACTTTCCAATCCTGTCGCGCCCGCGGCTCGACGGCCAGCCGGGATAAATCGGCAGTTCTTTCGGAGGAATCATGTTTGAAGCGCTGTCGGTCCCTTTCGGGGCCAAGATGCTTTTCAATACGGTCAAGCTGAAGTCCGGCGTCACGATGGAGGACGTCGAGCTCGCGATCGGCGAGATGTGCAACGTAGTGAAGAACACCTATGGCGGAGACGCCGGCGGCTTTCTCGGCGGGCAGGTGTTCAGGTTCTCGGGATTCGTCTCGCACGAGGGCTCGCTGGGCGGCGTGCGGCCGGCCGACGGCCACGTGGCGATCGTGACCTACTGGCGCTCCTTCGAGGAGCACGAGCGCTCGCACGCCGACGAAGTGTTCAAGGACCGCTTCGCCGCGCTCGAGGCGATGTGCACCGAGACCCGCGAGCTCGGCTACGACATGATGTGGCAGGGCGAGCCGGAGGCGGCCAACCATGCCTAGCTCCGTGAACCCCTCCGCGCACCTGCATCTGCGCGAGGACCGCGTCTATCCTTTCGATGCGCGCGGCATCGCCAAGCGCTTCCGCCATGCCGCGATCTTCGGCGCGCTCGACGCGCTGAATCCCGGCGAGTGCATGCGCTTCGTCAACGACCACGATCCGCTGCCGCTGCTCGAGCAGCTGCGCCTGCGCTACGGCGAGGCCGTGGCGATCGAATATCGCCTGCGCGAGCCGGGCGCCATCGTCATCGATTTCACGCGGACGTAAACGCCGGAAATTCCACGCGGGCGACGAAGCCGCCGCCCGCCGCATTGGCGAAGCGCGCCTGCGCGCGATGCAGCTCGGCGATGCGCAGCACGATGGACAATCCGAGGCCGCTGCCGGCTTCCCCGGCCGGCGCGAGGCGGTGGAAGCGCTCGCCAAGCCGGCCGATTTCGGCGGGCGGCACGCCGGGGCCGTTGTCTCGCACCTGCAGAATTACGGAATTCGGGGAAGAAGTGATTGCCACGGCTACCCGCCCGCCTTCCGTTGTGTAGCGCACGGCGTTGTCCACCAGGTTCCTGAGGAGGATGGCGAGCAGGGCCGCGTGTCCGCGCACTTGCGCGGGCGCGCCTTCCTCGAGCGAGAGGTCGATGCTCTTCTCCACGGCGCGCGGCGCGACCTCGGCGAGCACCGTGCGCGCCAGCTCGTGCAGCTCCACGCGGCCGGCGTGCTCGCCGGGCTGGCCGGCCTCCAGGCGCGCAAGCGTCAGCATCTGCTCGATAAGGCGCGCGGCGCGCGCGGCGCCCGAGACGATGGCGTCCAGCGCCTCGTTGCGTGCCGGCTCGCCCTGCGCCCGGCGTGCGACCTGCGCCTGCGTGGAGAGCACGGCGAGCGGCGTGCGCAGCTCGTGCGCGGCGTCGGCGGTGAGGCGCCGCTCGCGCTGCAAGGTCGCGTCGATGCGCCCGAACAGGCGGTTCAGCTCCGCCACCAGCGGCTCGATCTCCAGCGGCGCGCGCTTGTCGTCGAGCGGCGCCAGATCGCCCGCGCCGCGGCGCGCGAGCTGCGCGCGCAGATCGCGCAGCGGGCGCAGACCGCTGCCTACGCCCAGCCAGATGGCGAGCGCAAGAGCGGGCAACGCCGCCGCCAGCGGCCAGATCAACGCCTTGCCCAGCGCTTCCGCGATCTCCTCGCGCGCTTCGCGCGCCTCGTGCCGGGAAAGGTGCTCGTCGAAGAGCTTGCGTGCCTCGTGCCGCACTTCCACGTACGCGGTGATGCCCACCGCCAGCCACGCCACCGCAGTGAGCGCCAGGATGAGGGCGATCAGGCGGCGCCTGAGCGACGGGCGCGCCATTCAGCGCGGCATCAGGTAGCCGACGCCGCGGATGGTGCGGATCAGCTCCGGGGCGAGCTTCCTGCGCAGGTGATGGATGTGCACGTCGATGGCGTTGCTGCCGACTTCCTCGCCCCAGCGGTAGACGCGCTCCTGCAGGTGCTCGCGCGACAGCACGCGCCCGGCGTTCAGCATCAGCTCCTGCAGCACCTCGAACTCGCGCGCCGGCAGCTCGACCGGCCGGCCTTGCCAGGCCACGCTGCGCGTTCCAGGATCGAGCGTCACGCCAGCGGCGTTTAGCACCGGTGCCGCCTCGCCGTGCGCGCGGCGCACCAGCGCCCGCAGCCGCGCGGACAGCTCCTCGAACTGGAAAGGCTTGATCATGTAGTCGTCCGCGCCCGCGTCCAGCCCTTTCACGCGGTCCTCGAGCGCGTCGCGCGCCGTGAGGATCAGCACCGGCGTGCGATCCCGGCGGGAGCGCAGCCGGCCGAGCAGCTCGAGGCCGGCGAGGCGCGGCAGGCCGAGGTCCAGCACCACCGCCGCGTACTGCGTGCCGGCGAGCGAGCTGTCCGCGGCGACGCCGTCGCGCACCCAGTCGGCGGCGAAGCCCGCCTGCTCGAGCCCGGCCTGTACGCCGCGCCCGAGCAGCGGGTCATCCTCGACGACCAGGACGCGCATCGCGCTATTGGAACGCCCCGGTCCAGAAGCCCACGACCGCGGCGACCAGCGCGCCGGCGGCGATCCATTGCGGCCGCCGGATGGCTTCCCACGCAGCGCCGCGCTTGAACCCGGTCACCATCGCCTTGACGAGATTCTCCCCGTGTATGAAGGAGGAAAGCACCACCGCGCCGATGTGCACGAACACGAGCGCGAGCATGGCGCTCGCCGCGCCTTCGTGCAACTCCTCCAGCCAGTGGCCGCCGTAGTCGTTGAAGGTCGCATACCCCGTGGCGGCCGTGACCGCGCCCAGGCCGAGCAGCGCGAGCACCGCCCAGCCGCCTGCGGGGTTATGGCCGACGTGGTGTTCGGGTTTCGCCTTGATGATCGAACCCAGATACTTCAGCACGGGGCGGGGCCCGGTAACGAACGAGGGAAACCGCGCGTAGCGCGTGCCGATGACGCCCCACACCAGGCGAAAGGCAATCAGCCCGGCGAACGTATAGCCGAGCATCGTGTGCACGTCGATCCAGCGCTCGGAATCGGCGGTGAGCCAGGCGCCGGCGAAGGTGCCGGCGAGCAGCCAGTGGAACAGGCGCGTGGGCAGGTCCCACACCAGGATGCGTTCAGTCTTCATAAATGCCTTTCTCGGCGCCGCGATGGCACGCGGCGCAATCGGCGGGGTTCTTCCCCGCGGGTATCTCGTTGCGATGCTCCTTGCGGAACCAGCGCGTCTCGGTGATGCGCAGCTCGTTGCCGCGGCGCCGCCCGGCGTGATCGGCAAGGAACTGCCCGATCTCCCTGGCGAGCGCGGGCTCGAGCGAGGCGTCGCTGCCGAAGTGCTTGTCGAGTCCCGCCATGAGCTGGCGCCACGAGCCGGGCGAAAGCAGCTGCGGCGGGTAGGCGACATGGCAGCTCGCGCACTCGGCCTGGTAAGCCGGGTTCGGCGGCACCCGCACGTCGTCGGCGGCCGCCGGGAACGCGATCAAGGCCAGCATTAATCCGTATAGGGGCTTCATTTGAGCAGGTAGGCCATGACATCGGCCTTCTCCGAAGGCGTGCAGGTGCGGCCGAGCACGTCGTTGCAGTTGCGCCGGAACCATTTCTCCACCTTGGCGGCGTCGGCGAAGCGCTCGGCGTTCGCCGACGGGGCGAGCGGCGCGATGGCCTTGCCGGTCTTGGCGTGCTTGCCCTGGCCGGTGGCCGGCGCGCCGTGGCAGCTCGCGCAGCTCCACTCGCTGCCGTGGCGCGCGGTGAAGAACTGCTCGCCGCGGCTCGCGGAGGGGTTGAAGGCGCTGTCGCCCTTGCGCGCTTCGGCCTGGTAGCCCGCGAGCAGCCCGGCCGGATCGGCGGCGACTGCCGGACCGGCGATCAGCATTGCTGCGATAAGAATCTTTCTCATGTGTCCTTCCTTTCAAAGCGATGGAGCACACGGTAGGGCGCGATCATTAGGGCTTGATTAAGTAAAGCCCTGCTTGTCGCCCCCGCGAAGGCGGGGGCCCCGTCTTCTTTTCAATCAATGGGGTTCCCGCATTCGCGGGAACGACAGTGGCCGGCGTAAACTGCGCGCATGTTCAAGCGCATCGACCACGTCGAGCTGGTCACCGCCGATCCGGCGCGCGCCGAGCGCTTCTATACCGAGGTGCTGGGCTTTCGCGTGCGCGAGCGCGTCAGCGTGCCCGGCGGGCTGCAGCTCACCTATCTCGACCTGGGCGGCACCACGGTGGAGCTGATGTGCTACTCGGAGACGAAGGTCGAGCCCGCGCCCAGGGCAGAGCACCTCGGCTATCGCATGATGGCGCTCGAGGTCGAGGACATGCAGCAGGCACTCGGCTACCTGAAGACGAAAGGCATCGAGCCGGTGTGGGGGCCGATCACGCGCCCGGCGTACGCGCGCGCCGAAATCCGCGACCCGGACGGCAACCACATCGAGCTGCGGCACTGGGTGCGCTGAGACCTTAGCAGCGGTCAAGCTTGCGCAAGCCGGCCCGAACGGCGCCTCGCCTGGGGGGTCTATCCCTCAGACGCAACTCATTGGAGAAACGCCATGACCGCCATACCGCACCCGCTCAGGATGGAGCACCACGAACTGCACGAGGAGCTCGCCCGCGCCACGCGCGAGCCCGGTCCCGTGGGCGAAGCCGCCCGCGGGGTTGCCAAGGTGCTGCACCCGCACTTCGTCAGGGAAGAGGAGTTCGCCATGCCGCCGCTCGGCGCGCTGGCCGCGTTGGCGCGCGGCGAGAAGGTCGCCGACGCCGCCACCGTCATCGCGCAGGCGCGGCGCGTGGCGGACGAGCTGCCGCAGATGCTCGCCGAGCATCGCCAGATCGTGGTTGCGCTCGAACGGCTGCAAGAGGCGGCAATCGCGGCAGGCAAGCCGGAGCACGCGCATTTTGCCGAGAAGCTCAAGCTGCACGCGCAGACCGAGGAAGAGGTGCTCTACCCGGCCGCGATCCTGGTGGGTCGCGCGCTCGAGGGTCTATGAATCGAGGGCGTCAATGGCGTTCTTGAGGGCGAGGCCGAGCTCGGTATCGCCCTCGAGCACCAGGCGGCGGGAGAAGAACAGCGTGTCCGGATCCTCGCGCCGCAGGGCAAGCGCGACGTAATCGCGCAGGCTGGCGCGCACCGTGACGTCGGCCTTGCCGAACGCCGGGCGCAGGCCGAACGCGTCGAGCGTGAGCTGCGGGCCGAACCCGAGGCCGCTGATTTCCAGGCGGACCACCTTGCCGCGCATCGGCTGCAGGGCTCGGCGCAGTTTTCCGGGGAGCAGGATCACGCAGCCTCGAGCCCGGGCCGGCCGTGCCAGAAGCCGTTGCACAGTGGCCCGGGAGAGAGCGTGGCGAGCCTCTCGCGGGCGGTGCCGGGCGCAAGCGCGCCGTCGCAGGCTTCGCGCAGCGTGCCGAGCACTTCCATGGTGTGCTCGGACTGCGGACTCACGCGCAAAATGTCGGCGCCGGCCGCGCGCAGCGCCGGCAGCTCGCCGGACAGGCTGTAGACCGCCGCGGACTGGGTCTGCACGCCGTTCAGCACCAGGAAACGCTGCTCGTCGCGCGTGCTGGCGGGCATGCCGTCCGGAAAGTCGATGCACAGGTAGCCGCACATCTCCTTCTGCAGCTCGAAGCGGCGCGCGGTGAAGCAGCGCGCCGAGAAGGCGAGTAGCAGCCGGCCGTGCGCGAAGAGCTCGGCCTGCAGCCCGGCGGGCCGTTGCGCCAGCGCGCCCGCCACGGTGTCGCGGGTCGCCTCCACCGGCGGCACCCAGCGCCTTGCGCCGAGCTCGAATACCAGCGACAGCGCCTGCGCGTTGTAGACGTTGAGGTGCGGCCCGGCCACCCAGCCCGTGGCGCCGGCAAGCAGGCGCACGGCGCCCCAGTCGTTGGCTTCGACCGGCCAGCGCCCGTTCCCGGCCACGCGGCGCACGAGCTTCAGGTCGCCTTCCGATTCGGTGAGCGCCTGCGCGGACAGCACCACTTCCTTGCCCGCGCCGTCCAGCATGCCGGCGAGCGCCATCCAGTCTTCATGGGCGATCTCGTGGCGCCGCGAGCACACCACCTCGCCGAGGTAGACGATGTCGGCCGCCGAGGCGGCCGCCGCTTCGTAGAACGCCAGCACGCGCTTGCGCGGCCAGTAGTAGAGCAGCGGCCCGAGGGCGAGCTTCATTTCCAGGGACGCGAGAAGGCGCCCAGCGTGTGCTGGCTGCCCTCCGCGTGCCGGTCGAGCGCCGCGATCCAGGCGGCACGCGGCGCAAAAGCGCCGGTTTTCCAGGCGTCGATGGCATCGCGCCACACGCGCGTCACCTGGGCGACATAGGCCGGGCTGCGCTGGCGCCCCTCGATCTTCACCGCGCGCACGCCGATGCGGCCGAACTCCGGGATGAGCTCCAGCGTATTGAGGCTCGCCGGCTCCTCGAAGGTGTAATAGGTAGCGCAGCCGGCGCTGTAGCGGCCCTTGCAGACCGTCGGATAGGCGGCGCGCTCGCCCTTCGCATAGCGGTCGATGAGCACGCCGGCGAGCCGCGCCTCCAGCGTGCCGTCACGCTCTTGCCAGCGCACCGCGTGCGCCGGTGAGCAGGCGCCCGACAGGTTGGGCGACTCGCCGCAGGCGTACGCCGACAGCGCGCAGCGCCCTTCCACCATGACGCACAGGCTGCCGAAGCCGAACACCTCGATTTCGACGGGCGTGTTGCGCGCCACGAGCTTCACCTGCTGCAGCGACAGCACGCGCGGCAGCACCGCGCGCTTCACGCCGAACTGCTCGTGGAAGAAGTTGATCGCCTCGTAGCTCGTGGCCGAGCCCTGCACCGAGAGGTGCAGCTCGAGCCCCGGATGCGTTCGTGCCGCGTAGCGCAGCAGGGCGGCATCGGCGACGATGACCGCATCGGCACCCAGGCCGGCCGCCAGGTCGAGGGCGCGCGTCCAGCGCTCCCAGTTTCCGGTCTGCGGGTAGGTGTTGATGGCGAGCACCACCTTGCGCCGGCGCCGGTGCGCATAGTCCAGGCCGGCCCGCAGGCTCGCTGCGTCGAAATTCAGCCCGGAGAAATTGCGCGCATTGGTGTCGTCGCGCAGGCCGGCATAGACCCAGTCTGCGCCGTTGTCGATGGCGGCTTTGAGCGCCGGCAGGCTGCCGGCGGGGCACACGAGCTCCACGGGAGGCGATGATGGACAGCACGCGAGGCTCAATTGCTTGATTCACATCAAGCAAGTGCGGTTGCAGCGTCGAACAATCTGTCTGGATGAAAATCGACGCCTTCACCCACATCTTCCCGAAGCCCTACTGGGAGCGCATGGTGCGCGCGCTGCCCGACGGCCGCGACATGCACAAGCGGGTGCGCGCCATCCCGAGCATCGTCGACCTGGACGCGCGCTTTCGCATCATGGACGAGTTCGGCGACGACTATCGCCAGGTACTCACCATCGGCTCGCCGCCGATAGAGGTTTTTCCCGACAGCGCAAGCCTGGCGCGCATCGCGAACGACGGCATGGCCGAGCTGGTGTCGCGGTACCCCGAGCGCTTCTTCGGCTTCGCCGCCTCGCTGCCGATGGACGATGTCGAGGCGTCGCTGCGCGAGGCGGAGCGCGCCGTCGGCCAGCTCGGCGCGCTGGGCGTGCAGGTGTTCACCAACATCAACGGCCGGCCGCTGTACCGGCCGGACACGCTGCCGCTCTTCGACCTGCTGGCGAAGCTCGATCTCCCCATGTGGATGCACCCGGCGCGCGGTGCCGAGACCGTGGACTACGCCGGCGAGAAGAAGAGCCATTACGAGATCTGGTGGACGCTCGGCTGGCCCTACGAGACCAGCGTCGCCATGGCGCACATGGTGTTCGGCGGCCTGTTCGACCGGCACCCCGGCTTCAAGCTCATCACGCACCACATGGGCGGCATGATTCCGTACTTCGAGGGCCGCGTCGGCCCGGGCTGGGACCAGCTCGGTACGCGAACCTCGGATGAAGATTACACGGTGATAGTGAAGCGAATGCGGGAGAAAGGCCGGCGACCCGTGGACTACTTCAGGAACTTCTACGCCGACACCGCGCTCTTTGGCGCGCATGAAGCCACCAAGTGCGGCCTGCGCTTCTTCGGCGTCGAGCACACCGTATTCGCCTCCGACGCGCCATTCGACCCGGAGGGCGGGCGCATGTACATCCGCGACACGCTCGAGATCGTCGAGCGCCTGGATCTTTCGCCGGCCGAGCGCCGCGCCGTCTATGAAGGCAACCTGCGGCGCCTTTGCCGCCGGGACTTAGCAACCGTCAAGGTTTCCGGAGACCACTCGAACGTCCTGCCTGCCCGCCGCTCTATCTCCTCGTAAACCCACTTACTGAGGAGAAGCACCATGATCAAGTCGAAAAGCATCAGGCAGGGCGCCGTTGCCGCGGCGCTGGCGCTCGCTTTCGCCGGTTCGGCGTTCGCCGCAGGCGATGCCCATTCGCACGACCACGCGGCGAGCGAGGCGAAGCTCGTCCTCAACCAGGGGCAGAAGTGGCCGACCGACGCGCCGTTGCGCCAGGGCATGGAGAACATCCGCAGCGCCGTGGCCAAGGGCATGAAGGACGAGGCGCTGGCGAAGGCGGTCGAGACCGAGGTCGCGGGCATCGTGCAGAACTGCAAGCTCGAGCCCGAAGCCGACGAGCAGCTCCACATCGTCATCGCCGAGCTGATGGCCGGCGCCGAGGCGAAGGACTCCGCAAAGGTGGCGAAGGCACTGAACGCCTACGGCGAGCACTTCGACCACGCCGGCTGGAAGCGGCTGTAGCGCGATGCGCCTCGCGTTGCGCGTCGCCGCGGCCGTGGCGGTCCTCTTCGGGGCCGCCACGCTCGCGAGCGGCGGCAACGTGCTCTTCGGCAGCGGCGCGGCCGCCGCCGGCCACTACGTGCCCTTCGTGCTCTGGTTCAACTTCATTGCGGGCTTCTTCTATGTAGCCGCCGGCATCGGCCTGTGGCAGCGCCGGCGCTGGGCGGTCTGGCTCGCGGTCGCGCTGGCCGTGCTGACGGCGCTGACATTTGCCGCCTTCGGCTGGCAGGTCTCCTCGGGAGGCGCTTTCGAAATGCGCACCGTGGCCGCCATGACGCTGAGGACGTCGGTATGGACGGCGATCGCCGGCCTTGCTCTAGTATCCGGATGCGCCGCGAGCCCGATGTCCGGTCCTTCCTCGCCCATCTCCCGCTCTTCGAAGGCCTGAAGGCCGACGAGCTTGCGCGCCTCGCGGCGGGCACCGCGCGCCGCCGGCTGCGCAGCGGCGAGACGCTGTTTCGCCAGGGCGAGCCTTCCACCGGCTTCCACGCGGTGGTGCACGGGCGTATCGCGCTCGTGGTGCGCTCGGCGAACGGGCGCGAACGGGTGAGCGCCATCATCGAGGCCGGGCGCAGCTTCGGCGAGGCGATCATGTTCCTCGAGAAGCCCTACATCGTGAGCGCGAAGGCGCTGAGCGATTCGCTGGTGCTGCATATCGCGAAGGAAGCGGTGTTCACCGAGCTGGAGCGCAATCCGAGTTTTGCGCGGCGCGTCATCGCGTCGCTTTCGGCGAAGCTCCACGCCACCGTGCGCGAGCTCGACATGTACGCGCTCGGCTCGGGCGGCCGGCGCTTCGCTGCCTGGCTGCTGCGCTCGGTGCCCGCGGCGCGCGACGGCGCCATCGAGGTGACGCTGCCCGCGGCCAAACGCGCGATTGCCTCGCAGCTCAATCTCAGCGCAGAGCATCTGTCGCGCATCCTGCGCGAGCTCACTGGCGAGGGCCTGATCGAGGTGCGCGGCCGCAAGCTCGCCATCCCCGACGTCGCCCGGCTGCGCGAGTGGACGAGCAGTTGAGCAGCCCCCGCCTTCGCGGGGCGACGCTGCCTTAGCAGTCATCAAGGTTTCCCGAGGGAACCCGAACGTACGCGCCGTTCGCGGTTCTATCTCATAGGGCCGGCAATGTTGCCGGTTCAGACGAAAAGGAGACCAAGTCATGAAACGCACCATTGTTGCAGTGTCATTCGCCGCGCTCGCGGTTCCTGCCTTCGCCGGCGGCCTGCCGTACGACCAGAATCTGGTGGATCGCGCGCTGCCGAACCTGCCGGAGAAAGTGCTCGGCGCGGATAGCGCGAGCAAGTTCGGTGCGCCTTTCGACCAGAGCGCGATCGACCGCGCGCTGCCCAACATCGAGCCGCGCCGCACCCGCGTCGCCGAGTTCAAGGGCGGCACGCGCTCCGACGTGGAGATCGCGAGCGAGGAACGCACCGAGTCGGTCTGGGCGAACGACCATAACTTCATTTCCCCGGCGCAGTAAGCCATGTCGGCTCTGAAAGCCATGCTGGCAGCGGCGGCCGCGCTGCTCTTTGCGACCGCCGCGCTTGGCGCCGAGGAGGCGTTCTGGCATCGCCATGCCGCCGCGGAGCCGAGCCTCGTGCTCGACCACGGGCGCAAGTGGCAGACGGACGCGCCGCTGCGCCAGGGAATGGAGAACATCCGCGCAGCGCTCTCGAAAGGCATGACCTACGAGGCGCTCGCGGCCGAGGTCCGGAGCGAAGTTGCGGGCATCGTGCAGAGCTGCCGGCTCGAGCCTGCCGCCGATGCGCAGCTGCACGTCGTGCTCATCCAGCTGCTGGCGGGCGCCGAGGCGATGGAGGGCAAGGTACCGGGCGAAAACCGCCGCGACGGCGCCGAGCGCATTGGGAAGGCGCTGGACGCCTATGGCACGCATTTCGACCATGAAGGATGGAGCGACCTATGAATGCCGGGACGATCGTGATGCGCGATCCGCTGGCCGAGTTTCTCGGCGCGGCGAAAGGCGGTCATCTGGAGTACACCTACGCCGACGCGGTGAAGCTCACGGGCCATTCCTGTCCGACGGTCGCCGGTGCCTACGCGGCGACGCGCGACGCGCTCGCCTCGCTCTATCCGGGCGAGGTGCCCGAGCGCGGCGCCATCCGCGTCGAGCTGCGCGAGCGGCTCGAGGACGGCGTGGCCGGCGTCGTGGCGAGCGTCGCCGGCCTCATCACCGGCGCGGCGGGCGAGGGCGGCTTCAAGGGCCTCGCCGGCCGCTTCGCGCGCCGCGGGCTGCTGCAGTTCGGCGCGCCGATCGGTGCGTATCTGCGTTTTACCCGCCTGGATACCGGCTCGTCGGTGGAAGCCGAGCTGCCGCACCCCGCGCCGTCCCCGGAGCTGGTGCTTGCGCTACGCCGTGCGCTACAGCCGGACGCTTCTGCAGCCGAGCGCGAGGCATTCGGGCGCGCCTGGCAAGCGCGGACGGCGGAAATGCTCGGCCTGCTTCACTGACGGGCCGTCGACATCTGTCAACCCAGATCAAGCCTGGCTGCCGCGGGATGCGGCATCATTCCCCTATGACCTGGAACCCAACCGCCAGGCTGCTCCACTGGCTGGGCGCAGCGCTGATCTTCTACCTGCTGATCCACGGCTTCTGGATGGTCGGCCTGCCGCGCGAAGTGCGCTTCGGCCACTACGAAACGCACGCCGCGGTCGGCTATCTCCTTATCGCGCTCGTTCTCGCGCGGCTGGTCTGGCGCTGGACCCATGATGTGCCGCCGTTGCCGGCCGACGCGCCGGGCTGGGAGAAGGCGGCAGGGCACGCCGGCCACTGGGGCCTATACCTGCTCATGCTGGCGAGCGCAGTGAGCGGCTGGGCGCTGGCCGGCACCTTCGGCCGGCCGCTCGACTCGGTGTTCGGCTGGTTCCGCGTGCCGGCAATCGTCTCCAGCAAAGGGCTGCACGGCCGGCTGGAGGATGCGCACGTCTGGCTGTCGTATGCGCTCGCCTTCCTCGTCGCCGCCCATATCGCCGCCGCCTTCTATCATCTGCTCTGGCGCAAGGACGACGTCATGCAGAGAATGGTGCGATGAGGGCGCTTCTGTTG
>Ga0247825_10000907_pt1 | contig 19187 bp, 13 predicted proteins | sample 13C_Vanillin_Day_FD_194413 | JGI IMG/M metagenome (GOLD analysis project Ga0247825, IMG submission 194413) | Soil microbial communities from agricultural site in Penn Yan, New York, United States - 13C_Vanillin_Day48 | ecosystem: Environmental > Terrestrial > Soil > Agricultural land | place...
GCTGTTGATCGGCACGGAGCTGACGATGCTGGTCGCGGGTGTGAGCGCGTGGCTGCAGTCGGCGTTCGGTCACGACCAAAAGCGCAATCCCGTCTTCCGTGTCGTCTTCAACACCGCCGCGCTCGTGGTCACAGTGAGAGCCGCAGGATGGGCGTTTGAATTCATGGGTGGGCAGCCGGGTGTACTCGACCTGAGCCTGCGCGGAATTGCAAAGCCGGTTGTCGCCAGCGCGCTCGCCTACTACCTGGTGAATACATCGATCGTCGCGACGGCGGTGGCACTGGCCAACGGTCGATCGGTCTGGTCGGTCTGGCAGTCGAACTTCTTGTGGACCGCCCCCAGCTACTACGTGGGTGCAGGCGCCGCGGTCGCTGCCTCGATCCTGTGGCAGACGCAACAGTGGTGGCTCCTGCCTCTGGCGGTGGCGCCGGTCTACCTGACGTTCCGCTCGTACAGGATGTACGTCGAACGGCTGCAGCTTACCGAGCAGCACAAGGAAGAAGTGGTGCGGCTCCACGGCGACACGCTGGCCGCGCTCCAGGCCGCAAAGAGATCAGAAAAGCGGTACGAACTGGCAGTAGACGGTTCGAATGACGGCATCTGGGATTGGGACGTCGCCGCCGACGCCCTCTACTGCTCTCCTCGCTGGAAGCTGATGATCGGCATGTCGCCAGACGACAGCGTCGCGACGCTCGAAGACTGGATGACGCTGGCCGACGAAGAGGATCGTCCCGCGCTGCTGCAAGTGATTCAGGCGCATCTGACCAGCGAGCGCTCGCATTTCGAGATCGAGTACCGTCTGCGTCACGTTGACGGGACCTTCCGCTGGGTGCACTGCCGTGGCATCGCCGAGCGTGAAGACGGACGCGCCGTCCGTCTCGCCGGTTCGCAGACCGATATCACCGAGCAGCGCCGCATCCGCGACTCGCTCGCCCAGCAGGCTCAGCACGATGCGTTGACGGATCTGCCGAACCGGACGCTCTTCCGCGAGCTCGTTCAACGCGCGATTGCGCAGACGAGCCGCACGCCATCGGCCGGCTATGCAGTCTTGTTCATCGACCTTGACGGTTTCAAGTCGATCAACGACACGCACGGCCACGTCGCCGGCGACCGATTCCTGAAGGCGATTTCGCGCAGGCTCCAGACACAGCTGCGTCCAGGCGACGTGCTCGCGCGGCTTGGCGGTGACGAGTTCGGCGTGCTCGCGCAGAACATCGAGACCACAGAGGATGTGTGCAGCATCGCAGAGCGGCTACAGGAGGCGCTGGCGGAGCCCTTCCTGATCGGCAAGCAGAAGGTGCGCGGTGCCGCCAGCATCGGCATCGTCGTCGGCACAGCCGAATCGAAGTCCGTCGATGCCCTGCTTCGCGATGCGGACATCGCGATGTATCGCGCGAAGGCCGCGGGCCGCGGTGGCTTCGAGTTGTTCGACGCCGGGATGCATGCTGCCGCGCTGAAGCGACTGACCTTCGAAACGGAGCTTCGCCGCGCAATCGAGCGGAACCATTTGACGGTGTTTTACCAGCCGATCGTCCAGCTGCCCTCGTCGCGAATCATGGGACTGGAGGCGCTCGTTCGCTGGGAGCGCGCTGACGGCCGCATGATGCCGCCATCGGACTTCATCACCGTCGCAGAAGAGACCGGGCTGATCGTGCCGCTCACGTATCAGGTCCTCGGACGGGCGTGCCATCAGGTGGCCGCGTGGCAGCAGATGTTCGGCCGCCAGCTGGATCTGTCCGTGAATATCTCGTCCAAGCTGTTCTCGAGACCCGAGTTCATCGACAAAGTCGAGGAAGCGTTACGCGAGAGCAGCATCCTGCCCGGCACGCTGCGACTCGAGATTCCCGAGAGCGTGCTCATCGATTACTCCGATGTCGTTGGGCATCACTTCGATCGTTTGCGTGCGCTGCAGGTAGCGCTGCATCTCGACAACTTCGGAACCGGCTATGCCTCGCTGAGCTATTTGCAGCGTTATCCCGTGGACGCGTTGAAACTGGACAAGTCGTTCGTCGCCACCATGGGCACGCCGGGCAACGACGGTATTGGCGGCGCGATCGTCAAGCTTGCGCGCGAGCTCGGGATGGGGCTCATCGCCGAGGGCGTCGAGACCGTCACGCACGTCGAGCAACTGCGCGCGCTCAACTGTCCGCATGCGCAGGGCTATCTCTTCTCGCGGCCGCTCACGGCCAGCGACATGGCGCCGCTGCTCGCCAGCGACTCAATGGCGGCCGAACTGCCCGCCGCTTCCTGATTACAGCTTCCGGAGCCGTACGCGCCGGACGGCGTGGTCGCGACCTTTTTCCAGGATCAGATGCGCGCGCTCGCGTGTGGGCACGATGTTCTCTCGCAGGTTGACGAGGTTGATGGAGGTCCACAGGCGACGCGCCGTCTCGATCGATTCTGCGGGCGTCAGCCGCGCGTATCGATGGAAGTACGACGAGGTGTTCTGGAACACCGTCTCGCGCAGCTTCTGAAACCGTTCGACGTACCACTGTTCGATGTCGTTCTCGCCAGCGTCGACGTAGATCGAGAAGTCGAAGAAGTCCGACACGAAAAGCGGCAACGGTTTCCCGGCGCGACCGCTCCCCGTCTGCAGCACGTTCAGCCCCTCGACGATCACGATGTCCGGGTTTCGTACGTACTGAACCTCGCCGGGCGCGATGTCATACCGCAGGTGCGAATAGACCGGCGCCTGCACTTCGGGCACGCCTGATTTCAGCTCGGCCATGAAGTGCACCAGGCGGCGGACGTCGTAGCTCTCCGGGAATCCTTTGCGATGAATGAGACCGCGTGCCTCGAGCGTGGCCAGCGGCATCAGGAAGCCATCGGTCGTGATCAGGTCCACTTTCGGATGGCTCGGCCAGCGCGAGAGCAATGCCTGAAGGAGTCGAGATGCGGTGCTCTTCCCCACTGCGACGCTGCCGGCGACACCGATCACGAACGGGACGTGCGACCTCTCGCCACCGAGGAACGTCGTCGTCGCGTTGCGAAGGTTCTGCGTGGCGCCGACGTAGAGGTTGAGCAGACGCGACAGCGGCAGGTAGATATCGGCGACTTCATCGAGCGAGATCCGCTCGTTGAGGCTGACGAGTCCCCTCAACTGCGGTTCGGTGAGAGGCAGCGGCGTCGCAGCCCTCAGCCGGGCCCACTCGGCGCGGCTGAACTCGACGAATCGCGAGACAGCGACATCCTCGCCGCGGCCGGGCATGCCGGCCATTCTATGGCACCAGGCCATGGCGCAGGTCTGTGGAGGGGCAAGGCGCCGTCGTCCGGCGGAGACAGAACCAGCGCTAACGGCCGTCATGTCACAAGGACATCACGGTCGTGTCCTTTTGATTTCGGGCAAATTCGGCCATCCTCAATGGCCTGATGTTTGCCCAAACGGGCAGGCGTTATGCGCATCTGGCTACCCGCCGTGCTCGTCCTTCTGGCGTGCGCGACCGCGCATGCTGCCCCAGATCAACAAGGCTCGCCTGCCCCGAGTCAGAAGCCCCGGAAGAGCCCGGACTTCTTCTTCGGTCGTCCGGACGGGTCGATCGGCATCAGGGGAAACTGGGTCTTCAGCCGCGCCGGCAGCGACTGGTATGACTTCGTGACCAACCAGCTGACGGTCGAGCGCAGCGACTTCAACGGGCCCGAGTTCGCCTTCGACGTCGGCTTCACCGTCAAGCCGCGAGTGGATATCGTGGCGGGCGTCGACGTGTCGAACGCCTCCACCAGCTCCGAGTACCGCAATTTCGTGGATAACAACCGTCTTCCGATCGAGCAAAAGACTGAGCTCCGCGGGACGACGATTACCGGCAGCGTGAAGTACGCGTTGATTCCTCGAGGGCGCGAGGTCGGGAGCGTGGCATGGGTGCCGAACACCATCGTTCCGTATATCGGCGCAGGTGGCGGAGCCCATTGGTATAGGCTCAGGCAGCAAGGCGACTTCGTAGACTTCGTCGACAACTCCGTCTTCACAGACCTATTCGAATCCAGTGGCTGGAGGCCGAGTGCGCATGTGTTTGGCGGGGCGGATCTGAAGCTGCACCGTCGCCTGTATCTGACTATTGAAGCGCGCTACCAGTGGACCAAGGGCGACTTTGGGACCGACTTCATCAATTTCGATCCGATCGATTTGTCAGGCCTTCACATCGGCACCGGCATCAACATCATCTTCTGAGTGGTAGGAGTAGGATCACCTTGAGGAGCAACCGGATGAAGACGCTGGCTCTCGCCTCGGCCTTGATCTTGTTCCCGCTGGTCTCCAGTGCCCAAGAGCACCCGACCGAGCCGAAATGGAATGCCTGGCTCGGCTGCTGGGAGCTCGCGGTCGAAAACGCGCGCGAAGGTTCGGCTCGCCCGAGCCCATCACGCCGAACATTGCCGCAATCTTCCGCCGCACCGCGGCCACAGATCTGCGTCGCGCCCTCGGGCAACGGCGTCACGTTGACAACGCTCGTGGCGAAGCAGGCAGCGATTGAACAGACGATCGTTGCCGACGGGGCCGACCATCCCATCACCGACGCCGAGTGCGGCGGGACGCAGCGAGCCGAATGGTCAAGCGATGGCCGCAAGGTGTACTCGAGGGCGGATCTCTCGTGCCCGTCCGACAAGGGCAACCGTCGCGTGTCGGGCTTCTCGATCCTCGGCGCCAACGGAACGTGGACCGACATCCAGGCCGTTGATGTCAGCGGGCAGCAGACAGTTCGCGTGCGAAGCTATCGACGCCTCTCGGAAGTCCCGCAGATCGGATCACGGCTCACGCATGCCCCGCCGCTCACGGTCGACGACGTGAAGGACGCTGCTGGCAAGGTGTCACCACGCGCGCTCGAAGCCGCACTGGTGGAGACGGGCTCGTCGTTCGATCTGTCCGGGAAGGATCTGATCGCGCTTCAGAATGCGAAGGTTCCAGGCAGCGTCACCGACTTGATGGTCGCGCTCTCCTACCCGGATCGATTCGTCGTCGAACGCAGGCGAGCGGATGCGGCGCCGGCGACCCCCTTCTCCGACGATCCCTTCTTCGTCGGGTGGTCCTTCGGTTATCCGATGTGGTGGGACTACGGCTTCTACTCGCCGCTGTACGGGCCTTACTCACCCTATTTCTACTCGCCGTTCTACTCGTATCTTCCGTGGTACAACCCGCCGTACTACTACGGTGGTGGCGGCTTCATCGTCATCGGCGATGGCGATGGATCCGGCGGCGGCGGTGGTGGTGGTGTCCAGCCAAGCGGACGTGGGCGCGTCGTTGATGGCCTCGGGTACACGCGCGTTCGCCCACGCGAAGCGGAGCCAACGCCGCACGGCTCGCCCGGTTCCGTCGCATCGTCCTCGGGCGGATCGTCATCTTCGTCAAGCGGAGGTGGAGGTGGTGGCGGCAGCGTGTCGAGTCAGGGCTTCTCGAGTGGCGGTTCGGGAGGAGGCGATGGCGGCGGACGCACGGCGCAACCGAGGTAAGATTCCCGGATGCATGACGGACTGAAGAAGACGATGGTCGCACTGGCCGTCGTTGCGATGGGCGCAGTCGCCGTGACGCTCGCTGCGCAGCAAGAGCAAGGACGAGGGGCAGCCGCGGCGGGAGGCCAGGGAGCCGGTCGCGGAAATGTTCGCCCCGAGTGCGTGAATCCGAAAATTCCGGCGGCCGAATGCAATATCGGCGCGACGCCGATCAACTGGGCGGACCCGCCACTGGGCGACGGTCCATTCCTCATCGAATCAGCTCGCCCGGAACATCGCAATCTGCGCGTCGTCGTCATGGCGCGACTGCGGCAGCCGTGGTCGATCGCATTCCTGCCCGACAACGCGATCCTCGTCACGGAGCGCGGAGGCCAGCTCCGAATCATCCGCAATGGCGTGCTCGACCCCACCCCGGTTGCCGCCACGCCGGCGGTCCATGCCTCCGGACTGCAGGGGCTGATGGACGTGGTGCTCCACCCGCGCTTCGCCGAGAACCACTACATCTATCTGGCGTACCACAAGCCAGTGAAAAGCCCGACCGGAACTGCAGCGGGAGAAACGACTCTCGCACGCGGAGTGTGGAACGGGACGGCGCTGACGGACGTCCGCGATATCTTCGCGTCGGGCGCTACCAACACCGAGTCGTCGCGAATTGGATTCGGGCGCGACGGCATGTTGTACATGACGATCAGCGCGAGTGGCACCGGGCCGGATGTATTCCGGTCAGCCGACCCGAATGACTACGCGGGCAAGACCGTTCGCCTCAGGGACGACGGCACGATCCCGCCGGACAATCCGTTCGTAGGAAAGTCTGGATATAAGCCGGGGATCTACACGCTGGGCCATCGCAACGGTCACTCGATGTCGCCCAACCCCGAGACCGGGCAAATGTGGGTCACCGAGCAGGGACCCAATGGCGGCGACGAAGTGAACATCTTGAAGCCGGGTGCCGATTACGGCTGGCCGTTCGTGAGCAACGGTCGCAACTACATGGGTCCGAAGATCTCTGACGTCCCCTACAAGCAGAACACCGAGCAGCCGCATGTGGTGTGGGTCCCGTCGATCGCCGTCACGGGCGGCACTTTCTATACCGGGAACGTCTTCACTGGGTGGAAGCGAAGCTACTTCGTTGGTGGCTTACGAGAAGGTGAAACGCCGCGCACCGGTCAGGTGCAGCGCATCGAGTTCAACGACAAGTGGGAAGAGGTCCGCCGCGAGCCGATGCTTCGTGAGTTGCATCAGCGAATTCGCGACGTCCGCGAGGGGCCCGATGGACTCCTCTACCTCGTGACCGCAGAAGCCCAGGGCGCCCTGCTCCGCATCGAGCCCGCCCCGGCACCCGCGTCGACATCGAGATAACGCGCTCCCGCCTGCCAAAAAGTGGCAGGCCGCAAAAAGTGGCAGGCCGGGTTGCTCAGAGTGTCAGTCAGCCATAGAAGAAAAACGGTAGAGCGTGTCCCGGTCCGGCACACTGCACGCTCTCACACCTGACCCACCTACCGTCAAATGCTCTGAGTTTCAGGCCTTTACCAACAAAGGCCTTCGTCGTCGCAACGGAACGACAGTTGCTCAGTCTCTCGGATGCGGCTCTCAGTGGGTCGCGATGAAGCAATAACCATGAAGAGACTGCACCTGACGAGCGCTCTGGAGCGCGTCAACAAGGAGTTGTGGGTCGTTCTGTCGCTTTTTGCGATCGCCCTGCTCTTGAACCAGGTGATTGCCGCCCAGCGGATGGTCCTGAGCTTCTACGTGTTGCCGACCATTGCGTCGGCCTATTTCTACGGCCGCCGGCACGGCACGCTCACGGCGTTTGCGAGCGTGCTCCTGGTGGTCGGCCTGCTGATCTTCCGGAACTCGGTGAACGGCGCCCCCACCGCGCAGTCCATGAGTTATGCGGAGTGGCTCGACGTCGTGGTCTGGGGCGGTTCGCTGATCGTGACGGGGTACTTGATGGGGACCCTCTACGAGCACAAGAACCAGCAGATCGACGAATTGCGTGAGACCTATCAGGGCGTGCTGATGATCCTTCGGCACTTCATCTCGAAGGACGCCTACACCGAGAATCATTGTTATCGGGTGTCGGTGTATGCCACGAGGATCGCGGCGCAGTTGAATCTCCCCACCGACCGCATCGAGGACATTCGGGCCGCAGCCCTGCTGCACGATATCGGGAAACTCGAGATTAGCCGGGATCTCTTGTACAAAGCCGCTCGCCTGACGCGCGAAGAGCACGATCGAATCAAGGAGCACGTCCCGCGTGGCATCGAGATGCTCGAACCTGTCGGCGGTGCCTTGAGGCGCGTGATTCCGATCATTCTCGCGCACCACGACAAGTTCGATGGCAGCGGCTACAACCCGACAAGCGGCGAAGCCATTCCGTTCGAGTCGCGCATTATCGCGGTCGCCGACGTGTACGATGCGATGACCAGCGACCGCCCCTATCGCAAGGCGATGTCGCCTTTCGAAGCGAGGGACGTCATCACAAACGGGGAAAACACAGAATTCGATCCCAAGGTGGTCGCGGCGTTTAACGCGCTGTTCCGGAGGGGCGAGCTGGAAATCTGGTCAGCGCCGCTGTCGGCAGCGTGAAGCACTCACGTACTCGATTCACGCCGTCCGTAGCAGGCTTTACGCTCATCGAGCTGCTGGTGGTCGTCGCAATCCTGGCAGTCGTTGCCACCATCGCGTTGCCGGCTCTGTTGCGGGCGCGGGTGGCCGCCAACGAAACCTCCGCGATAGGATCGCTGCGATCGATTCACACAGCGCAGGGCGCGTACTCCAAAATCTGTGCGCGGGGGGGGTTTGCTCAGACGCTCAGCGATCTGGCGTTGCCGCCAACCGGGTCGAACAAGGGATTCATCTCGGCGACGCTTGCAAGCAACGGCATCTTCAAGTCGGGCTACATCGCCAACGTCGCGCCTGATGTCGGCGCCGTCGCCATCACGTCACCGGCGTCGACGTGCAACTCGTCTAGCATGGCGGCTGTCTCCGTCCACTTCGCCGAGCTGCATCCGATTTCGATCGGTGCCACCGGTGAACGCTCGTTCGCCATCATGACGAGTGGATCGATGTTCTTCCGGTCGGATGGCGTGACCATTACGCCAGGCATGGCTGGCGCAACGGCCCTCCAGTAAAAACCAGACGCATAACGTCTTGCGCAGATTCAGCGCGACGCCGGGACGGCGATCGAAAGGCTGGTCAACCCGTCGCGGCAGTCCACACTCATACGACCACCGTGCAGTTCGGCTACCTGACGGGCAGCGCGCAGCAGCGTCAACGCTGACGTCGTCGCCGGTCCGCCTGGCACACTGCCCTCTCGCGCGTCCTCTTCCGCAAGAATCGAGCGCCAGAACAGCGGGAGCTCCGCGTCGTGGTCGGCTATGAAGACGATGGCTCCGTCGGACGTCGTCGTCGCGTTGAGCGACACGGCGCGAACGCTCTGCCCGCTGAGGAGAGCCGGCGCCGCCACGACCAGCGACCCGATCGCGGCGATGAGCAGATCCTCGTCACCGGCGAACAGCGGACCATCCGCTTTGTGCCGATCGATTGTCAGCGTAACCCCGCGCAACCGGCGTTCAGCGACGGTCTCATCGAAGACGCGCTGAAGCACCGCGCGCGGATACAGCGGGCTTCGCAGCGGGCTGACTTCCCCTCGGAGCACACGCAGCGCCTTGAGGAGATGGAGCGCCCTTGCAGCCTCGGCGCGCACCAGATCGACGGCCACCGCCTGCGTCAACGCCGACCCACTTGAAAGGAGGTGCGCCGACGAAGCAACCGCGGTCAGGCAGTCGGCAAATGCGCCAAAAGCGATGTCCGCCTTCGGCCGTTCCGGCCGGATGACCGGAGAGGCCTCGCGCGCAGACGACGGAAGATTGGTCGCAACCGCCAGGGCTCGAGCCTGTTCGTCATCAACCCGCTCGACGAGGCAGGGCACCTCGCTCAGGCCGGCCTCGAGAGCCGCGGCCAGCCGCTTACTGCCGGCCATCACCTGAAAGCGCCCTCCCCGGCTTCTCACGAGCAGAGGCTGAAGGACGCCGTGTCGCCTCACCGACTCCACGAAATCGGCCGACGGCGTGCCATCACCATCGCGTTGCAACGGGTCGATGGTGCGCACATCGAGATGCCGGATTGGTGCGGTGAACAACGCAGAATCCAGTTCTTCGACGTAGTGGGCATCGGCCCGCATCCGGAATTTGGGTGGCAGGCCTTCACGAAGGGGCGGTGTCGGTTCGCCGATATGGCTATCCAGACCTGGTTCGATATCAGACATGGTTGGGGGGTACCGGAAATCGCACGCCACTGAGGCAGGAGCGCCCTGATGCTGGCTAGGTGACTTCGGCGGCGCATCGAGTATAGACGCTCATTGCCGTTCGTGTCACATCACGTCCCGTCAATTCACTGTCAGCCCCCTATTGCCGGCTCGCCGGCAACCGATAATGGTCAGCGGAGATGAGCGCCTTCGGGCGTAACAACCCTGATGAACGAGACGGTTTATCTGTTTGCTCTGAGCCTTCCCGATCTGCTGGACCGAATCCTGGCCGATCGAGAAGACCTTCGAGTGCCTGTTCCCCAGCCGCCGTCACCGGTAGCCCCACGAGTCTGACGAGGGCGTTGTGGAACTAAATCGTCGTGATACCAACCGCCGAGCTGAGGTCGTCAGGACAGTTCTCGAAGAAATCGTCCACGGCGGCACCCCCTTCGTCACCATCGAGGGGCTGCGCGATTCTCTGCAGGTTTCCCCTGAAGCGGCCACTCGCATCGTCGAACGTCTGGTGAGCGCCGGCGTCCTGATCGAAACCGGCGGAGGCGTCTGGATGCGAGTCTCCCCCTAAGGCGCGTCGCACTGGTCTTTCGCGCGTTCGCCGCCGATAGATACAGTGTGAGCGTTCTCGTACTCGTCACCGTCTTCCTCCTCACCGTGGCGCTCGGCGCAGCACTGGCGAAGGGTGTGCTGATCCTGGTCCTTCGATTCCTCATCGACGGACAGTTGCCCACTTTGGCATCGTTCAGGATCGCAGGCTTTCTCTTCGCGTTGATCGCCTTCTGGTCACTGGCGCCGGCCATTCTCGATAGCCCTGTCGCCACAGGTCTCCTCGCTCTCGTGCGCTGACCCGCGCTCACGCATATGTCGGAGTTCCGGTTCGAGAAGCACCAGGTTACGGCATCGCTCGTTCTATCAACGGGCGCGATACGCCACGGCTGCTTCTTCGTCGTCACCTCAGTGACTCATGGCGGACCCGAGCGCGTCGGCGATCTACTGAACGGCGCTCTTGGCTTCTTTCCATTCCAGCATGACGACGGCTCGACGGCGCAGTACAACCGCGCGCAGCTCGTGATGGTCAGACTGCCGGTGGGAACGGCCGAAGAAGAACTGGAGCCAGGCTTCTCGGTGGCGATTCGCCGCGACGTCTCGGTGACGCTCTCAACCGGAACGGTCGTCAGCGGCACGGTTCTCGTCAACGGCGTCGTTGGACACGAACGCCTGAGCGACTACGTGCGCGAGTCAAAGCAGTTCTGGTATGTGCTGACATCTGGCGGCACGCTCATCATCAATTCCAGCCACATCGTGGCACTCGTCGAGAAGGTCAGTCAATGACAGCAGCGATCGACCGCCTGTTCAAGTTGATGTGTGAGGAGGGAGCGTCCGACTTGCATCTGTGTGTCGGCATGCCCCCGCTCATTCGCAAAGACGGCTCGATTCAAATCCTCGATCTCGCCGCTCCGCCCCTCGATTCGATGACGATGACCTCGTTGATCGAGCCGATCATCCCGGGGAAGAACAAAGAGGAGTTCGCGCGCCGGCACGACACCGACTTCGCCTACGAGATTACGGGGCTGGCTCGATTTCGCGCGAACGTCTTCATGGACCGGAAGGGGCCGGGCGCGGTCTTCCGTGTGATCCCGTCGAAGATTCTGACCGCGGCCGATCTGGGCCTGTCGCAGCACATCCTGCAGCTCTGTCGCTTGAACAAAGGGCTGGTGCTCGTGACGGGGCCGACAGGTTCAGGCAAGTCGACGACGCTCTGCGCGATGGTCGACTACGTCAACCAGAACCGCAGCGATCACATCATCGCCATCGAAGACCCGATCGAGTTCGTGCATGAGAATCGGAAGTGCCTGGTCAACCAGCGCGAGGTCCACACGCACACCGATTCGTTCCGCGACGCGCTGCGCGCGGCATTGCGCGAGGATCCGGACATCCTGCTCGTCGGCGAAATGCGAGATCTCGAGACGGTGGCGATTGCGATCGAGACCGCGGAGACCGGCCACCTCGTCTTCGGCACGCTCCACACGACGACCGCGGCATCCACTGTGGACCGCATCATCGATCAGTTCCCCACGGATCGGCAGGCGCAGATTCGCACCATGCTCTCGGAATCGCTACGAGGCGTGATCGCGCAGACACTGTGCAAGAAGATCGGCGGCGGCCGGGTGGCTGCGCTGGAAGTGCTGATCGTCACCTCGGCCGTGAGCAACCTGATTCGCGAGGGGAAGACGTTCCAGTTGCCCTCGATCATGCAGGTCGGCAAGGCTCAGGGAATGATCACGCTGAACGACTCGCTGATGAGTCTGGTGACCAAGAAGGTGGTCGCGCCCGAAGAAGCCTATTTGAAGGCCGTCGACAAGGTGGGGTTCGAGGCGGCGCTCAAGCGCGCCGGGATCGATACCAAGTTCGTGACCGCCACATCGGCGGCCGCGTAATCCGACTGTGGGTCTTTTAGACTCGCTGTCTGACGTCTAGATCGCGGCGGGCGCGTCGAAGTCCAGGTTTTCCGTAATCCGCGTTCCGTCGGTGCGAAACGCCGTCCGCAACATATCGATGCGCCGCTTCGCCTCGGCGACATCGTGCACGCCGAGATTGATATTCAGCAGGTCGATGTACCACGGAAGCTTCACGGCGTCGGTGACGTAGGTCTCGACGATTTCGCGCGCGATCGGCAACGTTGTGTTCTTCGAGTTGTCGTGGACGTCGCGATTGCCCGCACGTCGCAGCTTGTCGTACTCCTCGACCAGCAGCCGCTTGAACAACGCTGCCGTGAAGACGTCGCCCGACTTACTGCCCGTTTCTGCATCGTCGGCAGTCAACAGCGCCCCCTTGTGCAGCCACTCCCACAAGATGCTGAGCCGGATCTCGCCCGTCGCCATGTCCTCCATCAGATACAGCACGTCGTCATTGGCAAAGAAGTCTGCTGCCTTGAGCGCCGCGGCCTGCATGCCCTGACCGAACGCGTTTCCATATTGCAGCGCGACGCTCAACAAGTCGCGCGCGCCGCGGATCGTTCGCGGGGCGGGCTCGAGCAGCAGCAGACCGTCGGCATCCGCGGTCGTATACCCGAGCGGTGGGAACGCCCGACCAAGCTGATTCGCCTTGCCTACTCGCTCCCAGACCGGCCGAACGATGTGCACCATCTTCCAGTGCGCCACCCACTTCCCGCTCGCACCCTCACGCTCTTCGCGCTCGGCTCCGGCGACGGCGCGTTCCATCGCGCGCTTGACACCTTCCTCCGACCCCACCGGGATGTTGGGCTCCATGCCGCCCTGCCACAGCGCGTACTGCCCGCGTGAGTCCGGCGTGTTGACGGCACGGCGAACGCGATCCTCGTAGTTGCGCATGTAGCCGTAGGTCATCGTGATCGCGTCGATGTTGGGATCGATGAAGCTCTTGTCCCAGGCCATCGCATCAGCGACGCTGTTGATGTAGTCCCAGCGGCCGGTGTTGAAACCGACGAAGTGCTCGCCGAGCGCGGCGCGAATCTCCATCAACTGGTAGACAGCCTCGAGCTGCTCGACGAGCACGTATACCTTGATCGTGCCGATCGGCAGCTGCAGGAACCGCTCGAGCGTGGACAACAGCTCGTTCCAGAGCGCCGCCTCTTCCGCGGTTTGTATCTTGGGCAGATACAGCACGATCGACGCGCCGCTGTCGCGCAGACGCTGCTGGTTGTTGATGACGTACAGCGTCATGTCAACGATCGACGCAGAGAACCCGCCGCCGTCAGTCCGTCGCACCTGCCGATCGTCGAGGTGAAGACCGCGCGCGCGGAAGATCTTGGTCGTGAAGTCGAGCTGCTTGCGCCAGTCGGCGATGATCGTCCTGCCGAAGAAGCCGGTCGCCCACTGATTCATTTCCGCAGCCACCTGCTCTGCGGTTCGCATGAACACGCTGGCGCGATGAATGGCCAGCTTCAGGTTGCGCTGGTTGTCGAGTGACATCGTCGACAACTGCCCGAGTGCGTCTTCGCCGTCGAACATCCAGCCGTCGGCTCCCGACAGGAGCGCGTAGGCAATGTTGCGGATGCTCTTTTCAGTGGAAACCCCGGACCTCGCCCCAGGCCCTGTTCCCTGAATCCACTGCCGCTGCAAATCTGTCGGAATCCCGCTTCCGACAAACGCGCCCGACCGTGCGTCCTGGACGCGGATGCGGGTCCCGGGAATCTCGGATGCGGGATCGAGAAACGCAATGCGCTGGCCTGCACGCGCTCGGGCATCACGCCGTGCGATGCGCCTCGCCATGACGGCCTTACGCTTGTCATCGAGGGGAGCGAGGGCATGCAGGCCATCGAGCGCCTGCGTGGTGAACACGTCCGGGTAACTCCCACGCGTGTTTCTGCGGATCTCCAGCATGGGGCTGATTATCGCTCACCGTTCGTCGGTCTCGAATCCGACGGACGGAGCGAGGTTGACCCCTTCGGCTCGTGGTCCGGATAAGATTGCTGGCATAGATGGGGCCGTACGCGTTCTCGCAAGCCTTTCTCTGCGGATTTTTTGCCTTCGCGGCTCTGTCGTCATTCGTGCTCTGGTGGGGAACCCGCAGAGAGGGGACCCTGCTGACACTCTCGATCGTCTGCGTCATCGGCGCGGTACAGAGCTACGCAGCGCTGCTGGTCGCGTCCGCAACGACCGTCGTCGACGCGCAATTCGCCATTGAGCTTCGAACGATAGGCGGCGCATTGAACGTCGCCGCACTCGCGTGGCTTTTCGCCGGCATCGCGTCCGTCCGTGCGCGCGCGTACCTCTGGATCGTCACGACGATCCTGATCTCGCCTATCGCAGTCATCCTCCTCGGGATCCAGGTGCTTGGCGGCAGAGTCATCAGCATCGAGCGTATTCCCCTGCCGTGGGGCGAATTGTTCACCGGGCTGGAGCGGACTCCGGCACGCCCATGGGCATCACTCGTCTACCTCGCCGTGGCATCGACGATCGTCTTCAATCTCTTGTGTTCCCGCCGGTTCATGGCGCAGGACCGCACCGGCGGCCTGTTGCTGATGGTCGCGGCTGTCGGCTCGGTCGTGCCTCTCGTGTCGGGTGTGATGACCGACATGCTTCGAGTTCGCCTGCCCTTCTTCGGGTCCGTGGGCGTCGTTGCGACGACCGTGGTGATCGCACTGCAGATGGTGGACAACCGGCGACGTCATGCGAGGCTCATCACCGCTGAACGTCGATTCCGCGCCATCTTCGATCAGACCTTCCAGTTCATCGGCCTCCTAGACGTCAGCGGTACCCTGCTCGAAATGAATCAGACGGCGCTGGCGTTTGCCGGTGCTCGACACGACGATGTCGTCGGGAAGCCGTTCTGGGAGACACCGTGGTGGACGCACTCGCCGGAGTTGCAGACGCGCGTTCGTCGCGCGGTGGCCTCAGCGAGCCGAGGCGAGGTGGTTCGCTTCGAAGCCACGCATCGGGCGGCGGACGGCCGGCTGCACCACATGGACTTCTCTCTCAAGCCGGTGCACGACGCGACTGGCGCGGTCGTGCTGCTGATTCCTGAGAGTCGCGACATCGAAGATCGTGTCGTCGCAGAAGACACCAAGCGCAAGCTCGAACAAAGGCTGGCGCACGCGCAGAAGATGGAGGCGCTCGGACAACTGGCTGGCGGCGCTGCGCACGACTTCAACAACCTCCTGACGATCATCGCCGGGCACGCGGACATGCTTCGCGCTGAAGCGAATACCGCTGGCGCGCGCTTCGAGCTCGAACAGATTCGTCTCGCCGCGGAGCAGGCCGCGTCGTTGACCGGTCAGCTTCTTGCCTTCAGCCGGCAGTCAGTGATCGAGCCCACGCTCGTGAATCCGAACGCCATCGTCGCAAGCACCGAGACGCTGCTCAGGCGAACGCTGGGCGAGCACATCGAGCTGCGCGTTCGGCCCGGATCCGATCTGCGGCCAGTCCGTGTTGACCCCCGTCAGCTCGGACGCGCGCTCCTCAACATCGGGCTCAACGCCAGGGATGCGATGCCGTCGGGCGGACAGTTGACGATCGAAACGCACAATGTCGCGACTGGTGAGTTCGTGCCGGGGCTCGACGCCGGAGCGGACCCGCCGCAGTACGTGATGATATCGGTGGCCGACACGGGTGTCGGCATGAGCGAGTCGACACGCGCGCGCCTGTTCGAACCGTTCTTCACGACCAAGAGTGCCGGCAAAGGCACCGGCCTGGGAATGTCTGTGGTGGACGGAATCGTGCGGCAATCCGGCGGGCACATCCTCGTCGACAGCCGCCCGGGACAGGGCTCGGCGTTTCGCATTTATCTGCCGTCGGTCAGTGAGGCTGCAGCCACCGAGACGGGTCCCACTGAACTCATCGCGCCGCGCCCCGGCAACGAGAGAATCCTGCTGGTCGAGGACGACGTGGCTGTGCGGAGCATGACGCAATCGCTCCTCGAGCGACAGGGCTACTCAGTAGTGAGTGCTGCCTCAGGGAAGGAAGCGTTGAGTCTTGCGGCGCTCCACCGCGATCGGATCGATCTCATCCTGACTGATGTCGGCATGGCCGGCATGAGCGGACCGCAACTCGTCGAACGACTGCGGATCAACAACGGAAGCCTGCCTGTACTTTTCATGAGCGGCCATCCGCCGGATCAGATGCCGACGCTCGGCATCGACGTTGAGGACGACATCCTGCGCAAGCCGTTCACGCCGTCGGCTCTCGCCATCGCGGTGCGAGCCGTTCTGGATCGTGTCCGAGGGGAACAGGCCGGAAGCGTGTGACTCCGCTGCTATTGCGTGTGCGACGGTCGACAAGACTGCTCGTCGTGCTCCTTGCCCTCTTCGTGTTGGCCGGTGCGACCTATCAAGGTGTCGCGACTGCGCTCGAGCGTCACCGCTATGAGCGACCGGGCGGTCTGGTTGACGCCGGCGGCCACCAGCTCCACATCCACTGCACCGGCAAGGGCTCACCGATCGTGATCCTCGAAGCGGCTGCAGGCAGCATGTCTGCCGCGTGGGCATGGGTTCAGCCCGAGGTCGCGAAGGTGACCCGTGTCTGCAGCTACGACCGCGCTGGCCTCGGCTGGAGCGAAACGGGAGATGGCCAATACATCCCATCGCGCGTGCCCGAGGAACTGCGTGTTCTGCTCGATCGCGCCAATGAGATCGGTCCGATCGTTCTGGTCGGACACGAAGCGGGCGCCCTGTTCTCCCGAATGTACGCGGCACGCTTCGCGTCGAACACGGCAGCGCTGGTTCTCATTGACGATCCGACGGTCGAACCGACTCAGTCGGGGCCGACGTTTGCGCCGGCATGGCCGTGGCTGGCCCGAATCGGTGTCCTCCGACTCTTGAACAGGCTTCCTCCGATCGCCACAGGATTACCAGGCGATTCCGCGGGGGCGATGCGGGCGTTTCTCAATCGACCCGACCACCTCACGCGCGCGGCGCAGGAGCTGTCGCGGATGCCGGAAGTTGAAGCCGCCGCTCGTGCCGTTCCTCTTCCACCGAAAGTTGTGGTGACGTCGATCTCCATCGGCGCACACGGCCAGCCGGCAATGCTCGTCACTCGCGAGGAGTCGGCGCGGGTCACACTGGCTATCGATGCGACGATCACGCAGGTGCGTGGGATCGATGCAAGCACGATCGCCGATCGCTAGCGGTCAAGCGCTTTCAATGGACGCGAGCTGCGTGACATACTCGCCCCTGTTGCTGGAGAAGCGTCCCATCATCACACCGGAGCGGACATGACCGGCTCGCTGCGACGGGCAGCGAGCATCGTCGCGATCAACCTGATCGTCCTCGGCGTGTTAGCCGAGGCGACTGCCCTGCTGGCCCACCTCGCGAAGACCGGTCACCTGTTCTACGTCGATCGCCCTGTATACGTGGCGGTTGGCGATCCGTTATCCGGGCAGCTCACCGCGGACGTCCTCAATCCATACTTCGGACCGAGCCACAGATCAGGCATACCGTTCGAGGTCCCGCCCGAACTCAGAGAGCCAGGGCGCGACGCCCCTCGAGTTGCCACGAACAATTTCGGATTCGTCTCGCCGTACAACCTTCCGATCGATAGAGGCAACAACGAGTTCATCATCGGGATCTTCGGCGGCTCGGTCAGCGTGTGGTTCTGCCAGGTCGGCGTCCAGCATCTGCTCGACGATCTGCGGCAGCACGAGTTCTTCAAGGCACGCACGCTCGTCCCGCTCTGCATGGCGCACGAAGGCTACAAGCAGCCGCAGCAGGCGCTCATCCTCGCCTACTTCCTGTCGATCGGCCAGCCGTTCGATCTCGTCATCAACATCGACGGCCTCAACGAAGTCGCGCTGTCGTCGATCAACAACCAGCAACGTCTCGACATCTCGATGCCGAGCGCGTCGCATCTGATCCCACTGATCAACCTGATCGACAAGGGAAGCCTCACACCGGAGCGACTCGAGTCGTTGGCGGCGGTCGTCCGCTATCGATCGCGTCTGAACAATGTCGGCGAGATGCTCAATCGCAATCGCAGCGCGGCGGTCGATGCGGTGCTTGGCGGCTATCGAAGGTGGCTGATGGGTCGCTACGATCGGGAGAGCCGCACGTTCGACAGCCTCCCGTCGCCGCCGCCAGGCAACTCGTTGATCGGCGCGGTTCCGCCAACCGAAGAACGAAACGGAGCGATGCTCTTTCAGGAGATCGCACGTGACTGGGCGCAGGCGTCACTCCTCATGCGATCGATGCTGGGCGCGAGGAACGTCCCGTACGTTCACGTCCTGCAGCCGAACCAGTATCACCACACCTCGAGAGCTTTCGGCGCTGAGGAATCGGCGGTCGCCTTCAGTCCGGAATCGGCGTTCAAGTCGGGGGTCGAACAGGGATATCCGGTTCTCCTGGCGGAAGCCGCAACCCAGGAGCTCGCCGACCGGGCGGGCTTCTTCGACGGCACGCGCATTTTCGACGCGGAACCCGCTCCTGCCTATATAGATAACTGCTGTCACTACACCCGGGCCGGCTACCTGCGTCTGGCGGACTTTATCGCCCGGGCGGTCGTCTCGTTGGCCGGTCCCTGGCGCAGCACAGCCGTGCCGTAACCAAACGGCGGGCGCCCCGTTCAGTATGCCCGTCCGGCACGTTGTCAGTACAGAGGAAACCCTTTGGACTTTGACATTTCCGGGCCCGGCCACATAATCTCAACAGCGCAAACCGAGCAGGGATTCGACCCTGGCGCCGTGCACTTGTGATGAAATGCCCGAATTGCGGAGGAGAGGTGTCCGATGCAGGTGGGCGTTGCCCTGCCTGTAAGACGCTGCTGCCCGCTTCTGTCGCGACCGGTACCATGACACCGGTTCCCGGCGACGACGCGGCGACGGTCTTCTCGTCACATATACCTCCTCCGAAGTCATTCCCGGACGATCTAGACACCACTGGCCTTCCGTCCTCAGCGGGCGGGGTCCGTCACGCGAGTTCCCCGAAGTCTGTCATCGGACCTCTCACGATCGGCCAGCAATTCGGACCTCGTTATCACATCCTGAAACAGCTCGGTATCGGTGGTATGGGCGCGGT
>Ga0247825_10000908_pt1 | contig 19186 bp, 19 predicted proteins | sample 13C_Vanillin_Day_FD_194413 | JGI IMG/M metagenome (GOLD analysis project Ga0247825, IMG submission 194413) | Soil microbial communities from agricultural site in Penn Yan, New York, United States - 13C_Vanillin_Day48 | ecosystem: Environmental > Terrestrial > Soil > Agricultural land | place...
GTGGTGGAGGGAGGCGGAGAGGGCACAGCGGGTTCGGCAGTCGCGCTGGCGGCCGGAGCGGGCTGCGGCGGGCTGGCGCACGCAGCGAGGAGCAGCAGGAGGAGTGCAGGGACGGCCTTGAGCACGGAAGGAGGACGCTACCGGTGTAAGTACGGCCATAGCCAAAAAAGAAGGCCCGATGCGCTGAGTCGATCGCATCGGGCCCTGTGCTCTTGGAGGCGCCACCCGGATTCGAACCGGGGAATGAGGGTTTTGCAGACCCTTGCCTTACCACTTGGCTATGGCGCCATGAACGGGGACGGTTTTATACGCAGTCCCACTCCGCCCGGTCAAGGAAGCAACAGCGCCCCCCAGGCTTCTCCTCCGTTACCATCGCTTGGGGCACACCTGCCCTCCGGATAGGGGTTCGCGGATGCACGGTTACGGGCTGTACCTGGAGGAACACGAGGCCTTCCGCCGCACGGTGCGTGCGGTCATCGAGAAGGAGATCCTTCCCTTTACCAAGGAGTGGGAGGCCCGGGAGGAGTTCCCTCGGGAGCTCTTCCTTCGCTTTGGCGAGCTGGGCTTCTTCGGGCTGAAGTACCCGGAGGCGTACGGCGGCTCGGCTGCTGGGGAGCTGTACGAGGCGGTGCTCCTGGAGGAGCTGGGCCGCTGCGGCTCGGGGGGGGTCTCCGCAGGGCTGGCGGCCCAGTTCACCATCTCCACGGGTCCCCTCCACCTGTTCGGCACGGAGGAGCAGAAGCGGCGCTTTCTCGCACCCGCCATCCGTGGCGAGAAGATCGGCGCCCTGGGCATCACCGAGCCCGATGCCGGCTCGGATGTAGCCGGCCTGCGGACCACCGCTGTGCGTGACGGGGACCACTACGTCGTCAACGGCTCGAAGATCTACATCACCAACGGCGTGCGCGCGGACTTCGTCGTGTGCGCCGTGAAGACGGATCCGCAGGCGGGCCACAGGGGCCTCTCCATGTTGCTCATCGAGAAGGGCACGCCGGGCTTCAGTGTGGGCCGCAAGCTGCAGAAGCTCGGGTGGCGCGCCTCGGACACCGCGGAGCTCTTCTTCGAGGACTGCCGCGTGCCTGCCAGCAACCTGCTCGGCCAGGAGGGGCAGGGCTTCTACCAGATCATGGGCAACTTCCAGTGGGAGCGCCTGTCACTGGCCCTTGGGGCGCTCGGCGCCATGGAGGACATGCTGGAGCAGGTGATGAGCCACGTGAAGGAGCGCAGGGCCTTCGGCCAGTCCCTGAGCCAGTTCCAGGTGGTACGCCACAAGCTGGCCGACCTCTTCACCGAGCTCGAGTGCGCGCGCCAGCTCACGTACCACGCGCTGCGCCTCCACGTGGGCGGCCAGTACGCCGTGGCTCAGACGTCCATGGCCAAGAAGGTGGCCACCGAGACGGCCTGCCGCGTCGCGGATGCCTGCCTCCAGCTCTTCGGCGGCGCTGGCTACATGATGGATTACGACATCCAGCGTCACTGGCGCGACGCCCGGCTCGGGCCCATTGGCGGAGGCACCAGTGAGGTGATGAACGAGATCATCGCCAAGCAACTGGGGCTGTGAGCCGCACGGCAGGGCCCGCGGGGGAGGGGCATGCAGGCGAGCGGCGTGGAAGAGGCCCGTCACACTCCAGGTTCCTCCTAGAGGAAGGCCCGTTGTGGAGGTCCTCATGGAGCTGTGCATCCCCTGCTCCGAGCTGTACCTCAGGCTCGGGGACGATGATGTCCTCGTGCTCGACTGCCGCTCCCCGTCAAACTGGGAGCAGGTGGAATTTCACATCCCCGGCTCACTGCGGATGACCCCTGAGGAGATCGCTCGGGACCTCTTCATCCTGCCGGACGATGAGCTGATCGTCCTCTGTGGGTGTGAGGAGGACTGGGCGGATGTAATCCGCCTCTGCAGTATGCTCCTCCTGCGCGGTCGCAACGCCGTCTGCCTGGAAGGGGGGATCCAGGCCTGGGTAGCCGAAGGGTTTCCAACGGAACGGCACCTGTGCCCCACCGTCCCCCTGAACGGCTCGCCTCCAGCCGCCTAACGGTGGTAAGCAGCGCCGGACCCACGGGAGATAACGCATCATGTCGAAGCTCCGCGCCGTCCTGATTGGCGCTACCGGCCTTGCGGGCCAGCAGTTCATTGCCGCCCTTCAGAACCACCCGTTCATCGAGCTGGCCGGACTGGCAGCCTCGCCGCGCTCCGCGGGCAAGCCCTACGCCGAGGCGCTGCGCACGGCCAACGGCATGACGGCGTGGTTCGTCCCCGAGCCGCTCTCGGCGGACCTGGCCCGCATGCCCGTGGTCAGCGGGGATGACGTGAAGGGCAAGGACTACGACATTGCCTTCTCCGCCGTGGAGTCGGACGTCGCGAAGGAGCTCGAGCCCCGGCTTGCCAAGGACATCCCCGTCTTCTCGGCCGCCAGCGCCTTCCGGTACGAGGCGGACGTGCCGCTGCTGATCCCGCCCATCAACGCCGCCCACGCGCCGCTGGTGCGCGAGCAGCAGCGCCGCCGCGGCTACAAGGGCTTCATCGTCCCCATCCCCAACTGCACGACCACCGGCCTGGCCATCTCCCTGGCTCCGCTCGCCGAGCGCTTCGGCGTGAAGGCCGTGCTGATGACGAGCCTCCAGGCCATGTCCGGGGCCGGGCGCTCGCCGGGCGTCATTGGCCTGGACATCCTGGACAACGTCATCCCCTTCATCCCCAAGGAAGAGGGGAAGGTGGAGGTGGAGACCAAGAAGATCCTCGGGGCCCTGCAGGCGGACGCAACGGCCATCACCTCGCACGAGGTGAAGGTGTCCTGCACCTGCACCCGGGTGGCGGTGCTCGAGGGCCACACCGAGTCCGTCTTCGTGTCGCTGGGGAAGAAGGCCACGGTCGCCGAGGTGGTGGCCGCCATGCGCGAGTGGAAGGGCGCCGAGGTGTCTCGCGGCCTGCCTTCGGCTCCCCCGCAGGGCCGGTGGATCGAGGTGCTGGATGACCCATTCCGGCCTCAGCCCCGGCTGGATCGCGACACGCACGGCGGCATGGCCACCACGGTGGGCCGGGTGCGCGAGGACGGGGTGCTGGAGAACGGCTTCAAGTACGTGCTCGTCTCCCACAACACGAAGATGGGCGCGGCCAAGGGCGCCATCCTGGTGGCGGAGCTCATGAAAGCTCAGGGGCTGCTGGGCTGACGAGCGGCCCTCTGGATTTCAGATGCGGCTGCTGTAAAAACTTTCTACTGTGCGCGGCCGTAGACAGTCCGCGCTGAGGAGAATCTTAGATGGCTTACGTCGTCGCTGAGCCTTGCATCAAGTGCAAGTACACCGACTGTGTCGAGGTATGCCCGGTCAACTGCTTCTACGAGGGTGAGAACTTCCTCGTCATCCACCCGGATGAGTGCATCGATTGTGGAGCCTGCGAGCCGGTGTGCCCCACCAAGGCCATCTTCCCGGAGACCGAGCTGCCTGCGAAGTGGAAGGACTTCAAGGCGATGAACGCGGACTTCGCTACGAAGTGGCCGAACATCGCGGAGAAGAAGGAGCCGCTGCCCGAGGCCGAGGAATTCAAGGACCAGCCGGACAAGCGCTCCCACTTGAGCAACAAGCCGGGCGGCAAGGTGTAACTCCGGCGTCAGGTGCTCATGAGGGCTCTCCGCCTCCGGGCGTGAGGGCCCTCTGTGTTTCAGCTCACTCCGCGCGCAGGGAGCGGAGCCGCAGCCCGCGGGCCTCCAGCGTGTCCCGGATGCGCGCGAGATCCCCCTGCGCGAGCGGGCCAGGGCGTCCTTGGATGCGCAGCGCCACCTCGCGGTGCGCGGTGCGCTCCACCTCCACCGTGGCAGACAGCGGCGAGCCAAGGCTCATGCGCAGCGCGGGGCGCTGGGACTGGACGAAGAGCTCGATCCGCTCGATGAGCTGAAGGGTTGCCTGGACCTTGAGCTGTGCGTCCGCCGAGTCTGGAGGGGGCGTGCCCGCCGAGTGGACGGCGAGACGTGGCTCTGCCCCTGAAGGAGGGAGGCTCTCGGTGGGAGAGGGGCCTCGCGAGGCCTCGGGAGGCGGAGGCGCGGCGCGAGACCCGGGGGAAGGTGGAGGCTCGGTGCGGAGCTCGCGCGACAGCTCTCGGGAGATCAGCTCGCAGAGGCGGTGCTCTGTCTTCTCTTGAGTCAGCGTCTGGGCCTCGGTGCGAGTGGTCCGGAGCCGAAGGGCCTCGCTGTTCATCGTCTGGCGGGCCTGGCCGAGGTTCTCCGGGCTGGCGAGAGCGCTTCGCGACGTGGCGAGGACCGGGCTGGGCGCGAGGGCTGTGCCGGGAAGGCGCCCGGTACCTGTGGGAAGGGGGGCTGTGCTCGAGGGAGGCCTGAGGGGGCTCGCGGCTGGCGGTGCAACGCCCGAGGGAGGCTGGGGAGGCCGGGGCATGGGCTTCCCTGGGCTCTTGAGCCGCTGGAGGGCCTGCTGGAACTGGCCGGGAGTGGGAGGGGGCTTGGCTGGCTCGGGATGATCGGGACCGTCGACCTTCATGAACTCCTCACGGCTGGGGTGCAGCCGGGAGGGAGCACGGCTCATGCCAAGGGCTTCCCCTCTGGAAGCCCGGGAGGACCGTCTCGCGCGGTGGACGGAGCGTCCAAGAACGGAGACGGTACCTCAGCGCCGCTGGCCGAAGCCGCCTGGCTGGGTGGGGGCCACTCCGGTGAGCTCGTTGTACGCACCGGGGCACATCGCGGTGGCGGTGGGATCCGCGAGCGCCGCACCCTGGGAGAAGTCACGATCCTCGAACAGGAGCGCGTCACGGACCTCTACACTCGTGATGCCCTTCTTGTACTCCCAGAGCCGGCCTCGCACGAGCATCCGGGTCCCTTTGGGGACTTGATCGATGTTGATGTACTGCTTGTGCTGCAGCCGCGCGGTCACCGCGATGCCCTTGGGCTTCTCGACGGGCTTGACGACGGACAGGTACGTACCGGCGTTCGGATCGGGTGGGTACCAGACGAGCCGGGCGATCATGGCGGGAGCATCCTCCTCTTCGCCCTTCTTCTTCTTGACCCGCTTCTTCTTCTCGAGCGTGGCGTCGATGAACTCGAGCCCGCCGAAGATGACTTCCCGATCCACATAGGTGTCGCGGAACAGGGCCTCGGCGGTGCTGGCGGCGGCGCTGTTGGCCCGCACCACCTCGACCGTGTAGCGCTCGCGCAGCATGGGCAGGCTGAGCACGAAGTTGTCCACGGGTCTCACACCCTCCGCCAGGAAGCGCAGCTTGGCCATGTCCATCGGCGGGTAGAACCGCGACAGCAAGGTCGCGGTCTCGAGCCACTCCGGAGGGAGCTTTCGATCGATCAGCACGCGCCGCACCATGGCCACGAAGTACGAGGCCCCTGGGAAGCGCTGACTGGACAGCTGGGTGTTCAGCACCTGCGCCAGCGTGGGATCGAGATAGAAGTTCTCGTCGCGCTTGTGGAAGTAGGGACCGGTCTCTCCCAGCAGCGTCAGCAGTCCGCCGATGACCTGGGCGCAGTTGGAGTCGTTGGTCCCCCTGAGCAGGGCTTGGTTGATCTTCGACTTGGCGAAGCGCTTGTCCAGCTCCTCGTCCCTGAACACTGGGGGAGGGCCCGGATTGAAGAGCTGGGCGGAGGCTGGCAGGGACAGCAGTGCGAGAGCGAGGGCGAGGAGAGCGGAGCGCATCGCCTCTTAGATTATCACGGAGGATGGGGCTGAATGGCCTCGGGTTGTGGCGAGGGGGCCTGGGCGGGTGAAGCCTGGAGGACGAGGACAGCGGCCAGGATCTCCAGCACCCCGGCTACGGCGAAGAGCGCGTGTCCGCCCCCGAGCAGCGAGTAGCCCGCACCCGAGGACGTGAACCCCACGAGCCCTCCAATCCCGAACGTCACCGCGGCGAACAGGCCCTGGCCCGAGGCGCGCAGGTGCTGGGGAACGCGGCGCGCCATGAAGGCCACGCTGGAGAGATAGAACGCACCGAAGGTCATCCCATGGAGCAGCGAGAGCGCGGCCAGTGGGAGGGGGGACGAGACGAGCGCCACGCCCCCCCAGCGCAGCGCGCTCAGAGCGAACGAGAGGCTGAGCAGGTGCCGGGGGGCAATGCGATCGGCGAAGCGGGGGTAGAGGAGCATGGCCGCCACCTCCGCCACCACGCCCAAGCCAAAGGAGAGGCCCACCACTGAGGGAGGCAGGCCAAGCGCCGTGACATGAATGGCGAACATGCCGTTGTAGGGCGCGCAGGCCATCCAGTGCAGGCAGGTGGCAGCCAGCAGCCAGCGCAGATCCTTGTTTTCGCGCAGCAACTGGAGGCCCGCCAGCGCGTGGGGAGTCGCGCCGGTGGGAGTGCGAGCTCGCAACGACAAGCTCCAGAGGGACAAGAGGATCAGAAGCGTCAGGGCTACCGCAATGGTGGAGCGGTCCACCTGCTGCACCCACAACCCGAACGCGGTGGTGCACACGATGAAGCCGAGCGAGCCGAACAGGCGCAGGTGGGCAAAGCTGCCACCCCTCTGAGCCACGTGGTTGAGCGCGAGGCTGTCCAACAGGGTGGTGATGGACGAGGCGAAGCAGGCGTAGGCGCCGAGCGTCGCCACGAGGGCCGGGAAGCGCTCCACAGTCATCAGCGGGGCGAAGCACAGGGCGGTGCCCACGGTGAGCAGCGTGAGGACGTGACTGAGCCGGCCCGTTCGATCAGCCAGGTGCCCCCACAGCGGTGGAGCGAGCAGCGCGGCCAGGGGCTGGAGCGCGAGCAGGAGGCCTACCTCGGTCGTGGAGAGAGCGAGCGAGCGCAGGTAGGCGGGCAGGAAGGGCTGGGTGATGCCGACCGTGCCGAAGTACAGGAAGTAGAAGCCGACGAGCGGTATCCGTCCGGCGGCCTGGGGAGGCGTCATCGTGAGGCCCTGGCCCTTATCACATCCCCTCGTTTTTCCGGCGGCACACCCCCTCGCTTTTCCGGCTGTTTGAGCTGCGGGCTTTTGTGTACCTTGCCGCAGACATGTCCGATTCGGAGACCTCTCAGCCCGTCACCATCAGCCCGATCCAGAACGAGGGGGAACTCTTCCAGGCCCTGGCCATCCGCGAGGTGGTGTTCATCGAGGAGCAGCACGTCCCCGAGGGCATCGAGCGCGACGCCGAGGACGCGAAGGCCTACCACGTGCTCGCGTTCCAGGGCGGCCACGCCATTGGCACGGGGCGGCTGGTGATGCTGCCGCAGCCCCCGCCGGGCCAGTCCGGGACGTGGGCGCAGATTGGCCGCATGGCGGTGCTGCAGTCTTCTCGCAAGGCTCGCGTCGGCTCCAAGCTGCTCCAGACGTTGGAGGACGAGGCTCGGCGCCGGGGAGTCACCGGCATCAAGCTGCACGCGCAGCTCTTCGCGCTCGAGTTCTACAAGAAGCACGGCTACGAGGCGCTGGGGGCCGTGTTCATGGAAGGCGGCATCGAGCACCTGGAGATGCAGAAGAAGCTCTGAGGCTCACCGCCGCGGAGGGCCTCGCGGAGCTGGGGGCTGCGCATTTCGAGGGTCCTCGGGCCAGCTGTGCCGGGGGTACTTGCGGCACAGCTCCTTGCGGATGGCCGGGTAGTGCCGCTCCCAGAAGCCTGCGAGATCCGTTGTCACCTGGACAGCCCGCATGTTCGGAGCCAGCAGGTGCAGCACCAGCGGCACTCGGCCGGCGCAGACGCTGGGGCCCTGAGCCATGCCGAAGAAATCCTGCAGGCGTGACTCCACCCAGGGCGGCTTCCCCGGCTCGTAGTGGACCTTGACGGCGCGGCCGCCGGGCAGAGTGACGCGCTCGGGGGCATGGTTGGACAGCAGCCGCGCCTGCTCACCTGTGAGGCGCGCGTTGAGGGCATCCAGCAGGGACACACCCTCCAGATCCGCGAAGCTGCGAGCCCCGGAGCACAGGGACGCGAGCGAGTCGCGCAGGAAGGTGTTGTCCACGGTGGGGAAGCCCGCCTGGGGGAAGGCCTCCGCGAGCAGGGCCACGCGGGTGCGCCACTGCGTCAGGGCTTCGGGATCGGCGAAGCGCTCGGGGCCGGCGGCGAGCGCGGCCTCGACCAGCACCTTGGCGGTCTCCTCGGAAGGAGGCGCGGGCGTGCGGGTCTCCTCCAGCACGAGGTTGCCGTAGGCCAGGCGGGTGATGCGCTCGACGCGGCGGGCCTCGGCGTTCCACTGCAGGGCGTCCAGCTCCTCCAGTGCGTCCGGATAGAGATCCAGGAGCCACTCGGGCTCCACTGCGCTGGCCAGCCGGACGACGGCGCCGCGGCCAGGGCGCTCCTCGGCATCGACGGCGACCATCAGCTCGGCATCCTGAACCACGCTCAGCTCGGAGAGTGTCGCGGTGCCGCCTCCAAAGAGGAGGATCTCCGGGGCACGAGGTCGCCGCCGCTTCGCGACACGATCCGGGTAGCCAGAGAGCGCACTGAGCATCAGCGCCTGCTCTCGAGCCTCAGAGGACCCGGGGCGTGAGCCTTTGTCCTTCACCGCACGCCGAAGCTGCCGTTGAACGCGGTCGACTGCCTGCACCGCTCCGGGCTCCAGGGAGAGCGAGTGGAGGCGTCCGGAGGCAAAGTCCGCGCGCTCCGCCTCGCGGAAGCGCTCCAGGAGCTCCAGCAGATCCGAGGGACCACTGACGACAGCGGACGAACGTCCCGGGCCACTCAGGTTGGCACGGGCTTCGCGGCGGATGTCCCGCTCACCCATGAGCGCGGCTAGGAGAGCGGCATCGGCGCCCACGCCCCGCCTCTCACCCTCCACGATGATGCGGGCCTGGCGCGGGTGGACGGGGAAGCGCAGGAGCCTCTGGCCGATCTCGGTCACACGGCCCGTCGGGTCCACGGCGCTGAGCCGCCGCAGCAGTGTCTCCGCGGCCTCGAGCGCGGCAGCGGGGGGCGGCTCGAAGAAGGGGAAGGAGGCCAGGTCCTGGACACCGGAAGCGCGCAGGGCAAGCACGGTCTCCGCGAGATCCACCCTGCGGATCTCCGGAGCATCCTGCTCTGGGCGGCCGTCGAAGTCGTGCTGGGTGTAGAGGCGCAGACAGTGGCCTGCGCGCGTACGGCCAGCGCGGCCAGCTCGCTGGGTCGCGGAGGCACGGCTGACCTTGGACAGCTTGAGCGTGGGCAGGCCGGACCAGGGGGAGTGTGAGGCCACACGCGCCAGTCCACTGTCGATGACGACTGCGACACCGTCGATGGTGACGGACGTCTCGGCCACGTTCGTGGAGAGGATGATCTTCCTGCGTGAGCTGCGGCGCACGGCGCGATCCTGCTCAGCGGGAGGAAGGTCTCCGTGCAGTGGGAGCACGTCGACGCCATGACGCTCGGCGAACTCGGCGCAGGCATCGCGGGAGCGGCGGATCTCGTTGGCGCCCGGGAGGAAGACGAGGACATCTCCATCGAGGCCGGCGGCGAAGACTCGCTTGATGGCGGAAAGCACCTGGGCATCGAGGTGCCGCTCGTCCGCAGTGGGCAGATACTCCAGGGTGACATCGAAGCGGCGGCCCTCGGAGCGCAGGCGGGGGCAGCCGCCCAGGTACGCGCGGATGGGCTCGGCATCCAGCGTCGCGGACATGACCATGAGCTTGAGGTCAGGCCGTGAGCTCTCCTGGAGCCTCCGGAGCATCGCGAGCGAGACATCGGCGGAGAGATGCCGCTCGTGGAACTCGTCGAGGACGACGATACCGACGTCGCGCAGCTGCGGGTCGGAGAGGAGCCTGCGGCCGAGGACGCCCTCCGTGACGAAGGACAGGCGCGTCTTGGGTCCACGGACGTCCTCGAAGCGAACTTGATAGCCGACAGTCTCACCCACACGCTCGCCCAGCTCCTCCGACACACGCTGAGCAGCGAGGCGGGTGGGCAGCCTCCGAGGCTGCAGGACGATGATCTCCTTGCCCTGCGCGAGCCCCTCCTTCAGCAGGGCGCGAGGAACACGGGTCGTCTTGCCCGCGCCCGGAGGCGCCTCCAGCACGAGCGATCGCGCACCACGGAGCGTGGCGACGATCTCCGGCAGGAGTGGATCGATGGGCAGGGCGACTTCGGGCATGGCCGGGTCTCTAACGCGGTCCTTCGTGGCGATCAGTCCGTCTCAGGCGGAGGCTTGGGCTCGGCCTTCTTGCGCCCACGGCGGGAGGGTTTCGCCTCAGCGGGGGCATCCTCCATGGCCATGGCGGCCTCTGCTGGAGGCGCCTCGACGTTCGGCTGTGGGTCTTGCGGCGGAGCAGGCGGCTCGGTCACCCCCTCCTCAGGGAGCGCAGAGGGATCGGTCTCCGTGCTGTCCGAGTCCGGTCCAGTCTCTTCAAAGCCGAACGGGAGCCCACGGCCAGCGCGCCGCTTGGGCTTGGCTGCGAGGCCGCTGGTGTCAAAGGCCCCCGGCACAGGGACGAGCGCCGCCTCGGCGAGCAGTCGCGCCTGGCGCAAGGCGATGTCCAGGCGCGAGGCCACGGAGATCATCTCCGCGCGCAGCGGGGCGACCTGAGCATCGGACAGATTCGAGGGAGCAAGGCTCGCCTGCCATGCGGCGTAGGTGCTGGCCACCTGGTCCACGACGGGGCGGACGAAGGAGAAATCATCCTGGGAGAAGATGCGGTGGACGTAGCTGGACTTGAGGCGGCGCTCGTACGCGGCGGCGAACTCGTTCACGGTCTCCTGGGAGGCGCGGCGGAGTTGGGGGAACTTGAGGTGAGGGAAGAGGGCCTCGATCACGGGCGCTCGGCTGCTGGCGCAGAAGGTGATGCCGGCGTGGAGCTTCTCCAGGGCATCGACCCACAGGTTCTGCTGCTGGAACGAGAACTCCTCGCGAGCCTCTTCCAACTCGGGCAGGTCCTTGGCGCGCCCGAGCAGTGCAGGGGCCGGAATCAGCGTGGTGCGCACCAGCTTGAGAGCGGTGGCCATCCACTCCTTCTCGGGCTCGAGCCCCTCCCTGTCCGCGAGCGTGTCACTGGCGGTGACGAGCCGGGCCTCGAACGCCTCGGCGAAACGGATGAGATCGTAGGCTTCCTGCGTGGACAGCGACATGCGGTGGGGCTCCTCGGGAGGGCGGGAGATACCACACCCGGAGACTCGTCGGAGCAGGCGTTCGAGGGCTCAGCGATCCTGCAGGAGGGCCTCGATCGCTCCGGGCGAGGTGAAGTCTGGGAAGGCGAAGTCGGCACCAGCCTCCCGGAGAGCATGGGGGGCGAAGTTGCCGGTACCCACTCCGATGCAGAGTGCGCCAATGCCCTTGGCCGCGGCGACATCCTTGGGGGTATCCCCGATGACCACCACGCGACACGTCTCCAGAGATGCATCCAGCAACCGGGCGCCGGCCTGGGCTCCATGGCGGATGAGCTCCACGCGGTCCTCGTGATCGCAGCCGAAGCCACCGAAGGCGAACTGATCATAGAGGCCCACGCGCTCCAGCTTGACGCGGGCGCCCTTGCGCACATTGCCGGTACCGAGCCCCACGGCGACGCCAGATCGGGAGCGAGCCTCCGCCACGGCCTCGCGCATGCCCGCGTGAACGAAGTAGAGGCGGTCCTCGGTCCGCTGCACCTCCTCGTCGAGGAACGAGAGATAGCCGTCGATGACAGCATCGATGGCTTCGGGGGTGGCCTCCACGCCGATGATGCCCAGAGCCTTGCGGACGATCGCGCGATCGGTCATCCCGGACAGGCTGAACGAGTCACACGCGTCGCGCCGGCCGTGGAACTTCTCGAAGGCGCGCGAGATGGCGCGGCGGCCGGCACCACCGGTGGTAACGAGGGTCCCATCGATGTCGAAGAGGAGCACGGTCGGACGCATGGCCCCCATGTAATGGAAGGCCTCGCCCGAAGCGAGCCCGGAAGAGAGGATGGAGAGGCTGCGCCCGGCGGCCGCTCAGGGCACGAGGAAGGTGAGTCCCTGCTGGAGCGCCTCGCGAACGAGCGGATCCTGCTCGGCGGGGAGGCGATCTTCGAGGGCCTGCTGAACCTGGGGCCCGCCCAGACGTCCGAGCGCCCGAGCCACGGCGATGCGGACCTGCTCGTTGGGATCCTGGAGGAAGGGCAGCAGCAGGGGGATGGCCTCATGGCCCGCGCGCAGGCTGAGCGCGGTGGCGGCGCTCGCGCGAAGAGGCGGCTCGGTACGCCTGCCTGCGAGCAGGGCGCGGAGGTGGTCCGCTGCCTGGGGATGGTCTACCGCTGCCATGGAGGTGACAGCTCGCGTCCGTTGGGGAGCGGGAGCCTTCGGGTTGGAAGCCAGCTCCTCGAGCACGGTGAACGCCGCGGGGCCCAGCGGCTGCCATCGCGTCCCGTAGGGAGGAAACGCATCTGGCCGATCGAGCAGCGAGACCACCTGCGCGCGTATGTCTTGAGAGGAAGCGGGGGAGGAGCTTGCCGGAGAAGGGGACTCGGCGGGCGCGGCGTGGAGAGAAGGACCCGGACTGAGGAGCAGGAGCGCAGCAGAGAGCACCAGGGCGCCGCGCTTCACCTCAGAGAGGCCTCCATGGGAGCGGTCGCGTGCGGCTGTCGGCATGGACATGCGAGTCTCCTCCGATCGAGCGCCAGGGTTATACGCCTTCTGGCCGCCGGGCTCGACCTGGCCCGAGGACTTTCGCTGAAACTGGATAGTTTGAAGCGCCCCGTCTCGCCAGTATGGTTCCCACTCCATGGCCGGACGTGTCTTCTTCTTCCTGCAACATGCCACCTACGAGCCCGCTTTTCAGGCGGCGTCGATGGGCATCACCGCGGCGGCGATGGGAGACGAGGTGTACTTCGTCTTCGCCTTCGATGCGCTGCGGCAGCTCATCCGGGGCTCATTTGGACTGCCGCACAGTGAAAAGGAGCGGGCGGAGAGTGCGCGAGCCGAAGGCATGGGGGTGCCCACACCGACGCGGATGCTCGAGGAGGCCCGGGCGCTCGGTGCGAAGCTGGTCGCCTGCGACACCACGGTGCGCCTCTGCGGCTTCGTCCCACAGGAGCTGGAGGGCACACTGGATGACGTGATGGGGTTGGCGTCGCTCTGGCGGATGACCGAGGGGGCCCGGACGCTTGCTCTTTGAGCAACTTCAGCTTGGATTGGAAGTTGACAGCCTGGTTTGAAACGCTGGTGTATGACTGAAGCGCCGTAGCCGCGAGGCCGAGGGAACGGTTACTCTCGGAGCCGTTTTCGGCGGACAATACCTGTGAAGATGCGGGGCCGGACCCGCCGGAGGAAGAAAGCACCCTATGCGCGTCAACCGTTCCGTCCTGAGCGCCTTCGTCGTGGGCATCGTCGGAGGCGCGGTCATGTCTGCTTGTCAGACCTATGACTTCGAGCCCGTGGAGCCGCTCGCCCTTGCCCAGACAACCGTCGGGGGGACCATCAGCGCCAAGACGGCCAAGCCCAACCTGATGGTCTTGTTGGACACCTCTGGCTCCATGACGCTGCCAGTGGATTCAACCGACCCGGACTGTACCCAGAGTGGAACGCTCTGTGGCACCAGCATCCCCTGTGATGTCAGCAGGTGCCCCACTCGCTGGAGCGAGCTGCGGAGCGCCATGTCGACGTTCCTGACCAACAGCGGGAGCATTGCCCGCATGGGCCTGACGACCTACCCGGCCTCTGAAGGAACCACCGCCACCCAGTGCAGATCCTCGAGCGCCGTCAAGATCGCCATCCCGCAGGTGGACGACGCGGACACGGCCGCGCTCCAGAACGCCGCGACGCAGATCTCGAATGAGATCCTGAACAGGCCCATCAGTGGCCAGGGGGGACCCTCTGGCGGTACTCCGACCAGTGAGAGCCTCAAGTTCGTCGGGACACAGCCGGAGCTTCAGACGACTGACCGTCAAGACTTCATCCTCCTGCTGACGGATGGTCTGCCCAACTGCAACGACAACGCGGGCGATCCGAGGACCTGCACGTGCACCCAGGCGAACTGCGGCACCAGCAACTCGCTGGCATGCCTGGACAAGGACAATTCGGTGGCGGCGGTGGCGGAGCTGAAGGCGCAGAAGCAGATTCAGACCATCGTGATCGGCTTCGGTGCTGACTTCGTCCTCAACCCGAACGAGCCTCCGGACAGCCCGGCCAACAAGCAGCGGCAGGCGGGCTTTGACACGCTCAATGCCATGGCCATCGAGGGAGGCTTCTCTCGCGGAGGCACCTGCACCACCGACGCTGACTGCGGAGCGGGCGATGAATGTCTGCCCACGAAGGCGTGCAAGCGGCGCTACTACCAGGCCGCCAACCAGCAGGAACTGTCCAATGCGCTCGCCGAGATCATCAACAAGATTGGCGACACGGATCCCTGTCTGCTCAAGCTGAATCCAGCCCAGCGTCCTTCGGATGACAGCCTGATCGTCGTCTACGTGAATGGTGAGTCCTTGCCGAGGGGCGGGGACACCTGGGAGCTGACGGCCGATGGTGTCAAATTCGTCGGGCAGACGTGCACCCGCATCCTGGCCTCGACGGATACCAACCCGATCACGCTCGAGGCCCGGGCCGTTCAGCGGAGGTAGTCCCAGGTGGCTTTACCCGGCGCTGCGCGGCGATGAAGATCACGCTCCTCTCGCGCTCCGCCTCCATCCCGTCCACCCGGCGGCTGGTGGAGGCCGCGCGTGCGCGAGGGCATCAGGTGCGCGTCTTGAACCCGGGCCGGGTGCAGATGCACCTGTCCGGCAGCAGCGCCAACCTCTACTACAAGCGCAAGAAGCTGCCGCCCTGTGACGTGGTCATCCCGCGCATCGCCCAGTCCATCAACAGCTATGGGCTCGCGGTGGTGAACCAGTTCGGGATCCAGGGCGTGCCGCTGATGAACGCGGCGCAGGCGATCGCGCAGTCTCGCAACAAGATGCGCTCGCTGCAGTTGCTCTCCGCCAACGGCATCGACATTCCGGCCACGGTGATGGCGCGCAACGCGGAAGATCTCAAGGCCATGGTGGGGCTCGTGGGCGGGGTGCCGGTGCTGGTGAAGCTCCAGGGGCAGGAGAAGCACGGCGTGATGGTGTGTGAGAGCCTCCAGTCGTTGGAGGCCGCGCTGGAGGCCGTGCTGGGGCTTGGCCACAACCTCGTGGTGCAGCAGTACGTGAAGCACACCGGGCAGGACGTCCGGGTGCTCGTGGTGGGAGGCCGGGCGCTCGCGGCGGTGAAGCGCCGGCCGAGGGTCGGGCGGCTGTCCCACACGCTCATCAAGGGGGCGCGGCTGGAGGGGGTCGAGCTGACGGAGTCCTGGCGAGTGACGGCGGAGCGCACGGCGAGGCTGGTGGGGCTCGAGGTGGCGGCGGTGGATCTGCTCGACGTGAAGGGGCAGCCCAAGGTCTTCGAAGTGAACAGCTCCCCGGCGCTTCCAGACATGGAGGGCGCCACGGGAATGGATCTCGCCACGCCTATCATCGAGCGCGCGGAGGAGCTGGTCGCGGGGGCGCCTGGAGTTGACCAGCAGGCACTGGGCGAGGGTGTAGCACCCTCGGGCACGGCTGTGGGGAAGAGGGGCTCAGCTCGCCGGAAGGCAGCAGGGCGGCCCTCAGGGAAGGCGTCTTCGGGCGGTGGGTGAAGAGAAAAGGCTCCCCGCGCGTCGGAAGGGTGGTTATACGGTTGCCTACCGAGGAGAACATCCCATGCTTCACCTGCGTCGACTTGCTCCCATTGCTGCCCTGTGGGTGGCCTTCACCTGGACTCAGGCCCTTGCTGACGAGGTGGATCCCAGCACGCTCTACGAGGTCAGCACCGAGGGCACGTCCGCCAAGGTGAAGGCGGGAGAGAAGGGCGTCTTCGTGCTCTCGATCAAGAGCAAGGAGGGGGCGCACGTCTCGGATGAGGCCCCGCTCAAGCTGCAGGTGAAGGGGACCCAGCTCACCCCGGCCAAGGAGCAGCTTGGCCGCGAGGACTCGGTGGCGAAGAAGGCCGAGGGGCAGGCCTTCGTGGATCCTCGCTTCGAGGTGCCCTTCACGGCGGCTGTTGCAGGGAAGGGGAGCGTGGACGCGAAGCTCACCTTCTTCATCTGCACGGAGAAGATCTGCGCCCGCCAGCAGAAGACCTTCTCCATCCCTGTCGAGGTTCTGTAGGCCCCATGAGAGATCGCCCCCCTCGGAGTTCCGAGCCGCGTGAGCGCAGCGAACGAAGCGAGCAGCGCTACGTCTATGGAGTGAACCCCGTGCTGGAGGCACTGCGGGTGCGCTCGGACGAGGTGGATCGTCTCTACATCACCGAGGGGCAGCTCGGCTCGCGGGCCGCGGCGGAGATCCTCAGCCGGGCTCGGGATGCGGGCATCCGCGTGGAGCGTGTGGTGCGGGAGCGGCTGGCCACGCTCGCGGACGGCGGCGTCCATCAGGGCGTGGTGGCGGAGCTGCGAGGCTTCCAGTACGCGGAGCTGCCGGACATGCTCGCCGCGGCCAAGGAGAGCGGGCGGCCGGCCCTGATCGTGGTCCTGGACGGCATCCAGGATCCCCACAACCTGGGGGCGATCATCCGCTCAGCGCATGCGCTGGGCGCCCACGGCGTCGTCATTGGGAAGGACCGGGCGGTGCAGGTGACGGGGTTGGTGGCCAAGGCCTCGGCGGGAGCGGTGGAGCACTGCCCTATCGCCCGTGTGGTCAACATCTCCCGTGCGCTTGAGGAGCTGAAGGAGGCGGGCGTCTGGGTGGCGGCAGCGGACACCCACGCCACGGAGCCCCTCTGGAAGGCCCGCCTGGACGGTCCCCTGGCGCTCGTTGTCGGGGCTGAAGGAGCAGGCGTGCGAGAGGGCGTGCTCAAGCACTGCGACTTCCGCCTGCGGATTCCCATGGCAGGTCAGGTGGGTTCTCTTAACGCGTCCGTCTCCGCAGCCCTCCTCCTCTATGAGGTCGCTCGCCAGCGGGGTATGGGAGTGTCGGATAGGGCCCGCCCCGAGGATCAATCTCCTTGACTTTGGGCGGCCAGGGTCTCTAAAAGGGCCCGCCTTTCGACGCCGGATACCGAGTGGTTGGCGGTACCCGGGGGGACGGACGGGGCAGGGTGAGGTAGCAGCCGGAGTAATGCCGGTGTAGCTCAGTCGGTAGAGCAACTGATTTGTAATCAGTAGGTCGCGGGTTCAAGTCCCGCCGCCGGCCAATGGACGGGGCCGCGGATGAGGGCCCGGACGGAAGAAAACGCTGTACCACGAGGTAGAAGCACGCAGTCGCAAAAGAGAAAAAGCTTACGGAGGGATACCCAAGCGGCCAAAGGGAGCAGACTGTAAATCTGCCGGCTCTACGCCTTCGATGGTTCGAATCCATCTCCCTCCATCGGTCAACGCGGGAATAGCTCAGTTGGTAGAGCGTCAGCCTTCCAAGCTGAATGTCGTGGGTTCGAGTCCCATTTCCCGCTCCAACCCGTTGTTGTGCAGTTCCAAGCCCTGATAGCTCAGTTGGCAGAGCGCATCCTTGGTAAGGATGAGGTCACCAGTTCAATCCTGGTTCAGGGCTCCATTCTCTCTAGAGGAGCGTCATGGCCAAGGAGAAGTTCGACAGGTCGAAACCCCACGTGAACATCGGCACCATCGGCCACGTGGACCACGGTAAGACGTCGCTGACCGCCGCCATCACCAAGGTGCTGGCCAAGACGGGAGGCGCGACGTTCCTGGCTTATGACCAGATCGACAAGGCTCCCGAGGAGCGCGAGCGCGGCATCACCATCGCTACCGCGCACGTGGAGTACCAGACGAAGGCACGCCACTACGCGCACGTGGATTGCCCGGGCCACGCCGACTACGTGAAGAACATGATTACCGGCGCGGCGCAGATGGACGGCGCCATCCTGGTGGTGTCGGCTGCCGACGGCCCGATGCCCCAGACGCGCGAGCACATCCTGCTGGCTCGGCAGGTGGGCGTGCCCTACATCGTCGTCTTCCTGAACAAGGTGGACATGCTGGACGATCCGGAGCTGCGCGAGCTGGTGGAGATGGAGGTGCGCGACCTGCTCAAGAAGTACGAGTTCCCGGGCGACAAGATCCCCATCATCCCTGGCAGCGCGCTCAAGGCGCTGGAGGGAGACACCAGCGACATTGGGGAGGGAGCCATCCTCAAGCTGATGGCGGCGGTGGACGAGTACATCCCCACCCCTGCGCGCGCCACGGACAAGCCCTTCCTGATGCCGGTGGAGGACGTGTTCTCCATCGCCGGCCGTGGCACGGTGGCCACCGGCCGCGTGGAGCGCGGCAGGATCAAGGTGGGCGAGGAAGTAGAGATCGTGGGACTGCGGCCTACGCAGAAGACGGTGATTACGGGCGTGGAGATGTTCCGCAAGCTGCTGGACGAGGGCATGGCGGGAGACAACATCGGCGCGCTGCTGCGCGGCCTGAAGCGTGAGGACGTGGAGCGAGGCCAGGTGCTCTCCAAGCCGGGCAGCATCACCCCGCACACCAAGTTCAAGGCGCAGATCTACGTGCTGACGAAGGAAGAGGGAGGGCGGCACACGCCGTTCTTCAAGGGGTACCGGCCGCAGTTCTACTTCCGCACCACGGACGTGACGGGCACGGTGAAGCTGCCGGAGAACGTGGAGATGGTGATGCCGGGAGACAACATCGCCATCGAGGTGGAGCTGATCACACCGGTGGCCATGGAGGCGCAGCTGCGCTTCGCCGTGCGCGAGGGTGGCCGCACCGTGGGCTCCGGCGTCGTTGCCGAGGTCATCGAGTAGTAGTTTTCCTGAATCCACCCCGGCGGCCAGGAAGTGGTCCGCCGGGGGAGTGTTGGAATAGAGTTGCAACCAGAGGGGTGGGGTGGTAGAAGCCGCGCCCCTCGTCTGAAGCACGGCTCTGTGACATCCAGAGGACGTCGGTCGTAACGCCTCCACTGCTAGGGGCCGTCAAAGAGGTTTTTTCGAAATGGCGACAACGAAGATTCGCATCCGGCTGAAGGCGTACGACTCGAAGCTCCTGGACCAGAGCGCCGGGGAGATTGTTGAGACGGCCAAGCGCACGGGCGCCAAGGTGGCCGGTCCGATCCCCCTGCCTACGCGCATCAACAAGTTCACGGTGCTGCGGTCCCCGCACGTGGACAAGAAGAGCCGCGAGCAGTTCGAGATCCGCACGCACAAGCGCTTGCTCGACATTCTCGAGCCCACCCAGCAGACGCTGGATGCGCTGATGAAGCTGGATCTGTCGGCCGGCGTTGACGTGGAGATCAAGTCCTAGGAAGCGGGGCAGGGCGGGAGTGGTTTCACTCCGACCCGCGAGGAAATGTCATGGCGAAGTTCAAGGTAATCGACCTGGATGGCAAGCAGGTGTCGGAGATCGAGCTCTCCGACGAGGTGTTCGGCGCTGACCCGAACCCCC
>Ga0247825_10000909_pt1 | contig 19182 bp, 19 predicted proteins | sample 13C_Vanillin_Day_FD_194413 | JGI IMG/M metagenome (GOLD analysis project Ga0247825, IMG submission 194413) | Soil microbial communities from agricultural site in Penn Yan, New York, United States - 13C_Vanillin_Day48 | ecosystem: Environmental > Terrestrial > Soil > Agricultural land | place...
GTGCCGCGGCGGTCCCGCGTGCCGGGGGATTCGGCATCATCGGCGGCGGCTATGGCGACGAGGCCTGGCTCAAACGCGAGCTGGATGCGGCAGGCGGTGCCCGCGTCGGCGTGGGCTTCATCACCTGGAGCATGGCGAAGCAGCCTGGCCTGCTCGACCTGGTGCTGGAGCGCAAGCCCGCCGCCGTCATGCTGTCGTTCGGCGAGGTCAAGCCGCATGCCGGCAAGATCAAGAAATCCGGCGCGCTGCTGATCTGCCAGGTGCAGACCATCGAGCACACCAGGGAGGCCATCGCCAACGACGCCGACGTGATCGTTGCGCAGGGCGCCGAAGGCGGCGGTCACGGCATCGCACGCGGTACCTTCGCGCTGGTCCCCGCGGTGGTCGATATCGCGCGCGGGACGCCGGTCGCCGCGGCGGGCGGCGTCGCCGACGGACGCGGCCTTGCGGCCGCCCTGATGCTCGGCGCCGACGGCGTGCTGCTCGGCACGCGGTTCTACGCCTGCGTCGAGGCCGCGGGCTTCAAAAGCGCCAAGGAACGCATCGTCGCGGCAAGCGGCGACCGCACCATCCGCGGCATCCTGTTCGACATCGCGCGGCGCAACGTGTGGCCGTCGCCCTATGCCGGCCGCGTCCTGCGCAACGAATTCTCCGAGCGCTGGCGCGGCCGCGAAGCCGATCTGATGCAGCACCCCGAAGAGGCCGACCGCTACGCCAAGGCGCGCGAGGCCGGCGATTTCGACACCGCGGCCGTCATCGCCGGAGAGGCGGTCGACCTGATCGGCGACATTCCGCCGGCGGGCGAAATCGTCGAGCGCATGACGCGGGAGGCCGCAACGCTGCTCGCCGGTGCGTCGAACCGCTATCGCGCCACGGGCTGACGGGCTAGGCTCGGCGCCGTCAATCCAAAAAACGGACTGCGCCTCATGAACCGCCTTGTCGACCTGCCGCCCGAACAGCAGACGCCCGAACAGAAGAAGGTCTTCGAGCAACTCGTCGCCGGACGGGGCCGCATTCTCGGGCCCTACAAGATCTGGATCCATTCGCCGACGGTCGCTGCCGGGATGGAGCACATCGGCACTTACCTGAACAAGAAAGGCTCGCTGTCCGAGCGCGAAGTCGAGATGGGGATTCTCGTCATCGCCCAGCACTGGGACGCCAACTACGTGCGCCAGGCGCATATCAAGATGGGCAAGCAGGTCGGGCTCAGCCAGGAGATCATCGACGCGATCCTCGCCGGCCACGATCCCAAACTGACCGACCCGCACGAGCGCGCCGTGCACCGCTTCGCCGTCTCGCTGGTCTCCGGCGCGAAGCTGCAGGATGCCGAGTTCGCCGAGATCGAGAAGGCGATCGGCCGCGACGGCGTCGCCGAGGTGCTGGTGCTGCTCGGCTACTACACGTCGGTCGCGCTCGGCATGAAGGTGCACGAGGTGCCGGTACCGCCGGGATGACCGCGTGAACCATCTCGAAACCAATAGAAGTTTCAGCAGAAGCAATCCAATCGGAAAAAACGTAAGCAAAGGAAACGCATCCCGAAAAATGTCCAGGGACATATCCAGGAGACCGGAATGAGCACCCGCCGCCAGTTCATCAAGCTTTCCACCGCAGCCCTTGCGACCGCTTCGCTACCGGGCGCGGGATTGGCCCAGGCATGGCCGTCACGGCCGATCCGCGTGATGGTTCCGTTCGCAGCCGGCAGTTCGCTCGACATCGTCGGACGGCTGGTGATGGATCCGCTGTCGACGCAACTCGGCCAGCCGATCGTGATCGAGAACCGCGGCGGCGCCGGCGGCACCATCGGCAGCGCGCTGGTCGCCAAGGCCGAGCCCGATGGCTATTACCTGCTGGTCCAGGCGTCGGCGCATTCGTCCGCGCCTGCCGCGTATACGAACATCGGCTACGACGTCGTCAAGGATTTCATCGCCGTCATTCCGTTTGGAACGCTGCCGAACGTCACCGTGGTGGCGCCCTCGAGCGGCATCAAGACGCTGAAGGACCTGGTCGACAAGGGCAAGTCCGGGCAGATCAGCTACGCGTCGGCGGGCGTCGGTAGCGCCACCCATTGGGCGGCCGAGCGCATCCGCGTCGCCGGCGGCTTCCAGGGCGTGCACGTGCCGTTCCGCGGCGGGCCCGATGCGCTCACCGAAGTCATGGCCGGGCGCGTCGATTTCACCTCGATGGGCATGTCGGCGGCCCTGCCGCTGATCAAGGGCGGCAAGCTGACGCCGCTCGCGGTCAGCACACCCAAGCGGTCCGCGGCCCTGCCCGACGTGCCGACCACGCTCGAGGCCGGCCTGCCGAATTCCGATTACACCTACTGGATGGGACTGTTCGTCTCCGCCAGGACGCCGCAGCCGATCGTCGAGCGGTTGCGCAGCGAAACCGAACGGGCGCTGAAAAATCCCAACGTGGTCGAGAAGTTCGCGGCACAGGGTATCGAGCCGATGCCGTTGTCGACCGCCGAATTCAATGCGCTGATCCGGAAAGAAGTCGAATCCAACATCGCGCTGGTGAAGGCGGCGGGACTGAAGTTCAACTGACGGGCCGTGAGATGGAACGATCGCTTGCACTGGCCGGGAAGATCGCGGTCCGCCTGATCGAGCGGAAGCAGACCGTGGCGGTCGCCGAAGGCTCGGCCGGCGGATTGATCTCGGCGGCGCTGCTCGCGGTGCCGGGCGCGTCGGCTTATTTCGTCAGCGGCGCGGTGGTCTACACCGGCGCGGCGCGCGGCGTGCTCGCGGGCATTACGCTCGAGGAGATGAAGGCGGCCAAGATCCGTCCGGCCAGCGAACCCTATGCGGCGCTGCTGGCGCGCCGGATGCTCGAGCGGCTCGAAACCACCTGGGGACTCGCCGAGGCCGGCGCCGCGGGCCCGACCGGCAACCGTTACGGCGATCCCGCCGGCCACACCTGCATCGCGGTTTCCGGCCCGTCGGAGAAGACGGCCACGCTGCGGACCGGCAGCAGCGACCGGTCCGCCAACATGAACGCCTTCGCGGTGCGCGCGCTCGAATTGTTCGCCGAACAGATCGGCGCGAAGTAGGCCACGCATCATCCCAGGGAACCAGCATGCCTGCCGACATCGATCCGCGCTCCGGAATGCGCCTGCCGTTGCCCAACCGCGGCGACCTCGATGAGGCGGGGAAGAAAGCCTACGACCGCGGCATGACGCCGGGCGCGACGATCGCCGGATTGCAGGGGCCGGCCGGCATTCAGCTCTACAGCCCGAAGACGGCGGCACAGGCTTCCGCGCTCAACCGGTACCTGCGCTTCGAGGCAGGCTTCACCGCGCATGTGCGCGAGGTGGCGATCCTGATCACCGCGCGCGAGATGGACAGCCAGTTCGAATGGGTGGCGCACGAGCCCGAGGCGCTCAAGGAAGGCGTTCCGCAGAAGGTCATCGACATCATCAAATACCGCCGCAGCACGCAGGGCATCGACGAAACCGACGCGGCCATCATAGAGCTGGGCCGCCAGCTCTGGCGCGACCACAAGGTGCAACCGGAGACCTTTGCACAATTGAAGTCGATATTCGGCCCGAACCGGTTTGTCGAACTGGTGATGCTTATGGGCAACTATGCCGCGACCGCGGCCCTGCTTTCGGCCGTCGACATGCAATTGCACGCCGGAAAGAGCCCTCTGTTGCCAATTCCCTGATTTCGGCGCAATCTTCGCGTTGCACTCACGCGGCGCGGGCAAAGCCGCGCACGAAACGTGGCTAACCACCGCTATTAGCCATGCCTACGTCACCTTGCCGCATGTCTGCAGCGGGCGGCGCGCGATACATTTTTTAGGACCTGACAAGGCTTTAGCTCGTTGGGTCAACGGTGGAACGAGCGGCGCGCTCATCAATCGGGAATTTGCGTTGTGAAGCAGAACGGAAGCCACGCCGCTGAAGACATTCGCACGCAGTTTACAACCACGCAGAGTCCAATCGCTGCAAAAGCCCCAAGCATCGCCGATCTGTTCGCCGAGCGCGAAGGCGACCGCTATACGATGCACACCCGTCATCTCAACGAGCAGATGGTGCGGGTGCTGCGGACCATCGGCTACGACGTCCAGTTCCGGCGCGGCAAGGGCCAGTATCTCTACGACCGCGACGGCGACCGCTATCTCGATCTGCTGAGCGGGTTCGGCGTGTTCGGCATCGGCCGCAACCACCCGGCGCTGCGGGACGCGTTGAGCGAGGTGCTCGACAACGACCTGCCCAATCTCGTGCAACTCGACGTGTCGACGCTGGCCGGGATATTGGCCGAGCGCCTGCTCGCGCAGGTGCCCTATCTCGACAAGGTGTTCTTCGCCAATTCCGGCGCCGAAGCGGTCGAGGCCGCGATCAAGTTCGCGCGCGCGGCGACCGGCCGGCCGGGCATCGTATTCTGCGATCACGCGTTCCACGGCCTGACCAACGGCGCGCTGTCGCTGAACGGCGACGCGATCTTCCGCGACGGCTTCGAGCCGCTGCTGCCGGACACGACGAGCGTTCCGTTCAACGATCTCGCGGCGCTGGAGCGCGCGGTCTCGTCGCGCAAGGTCGCAGCCTTCTTTGTCGAGCCGATCCAGGGCAAGGGCGTCAACATGCCGGCGGACGGCTATCTTGCGGCCGCCGCCGAGATCTGCCGCCGCCACGGCACGCTGTTGGTGGCCGACGAGATCCAGACGGGCCTGGGCCGCACCGGCCGGTTCCTCGCCGTGGAGCACTGGAACGTCGAGCCGGACATGGTGCTGCTGGCGAAGGCGCTTTCGGGCGGCCACGTGCCGTGCGGCGCGGTGCTGATGCGCCGGCCGATCTTCGAGAAGATGTTCAACCGCATGGACCGCGCCGTGGTGCACGGCTCGACCTTCGCCAAGAACGACCTGGCGATGGCGGCCGGCATCGCGACCCTCGACGTGATCGTCCAGGAGCGGCTGATCGAGAACGCAGCCCAGACCGGCGAACGGATCATGCAGGGCCTTTCGGCGCTGGTGCCGAAATACGAGATGCTGCGCGAGGTGCGCGGCAAGGGCCTGATGATCGGCGTCGAGTTCGGCCCCCCGGAATCGTTCCGGCTGAAGGCGTCGTGGAGCCTGCTCGAGACGGCGAACAAGGGATTGTTCTGTCAGCTCATCACCATTCCGCTGTTCAAGGACCACAAGATCCTCTGCCAGGTCGCGGGACATGGGCTGCACACCATCAAGCTGATCCCGGCGATGGTGATCAACGACGAAGACTGCAACTGGGTGGTCGACGCGTTCGACACCGTCATCGCCGGCAGTCACCGCGTGCCGGGCGCGGTCTGGTCGCTCGGCAAGACCTTGGTCAGCCACGCCGCCAAGGCCCGCATGGCTGGCTGAATTTTCGGCCGCTGAAATAGGCTAACCGAGCGGTTCCGTCCCGGACGAGACCATTTTCTGCCTTTTCCCGGTGAGTCGTGGCGGAACGCGCATGCGCCGCCGCGCGTTTTATTCTCACACTCATCAATTGCGAGGAAAAGTCATGACCAGGACCCTTACTGCGCTTGCCGCAGCCGGCGCCATTGCGGTCGCTGCGATTGCAGTGCCGTCAACAGCCGAGGCGGGTGGCGGCCGCATCGCCGCAGGCGTGATCGGCGGTCTCGCCGCCGGCGCGATCATCGGCGGCGCGTTGGCCTCGCCGTACTACTATGGCGGCGGTCCGTATGCGTATGGCGGACCCGCCTACTATGGCGGCGGCCCGTACTATGCCTATGGCGGTGGCTGCTACTTCCAGCGCGAACGCTATTGGGACGGCATCGGCTGGCGCGTCCACCGCGTCCGGGTTTGCCAGTAACGTCCTGACAGCCTGATCGACGTTTCTTTCGCCGGCTTTCCGCCATCCGGAAGGCCGGCGAAGCTTTGTCGGCCGCCGCGTTCGTTCAGCGCCGGCCCTGCATGTGGCTCACCACCGCTGCGGTCGGCCAGCAATCGAGCTTCAGCCCGCTCGCCTTCTGATATTCGCCGAGCGCCGCGCGCGTCAGCATTCCGGCCTTGCCGTCGATCTTGTCGCGATAGAGGCCGCGCTCGGTGAGCGTCTTTTGCATCGCCTCGACCTGCTCGGTGCGAAGCTGCGCGTTCTTGCTCCACGATTTCTCGAATGGCTTGCCATCGACGATGCGGTCGCTGAGATGGCCGACGAACAGAACGTACAGGTCGGAGAAATTGTATTCCTTGATGACGAAGTAGTTCTTCGGCGTGAGAAACGCCGGACCGTAGGTGCCCTCCGGCAGCAGCAGCGACGCCTCCTTCGTGAGCTCGCCGTCCGAGAGCCGGCGGCCATGGGCCGCCGCGTAACCGCGCTTGAGCCACTCGCCGACCGGCAAGACGTGCGCCGGCTGGGCGATGGTGCAATCGACGTTTCCCGGACTGCGGACCTCGTAGGCCCAGCGCTCGCCGCGCACCCAGCCCTTGTTGGCAAGCTGCTTTGCCGCGGACGCCAGCGCATCGGGCACCGACGTCCAGATATCGACGCGGCCGTCGCCGTCGAAGTCGACCGCGTGCTTGTAGTATTCCGACGGCAGGAACTGGGTCAGCCCCATCGCGCCGCCCCAGGAGCTGCGCATCCGCTCGCGCGGCACGCCGTCCTGCAGCATCTTCAGCGCAGCGAGGAATTCGGCGCGGAACATGTCCTTGCGCCGCCCGGTGTAGGCCTGGGTCGCGAGCACCCGCAGCGCATCGTGCGGCAGCTTGTAGCCGCCGAACGCCGTCTCGCGGCCCCAGATGGCGAGAATGATCTGCGGCGGCACGCCGAACTGCTTCTCGATGGCATCGAGGGTCGCACGATGCGCGGTGAGGAGCTTCTTTCCTTCGGCGGCGAGGCGGGCAATCGAGCTTTCGCGCACGTAGTCGGCGGGCGTCTGCACGAACTCCGGCTGCTGCGGCGGCGGCCGCTCCGGCCGTCCGGTGAGCGCCAGATCGGGCAGCGACAGGTCCGGTTCGACCCCTCGGATCGCGGCGTCGAAGGTCGGGCGCGAGACGCCCATGCGCTGCGCCTCGGGCCAGAGTGATTGCAGGAAGGCCTGGAATTGCGGGTCGGCCGCCTGCGCCACCGGCGACATCACGAACAGCACAACCAGAATCGCGAGCCAGCGTCTCAACATCGTCGAATCCAGTCCACTCAGACCGATGCTTCGGAGTTTGTGGCCTTGGGTCGCCGCTTCCGCTGACCCAAGGCTGAACAAATCGATTCAGTGTTGTCGAATCTATCCTAGTGGTGACTGACGTGCTTCTGCGCATAGACCGGCTGGCTCAACCGCTCGACATAGGCGATGCCGACCGCCGAGAGGATGAACAGGCCGTGGATGATCGCCTGCCACATGATGCCCTGTTCGGTATAGAGCGCGTTCTCCTTGCCGAGTTGCCCCGCGTAAAGGAAGGTCCGCAGCAGGTGGATCGACGAGATGCCGATGATCGCCATCGCAAGCTTGATCTTGAGCACACTGGCGTTGACGTGACTGAGCCACTCCGGCTGGTCCGGATGCTTTTCGAGCTGGAGCCGGGACACGAACGTCTCGTAGCCGCCGACGATCACCATGGTGAGGAGGTTGGAGATCATCACCACGTCGATCAGCCCGAGCACCACCAGCATGATCTCCTGCTCGGTGTAGTTGAGCGTGTGCAGGACGAGGTGCCACAGCTCCTTGAGGAACAGAACGACATAGACGCCCTGGGCGACGATCAGTCCGAGATAAAGCGGAAGCTGGAGCCAGCGCGAGGCGAAGATCAATTGCGGCAGCGGACGAAGCGCGGGGGCTTCCGGCGGCACGCTCGGTTCGTCTGCGGCCATCGACATCGTGTGTTCTCCCATTGCCGCCATCGGGCGTTGAACGCACGAGTTATATGCGATTCGATGACATTCAAGCGCCGCGGCGCAGATAGGCCTCGGCAGCCGTTCGCACCTGAACCGGCAGGTCGCCCGAGCGGGCCAGAACCACGAGCCGCGCCTCGGTCGTGGCAAGGCGGATCTTCAGCAGCGGCGCGTAGCGGTCGGAGATGTAGAAGCCCAGCGCGTCATCGGCGCTGGCGAACTCGATCAGCACCACCCGCTCCGGAACGAAGGCCCCGGACATCGGCGTCACCTTGCCGCCGCGCGCCAGGAAGCGTCCGCCGAAGCTGTTCACCACCGCCGGAACCGCCTCGGCATAGGGCTTGAAGCGCTCCATGTCGCGCATGATGTGGCCGCCGAGCACGTAGGCCCTGCCCTCGCCCGGCTCTTCCAGCCCTTCGACCGTGAAGGCGTTGACGCCGGGGCCGAGCGATACAACGAGCTTTGCCGTGTCCACCTCATCGTCCAGGCGCGCGATCAGCGGCGCGCCGAACGTCCAGGGCTGTTCGAACGAGATCATCTCGCCGTCGGCGACAAGACGGCAGCCGTCGGGAAGACGACCGGCCGCAGCCTTGCTCGCCACGAGATAACGCACTTGGCCTCCGGGAGCGCGGTCAGTCTCCCATTGCGCTGGGCGACCTTCCACGTTGTCGGTGTCGTTAATACAGTGTCGGACTGACGGAGGAACCGCAATGAAAAAGACCACCGTCCTCTATGCGCTGGCTTCGGCGGTGTTGTTCGGTGCCTCAACGCCCGCGGCCAAGGTGCTGGTGGGATCGGTGCATCCCGCAATACTCGCGGGCCTGCTTTATTGTGGCGCGGGCGTCGGCATCGCCGTGCTGAGACGGCTTCGAACCGCCGTCGGCACGGCGGCCGAAGCGCCATTATCCAGATCGGACTGGCCGTGGCTTGGGGGCGCAATCGTAGCCGGAGGCGTGGCCGGGCCGCTGCTGTTGATGTGGGGACTTGCGCGCGCGGCAGCGGCGGAAGCCTCGTTGCTTTTAACATTGGAAGGTGCGGCGACGGCGCTGATCGCCTGGCTTGTTTTTCATGAAAGCGTGGACCGGCGCTTGGCAGCCGGAATGCTTTTGCTGCTGGCGGGCGCGGCGGTTCTTGCATGGACGGGAGCCCCGTCGTTCACCGGCATCGCAGGGCCGCTGGCGATTGCCGGTGCATGCTTTGCCTGGGGGCTCGACAACAACCTGACACGAAAGGTGTCCCTCTCCGACCCGCTTCAGATCGTGCAGATCAAGGGGCTGGCCGCGGGACCGATCAATCTGGCGCTCGGGCTTTCCGCGGGCGGCGCAATACCGGAGCCGACCACCACCGTCGTGGCCGCTGCCGTAGGCTTTCTCGGATACGGCGTGAGTCTCGCTTTGTTTGTCTTTGCCATGCGCGACCTCGGCGCGGCCCGCACCGGAGCCTATTTCGGCGCCGCGCCGTTCTTTGGAGCCGCGATCGCCGTAATCGCGCTGGGCGAGCCGATGACGCTCCAGCTTGCGCTGGCAGGGCTGCTGATGGCGGGCGGCGTCTGGCTGCATCTGACCGAACGCCATGAGCATGAGCATCGCCACGAGGCCGTGCTGCACGCACACCCGCACGTGCATGACAGTCACCACCGTCATGCGCACGGAGCCGGCGATCCGCCGGGCGAGCCGCATACGCATGCGCACCGGCACGAGCCGATGACGCACGCACATCCGCATACGCCGGACGTGCACCACACCCATCGTCATAGCCTGTGGCAGTCCCTGTTTGGACGCCGGGACAGGCGCCACGATGGGTGAGCACAGGCCGACTATATCGTGGCGGACAGGGACCTGTGCCGTGCAGCCAACGAGGAGGCGATACTGGACGATTTGGTTCCATCGCCAGATGGAACAGGAGCCAGCTCACACACATTAGACTAGAACGCTGCAGAGCCGCGGAGCGGTCACCGTGAAAATTTCTTGTATTTGATCCGTTTCGGCATCACCGAATCCTCGCCGAGCCGGCGGATCTTGTCTTTCTCGTAGTCCTGGAAGTTGCCCTCGAACCATTCGACATGGCTGTCGCCCTCGAAGGCCAGGATGTGGGTGGCGATGCGGTCGAGGAACCAGCGATCGTGGCTGATGATGACGGCGCAGCCGGCGAAATCCTCCAGCGCCTCCTCCAGCGCACGCAGCGTGTCGACGTCGAGATCGTTGGTCGGCTCGTCGAGCAGCAGAAGATTGGCGCCGGACTTGAGCATCTTGGCGAGGTGCACGCGGTTGCGTTCGCCGCCGGACAGCTGGCCGACCTTCTTCTGCTGGTCCGCGCCCTTGAAGTTGAAGGCCGAGACATAGCCGCGGCTATTCACCTCCCGCTTGCCGAGCAGGATGATGTCCTGCGAGTTGGAGATTTCCTCCCAGACGTTCTTCTTGCCGTCGAGCGCATCGCGCGACTGATCGACATAGCCGAGCTGCACCGACTCGCCGACCTTGATCGTGCCGGCGTCCGGCTTTTCCTGCCCGGTGATCATCCGGAACAGCGTGGTCTTGCCCGCGCCGTTCGGACCGATCACGCCGACGATGCCGCCGGGCGGCAGCTTGAAGGTCAGGTCGTCGATCAACAGATTGTTGCCGTAGCCCTTCCGCAAGTGATCGAAGTCGACGACGTTCTGACCGAGCCGCTCCGCCACCGGGATGACGATCTGCGCGGTCTGGGTCTGTTTCTCGTTCGCCTGCTTGAGCAGGTCCTCGTAGCGCTCGTAGCGCGCCTTGGATTTCGCCTGCCGCGCCTTGGGTGACGCGCGGATCCACTCCTGCTCGCGCTGCAGGGTGCGCTGGTGCGCCGCCTCTTCGCGGCCCTCCTGCTCGAGCCGCTTCTGCTTTCCGACCAGCCAGGCCGAATAATTGCCCTGGTACGGAATGCCGCGGCCGCGGTCGAGCTCAAGAATCCAGCCGGTGACGTTGTCGAGGAAGTAGCGGTCGTGGGTGACGATCAGGATGGCGCCCGGATAGTCGCGCAGGTGCCCTTCGAGCCAGTTCACCGACTCGGCGTCGAGATGGTTGGTCGGCTCGTCGAGCAGCAGAAGGTCCGGCTGGTCGAGCAGGAGGCGGCACAGCGCGACCCGGCGGCGCTCGCCGCCGGAGAGCTTGGTCACGTCGGCGTCGTCCGGCGGACAGCGCAGCGCGTCCATCGCCAGGTCGACCTGGGAGTCGAGTTCCCAAAGGTTCTTGCTGTCGATCTGGTCCTGCAGCTTGGCCATTTCCTCGGCGGTCTCGTCCGAGTAGTTGGCGGCGATCTCGTTGTAGCGGTCGAGCAGCGCCTTCTTGGCGGCAACGCCCTTCATCACGTTGTCGCGAACGCTCAGCTCGGCATCGAGCTGCGGTTCCTGCTCCAGGTAGCCGACGCGGGCCCCTTCGGCCACCCAGCCCTCGCCGACGAAGTCCTTGTCGATGCCGGCCATGATCCGCAGCAGCGTGGACTTGCCCGAGCCGTTCACGCCCAGCACGCCGATCTTGGCGTCCGGGTAAAACGAGAGGTTGATGTTTTCGAGGACTTTGCGGTTGCCGGGGTAAGTCTTGGTCAACCCCTGCATATGGTAGATGAATTGACGGCCGTTCATTGCTGGCTTCGTTTCCGAAAATTTGAGGATTTTATGGGAGATTGAACGCTGATTTAGCGACCGATATGGCCGAGAGCAAGCCGCCGGGACCGCTGAACACCGGCGATGAACCTCCGCAGCGTCACCGCCGACCAATGGGCAAGTTGAAGCCAACAACAAACACCAGCGGAACGGCGTCATGTCTAGCTTGATCGAACTGGGAAAGACCCTGCTGCGGTCCCTAACCGACGGTTACCGCCCGGAACGGCACTATATGCGCGGTCCCGGCCCCAAGTGGCGGGCGAAGCACGGCCAGGCCTAAGGGCCAAAACCCGACGCCGAATGCCTCCTCCAATTGGCCGGGCTCGCAAAGGCCCGGCCCTATGGCCCGGCCCTATGGTCCACCGCCCAGGGCCCGCCCTGGTGCCTCCTGCCAACGCAGCCCCCTGCCCCTCTGGCCACCCGCCATCTGACTTCCTAGTCTCGCGCCCCGAAAACGGGGGTTCGAATGGCCGCCACGCTCAAGGTTGCGCTGGTTTCGCGCACGGTGTTCTACGCGCCGGTCTGGGTCGCGGAGCGCAAGGGCTATTTCCAGGGCGAAGGTGTCAATCCCCGCTTTGAAATCTTCGACAATGCCGAGAAGATCAACGAGGTGATGCGCTCGGGCGAGGCGCAGATCGCCATCGCCAGCGTCGAGGCCCTGGTCGCCGACGCCTTCAGGGGCGGCCCGTTCCGCATTGTCGCAAGCGTCGCGCAGAAGCCGCCGCACTTCATCATCGCCCGGCCGCACATCAAGGCCGTGACCGACCTCAAGGGCGCCCGCTTCGGAGTGCTGTCGCTGCACGAGGGCACCACCTATTTCGTCCAGGACATCGAGAAGGCGCTCGGCTGGAAGCGCGGCGACATCGTGATCGACGCGGTCGGCGGCGCGCCGACCCGCTGGAAGCTCCTGCGCGAGGGCAAGATCGACGCCGGCCTGCAACCCTTCCCGCTCAGCTATGAGTCGGAGGACGCGGGCTTCAGCAATCTCGGACGCATCGCGACCTACGTTCCGGACTACGAATTCACCGCAGTCTTCCTCGACCCGGCCTGGGCCGGGAAAAACCGGCAGGCCGTCGCGGGCTTCCTGCGGGCCCTGCGCCGCGGCCAGGCCGCGATGGCGGCCGAGCCGGACCTTGCCGCCGACGTGCTGGTCAAGGAACTCGGCACCACACAAGCCTATGCCCGGCGCGCCATCTCGGACGCGCTGAACTTCGGGCTGATGCCGGAGGGGCTCGCCGCCTCCGAAGCGGGCCTGCGGCGCGTGTTCACGACGCTGCAGGGCGCGGGGCTTGTGCCCCGTGGCGAGACCTTCGACATGGGCCGCTTCGTCGATCCGGGCTACCTCGCGGCGGCGCGCTGACCTCGGCTTTGGATTTCAGACCATGCGGATCGGATGCGTCGACTTCGTGAGCAACACGTTCTTTCCGGCGACCGCCGCCGAGGAGCTTGGCTGCTTCGCCGCCGAAGGTGTCGAGGCGCATGTCGAACTGCTGCGAACCCTCGTTGCGTTTCCGGCTCTGCGCGATGGAGAGGTCGAGTTTCTGGCGGCGCCCGCGCATTCGGTGCTTCGCGCCTTTCCGGATTGGAAGGGCGCAAAGCTGGTCGTGGCACTGGCGCAGGGAACGCCGTGGCTGGTCGTGCTTCGCTCCGATGTGCCGGGCGAACGCGGCGACGTGACGGCGCTGAAAGGGCTGCGGATCGCCGCTGCTCAGGGACCCAATCTCGTGTTCCGCCAGTTCCTGATCGAACTCGGTCTTGAGCCCGACCGTGACGTGCAGATCATCAGCCTGCCGGGCGGCGAGGACGCCGACGTCAATTTCGGGGTGCTGGCGGCGCGTGCGCTCGAAGACGGCCTGATCGACGGTTTCTTTGCAAACGCCATGGGTGCGGAGGTTTCGATCCGGAGACGGATCGGGAGAATCCACATCGACCCACGGCGCGACGGCAATCGCTACGCCGCCGCAAGCCGCTTTACCTTCGCAGCCCTCATCACCACGGACGACGTGATCGCGCGCCGCAAGACCGAAGTCGCCTCCGTGGTCCGCGCCATCGTGAAGGCGCAACAGGCTCTTCGTGCAGACCCGGGGCGCGCAACCGAGGTCGGCAGACGCCGGTTTCCGCCCGACGCTGCCGAACTGATCGCGTCTCTCGTGACGCGAGACCTGCCGTTTTACGATCCGAGGATCACGGAAGAGTCCGTTGCCGGGGTCAACCGGTTTGCGCAGTCGCTTGATCTCATCAAGGCGCCCATCCCCTATGGGCAAATGGTCGCCGAGACGTTCCGCGATTTGTGGGCATTGTGAGCCGGGGTTTGAGCGCATACGGTCTTGTGCGGGCGCGCGCGGCGCGACACACTCCGCCCGATTTTTCTGTCTCAGGAGTGATGCAATGGCCCTTCGCTGCGCGATTCTCGACGACTACCAGAACGTGGCGCTCAAGCTCGCCGACTGGTCGAAGCTCAAGGACGTCGAGACCAAGGTGTACACCGACGCGGTGCGGCGCACCGACGCCGACACCATCCGCGACTGCAAGGACTTCGAGATCGTCGTGATGATGCGCGAGCGCACGCGGTTTCCGCGCGCCGTCATCGAGGCACTGCCCAAGCTGAAGCTCCTGATCACCACCGGGGCCTATAACGCGTCGATCGACATGAAGGCCTGCCAGGAGCGCGGCATCACGGTCTGCGGCACCACCAGCCACGGCAATCCGACCACCGGCATCGCCTTCGGCCTGATGCTGGAGCTGACCCGGCGGATCGGCTGGGAGAACGCCCGGATGAAGGCCGGCGAGCACTGGCAGCTCACGCTCGGCATGGACATCGAGGGCAAGACGCTGGGCCTGCTCGGCCTCGGCAAGCTCGGCGCGCGCGCGGCCGGCGTCGGCAAGGCGTTCGGCATGAAGGCGATCGCCTGGAGCCAGAACCTCACGCCCGAGCGCTGCAAGGAGGTCGGCGTCGATTACGTCACGAAGGACGATCTGTTCAAGAACTCGGACTTCCTGTCCATTCACGTGCAACTCGGCGAGCGCAACCGCGGCCTGGTCACCGCCCGCGAGCTCGGCCTGATGAAGAAGACGGCCTATCTCGTCAACACCTCGCGCGGGCCGATCGTTCAGGAAAGCGCGCTGCTCGACGCGCTGAAGAACAAGCAGATCGCGGGCGCCGGCCTCGACGTGTTCGACGTCGAGCCGCTGCCGGTCGACCACCCGTTCCGCAAGCTCGACAATGTCGTGCTGACGCCGCACCTCGGCTATGTCAGCCAGCAGAACTACGAGCGCTACTACCCGGATATCGTCGAAAACATCCGCGGCTTCCTCGACGGCAAGCCGGTTCGGGTCATCGCGCCGAAGTAGCCCGGCATCCGGTACGGCAGCCCGCAAAGTCCTGCACAGAGGCCCGCATATCGGCGGAGGGTCCATGCTATAGAAGCGCGGGCCGCGGCCCTTCTTCCATCCTAGGATAGGGCCTGCCGGGAGCAGTCGAACCCGAACTCAAAAGAAACGGGCAACGCCTAAGGAGCAAAAATGTCGAGCTACAAGCTGGTGACGTATCAATCTGAGAAGGGCCCCCGCGCAGGCATCGTGGTGGACGACAAGCTGTTCGATGCCGCGGCGCTCACGCGCAAGGCTGCTTATGCCAGCATGCTCGACATCCTCAACGACTGGTCATCGGCGAAGGGTACGCTGAAGAAGGCTGCCGCGGCTGCCGGAAAAAGCAAGCTCAAGAGCCGGCCGGTCGGCAAGGCGAAGCTGCTCCCGCCGGTGATGTACCCGTCGGCGATCTACTGCGCCGGCGCCAACTACACCGACCACATGATGGAGATGGCGAAGCTGCAGGGCATCCCGCCCGCGCCGGATCCGCACGATGTGGGCCTTAATCCCTGGCACTTCATCAAGGCGTCGCGCACGGTGGTCGGCGACAAGGCGACGATCAAGCTGCCGAAGGCTTCCAAGGCGATCGACTGGGAGGCCGAGCTCGGCGCCATCATCGGCAAGAAGGCCAAGGACGTGCCGCTGGAGAAGGCGCTGGACTACGTCGCGGGCTATACGGTCGCCAACGAACTGTCGGCGCGCGACCTCGGCCGCCGCGACCAGCTTCCCGACGCCACGCCGTTCAAGTGGGACTGGGTCGGCCAGAAGTGCTTCGACGACGCCTGCCCGATCGGCCCGTGGATGGTTCCGGCGAGCGACATCAAGGACCCGCAGAAGCTCGGCATCAAGCTCTGGGTCAATGATGTGATCAAGCAGGATTCCAACACCAGCGACATGATCTTCAATCTCGCCGAGCAGCTGTCGCACCTGTCCTCGCGCATCACGCTCTATCCGGGCGACATCATCCTCACCGGCACGCCCGCGGGCGTGGGCGCCGCGCGGCGCGAGTTCCTCAAGGCCGGCGACACCACGCGGGTCTGGGTCGAGAACGTCGGCACGCTCGTCAACAAGATGGCGTGATGCCGCGTCTGCCAACGCCCGCCGCGGTTGCGGCGGGCGCTTTTTTGCACCTAAAATTCGAGTGCGGCGAACTCATAGTCGAGGGGCGAACCATGCGTCGGCTGTTGCTGGCTTTCGGGATTCTGTTCGGGATTTCCAATCCGGTCGTCGCGCAGGACAACTGGCCCACCAAGCCGGTCAAGGTCGTGGTCCCGCTTACCCCCGGCAGCGCCACCGACGTGATGGCGCGCATCGTGTTCGACGAGGTCTCGCGGCAGGTCGGCCAGCCGATCGTCATCGAGAACCGGCCCGGCGCGGGCAATTCGATCGGCATGAACGCGGTCGCCAAGGCCGATCCCGACGGCTACACGATCCTCGCCAACTCGTCGTCGCACACCGTGAGCCCCGCGGTGCGCGCGACGATGCCGCTCGACACAGCGAACGATCTCTCCGCGATCATCCCGCTCGGCAACATGCCGGTGACGATCCTGTTCAACCCGAAGAAGGGCTACAAGAAGCTCAGCGACTTCGTCGACTGGGCCAGGGCCAATCCCGGCAAGGCCAACTACTCGTCGGCCGGCGCGGGCAACTCCTCGCATCTCAACGGCGAGCTGTTCCGGCTCGCCGGCGGCTTTGAGGCGGTACACCTGCCGTTCAAGGGCGCGCCGGAGGCGATGACCGAGGTGATCGCCGGGCGCTCCGATTTCTACTTCTCGCCTCTGGTCAACGCGCTGCCGCTCCTGAAGGACAACCAGTTGCAGGCGCTCGCGGTCAGCAACTCGGCGCGCGCATCGGCGCTGCCCGACATCCCGACCGTCGCCGAAGCCGGCTATCCGAAGTCGGAATACAACTTCTGGGCCGGCGTGTTCCTGCCGGTGAAGACCCCCGCGCCGATCAAGCAGAAACTCTATGCCGAGATCGCCAAGGCGCTCGATGCGCCCACGGTGCGCGACAAGCTGAAGAACCTCGGGGCCGATCCGTTCAAGATCACCTCGGCCGAATTCGACGCGCGGGTGCGCAGGGAGATCGAGACCAACACGCAGGTCGCGCGCGCCGCCAACATCAAGGTCGAATGAACCAATTTTTGACCGGCGGGCAACGCCGGCAAAACAAACGGGAGGAAGTCATGCCGCGCCTGATCGTTGCGCTGGGACTGCTCGTGCTCGCGAGCATGGGCGTTTCAGCACAGAGCTATCCGACAAAACCGATCCGCGTGGTCGTGCCTTTCTCGGCCGGCAGCGGCACCGACATCGTCGCCCGCGTGGTGATGGAGCAGGTGTCGCAGCAGCTCGGCCAGCCGATCGTGGTCGAGAACCGGGTCGGCGCAGGCGGCGTGCTCGGCATCGGCGCGGTCGCCAAGGCGGATCCCGACGGCTACACGCTGCTCGTGCAGTCGACCTCGTTCGCGGTGGTCGCGACCACCTATTCCAACCCCGGCTACGACGCGCGCAAGGATTTCGCGGGCATCACCGCGCTGGTCAGCCTGCCGAACGTGCTGGTGGTGCAGCCGAACAAGTACAAGGCGCTGAAGGACCTGGTCGACGCCGCGAAGGCCAGTCCCGGCAAGATGAACTATGCCTCGGCGGGCGCGGGCAGCGCGGCGCATCTGAACGGCGAGCGCTTCCGCATGGCGACCGGCACCCAGATCCAGCATGTTCCCTACAAGGGCGGGCCGGAGGGGCTCGCCGCGGTGATGTCCGGCGACTGCGATTTCTATTTCATCCCGCTGCCCGCGGCGCGCGGGCTGGTCTCAGGCGGCAAGCTTGCGATCCTCGCGGTGTCGGGCTCGGCACGCTCGGCGCAGCTTCCGGACGTCCCGACCACTGTCGAGGCGGGATTTCCGAATTCCGAATACGACTTCTGGATCGGCTTCTGGGCTCCCAAGGGCACGCCGCAGGCGATCGTCGAGAAGCTCAACGCCGAAACCGTCAAGGCGCTCCAGAATCCAGCGACCAAGGCCAAGCTTGCGGCCAGCGGCGGCGACCCCATGCCGATGAAGCCCGCCGAGTTCGACGCCTTCGTCAGCAAGGAAATCGACGTCAACGGCACGCTGGTGAAGGCCGCGGGCGTGCAGATCAACTGATCATTCAGGTCAGGTCTTGAAGGGGCCGGTTCCTGAAGGGTCACTTCTTCACCCCGGCCGCTTCGGCGGCCGCGGTCCACTTCTTCAACTCGGCGGCGACATAGCGCGTGAAGTCGTCCGGCGTGCCGCCGAGCGGCTCGTAGCCCATCTTGTCGAGCGCGCCGCGCAGCGCCTCCGACTTGAGCCCCTCGTTGAGCGCCCGCGCGAGCCGGTCGAGGACGTCGCCCGGCGTGCCGGCCGGCGCCATCAGCCCGAACCAGATGCTGGCGTCGAGTTCCGGCAGGCCCACTTCGGCGACGGTCGGAATATCCGGCAGCACGGCGGAGCGCTTCGGCGCGGCCCAGGCCAGCGCCTTGAGCGTTCCGGCCTTGATGTGCGGCAGCACCACCGACACCGCCGAGAACATGACCTGGGTGCGGCCGGCGAGCAGATCGGTGACCGCGGGCGAGCTGCCCTGATAGGGCACGTGCACGAGGCCGACCCCTGCCCTCGCGTTCAAGAGCGCACCCGCCAGATGCGGCGTGGTCGCGATGCCCGAGGAGGCGTAGTTCAACTGGCCGGGCTTCGACTTCGCAAGCGCGATCAGCTCGCTCACGCTGCCTGCGCCGGTCGACGGATGCACCACCAGCACGGTCGGCACGGTGGCGATCAGCGCGATCGGCGCGAAGTCCCTGCCGAAATCGAACGCCAGGTTCGACGACACCGCCGCGTTGACCACGTTGGCGACGGTGCCGAGGAACAGCGTGTAGCCGTCCTTTGGCGCGCGCGCGGCGTATTCGGTGGCGATGTTGCTCGAAGCGCCCGGCCGATTCTCGACCACGAACTGCTGGCCGAGCGCATTGCCGAGATGCGCGGCCAATGCCCGCGACACCAGATCGCCGGCGGCGCCGGCCGGGAAGCCGACCACGATCCGCACCGGACGGTCCGGATAGGTCTGCGCCGCGGATTGGCCTGCGTTCAACCCGACGCACAACGCCACGGCGACCGCGGCCCGCACCCATGCCGTCACCTTTGCGGCCCTCATTTCTTCAACCCCGCCGCCACCGCGACGTCGCCCCAGCGCTTCAGCTCGCTCGCCAGATGGCGCGCGAAGTCCTGCGCATTGCCGGGCATCGGATCGACGCCCTTAGGAGCCCAAGCCGCGATCACGTCCGGCGATTTCACCGCCTCCTGCGCCGCACGCGAGAGCTTGTCGATCACGTCGGGCGGCGTCCCCGCGGGCACCGAGAGCCCGAACCAGAT
>Ga0247825_10000910_pt1 | contig 19163 bp, 22 predicted proteins | sample 13C_Vanillin_Day_FD_194413 | JGI IMG/M metagenome (GOLD analysis project Ga0247825, IMG submission 194413) | Soil microbial communities from agricultural site in Penn Yan, New York, United States - 13C_Vanillin_Day48 | ecosystem: Environmental > Terrestrial > Soil > Agricultural land | place...
CCGCCAGACATCCCTAAGATGATGGAGATGTACGAGAAGGCGGCGAGGCAGGGCGTGCCGCCGGCGGCGATGGAGCTCGAGCGCATCTGGCGCTACGGCGGCTACGGTTTCCCGCCGGACGAGAAGAAGGCGCAGTACTGGAAGGAGCAGCTGGAGAGGCAGCGATGCTGCAAATAGTGCGGCTCGGCTCGCCGCGCAGGAAGGGCGAAGGCTTGCGCATCGGCGCCGCGCGGCGGCCGCCGCGTGGCGTGAAGAAGAAGGACTACGCGCGGCTCGACTACTACGACGCGTGGCTGCCCGAGCTCGCGCCGAGCCAGAAGCTCGTGAGCTGGGCGCTCGCGCAGCCGCTCACCGGCAAGCGCTGGGCGAAGTTCGAGCGCGACTACCGCCGCGAGATGTACAAGCCCGAGGCCGCGCGCCTGATCGAGCTGTTCGCGCGCCTCTCGCACCACGCCGACTTCTCGCTCGGCTGCTACTGCGAGGACGAGTCGCGCTGCCACCGCTCCATCCTCCGCGAGCTGTTGAAGAAAAAGGGCGGGAAAGTTTCCTCATGAGTGCCCACGAGTCTCTCGCTCCCTCCGAGTGGGTGGTGCGATGGGCGCCGCTGGTGCAGCGCGGCCCGGTGCTCGACGTGGCGAGCGGAAGCGGGCGGCATGCGCGCGTCTTCGCCGGCCGCGGGCTCGAGGTGGTCGCGGTGGACCGCGACCCGCAGCCGGCGCCGGGGGTGCGCCTGGTCAAGGCCGATCTCGAGGACGGCAGCCCCTGGCCCTTCGCCGGTCAACGCTTCGCCGCAATTGTCGTTACCAACTACTTGCACAGGCTTCTGCTGCCTATCCTGGCCGAAAGTCTGGAAGACCGGGGACTTCTGATCTACGAAACCTTCATGGCGGGGAACGAGAAGTTCGGAAAGCCGTCCAACCCGGCGTTCCTGCTGCATCCGGGAGAGCTGCTGCAGGCTTTCTCCGGCCTGACGGTGCTCGGCTTCGAGCAGGGCATCGTCGAGCGGCCGAAACCGGCCGCCGTGCAGCGCCTGTGCGCGCGACGCGGCGACATCGAAGGGGTTAAAATCCCGGAACGAAACGCATAGGTAACGCCATGATTACCGGAAGCCTGGTCGCAATCGTCACCCCGATGAAGTCGGACGGCAGCCTCGACCTCGCGGGTTTCCGCAAGCTGATCGACTGGCACGTCGAGGAAGGCACCGACGGCATCGTGGTGGTCGGCACCACCGGCGAGTCGCCGACGGTGAACTTCGACGAGCACAAGGAGCTGATCCGCATCGCCGTGCAGCACTCGCGCGGGCGCATCCCGATCATCGCCGGCACCGGCGGCAACTCCACCGCCGAAGCGATCGAGCTCACCGCGTCGGCGAAGAAGAACGGCGCCACCGCCTGCCTCTCGGTCGTTCCCTACTACAACAAGCCTTCGCAGGAAGGCCTGTACCTGCACTTCCGCAAGATCGCCGAGACCGTCGACCTGCCGATGATCGTCTACAACGTGCCCGGGCGCACGGTAGCCGACCTGCAGAACGACACGGTGCTGCGCCTCGCGCAGGTGCCGGGCATCATCGGCATCAAGGACGCCACCGCCAACATCGAGCGCGGCACCGACCTCATCCGGCGCCTGCCGCGCAACATCGCCATCTACAGCGGCGACGACGCGACCTCGCTCGCGCTCATCCTGCTCGGCGGCCACGGCTGCATCTCGGTCACCGCCAACGTCGCGCCCAAGCTCATGCACCAGATGTGCGCCGCGGCGCTGGTGGGCGACGTGAAGCGCGCGCGCGAGCTCAACCTGAAGCTGCTGCCGCTGCACCAGCGCCTGTTCGTCGAGGCGAACCCGATCCCGGTCAAGTGGGCGCTCGCCGAGATGGGCATGATCGAGCACGGGCTGCGGCTGCCGCTCTCGCCGCTCGCGGAGAAGTTCCACCAGGCGGTGCGCGAGGCGCTGCACGAGGCCGGCATCGCGCCGCAGGGGCTGCGCGTGGTGGAAGGCCGGGGGTGATGCGCAAGCTCGTGCTGGCCGGCGCCGCGGCACTTCTCTGCGGCTGCCAAGCTGTCAGTGACTACATGGACCGCAAGACCGACTACCGGTCGAGCGGACCGGCGCGCGCGCTGCCGCCGCTCGAGGTGCCGCCGGACCTCACCTCGCCCGAGCGCGACGGCCGCTACGTCGTGCCCGAGCAGCAGACGGCGAAGTCGAGCGCGACCTTCTCTGGCTACCAGGCCGAGCGCCGCGAGCGCGCGGCCGGCACGCCCGTGCCGGGCGCCACGCCGGTGCTTCCCGCCTTCGACAGCATGAAGGTCGAGCGCGCCGGCACGACCCGCTGGCTGGTGGTGCAGGCGGCGCCCGAAAGGCTGTGGCCGATCCTCAAGGAGTTCTGGAAGGAGAACGGCTTCGAGCTGGAGGTCGAGCGTCCAGAGACCGGCGTGATGGAGACGCAGTGGGCCGAGAACCGCGCCAAGATCCCGCTCGATCCGATCCGCAGGATCATCGGCCGCATCGCCGACCGCGCCTACTCGAGCGGCGAGCTGGACAAGTTCCGCACGCGCCTGGAGCGCTCGCCCGACGGCGCCGGCACCGAGATCTACATCAGCCACCGCGGCATCGAGGAAGTGCAGGTGTCGAACCGCAACCTGGGCGTCAACGCCGCGAGCGTGGCGCCCACCGAGTGGCAGCCGCGCGCGATCGATCCGGGCCTCGAGGCGGAGTTCCTGCAGCGCCTGATGATCAAGCTCGGCGCGCAGGAGGACAAGGCGAAGTCGCTCGCCGCGAGCGGCCAGCCCGAGTACCGCGCCGAGATCCGCAAGGGCGTCGACGGCGCCGAGCTGCTGCAGGTGTACGAGCCCTTCGACCGCGCCTGGCGCCGCGTCGGCCTGGCGCTCGACCGCGTCGGCTTCACCGTCGAGGACCGCGACCGCCAGAAGGGCCTGTACTTCGTGCGCTACGCCGACCCGGCCAAGGCCAAGGACGAGCGCGGCTTCTTCGCGCGCATCTTCTCCTCGGACTCGAGCGCCAAGCTCAAGGCCGAGCAGTACCGGGTGCAGGTGACGCAGACGGGCACCGAGACGCAGGTCAACGTCCTGAACAAGGACGGCGCCGCCGAGGCGTCGCAGACCGCGAGCCGGATCCTCGCGCTGCTCCACGAGCAGCTGAAGTAATTTGCTGCGCTTCGCGTCACTCGCCAGCGGCAGCGGCGGCAACTGCCTGGTGGTGGAGGGAGGAGATGCGGCGTCCACGACCCGGGTTCTGCTCGACTGCGGCCTGACCCTCACCGACACCGAGCGGCGCCTCGCCCGCGCCGGGCTGCAGCCCGGCGACATCCACGCGATCCTCGTCACGCACGAGCACGGCGACCACGGCGGCGGCGTCTTCGACTTCGCCGCCGCGCACGGCGTGGCGGTCTATCTCACCTACGGCACGCGCGCCGCGCTCGAGGCCGAGGGCAAGGTGCTCGAGGGCGTGGAGATCGTGCTGGTCGGCGGCAAGGAGCCGATCGCCATCGGCGACATGGAAGTGCGCCCCTACACCGTGCCGCACGACGCGCGCGAGCCGGTGCAGTACATCCTCTCCGACGGAGCCGCCCGGCTTGGCGTGCTCACCGACATCGGCTGCTCCACGCCGCACGTCGAGCAGATGCTCTCCGGCCTCGACGCGCTGGTCCTCGAGTGCAACTACGACCTCGACATGCTCTGGGCCGGGCCCTACCCGAAGTGGCTGAAGAGCCGCATCGCCGGCCCCTTCGGGCACCTCGACAACCGCCAGTCCGAGGCGCTGCTCTCGCGCGTCGACCGCTCGAAGCTGAAGCACGTGCTCGGCGCGCACCTCTCGCAGCACAACAACAAGCCCGCGCTCGCCCGCGCCGCGCTCGCCCGCGCGCTCGGCTGCAGCGACGACTGGGTCGGCATCGCGTCGCAGGACGATGGCTTCGAGTGGCGTAGCTGCTGAAAAAGGGGTCAGGACCCTTTTTCCGAAGTGTTGCAGGCGGAGCCGCTATGCGGAAAAAGGGTCCTGACCCCTTTTTCTTACAGCCCGACGGTCGTGCTCGAGACCGCGGGGTACGACGATCCCCAGATCTCCATGAACCGCGAGCGCATGGCGAGCGCCTCGTTCTCGTCGCCCAGGCCGATGGCGCCGCGGAAGAAGTTCGCCACGGGGCGGCGCACGTAGTGCAGGGCGTCGAGGACGAGGAAGGCATCCTGCAGCTCGCGGATCTCTTCGCCGGTACGGTAGATCTGGATCGCGTGCGCGTAGCGCGCGAGCAGCGACATCATGCGCGGGCACTGGCGCGTCAGGTGCTCGGTGTTGTGCACCACCATGTAGATGCGCCGGGTGCGGCTCACCTGCAGGAAGCCCTCGAAGCGCGCGACGCGCGCGGATTCGTTCAGCTTGAGGGCGCTGGCGTCGGGATCGAAGATCCGCAGCTCGCGCCCCGGCTGGTCGATGAGGCGTTCGAGCGCGGCCTGGAAGCCGGCGTTGGTGTCGAACCGCTCGTAGATCGCGTCATCCATCAGGGCCTCTCGAAGTGCAGGTATCCCAGGCGCCGCCACCCCGAGATTAGGGCCGCGAGGGGCGGCGAGGCAAGCCGCTCGCCGGGGAGGAGGCGGTTATCCGCGAGCTTTCGCAGCGCGGCGGCATGCCGGTGCGGCACGCTAACAGCTTCGCCGTTGATGAAAAACCGCTTCCCCGAGTAAAGGAGCTGCGTTTTCGCGTCCAGCCGGACTAGCGAGCGCTCCAGCGGGCGCTTTCCCCGGGAAGGGCGAAAGACGACATGCGCCTTCGGCATCGTCAGGTACTCGCCAAGGAAGCAGGCCGCGTCGTTCTGCGACCAGGAGATCTTTTCGAGAACCGAAGAGGTGAACTCCACCATCCGTTTCGGGATCATCGAGGGCCGCGCCGCGGGAAGCAGCCCCGGATCCTGGTAGGTGGCATCCGGCAGGCCGCGCTCGTGCAGCCAGTCGAGGAACGCCGCGCCGAGCTCGGCGCCGCGCGGCGCGCGGAAGCCGACCGAATAGGTCGCGCAGGGCTCGAGCGCCACGCCGTCGTGGCGCATGCCCGGCGGCACGTAGAGGAGGTCGCCCGGCCCGGCGAGGTATTCCCGGCGTCCGATGCGCCAGCGGCGGCGCCCGAAGCCCTGCACCAGGAACACGTCGTAGGAGTCGACGTGAGGGCCGACGCCGCCGCCGGGCGTGGCGTAGCTCACCATCACGTCGTCGAGCCGCGCCTGCGGGATGAACTGGAAGCGGCGCAGCAATCCGTCGGCGGCCTGGAGATGGAGGTTGACGCCGCTGACGAGGATGGTCCAGTTCTTCGTTTTCCGGGAAATCTTCTCGAAAGGTCCATGCAGCGTGTCCCATCGATTGCCACGACGTTCCACGATGCGGGATTCCACGTCGTCGCGCTTCGCGAGCGCGCACAGCGCACGCAAGTCGCGCATTTCATCCTGCGAGTCGGCGAAATGCGGCAGTGCGTCGCGCACGAAGAGCGGGCGCTTCTGCCAATGGCGCCGCAGAAAGGTGCGCGGCGTTAAGCCGCCGAGCAGGTGCAGCCGCATCGAATCGATTATATGTAGCGAAGGAACGACAGGCGCGGCGAAGCTTGTCAAACGAAAAACTTTCTGGAATAGAATCGGCGCGTGCTTCAACCGGGACAACCCGCTCCTTCCTTCGAGCTGCCCGATGCCGACATGCAGCCGGTCGAGCTGTCGGCGTTCAAGGGAAAGAAGCACGTGGTGATCTACTTCTACCCGCGCGACGGCACGCCGGGCTGCACCCTGGTCACTACCGACTTCTCCGACCACGAGGACCAGTTCGGCAAGCACGACTGCGTGGTGCTCGGCGTCTCGCGCGACGACTGCCTCACCCACGCTGACTTCCGCGACCGCCACGGCGTCACCATCGCGCTGCTCTCGGACCCCGAGGGCGAGGTGTGCCGCAAGTACGGCGTCATCCAGGAGAAGGAGTCCGAGGACGGCGCGCGGCGCGAGTGCCTGGTGCGCTCCACCTTCGTCATCGACAAGAAGGGCGTCATCCGCCACGCCGCCTACGGCGTGAATCCGCGCGGCCACGCCGCCGAGGTCTTCGACGTCGTGAGGCGCCTGCGGTCGTAGCGAGGGACACGGTGGTGCGCCTGCGCATGGAGATGCACGATGCGCAGAACGAGCCCCTGTCCGGCCCGGCGGAGTTGAGCTACCTGCACGGCGGCTACGGCCACCTGCCCGGGGCGCTCGAGCGCGTGCTCGAGGGCAAGGGGGCGGGCGAGTCGGTGAAGGTGCAGCTCGAGCCCGAGCAGGCGTTCGGCGAGTACGACGCCTCGCTGCTGCGGGTCGAGCCGCAGGAGAGCTACGGCGAGGGCATCACCGTCGGGATGGAGGTCGAGGCGGGCTCGCGCTTCTACCGGGTCACCGACGTCGGCGGCGGCGCCGTGGTGCTCGACGGCAACCACCCGCTCGCCGGCATCGCGCTGCGCTTCTCCTGTGTAATTCTTGCAGTGCGCGCCGCCACCGAGGAAGAACTCCGCCGCGGAGTATCATTGCCCCAGGGGATTTGAAGCGAAGTGCAGCGGGGAGGGGGCAATGGTCAAGGATATCCTGTCGTACGGCATCGGCACGCTGGCGGCGTTCCTGCTGCTCGGCGCGCTGGTCTTCGTGTTCATCCGCGACGTCACGCAGAAGAAGCACAGCGTGCTGCGCAACTATCCGATCGTCGGGCGGCTGCGCTACTTCTTCGAGCAGATGGGCGAGTACTTCCGGCAGTACTTCTTCGCCGGCGACCGCGACGAGATGCCCTTCAACCGCGCCACGCGCGGCTGGGTGTACCGCCTGGCGAAGAACGAGGGCGGCGTCATCGGCTTCGGCTCGACCTACGACCTGCACCAGCCGGGCGCGCTGATCTTCGTCAACCATCCGTTCCCGGTGCTCGAGGAGGAGCGGCTGCCGACGCCCTCGCTCATCCTCGGCGAGGGCTACTGCAAGCAGCCCTTCGAGGCGCGCTCGATCGTCAACGTCAGCGGCATGAGCTTCGGCGCCATTTCCGCGCCTGCGGTCAGGTCCCTGTCGAAAGGCGCCAACGTGGCGGGCTGCTGGCTCGATACCGGCGAGGGCGGCCTCTCGCCCTACCACCTCGAGGGCGGCTGCGACATCATCATGCAGATCGGCACCGCCAAGTACGGCGTGCGCGATGCGCAGGGCAACCTCTCGCCGGAGCGGCTGATCGAGCTCTCCCGTGCCGTCAAGGCGTTCGAGATCAAGCTCTCCCAGGGCGCGAAGCCGGGCAAGGGCGGCGTGCTGCCCGGCAAGAAGGTGACCGCCGAGATCGCGCAGATCCGCGGCATCCCCGAGGGGCGCGACTCGATCAGCCCCAACCGCCACCGCGACATCTCCAGCATGAACGAGCTGCTGGAGAAGATCGCCTGGATGCGCGAGCTCACCGGGCGGCCGGTCGGCGTGAAGACCGCCGTGGGCGGCTGGCGCTTCATGAACGAGATGGCCGACATCGTGCACCGTCGCGGCCTCGAGTTCGCGCCCGACTTCCTCGTCATCGACGGCGGCGAGGGCGGCTCCGGCGCGGCGCCGCAGGCGCTCGCCGACCACATGGGCCTGTCCATCGACGAGGCGCTGCCGCGCGTCGTCGACGCGCTCATCGAAACCGGGCTGAGGGCCAGGGTCAGGGTCGTGGCTTCGGGCAAGATCATCACCTCGGCGCGCGCCGCGTGGGCGCTGTGCACCGGCGCCGACTTCATCAACACCGCGCGCGGCTTCATGTTCTCGCTCGGCTGCATCCAGGCGCTGCGCTGCCACCAGAACACCTGCCCCACCGGCGTCACCACCCACAACAAGCGGCTGCAGCGCGCGCTGGTGGTCGAGGAGAAATACCTGCGCGTCGCGAACTACGCGATGAACATGAACAAGGAGATCGACATGATCGCGCACTCCTGCGGCGTGCGGCACGCCCGGGAGCTGCGCCGCGAGCACGTGCGCCTCGTGCAGGCGAGCGGCCAGTCGGTCGCGCTCAACATGCTCTACCCGTACCCCGAGCCGAAAGCGCGCATGAAAGTCGCATGATCCGCTTCTTGGTTTTGCTTTTGTTCTCCGGATCGGCATTCGCGCTTTCCCAGGAGGCAAGAGAGTTCATGAAGATCACCGCCGAGCTCGAGCCGGTGCAGTGCGAGAAGCGCAAGCTCCGCCGCGCCATTGCCCTCGCCGAGATCGAGCGGCGCGACGAGGACGTGCGCTCGCTGCGCCAGCGCTTCGCCGCCCTCGACCGCGACCCGAAGACCGCCCGCCTGGAGAAGCGCCTCGCCGAGCTCGAGCCGCGGCTGGAGAGGTCCTCCGACCCGGAGGACCTCAAGGCCATCAACCAGCAGCGCGTCGAAGCCTTCTACCGCTGCGAATGACCTCGGCGCACCGCGCGGAGCATCGCAAGGCGGCGAGCCAGGCCGGGCTGCGCTACGTCACCGACGGGGTGCGCGGCATCACGCGCCAGCGCGTCGGCACGGGCTGGAGCTACTTCCTGCCGAGCGGCAGGCGGATTACCGAACTTGAAATAAGAAAAAGATTGAATTCGCTGGCGATCCCGCCGGCCTGGACGGACGTGTGGATCTGCCCGGACCCCGACGGCCACATCCAGGCCACGGCGCGCGACGCGCGCGGGCGCAAGCAGTATCGCTACCACGCGTCCTACCGCGAGGCGCGCGACCAGTCGAAGTTCCGCCGCATGCTGGAGTTCAGCGAGGTGCTGCCGGCGCTGCGCGAGGGCATCGAGCGCGACCTGCGCGCGCCGGACCTGTCGCGCCGCCAGCTGCTCGCCACCGTGGTGCGCCTGCTCGACAGGACGCTGATCCGCGTCGGCAACGACGAGTACGTGCGCGAGAACCGCTCCTACGGCCTGACCACGCTGCGCCGGCGCCACGTCACCGTCGACGGCACCATGCTGCGCTTCAGCTTCCGCGGCAAGAGCGGGGTGGAGCACACCATCGCGATCGCCGACCCGCGCCTGGCGAAGATCGTGCAGCGCTGCCGGGACCTCCCGGGGGAGGAGCTGTTCCGCTACGTCGATTCGAGCAAGAAGCGCCAGCTCGTCTCCTCCGACGACGTCAACGCCTACCTGCGCGAGCTCACCGACCGCGACATCACGGCCAAGGACTTCCGCACCTGGGGCGGCACGATGCTCGCCGCGGTGGAGCTGCGCCGCCTGGGGGCGGCGGCGAGCCGCCGCGAGGCCGACCGCAACATCATCGGCGCCATCGACGCCGTGGCCGAGCGCCTCGGCAACACGCGCGCGGTCTGCCGCAAGTACTACGTGCACCCGGCGCTGCTGCAGGCGTACCTCCTCGGCCACACCGTGCCGAACGCGCCAGCGCTCACGCGCAAGGCGCGCCGCAAGCAGCCCGGCGCGGCGCTGCGCCGGGACGAGGTGCTGGTGCTGCAATTCCTCCAGGAACGGGTGTAGCGATCTTGGGCCGGGCCGTGCTCCTGCTGGTCTTGCTCCTTCCGGCCTGTGCCGCGCAGCGCCCGCAGAGCGCGGAGGCGTTGCGCCAGCAGATGACCACCTCGAAGGCCGAAAGGTTCGAGGTGCGCCGGCGCCATCGCGACGTCGCCGCCAGCCTGCAGCGGAACGCGCAAAAGTGCCTCGACGGGAAGAGCAAAGGCGTCCTATACAAGCCGACGATGGTGGTGAGCTCGCGCAAGGCGGAGCTGCACGTGCACCGGCAGGACGGCGCGGACGCATACTACGTTCTGGTCGTCGATGCGTGGCCGGTGCGGCGCGACCGCACCGCGGTACAGCTCTTCACCTCCAACGGCTATGATGCATTGACGGGCGCAGTCAAGGCGTGGGCGAAGGGCGCGAACGCGGCCTGCCCCGACATGACGAAAACGGGATGACGAAAATGAGATTTGCATTCGCTTTTATTGCCGGGTTGACCATTGCCACCCCGCTTGCCGCGCAGCAGGTCGACCGGCTGCAGCTGATCAACCAGGCCGAGTTCCGCCTGCTCTCCGAGGACCTCGGCGGCGCGCTCGCCTACCGCCCGCAGACGCCGACCGAGCCGCTCGGCATCACCGGCTTCGACATCGGCGTCGGCCTCACCGCGGCGCGCATCCACAACGTCGAGATCCTGGAGCGGGTCACCTCCGACAGCGCCTCCGCGACCATCCCGGTGCCGAGCCTGCGCATCCACAAGGGGCTGCCCCTGGGCTTCGACGTCGGCTTCATCTACGCGGCGATCCCGGGCAGCAACCTCGAGTACATCGGCGGCGAGCTGCGCTACGCGCTCCTTCTCGGCGGCGTCGCCGCGCCGGCGATCGGCGTGCGCGGCAACCTGACCAAGCTGCGCGGCGTCGACCAGCTCGAGGTCGACACGCGCGGCCTGGACATCTCCATCTCCAAGGGCTTCGCGGTGTTCACGCCCTATGCGGGGGTCGGGCGCGTGTGGGTCGAGAGCGATCCGAAGAACGTCGCCGGCCTGGTGAAAGAGGAGTTCGAGCTCAACAAGGCGTTCATCGGCCTGGGCTTCAAGCTCGCGCTCTTCAACATCAACCTCGAAGCCGACAAGACCGGCGACGTGGAAGGCTTCAGCGTCAAGGCAGGGCTGCGCTTCTAGCGTTGCTGCACGTCACCAACGGCGACTCCGCCGGCGGCGCGCTGATCCAGGCCGCGTTCCACCCGGTCCTGCCCTGGCAGGACGTACTCCATGAAGGCCCTGTGCGCGCCGGCCTTGGGCTCGAGCCGCTCTCGGAGGAGCGCGCGCGATTCATTGCCGACGCAGGCTGGGGTCCGCTGACGGAGGTCCAGGCGACGTTCCGTCAGCGGGACAAGGAGCTCCGTGATTCACTTTCCCAGGATGAAGTCGTGTTGTGGTTCGAGCACGACCTCTACGACCAGCTGCAGCTCATCCAGGTCCTCGACTGGTTCGCGCAGCACCCGCATCGATGTCTTAGCCTCATCTGCGAGGCCGAGTACGTCGGCAACATGCCGCCGGCGCGCATGCGCGAGCTCTTTGCTTCCAGAAAGGCCGTTCAGCAAAGGCAGCTCGAGGAGGCCCGCGAGGGCTGGGCCGCCTTTACCGCCCCGGATCCCTCCGGGATGAACGACCTCGAGATCGCGGCGCTGCCCTTCCTCGGCGCGGCGTTCCGCCGGCAGCTTGAGGAGTATCCGTGGACCACCGATGGCCTGTCGCGCCTCGAGCGCCGGGTGCTCGATCTCCTCGAACGCGGCCCGCTGCCGTGGACGCGCGTCTTCACCGGCATCGATGAGGATCCGATTTTCCTCGGCGACCTCGTCCTGCGCTGGCACCTGGCGCGGATGGCGGAGGAGGGCCTGCTCGAGGAGCGTGCCGGGCAATGGGCGCTGAAGAGCAGAAGGCGGACGAAACGCGTGTCGAGGTGGCTTGGCGGCGTGCGCGTCGACGAGCAATGTCCCTGGCGCTGGGATCCGGCAACCGGGCGACTAGTCGGATTCTCCTAGCCAGGCGTTCCAAAGGCGCCGCGCGGCGTCGGTGACTTCGCCGGCGGTGAGGCCGACCGGGCCGGTGCCGGAGCGGACCAGCGCGTCGGCGGCGGCGCCGTGCAGGTGCGTGCCGAGAACGAGCGCCGACTCGCCGGAGTAGCGCTGCGCGAGCAGCGCGCCGAGCAGGCCGGCGAGGACATCGCCCATGCCGGCGCTCGCCATGCCCGGGTTGCCGGTGGTGTTGACGAACCAGTGCCCGTCGCGCGCGGCGACGATGCTGCCGTTGCCCTTCAGCACGACGTGCGCGTTCAGGTTCTCCGAGATCATGCGCGCGGCCTTGACGCGGTCTGCCTGCACCGCGGCGACGCTCGAGCCGAGCAGCCGCGCCGCCTCCGCCGGGTGCGGCGTGACCAGCGTCTCGGCGCTGCGATGCGCGCACGCCTTCCTGAAGTCGGGGTTCTCCGCAATCAGGTTCAAGGCGTCTGCGTCCAGGACGCAAGGGATATCGCTCGCGAGCGCGGCGCCGACCACCGTCTCGCCGCGCTCGCCCTCGCCCAGCCCGGGGCCTACCACCAGCGCGTCGAGGTCGAGGCCGAGGGCATCGTCGACGTGGCGGAGCATCAACTCGGGGTTTACAGGGTCCACCCCCATGGGGGATTCGTTTAGTAGACCCACATAAACGCGGCCGGCGCCGAGCCTCAGCGCCGCGCGCCCGGCGAGGAGCGCCGCGCCGGTCATGCCGCTCGCGCCGCCGAGGATGCCGAGCGAGCCGGCCTGGCCCTTGTGGAAGTTGCGCGGGCGGCGCTTGAGCGCTTCCTTGAAGAGCGCGGGGGAAGCGACCCATGCCGTTGGCGAAGCCTTCGGCCTGAGGCCCAGATCCGCGACCGTGATCTCGCCGGCGTGGTCGGGCCCGTCGAGGGTGAGCAGCCCGGGCTTCAGGCCGATGAAGGTGATGGTGTGGGTCGCGCGCACCGCGCGGCCGAGCACGCGCCCGGTGTCGGATTGCAGGCCGCTCGGCACGTCGAGGGCGAGCACCGGGCAGCGCTGCTGGTTGGCATAGTCCACGAGGCGCGCATAGGGGCCTTCGACGTCGCGCGCGAGGCCGATGCCGAAGAGGCCGTCGACCACCAGCCCCCAGGCCTTGTCGGGAAGCTCCTCCGGGCTGGCGGCCACGGTGACACGGAAAAACTGCTCCTGTAGCCGCGAGGCGACGACGCGAGCGTCGCCGCCGTTGTTCCCCGGCCCGGCGAGCACGAGGACGTCCTTGTTCCGGTCCGAGGCGATCTCCGCGGCGAGCCCGGCGGCGGCGGCGCCGGCGCGCTCCATGAGCGGCGGCACCACCTCGCCGGCCTCGCGCTCGATGCGGCGGATCTGCTCGGTGAGGTAGATCGGGCCATTCACGAATGGCATTCTACGTGCCTAACATGCTCGTCCGTATGATCCTCGCGTTCCGCGCCCGGCTTCTGGTAAGTGTGCCGGTCGCGCTTTGGCGCCTCTCCAGCATCGGCGAGCGCCGCGCCGCCGCCGCGGCGCGCATCCTCATGTTCCACGGCACGCCGCGCGCGCAGGCGCGCGAGCTCGAGCGGCAGCTTTGCTACCTGGCGAGACGATTCAAGATCGTTCCCCTGGCTGAGAATCTGTCTCCTGGAACCCTGGCGCTTACCTTCGACGACGGCCTGCGCAACAACGTCGAGGTGGCCTATCCGATCCTCGCCAGGCTCGGCCTGCCGGCGACCTTCTTCGTCTGCCCGGGGCTGGTCGACGAGCGCCGCTGGCTGTGGAGCCACGAAGCGCGCGCGCGGCTGCACCGGCTCGGCTTGGATCTCGAGGCGACCGAGCGCCGCGTGGAGCAGATGAAGCGCGTGAGCCTGCCGGCGCGGCGCGCGATGGAAGAGCGCCTGCGCCGCGAGACGCCCGACTTCCGTCCCTCGGCCGCGGAGCGCGAGGCGTTCGACCTCGCCGGCTGGGACGAGCTGCGCTCGCTCGACCCGGCGCTGGTGGCGATCGGCTCGCACACGCTGACGCATCCGATCCTGACGACGCTGGAGGCGGCCGAGGCCGAGAGGGAGATCTGCGGCAGCCGCGAGCTGCTGGAGCAGCGCCTCGGGCGGCCGGCGGAGCTCTTCTGCTATCCGAACGGCGACATCGACTCGACCGCGCTCGCGCTCGCGCGGCGCACCTACCGCGTCGCCGTCACCGTGGCGCCGGGCGCCGTGCAGCCGGGCTGCGACCCGCTGCTGCTGCCGCGGCTAGCGGCACCGCGCGGGCTGCTGCGGCTCGCCTGGCAAATTTCTCCCTGATCCAGCCGCCGAGCTGGCGCGTCGCCGCCATCCACGGCCGCAGGTCGTCCGCCGCGAACACCGCCCACTCGGTGCGCCCGAGATAAGGCCGCCAGGTGCCGGGGCGCCGGGCGTTGCCCGGGGCTTTCGCGAGGTGGGCGAGGTCGTAGTGGAAGTTCACCCAGTAGTGCCCGGTCGCCTCGACCGCCGGCGGGTGCTCGAGGTGCACCGGGTCGGCATGGTCGCACCAGGCGAGCCAGGCGAGGTCGAAGCCCGCCTTCCAGCCGAGCGACTGGAAGTACGCCGGGCGCGGGTTCCATTCGATGAAGTAGTACTTGCCGTCGGAGGGGTCGAGCTTGAACTCGCTGCAGAGCACGCCGCGCATGCCGGCGGCGCGCGCGAGCCGCCGTGTCATTTCGCGCACCTGCGGCACGTCGACCGCCTGGCCGACCGCCATCACGCCCGCGCCCGGCTCCGACTGCCGGAGCTTGCGCGCGCTCATGACGAAGCAGCGGTCGACGCTCTTCGCGCGGTAGGCGAGGCCGGCGTAGATCTGCGCGTCGTCGCCCTCGACGTACTCCTGCACCAGGACCTCGCTCGGCGAGGCGCCGCGGCTGCGCAGTTCCACGGCGAGCTCCGCAGCGGATGGCGCGACCAGCGCCTTGAACGAGGCGCGCCCGGCGGCGGGCTTGGCGATCAGGCGCCTGGCGCTGCGGATGGCGCCGAGCCCCGCCCAGTTGGTCGGGAACCAGGTGCGCGGCACGGCGATGCCGCAGCGGCGCGCGAGGCCGATCTGGAACTGCTTGTCGGTGAGGCGCGCCGCGTCGCCGATCGGGTCGACGAGCTCGAAGCGCGCCGCGAGCACCGCCGCGTGCGGCGCGAGCAGCTTCATCATCGGGTCGTTGTCGACGTACAGCACCGGGCGCTGGCCGCGGCGGCGGGCGAAGTCGAGCAGGCTCGTGCACAGGTCGTCGGGGCCGTCGACGAGCGTGCTGGCGCGGCAATAGCGGCTCGCCGATGCGATCTGGCGGCTCGCCTTCAGCGCGAAGACGTGCACCGGCACGCCGCGGCGGCCGAGGGAGCGCACGGTAGCGAGCGCATTGATGCCGGCCTCGCCGACGCAGACCACGGCCTGGCGCGATTCCATGCGCCCAATCTAGCGCCGCGGGGCAACTACCCCGAGGAAGGGGGACTAGGCCTAAAGGACTACTTCTTGGTGACCCCGAGCAGGGCGTCGGGGAGCCAGGTGGCGATCTGCGGGAAGGCGATGACGGCCACCAGGGCGAGCACCATCATGCAGAAGAACGGGATGGAGGCGAGGGCGACGTAGTTCGAGTCGCGCCCGCTCATGGTCTGCAGCACGAACAGGTTGAAGCCGAGCGGCGGGGTGAGCTCGGCGATCTCGACCAGCAGCACGATGAAGATGCCGAACCAGATGAGGTCGAAGCCGGCCGCCTCGACCATCGGCAGCACGATCGAGGTGGTGAGCACGATCATCGAGATGCCGTCGAGCGCGGTGCCGAGGATGAGGTAGATGACCGCGAGCACCGCGATCAGCGCCACCGGGCTCGCGTTGAGCGAGGCCACCCACTCGGCGAGCGCGCGCGGGATGCCGGTGAAGGCCATGCAGGAGGAGAGGAAGGCGGCGCCGGCGAGGATGAAGAGGATCATGCAGGAGAGGCGCGTCGCGCCCATCAGGCTCGACCAGAAGTTCTCGCGCGTGAGCGAGCGGCTCCACCAGGCGATGAGCAGGGCGCCGAGCACGCCGAACGCCGCGGCTTCCGTGGCGGTGGCGTAGCCGGTGAACATCACGCCCATGACGAAGGCGATGAGGATCAGGCACGGAATGAGGTTCTTTGCTTTCCTTATTCTTTCGAGAAACGAAAGGTCATCCACGTGGCGCGGGGTCTTCTCCGGGTTGAGCAGCGCCCAGACGACGATGTAGCCCGAGAAAAGGCCCACCAGCATGATCCCCGGGAGCACCCCGGCGACGAACATCTTCAGGATCGACACCTCGGCGGCGACCGCGTACACGATCATGATGATCGAGGGCGGGATGAGCAGGCCGAGGGTGCCCGCGCCGCAGAGCGAGCCGAGGCAGACTTTCTCGTCGTAGCCGCGCTTGATCAGCTCGGGCAGCGCCACCTTGGCGATCGTGGCGCAGGTCGCCGAGGAGGAGCCCGACACCGCGGCGAAGATGCCGCAGCCGAAGATGTTGACGTGCATCAGGCGCCCGGGCAGCCAGCCCAGCCACGGCGCGAGGCCCTCGAACATCTCGTCGGAAAGCCTGGTGCGGAACAGGATCTCGCCCATCCACACGAAGAGCGGCAGCGCCGCGAGCGTCCAGGAGGCGTTCGAGCCCCAGAACGCCTGGAAGAGATTCACTTCCGGCGGGCTGGTGGTGAAGAGCTGCAGCCCGAGCCACGCCACCACGCCCATCGAGATGGCGATCCACACCCCGCCCGCCAGCAGCACCAGCAGCAAGGCGAACAGCGCGACGGAGATGGCGACCGGCGTCACAGCGTCTCGCTGAAGTCCTTGCGCGCGCGGCGGTCTTCCTCGGCTACCTCGAAGGCGGGCTTGCCGCCGCGCACCAGCACCACGAACTCGTCCACCACGGCCACCAGGAAAACCAGCACGCCCAGCACGAAGCTCATCTGCGGGATCCAGATCGGGATCTGGATCAGCCCCTGCGCCACTTCCTCGAACACCCAGCTCTCGTAGACGAAGCGCACCACCGCGTAGGCCATGTAGGCGACGAAGGCGACGGCGATGCCGAGCGCGCCGATGCCGACCGGGCGGCGCACCCGCGGCGGGAGGGCGTCGATGACGAGGCCGACGCGCACCAGCTCGCCGCGGCGGAAGGTGTGGCCGAGCGCGAGGAAGGCGGTCGCGGCGCAGAGCCACGCGACGATGTCGTCGGCGCCGCGGAAGAGATAGCCGAACTCGCGCATCGCGGCCTGCGCCAGCATGACGGCCGCGATCGAGGCAAGGCAGACGGCTGCCAGTGCCCCGCTCGCGTCGTAGAGGCGGTCTAGAAACCGCCTCAAGATCTATTTACCGCGGTAGCGCTTGAGGATCGCCTGGCCCTGCGCGCCGGCGGATTTTTCCCACTCCTGCGCCATCTGCGCGCCGATCTTCTGGAACGCCGCCTTCATCTTGGCGTCGGGCTCGCGCACGGTCATGCCGTTCTTGGCGAGGGTCTCGTCGCCTTCCTTCTCGCGTGCCTTCGACATTTCCCAGCCGCGCTTCTCGGCGGCGGCGGCGGCCTTGGTGAGCGCCGCCTGCTGGTCCTTGGGCAGGCGCGAGAAGCCGCGCTCGTTCACCACCACCACGTTCTTCGGGTGGAAGGCGCTCGTCTTGTAGTAGTTCTTGACGAATTCCCAGGCCTTGGTCGAGGTGCCGGTGGCCGAGGAGGTGATCATCGCCTGCACCGCGCCGGTGGCGAACATCTGCGGGATCTCGGGCACCTGGATCACCGTCGGGCTCGCACCGAGCAGCTCCGCGAGGCGCGCGGTGAGCGGGCTGTAGGTGCGGAACTTGGTGCCTTTCAGGTCTTCCACGCTCTTCAGCGGCTCCTTGGTGTAGAAGCCCTGGCCGGGCCAGGCCACCGAGTACATCAGGCGCAGGCCGCGCTTCTTCAGGCTCGCCTGCAGCTCGGGCTTCTGCGCCTGGTAGAACTTCCACGCCGCGTCGTAGCCCGCGGCGACGAACGGGATGTTGTCGGCGGCGAACACCGGGTCCTCGTTGCCGAACTGGCCGAGCAGGAATTCCGCGATGTTCACCTGGCCGGTCGAGACCGCGCGCAGGATGTCGGGGTGCTTGATGAGCGAGCCGTTCGAGTGCACGACGATCTCGAGCTTGCCGCCGCTCGCCTTCTGCGCGTCCTCGACGAAGGTCTTGACGTTGCGGGTATGGAACTCGCCGTCGGAATACGGCGTGGGCATGTCCCACTTGGTTTGTCCGTAGGAACTGCCGGCCAGCGCCAAGGCGGCGACGGTCACATAGATGCGATTCATGGAACCTTCCTCCTCTAGGGGTTCGCCGAATCTTAGCCTAACTGCTCCGCGACAAGGCGCGCCAGGGCAAGACTGGAGGTGAGCCCGGGCGACTCGATGCCGAAGAGGTGCGCGAGGCCCGGAACGCCGTGCGCCGCGGGGCCCTGGACCTGGAAGTCGGGCGCCGGCTCGCCCGGGCCGGCGGTCTTCGGCCGGATGCCGCTGTAGCCGGGCAGGAGTGCGCCGTCCGGCAACCCCGGCCAGTAGCGCCGGATCGCCGCGTAGAAGCGCTCGGCCCGGCCCGGATCCACCGAGTAGTCGATGCGCTCGACCCATTCCACGTCCGGACCGAAGCGTGCCTGCCCGGCGAGGTCGAGCGTCACGTGCACGCCAAGGCCGCCGGGCTCAGGCACCGGGTAGACGAGGCGCGAGAACGGGGAGCGCCGCGCGAGGGAGTAGTAGTTGCCCTTGGCGTAAAGCTCTCGAGGGATGAGCTTTCCGTCGAATCCCTCCATCGCCCGCGCCACCGAGGGCGCGCGCAGGCCCGCGCTGTTGACGAGGATGGCGCAGGCCACGGGATCGGCGTTATCCACCTGCAGTTCGAATCTCCCGGGAAGAATCTTTGCCTTCAAAAAACGGCTTTTCAACGCCAGCATCGCCCCGTGGCGCTCGGCGTCGCCGAGGTAGGCGAGCATCAGCGCGTGGCTGTCGATGATGCCGGTCGAGGGGGAGTGCAGCGCCGCCACGCAGGCGAGCTCCGGCTCGAGCGCGAGGGCCTGATCCCTGGTCAGCGGAACGAGGTCGCGCACGCCGTTCGCCTCCGCCCGATCCTTCAGGGATTGCAGCTCCTTCAGATGAACCGGATTCGTTCCTACGATCAGCTTGCCGCAGCGCCGGTGCGGGACGTCGTGCTGCGCGCAGTATTCGTAGAGGAGCCGCCTGCCTTCGACGCAGGCCTTCGCCTTGAGCGAGCCCTGCGGGTAGTAGATGCCCGCGTGGATCACCTCGGAGTTGCGCGAGCTGGTGTGGGTGCCGATCGCATCCTCGGCTTCGAGGATCACCACCTCGCGCCCGGCCATGGCGAGGGCGCGCGCCACGGCGAGGCCGACCACGCCCGCGCCGATCACGACCGCGTCAAGCTTTTCCATGGAAGAACAGGCGGTGGAAGGCGAAGGCGCCGATACCGGCCACGGCCGCTGCGGTGGCCATCGGGCGCGCCGTGCCGTCGAACACCGCGCCCAGCAGCGTGCTCACCAGCGCGCCGGCGGCAAAGCCGATCGCGCCCATGAGCGAGCTCGCGCTGCCGGCGGCTGCGGGGAAGGGGGTGAGCGCCGCGGCGGTGGCGGTCGGGATGAGCAGCGCCGAGGCGAAAAGCAGCACCGCGAAGGGCGGCACGACCGCCCACCAATGCGCGACGCCCGCCCAGGCGAGCGTCGCGC
>Ga0247825_10000911_pt1 | contig 19155 bp, 18 predicted proteins | sample 13C_Vanillin_Day_FD_194413 | JGI IMG/M metagenome (GOLD analysis project Ga0247825, IMG submission 194413) | Soil microbial communities from agricultural site in Penn Yan, New York, United States - 13C_Vanillin_Day48 | ecosystem: Environmental > Terrestrial > Soil > Agricultural land | place...
CTGGCCCGGCAAGGATTTGCCGGCCCGGCATCGCGGCAGCGTAGCAATGAGGCGCCAACGTCTGGTTAACGGGTTCTGCGCGGTCTCGCTCCGCGAAGCGACAATTGTGATTTGACGCCACGCATCGCCGGTGCGAGCTTCCCTCCATCCGGCGAAAGGAGGTCTACGAAAATGTCTCCCCCGGGCAGTTGCACGGCCGTCCCGCGCGCGCTTTGAGCGCGGCAAGCGCGGGCGGCCAATCCGACAATCCGAAATGCTTGACGGGCTCTGTCGCCGAACCGGCGTGGATGACCTGGGCGCGAGCGGGCGCTCCCGAGAGGTGGAGTCGCATACGCTCAGGGAGCCGAACCGACGGCGCAGAGACCCGAGATGATCTGATCTAGCGATCAGGCGGGCCAGCAGACGGAGCCGTAGCCGCGACAGCATGGGATGCGCCAGTGCCTTGGAGAAAGGCGCAAGACACGCTCCCGCGCAACTGTCCTCCGGCACCTCCAGCGTTCGTGCGTAGAGCCCGATGCCGGCCGCATCGACAAGGCAGCGGCCACGGAGCCCGGCGGAAACCCCACCGCCGGGCTCTTGCTTTGGCCGCGCCTCCGCCCTCGGGCCGCCAATACTGGCGCCTACGCTGGCGCCATGCGCGTCTCACGCCTCCTCCCGACACTGGCCCTCGCGGCAGCGTTTGCGCTCCTGGGCGTTGCCGTGGCCGAAGCCGAGCCGCCCTACACCTGGCGCACAGGCGTCGCGGCGCCTGACGCGGCCAACACGCTCGCCGGCCGTATTGCGCCGCCGCCGGGGTACTCGCGGCTCCGCTGCTGCGCCAGGCAGCTTCGCGGCCTGGCTGCGCAGCCTGCCGCTCAAGCCCGCCGGTTCGCCGGTGCTGCTCCACACCGGGGCGCCGAAAGCACGCCAGGACGTGCACGTCGCCGTCGTCGACATCGATGTCGGCACGCGCGACCTGCAGCAGTGTGCGGATGCCGCCATGCGGCTCAGGGCCGAGTGGCTGTTCGCGGCGCGGCGGACGAGCGACATCGCCTTCAATGACACCGGGGCAGCCAAGCCCATTGCCTTTGCGCGCTGGGCCGCCGGCGAGCGTCCGCGCATGTCCGGGCACACACTGGCCTGGTCGCGCAGTGCCGCACCGGATGCGGGCTACGCCTCCTTCCGCCGCTACATGGACGTGGTCTTCACCTGGGCCGGCACCTATTCGCTTGAGCGCGAGCTCGCGCCCAAGCCGGTGGCCCAGCTCGCCGCCGGCGATCTCTTCATCAAGGGCGGCTTCCCCGGCCATGCCGTGCTGGTGGCCGACGTCGCGGAGAGCCAGACAACAGGCGAGCGCCGATTCCTGCTGCTGCAGAGCTTCATGCCGGCGCAGGAGATGCACGTCCTCAAGAACCCCGCCAACCCCGACGGCTCGCCCTGGTACGCCCTCGACTTCGGCGACCGCCTCGTCACCCCCGAATGGGTCTTCCCCCGCGAAAGCTTGCGTACGTGGCGTTGATCCTGGTTGCGACGGTTGTATCCTATAACGTTATGCGTTATATGGAAGAATGATCGTAAGCTTTCGCGATCCTGAGACGGCGAGCATATGGGCGGGTCGACGAAGCAGGCGACTGCCGCCGGACATTCAAGCTGTAGCGCTGAGAAAGCTGCGTCTCCTCAACAACGCAAAGGTCTTGAACGACCTGCGCGTGCCGCCGGGTAATCGGCTCGAAGCGCTGAGAGGCGATCGCAAGGGACAACACTCGATCCGCATCAACGAGCAGTGGCGGATCTGCTTCGTATGGAGCCAAGGCCATGCCCACGAAGTCGAAATCGTCGACTACCACTGAGCTTCTCCCCAACCCGCACCCGGGCGAGATTCTGATGGAGGAGTTCCTAAAGCCCATGGGGCTCTCGCAGACGGCGCTTGCGCACGCCATCGGCGTGCCGCCGCGGCGCATCAACGAGATCGTGCTCGGCAAGCGGGCCATCACGGCCGACACCGACTTACGGCTCGCCCGCTACTTCGGCATGTCGGAGGGGTTCTTCCTCGGCCTGCAGACCGACTATGAGCTGCTGGGTCGCCGCCGCGAGATCGCCGATCAGCTCGCGGCCATCCGTCCGCGAGCCGCGTAGCCGATCACAGCAACCCCAACTCGGCGAGCTGCTTCCTGAGCTTGGGCGGCATGGCGACGATGTCGCCGGCAGCGCCGCGCTTGAGGTCCTCGGGCGCCTCGTCGGGGTCGAGATAGCGCCAGCCCTGGAAGGGGCGCCGCGGGGTGGGCCGCACGGGGATCAGCTCGTTCTTCAGGATCAGCAGGCAGCAGGGCGTGCCGTCCTCCTTGGTGCCTTCGCCGATGTCGGCAAGCGGCTGGCGCACCTGCACGAGACCCTTGATCACCCAGTAGAGCGAGCCGCCGTCGACGAGCTCGGCCTTGCGCTTGGGCGTCTGGAAGGTGCGGTGGAAGAGCTGCGGCCGCTTCTCGCCGGCCTTGCGGCGGGCCTTGAGGCGCTCGGCCTGCCAGTCCGCGAGGTCCTCGATGGAGTCGCACCCCACGCACAACTTGATCAGATGCAAGGCCATCCCGCCTCCGCCGTGCGCATTGCTGCCACGCTCCCCCTCTACAGGATATCGGCCCTTCCGGCGAGCTGGCGACAGTCTTAAGCTGGGGAAAGCACGCCTCGACTACAGCAGGGAGTATCGCACATGGCCCGAATGTCGCGCCGCTCTGTCCTTGCCGCTGCCGGCGGCCTCTCCGTCGCCCAGCTGGTCCCGGGCGCACGAGCGCAAGGCAAGATCAAGCCGGGGCCCGATGCGGTCCTCATCGTCGTCGACGTGCAGAATTGCTTCACGCCCGGCGGTAGCCTCGCCGTCAAAGGCGGCGACGAGATCGTGCCCCTCATCAATAAGATCGCCAAGGGCTTCCAGAACGTGGTCCTGACCCAGGACTGGCACACGCCGGGCCACATCTCCTTTGCCTCCTCCCATCCCGGCAAGAAGCCGTTCGAGACGGTCAAACTGCCCTACGGCAGCCAGATCCTGTGGCCCGACCACTGCGTGCAGGGCACCGACGGCGCGGCAATCCACAAGGGCATCGACATCCCGCATGCCCAGCTCGTCATTCGCAAGGGCCACAACCCCAAGGTCGACAGCTACTCGGCGTTCATCGAAGCCGACGGCAAGCTCAAGACCGGGCTGGACGGCTACCTCAAGGGGCGCGGGATCAAGACCGTGTTCGTGGTGGGCCTCGCCACCGACTTCTGCGTCGCCTGGTCGGCCATGGATGCGCGCAAGCTCGGGCTTGCCGCCTACGTCATCGAGGACGCCTGCCGCGGCATCGACACGCAAGGCTCGCTGGCGGCGGCCTGGAAGGGCATGGACAAGGCCGGCGTCAAGCGCATCCAGTCCGGCGAGCTTGCGTGATGTCATCCCGGCGCTTGTCGCCGGGATCCAGCCATCGTCAGAGCAAGCGGAGAGTTGGATCGCGGGGACAAGCCCCGCGATGACTAAGCCAGCGACGCGATCAGCGCGCCCTGTGTGACCTGCTGGCCTTCCTTGACGGCGAGCTTGTCGATCCTGCCGTCGCGGGCGGCATGCAGCACGTGCTCCATCTTCATGGCCTCGACCACGGCGATGCGGTCGCCCTTGGCGATGCTGTCGCCCTCCCTCACGAACACCTTGGCGACGCGGCCGATGATCGGCGCGCGGATGCTGGACCCGTCGCCCTCGTCCTCGCTTGCCGCGGCGTCGAAGGTGGGCCAGCCCAGCTCGAGCTGCTGCATGTTGTAGAGCACGAGGAGGCGATCGCCATCCCAGACGGGGTGCAATGTGGACAGCTCCGACGCATCCTCCATGGGGCGGGCGACAACAGAGACCTGCGGCCCGAACTCGGTCCACCGCACGCCCAGTTTCGTGGCTTCCCCATCGACCAGGACGGTCAGCTGCTGGCGCCGCGAAGGCCCGAGCTGGAAGCCATCGCCCGCGCTCCAGGGCGAGTTGCGATCCTCGCCTTCCGGCATCCGCCCAAGCATTTGCCGCGCGCCGAAGGCGACGGCCCGAGCGTTGAACGCGTGCGGCGCGAGACTGGCGAGCTCGCGCCCGATCAGCCCGGTGTCCATGTCGGCGCGCTCGAAAGCCGGATGCGTGATCAGCGCCTGCAGGAAGGCGGCATTGGTCTTCGGCCCGGCGATGATCGCCGACGTCAGCGCGCGGGCGAGCACGCCGATCGCCGCCTCGCGATCGGCACCGCTGCCGATCAACTTGGCGATCATCGAATCGTAGAACGGCGAAATGACCGAACCGCTCTGCACGCCCGTGTCGACGCGCAAACCCGTCAGGCTCTTCGTCTGGAACTCGACGATGCGCCCGATCGACGGCAAAAATCCCTTGGCAGGGTCCTCGGCGTTGAGCCGCACCTCGATGGCATGGCCCGACATGGCGATCTCGCGCTGCGACAGCGGCAGCTTCTCGCCGGCCGCCACCCGCAGCTGCCACTCCACGAGATCGAGGCCCGTGATCGCCTCCGTCACGGGATGCTCGACCTGCAGGCGCGTGTTCATCTCGATGAAGTGCCAGGGGGCCGCAGGCCCGAGCGCGCCGCCCTCGACCAGGAACTCCACCGTGCCGGCGCCCTCGTAGCCGACCGCCTTGGCACAGGCGACCGCGGCGGCCGTGATCTTGGCGCGCAGCTCCGCCGACATGCCGGGCGCGGGGGCCTCCTCGATCACCTTCTGGTGGCGCCTCTGCAGCGAGCAGTCGCGCTCGAAGAGGTGTACGACGTTACCGTGCGAGTCGCCGAACACCTGCACCTCGATGTGGCGGGGACGCTCGATCACTTTCTCGATGAGGATGCGGGGGTCGCCGAACGCGGCCTGCGCCTCGCGCTGCGCGCTCTCGAGCGCGGCGGCGAACTCCCCCTCGCGCGCAACGAGACGCATGCCGCGCCCGCCGCCTCCGGCCACCGCCTTGATCATGACGGGAAAGCCGATGCGCTTGGCCTCGCGCGCCAGCGCCTTGGCGCCCTGCTCGTTGCCATTGTAGCCGGGCACCACCGGCACGCCCGCCGCCGCCGCAATCGCCTTGGCCTCGGCCTTGCCACCCATGCGCCGCATGGCCTCCGGCGACGGGCCGATGAACTTGATGCCGGCCTTGCCGGCGGCAGCCGCGAAGTCGGCGTTCTCGGCCAGGAAGCCGTAGCCCGGGTGGATCGCCTGGGCCTTCGTCTCGCGCGCCGCCGCGATGATCCGGTCGCCCCGCAGATAGCTTTCGGTCGCGGGCCCTGGGCCGATCTCGACCACCTCGTCGGCCATGCGCGTGAAGGGCGCGCCGCGGTCTGCCTCCGAGCACACGGCGACCGTGCCGACACCCAACCTGCGCGCGGTCTTGATGATGCGGACGGCGATCTCGCCCCGGTTGGCGATCAGGATCTTTTTGAACATGGCGCCTCCCTCCCTCTCCCCGCCAGCGGGGAGAGGGAACCGTCGCGTTATGCATTGCCGGCGGGCGCCGGGCAATCGGGCTGTCAACGGCGCCCCGCGTTTCCTATGATCCGCACCAGAATCAAGCGCACCGGCAAGCGGCATGCACGTCCTGGCACGCGGCGATCTCCTGCAACGGCTGAGGCTCACCTCCGGCCTCGTCCTCTTCACGTTCGCCGCCACCCACTTCCTCAATCACGCCCTGGGCCTCGTCAGCCTCGAGGCCATGCTGGAGATGCAGGGGTGGCGCAAGCTCGTCACCCGCTCCTGGGTGGGCTCCGGCATCCTGCTCGCCGCCTTCCTCGTCCATATCGCGCTCGCGCTCTACAAGATCTCGCGGCGACTCACCTGGAAGCTGCCGTTGTGGGAGGCGGCACAGGTCGTCTCCGGCGTCTCCATCCCGCTGCTGCTGATCACGCACGTGGCCTACAACCGCGGCGCGGCGAGCCTCGCGGGCACCGACGACACCTACGCCTTCGAGCTCGGCAACCTGTGGCCCGGTCTCGCCTGGCAGCAGAGCCTCCTCCTGGTCCTGGTCTGGGTGCACGGCTGCATCGGCATGCACTACTGGCTGAGCCTTGCGGCGTGGTATCGGCGCGTGCAGCCCCTGCTGCTCGCGCTCGCCGTGGCCCTGCCGATCGCCTCGCTCGCGGGCTTCACCGTGGCCGGACGGCAGATGGCGGCCCAAATCGAGCAGCCGGGCGTCTGGGAGCGCCTGCAGACAGCCTCGCGCGCGCCCGATGGCCCGACCGCCGAGCGACTCACCACCCTGCGCGATCGCCTGCAGTTGGCATTCCTGGTGTTGCTGGGGCTGGCGTTGGCTGTGCCCGTGGTGCGCACGCTCAGGCGCGCGGCCGGCGCCAAGGTCGAGGTGACGTACCGGGGTGGACCCATGGTGCGCGTGCCGCTGGGCCCCACGCTGCTCGAGATCAGCCGCATGAGCGACGTGCCGCACGCGTCCGTGTGCGGCGGCCGCGCCCGCTGCTCGACCTGCCGGGTGGGCGTGGAGAGCGGGCTTGCCGACCTGATGCCGCCCTCCAGCTCCGAGGCCATGACGCTCGCCAGCATTGGCGCGCCGCCGCACGTGCGGCTTGCCTGCCAGATCCGGCCGCGCGAGCCCATCACGGTCACCCGCCTCGTCGCGCCACCATTGAGCGTCCCCGGCGGCAAGCCGCAGGCCGGCCAGCCGCAAGGCATCGAGCGCAACCTGGTGGTGCTGTTCCTGGACACGCGCGGCTTCACCATGATCGCCGAGCGTCGTCTGCCCTACGACGTCGTGTTCATCCTCAACCGCCTGTTCGCCGAGGTGGGCGAAGCGATCGAGCACCACGACGGCGCCATCGACAAATACCTGGGCGACGGTCTGATGGCGATCTTCGGCGGCCGCGACGGAGAGGCCGCCGGCTGCCGCCAGGCATTGCGCGCCGCTCGCGATATCGACCTCGGGCTCGACCGGCTGAACCAGGACATCGTGAGCGAGATCGGCGGGCCGCTGATGCTGGGCATAGGCATCGACGTGGGCCCGCTGGTCGTGGGCCAGATCGGCCATGCCGGGACGGCGTCGGTCACCGTGATCGGCAATACGGTCAACGCCGCGAGCCGCCTGGAGGCACTGACCAAGGAGAAGGGCTGTCAGCTGATCGTGTCGAGCGAGGTGCTGGCGCAAGCGGGCCTCGATCTCGCTGGCTTCCGGCGGGAGGATGTGGCGGTGCGCGGCCTGTCTGCGACCCGCTCCGTGGCCCTCATCGCCCGCGCCCGCGACCTGCCCGACATCCCCGAGCCTGCCCTTGGCGCCACGGCGTCCTCGGTCGTCAACTCAGCCTAGGCGATCTTGCGGTCGCGCTCGTCGAGCGGGCCCGGCTCGCAGCTCACGCCCAGGAGGCGGTGCCCGCTGTCGCGGGTGCGGCAGGGGAGGATCATGCGCCAATAGCGGCGCTCGACGCTGCCCGCTCGCGGCCAACGGATAAGGGCGTGGATCTGATCGAAGCGGGGTTGCCCGCTCTCGAGCACGCCGCGGTATATGCCCGCCGACCAGTCCGCATAGGCGCGATCGGGAATGTCGGAGAGGCGCGCGCCGTCAAGCGCCGCATGCGCCTCCCTGTCGGGGATATGCAGCCCACGGCCGGCATGGACGATGCCGAGATCGCTGTCGCCGGGGTACGACTCGAGCACGATGAAACGGTCGCATGCATGGCGCCGGAGCAACGGGCGGTAGGCGGTCTCCTCGAAAATGCCCCCATTCGTGCGCCAGTGCTCGAACACGGCCGAGAAAGCGGCGACCTCGGAAAGGGCCACGGCCCGCTCCTCGATCGAGACGAACCGCGACTGCGGACCGCGCGACTGCTCGATCAGCGCCTCGATCCTGCGAAACGCGGCGAGGCCCGCCCCGAGCACCATGTGGCCGGTCTCACCCCAACCGCCGTAGGCGAGGCAAAGCCGGTCGTAGCGATGCCGCCGCAGCCATTGGTACAGGCCGGCAAGCGCTGCGCCCGCCACGCTGCCCGGATTAAAGCGGATGACGAAACCCGCCCGATGCCGCGTGACGGCGACGAAGCCGGCATGCTCGATCAGGAATGCAGGGGCGTCTCCGCACAGCCCTGCGTTCCCGAACGCGGCGCGAAACGATGGGCTATCTATGATCCAGCAATTGCCTCGATCGTCGAAGATCAGCGGCGGCATTGTCCGAAAACCCTTGTGACTATGGTCCCTAACTTTCCGCATCCTTAGCCAGCGTCGTCGCGAGCACGAGCAGATATTGCTGCTTCTCGCGGTCCAATCGGCGGAAGGCCCCGACCAGGCTCGCCACGCGCTCCTCGTCGCTGACGACGCCGCGATCGCAGCTTTCGCCGCCGGCCGCCTCGGCCGAAAGCAGGTCCTCGAAGAAGTAGAGCACCGGTACTTTCATGAGCTCCGAGAGCCGGCCCAGCAGTTCGGGCGTGATCTCGACCCGGCCGGCCTCCATCGCCTCGAAGCGCTCCATGGACACGCCGAGACGGGCCGCGACAGCGCCCTTGCGGAAGCCGAGCTGGATGCGGCGCGCCCGCACGCGCTGCCCGACCGGCAGCCACGAACCGGGCGCGCTCGCTTCGCTTTCCGGGGAGGGTGAATTCTTCATGGCACGACGACCTCACGCGCATCTTAGCAACGACACCGGCCCGCGCACGAGCCCACTTTCAGCTGATGGCCTTCGACCTGACCTATTCGGCAGACGGGCCGCAAGCCGGCTGAGAGCCGTTGAACCTCGATGCTTCGACGCACCTGTGATGACGCTCCCGCACCACTCATGCAGGACAGGATCGCCGACATACATGGAGCAGATTGCCGCGACCGCACAAGCAGTTAACCGCGGCCGGCTCTTGAGAGGGTTCATGCGTCGCGAGGCTGCCGGCCCCGCGGAGAGGCGCCCGGGGGCCGCGGAGCGGTCGCCTAGTATTTCTTGCCGGGCTGATCGGGCGCGCGCGCCAGCTCGGCCTCGATGTCGAGCTGCTTGCAGTTGCGCGTGGCAAGCTCGCGGTTGTAGGCCTCGAGCTTGGCGCGCTCACGCGCAAACAGACGCCCTCGATCCGCGCCGATGCTGGAGCCGCCGAACACGGGCGTTGCCGCCGACTGTGCTACCCGCGCGCTCGCCGAAGGCTCCACGCGGCCGGAGCTGTCCCTCATGCGCGAGATGGCGATCTGCATGGAGCCGGTGATGCGCTTGCAGTCCATGGCCTTCTCGTCGGCGCTCATCTCGTATTGGCCGTCGGCCTGCACGTCGCCGCTTTCGAGCGGCTTGGCATGCTTGCCCGGCTCCTTGAAGGGAGGCGGCGAATAGCCCGGCACAGCCGCGCATGCCGCTATCAGCAAGGGTGCGGCCAGGATGGCGTAGCGAAGGAGCATGCGGCCTGTGCTATCAGATTCCCCGAGCACCAAGCCATCAAAACATGGCGGACGCGGGGCGTCTGGCGTAGGACTGGCAGGGGATTGGCTGACTGGCCGCACCCGCACACATCCACGCGCGCACCGGCGTATCAAAGACGGATTGGAGGAGCCCTTGCCCCAGAAGATTACGGTGAGCTCGAAAGCCCTGGTCGACGCCGCCAAGCGCGCGATCGAGGAGATCGAGGCGGCCGACGCCGTCAAGCTGCACGGCCGCGACGACGTCGTTCTCGTCGACCTGCGCGACCCCCGCGAGCTGGAGCGCGACGGCCGCGTGCCCGGCGCCTTCCGCATGACGCGCGGCATGCTCGAGTTCTGGATCGATCCCGACAGCGTCTACTTCAAGCCGATCTTCGCCGAGGACAAGAGGTTCGTATTCTTCTGCGCCGGTGGCCTGCGCTCGGCGCTCGCGGCCAAGACCGCGCAGGACATGGGGCTCAAGCCCGTGGCGCACGTGCTCGGCGGCTTCAAGGCCTGGAAGGAGGCCGGCGGCCCGACGGAGCCCGGCGAGGGGAAGAAGTAGCGTCATCCCGGGCCTTGTGCCCGGGATCCAGCCATCCGCAAAGCGCCGGAGCCCGCTGCACGCTGGATCCCGGCGACCAGCGCCGGGATGACACGATGCCCAAGATCACGTCCTCTATCTCCGCCTCCTCCGAGGAGTTCAAGGCCAACGCGGCGGCCATGCGGGCGCTGGTGGCCGACCTCGCTGACAAGCGCGCCGAGGCCGCTGAGGGCGGGCCCGAGAAGCTGCGCGAGCGCCACGTCGCCCGCGGCAAGCTGCTGCCGCGCGACCGCGTGCTCGGCCTCATCGACCCGGGCTCGCCGTTCCTGGAACTCTCCCAGCTCGCCGCGCTCGGCCTCTACTCCGGCGACATCCACGCCGCCGGCGTCATCACGGGCGTCGGACGCGTCTCGGGCCGCGAGTGCGTGATCGTGTGCAACGATGCCACCATCAAGGGCGGCACCTACTATCCCATGACCGTCAAGAAGCACCTGCGCGCCCAGGAGATCGCGCGCGAGAACCGGCTGCCGTGCATCTATCTCGTCGACTCCGGCGGCGCCAACCTGCCGCACCACACCGAGGTCTTCCCCGACCGCGAGCACTTCGGCCGCATCTTCTACAATCAGGCGACGCTGTCCTCGCTCGGCATCCCCCAGGTCGCCGCCGTCATGGGCTCGTGCACGGCAGGCGGCGCATACGTGCCGGCCATGTCGGACGAGTCCATCATCGTGCGCCGCCAGGGCACCATCTTCCTCGCCGGCCCGCCGCTGGTGAAGGCCGCAACCGGCGAGACGGTGAGCGCCGAGGAGCTGGGCGGCGCGGAGGTGCACACGCGCCAGTCGGGCGTCGCCGACCACTATGCGTTGAACGACGCGCATGCCCTGCAGATCGTGCGCAACATCGTCGCCAACCTCAACACGGTGAAGAAGGTCGACATCGACGTGCGGGCGCCGCGCCCGCCGGCCTACGATATGGCCGAGATCGACGGCGTGGTGCCGGCCTCCCTCATGACCCAGTACGACACGCGCGAGATCATCGCCCGCCTGGTCGACGGCAGCGAGATGGACGAGTTCAAGGCCAACTACGCGCAGACGCTGGTGACGGGCTTCGCCCACATCGAGGGGCTGCCTGTGGCGATCCTCGCCAACAACGGCATCCTCTACTCCGAGACCGCGCTCAAGGCCGCGCACTTCATCGAGCTGGCCTGCCAGCGCCGCATCCCCCTGCTGTTCCTGCAGAACATCACGGGCTTCATGGTGGGCAAGGCGGCGGAGGCCGGCGGCATCGCCAAGGACGGCGCCAAGATGGTGACGGCGGTCGCCTGCGCGCAGGTGCCGAAGGTGACGGTGATCATCGGCGGCAGCTACGGGGCCGGCAACTACGCCATGTGCGGCCGCGCCTACTCGCCCCGCTTCCTGTTCACCTGGCCCAACGCCCGCATCTCCGTGATGGGCGGCCCGCAGGCCGCCGGCGTGCTCGCCACCGTCCGCCGCGACAACCTCGAGGCCGAGGGCAAGACTTGGGGCGCCGACGACGAGACCGCCTTCAAGCGCCCCGTACTCGAGCAGTACGAGCGCGAGGGCCACCCCTACTACGCCACCGCCCGCCTCTGGGACGACGGCATCATCACCCCCGGGGAAACGCGCCGCGTCGTGGCGCTGGCGCTCTCGGCAGCACTCAACGCCCCGATCCCCGAACCGCGCTTTGGTGTGTTCCGGATGTAGGGCAGCCGTAGGGCGCAATAAGCCCCCGACTTGATCGGGGGCGCATTGCGCCGACTGCGGCGCAATACGCCTTCGGCTATTGCGCCCTACGCGGCATGTCCGACTTGCGCTAGTCTTCCGCCGGGACGGAAACGACAAGCGGCAAGCAGCATGGCAGACCCGGCAACCGAACTCGTGAGCGGCGCGCGGCGCATCGGCGGGGCGGCGCTCGACGAGCGCGTGCGGCGCGCGGCGGCGGGGCTGGCGGCACTCGGTGTGGCGCGCGGCGATTGCGTCGCCATCCTCATGCGCAACGACATCCCCTTCATCGAGACGGCCTACGCCGCGCAGGCCCTCGGTGCCTATTCCGTGCCCGTCAATTGGCACTTCAAGGCCGAGGAGATCGTCTTCATCCTCGGCGACTGCGGCGCTCGCGTGCTGGTAGGCCACGCCGATCTCATCGCCCCCGTGGCCGCGGCGCTGCCGAAGGGCGTCGCCGTCATCATCGTCGCCACGCCGCCCGAGGTCGCATCCGCCTACGGCATCGCCCCCGTGCCGCCGAGCGCTGTCCCCGGCGCGCGGGACTACGAGGCCTGGCTCGCCGCGCACGCGCCGCATCGCGGCGACATGCCCTCCCCGCCGCTCACCATGTTCTACACCTCGGGCACGACCGGCCATCCCAAGGGCGTGCGCCGGCCCGCACCGACACCGGCGCAGATGGGGGCCTCCGAGCGCCTGCGCCGCGACGTGTTCGGCATCACGCCCGGCATCCGCTGCGCCGTGCCAGGCCCGCTCTACCACTCCGCGCCCAACGCGTTCGCCATGCGCGCGGGACGCGTTGCCCGCACCATGGTGCTAATGCCGCGCTTCGATCCCGTGGGCCTGCTCGAGCTCATCGAGCGCGAGCGCCTCGACACCATGTTCATGGTGCCGACCATGTTCATCCGCCTGCTCAAGCTGCCCGAGGACGTGCGCCGGCGCTACGACACCTCCTCGCTCAAGTTCGTCATCCACGCCGCCGCGCCCTGCCCGCACGACGTCAAGACGGCGATGATCGACTGGTGGGGCCCGGTCATCAACGAGTTCTACGGCTCCACCGAATCGAGCGCGGTGACGCTCGCCTCCAGCGCCGACACCATGGCCAAGCCCGGCACGGTCGGCCGCGCCGTGCAAGGCGCCGAGCTACGCATCCTGGACGAGGCCGGCCACATCCTGCCCGCGGGCGAGGTCGGCGAGATCTTCACGCGCTTTGCCGAGTTGCCCGACTTCACCTACCACAACCGCCCCGACGAGCGCGCCCGCATCGACCGCGAGGGCTTCATCACGTCCGGCGACGTCGGCTATCTCGACGCCGACGGGTACCTGTTCCTGTGCGACCGCAAGCGCGACATGGTGATCTCCGGCGGCGTCAACATCTACCCGGCCGAGATCGAGGCCGTGCTGCACGCGCTCGCCGGCGTCAAGGACTGCGCCGTGTTCGGCATCCCCGACGCCGAGTTCGGCGAGCGGCTGATGGCCGTTGTCGAGCCCGCCGACGGCGCCGCCCTCACCGCGGCCGACGTGCAGGCGCACCTGCGCGCCCACCTCGCCGACTACAAGGTGCCCAAGTCGATCGAGATCGCCCGCGACCTGCCGCGCGAGGACAGTGGCAAGATCTTCAAGCGCCGCCTGCGCGACCCCTACTGGCAGGATGCAGGGCGGCGGATTTAGCCCGCAGGAGCGAACCCATGATCGAAGTCCATCACCTCAACAACTCGCGCTCGCAGCGCATCCTGTGGCTGCTCGAGGAGCTGGGGCTCGCCTACACGATCGTCCCCTACAGCCGCGATCCCAGGACCCGCTTCGCCCCGCCGGCGCTCAAGGCGATCCACCCGCTCGGCAAGTCGCCCGTCATCCGAGACGGCGCACTGGTGGTGGCCGAGTCCGGCGCCATCGTCGAGTACCTCGTCGGCAAGTACGGCAACGGCCGGCTCGCCCCGCTCCGCGACTTCAACTCGCCCGACTACGTCGCCTACCTGCACTGGCTGCACTTCTCGGAGGGCTCGGCCATGCTGCCCCTGCTCCTCAAGCTCTACGTGGGCCGGCTCGGAGACGCCGGCGCGCCGCTGCATCCGCGCATCGAGGGCGAGCTGAAAAACCACTTCGACTACATGAGCGCGGCGCTCGGCAAAGACGACTACTTCGTCGCCAACATGTTCTCCGCCGCCGACATCCAGCTCTCCTTCGTGCTCGACGCGGGCGCCTCGCGCGGCCCGCTTGCCGGCTATCCCAATCTCGTGGCCCTGCACGCGCGATTGAAGGCGCGGCCCGCATACATCAAGGCGATCGAGCGCGGCGGACCCTTCGAGCTCGGCCGTTAGCGGGCGGACTTCACGCCGCGGCCTTCACGCAGGCACGATCCCGGACTATGACTGGGTCGTGCTTCGCATTCTGAAATGCGTTTGAGCCGGGCTCGGCGCGGTTCGCAGCAACGCATTGCAGCAGGGGATCGTGATCGCCATGACCACGCTTGCGCATCCCACCATCTTCGTGCCGGGCTGGCTCGGCACGACGCTCGAGGACGAGTACCGGCTGCCGCACGAGGCCGTGTGGTCGACGCTGACCCGCGACTTCGAGCGCGCTACGCTCCACCCCGACAATCTGCAGTTCGAGTCGATCGAGCCCGCCCGCGTGGTTCCGGGTCAGGTCCACGAACTCGGCTACAAGGAGCTGATCGAAGAGCTGCGCCACGGCCTGAGCCCCAGCGAGGACGAGCCCGTCCCCGTCTACGCCTTCAAGTACGATTGGCGCCAGCCGCTGGTGGCGGCCGAGGCCCAGCTCGCCCGCTTCGTCGAGGAGGTGATCGAGCGCACCAAGCTGCTGCGCCACTACGATGCCGCGGGTTGGGGCAACACGACCGAGGCCAAGGTCAACCTCGTGGGACACTCGCTCGGCGGCGTCCTCATCGCCGGCTATCTCGAGCAGTCGCGCGGCGCCCACCACGTGCACAAGGTCGCAACGCTGGCGGCACCGTTCCAGGGCGCCTTCGAGGCCGTGGCCCAGATCACCACCGGCACCGCCAACCTCGGCAGCGGCACGCCATCCTCGCGGGAGCGCGAGGCGGCGCGCGTGACGCCGGGGCTCTACCACATGCTCGGCAGCTTTGACGGCGGCCTCATCGTCGACGACGGCATCGGCCCGCGCTCGCTGTTCGACATCGCCATCTGGCAGGGAAGCGTCATCGATACGCTGGAGCGCTTCATCCGCCGCCACGGTCTCGACCGCGGCGACCCGGCCGCACGCGCGCGGACACTGTTCACCCACATGCTGCAGACGGCCGCCACCCACCGCGCCAGGATCGACACGCTCGACCTCGCCGCCATCGGCCTCTCCGCCGCGCATTGGCTGTGCGTCGTCGGCGTCAATGCCAAGACGCGCATCCGCCTCCGCGTCGTGCGCCGCGGCGCCGGCTTCGATTTCGATTTCCGACCCGAGGACCGCGACAACATGTGGGGCGACGCCAACCCTGGCATCGCGCGCCTCACCGGCGACGGCGGCGTGCCCCTCAACGGCGCGGTGCCCAAGTTCCTGCCGCTCGAGAGCCTGGTGTGCGTCACGCCCGACGACTTCGGCTACTGGGAGGTGCAGGACCGGCTGTTCGCGGCGGTGGCAGGCTTCCACTCGATCATGCCCAACATGGACATGCTGCACCGCCTGATCGTGGCGCATTTCACCGACAGCGGTCCGCGCCACGACAACATCTGGGGCCGGCCGGCGCCCGGCGTCACGGCCTGGACCCCGCCGATCCCGGGGTTGAGGCGCGGCGAGACGACGTAGGGGCCTGCCGATGTCCGGGCCTCAGGCGGCCTTGCTGCCGGCGCTCGCCAGCACGTCGAGCAGTGCCGCATTGAAGCGGTCGGCCGCCTCGTAGGCAACCCAGTGCCCCGCGCCCTCGATCAGGCGAACGTCGAGCCCGGGGTGGTGGCGGCGCAGGATGTCGAGCCGCGCCTCGAGCGAGGGCCTGGCGATGATGTCGCGCGTGCCCCAGATCGTGCTGACGCGCGCGGTCACGTCGGCGAGCGCGCGAGCGAGCGTGTCGGTCGCGGCGAACGGGCGGCTGCGGAAGCGCGCGCGCTTGATGTTCTCGGCCTGCAGGTGGACGGCGAGCGCATCGATGTTGGCGGGATCGGCGAACATCAGCACGCGCAAATTCTGATGGTAGACGCCGGCGATCTCGGCTGCGCTCATGCCCGTGCGCACCTTGGCGAACGGCTCGCGCGGATCGGCGCGCAGGCCGAGCGCGGCGACGCCCACCAGCGTCAGCGACTGGACGCGGTTGCCCATGCGCGCTGCCGACAGGCCCGCAATCTGCCCGCCGAACGAGAAGCCGACCAGCCTCAGCCGCTGCGCCGCCGGAAACAGCTCGCCCAGACCCGCGACCACCACGTCGGCAATGGTCTGCGGCACCCAAGGCTGCGGCGGCATCGTCGAGTCGCCGAGGCCCGGGATATCGGCCACCCACAGCTCGTGGTGCCGCGACAGCTCGTCGATATTGCGGATCCAGTGCGTCCACGAGCCCGAGCCGCCGTGGAACAGCACCAGCGGCTCGCCCTTGCCCCACACGCGCCACACCATGTGGCCATCGCCGCACGGCGTCCTCACCTTGCGGGCGGTACGCGCGATCGCCTCGACGGCGGCCGCAGGGTCAGCGTGTTCGGTCATGCCAGGATCTGTGCGGGGGTCTGTGCGGGGATGCGAAGAGTTGGCCTCGACTTGCACCGCTCGGGGGTGCACCGATCGACAGTTTACAACCAACAGCGCACCGTTCCAGGCGAAAATCTGCAACGCTGCTATCGATGGTTGCAGTGACCGACGCAAGCGTCCCTAGTCCGCGAGGCTGACGCCCTTCGGCAACATCGCCGCCCAAAGTGACGCAGCCCGCAACGGAACTTTGCGGCTGGTGCGTTGTTCCTGCCGATCGTACCCACACTTGGGATGCCCGGGGGTCGCCCGCGGTCACACGCCCGCCCGCAGCGCCCGCTCAAATGCCGCCAGTTGCTCGTCACGTTCATCGACAGGAGACAAGAATGCGCACTCTCGCCGCCTGCGTTGTCGCCCTCGGCCTCGCGGCCTCCCCGGCACTTGCCGCCAGCCCCAAGATCGACGCGGCCGTCAAGACGTTCAAGGCCGTGGCCGGCGATGCGGGCAAGCTCAAAACCTTCTGCGCCATGAGCAAGGTCATGGAGAGCGCCGGCGACAAGGAGGACCCCAAGATCGACGCGCAGATCCAGGGCTTCATCAAGCAGCTGGGGCCCGAATTCGAGACGGCATGGGCCGCCGGCGAGGACGTCGACGAGAACTCGGCCGACGGCAAGGTCTACAACGCCGCCCTCGACGACCTCTCGGGCAAGTGCTCATAGCGCAAGCCGGGCAGGTGACATCCGAGCCGCGCCCGGCGCGGCTCGCTACCTCCCCACGAAGCGCGGCGTGCGCCGCTCGTTGACGGCGTTGACGCCTTCCTTGAAGTCCTCGGTCGTGCGCAGCCGCGTCTGCTCCTCGAGCTCGTGGTCGGTCGCCGCGCGCACGCGGTCGGCGAGCCCCGCGCGCATCGTCGCCCGCGTCGCCAGCACGCCGAGCGGCGAGCACTCCGCGATCTCGTGAGCGAGCTTGTGCGCGGCGGACCGCACCTCCGCCTGCGGCACCAGCACGTCGGCAAGCCCCATGCGCACCGCCTCGTCGCCGGGGATGCGGCGGCTCGTGTAGAACATCAGCGCGACTTTCGACGGCCCGATCAGCGCCGGCAGCGTGTGCGTGAGGCCGAAGCCCGGGTGGAAGCCGAGCCTCGTGAAGTTGGCGCAGAAGCGCGCCTCCGCGCAGGTGACGCGGATGTCGGGCACCATGGCGAGGCCCAGGCCGCCGCCGACCGCCGCGCCATGGATCGCGCCCACGATCGGTTTTGCCGTGCGGTAGAGCCGCACCGCCTCGATGTAGAGATGCCCCGCCTGCCCCGTCTCCGAGCGCCTGACCAGCGTGTCCTGGACGTCGCGCCCGTCGCCCAGCTTGGCGCCGGCGCAGAACGCCGTGCCCTGGGCTGCGAGCACGATGGCGCGGCAGGCCTCGTTCTTGTCGAGCGCCTCGCAGGCGTCCGCGATCTGCTTGATCAGCTCGATGTCGAAGAAGTTGTGCGGCGGGCGGCGGATCTCGATCGTCGCCACCATGTCGGCGAGATCGACGCCGATGTCCTTGTACGTGCCCAGCTGTGCCATCTCTCTCGCGCTCCTCGGCTGCTCGCTCCCGCCTCTCGGGCTTGTGCCGCCAGGATCGCGTAGCCGCGCCCTCCTGACAATGGCGATCCTCAAATCGCCAGCGCCGAATGCCCCTCGGTCATGCGCCGCGCGATCTCGCGCATGCCCCAGCGGTAGGTGAGGTCGGCGAGCTCGGTGTGGCGGTGCCAGTCCAGGATGCCCATGTCGGGCGGGCAGGGCGGCACCAGCACCAGGTCGTCCTCGCGCAGGCTGCGCTCGAAGCCCCCCCGGTTCGCCATCATCGAGCGCATCAGCACGCTGCCGACGCCCGGCGCCCTGGGCAGCGTCTTCCTCAGGAACGGGTTGATCATGGCCTTCAGGAGCGCGGCGCGGGTCGGCAGCGATTTGTAGTCGACCTCGAACCGCTGCAGCTTCGGCATCTCGAATGTGACGACCACGTTGGGCCCGCTCTTGAGCTCGTGCATGGTGCGGATCGGCACGTTGTCGAGGATGGCGCCGTCGACCAGCATCTGCCCGTCCTCCGTGTAGTAGGGCGGCAGCAGCACGGGCACGGAGCCCGTCGAGCGCACGGCCGCCCACAGGTCGCCGCGGCGATGGCGGTGCAGATCGTGGCTCGACAGGTTAGTCGAGACGGCGAAGTAGGGGATCCACAGATCCTCGATGTCGATCCCGGAGTAGTGGGCGGCGAGCTGGCGGTCGTAGTGGGTGTGGTCGAGCAGGCTGTACCTGGGCCAGGTGTAGCGGCGCATGGCCTTGTTGGTGACGAAGATCTCGTGCGTGGCGCGGTCGACGTCGTCTGGGTGGGCGCCCATGGCGAAGGCCGCCGTCATGGCGCCGCCGCCCGAGGTGCCGCCCATGATGTCGAACACCAGGCCCGATTGGGTCAGCGCCTTGTAGAGGCCGATATGCGCCGCGCAGTAGGCCCCGCCCCCGCAGGCCACCAGGCCGAGCGCCGTGCCGTTGATGAAGCGATAGAGCCGCTCCACGTGGCCGACGTTATCCAACGCAACGTGATGGTGCATGGCGACGTTGCGATGCACGAGCCAGCGCGCGGTGCCGGAGATGGGCCTGTGCGTCTCGTGCAGCAGCACCAGCCGCTGCGCCGCCGGCGGCAGCAGCTCGGCCGCCAGCCGCTCGAGCGCGTTGGGCTCCGGGTTGGCCGAGTGCATGCCGACGGCAAGCACGAGGTCGGCCTGCCGGATCGCCTTCTCCGACCAGGGGGTGAGCTCATGCTCGGCGATGAACAGCACGTAGTCGTAGTTGCTCTCGAGCGCGTTGAGGGCGCGCGTCGCCTCCACGCTGTCGATGCGCACATTGGTCGGCAGCACGG
>Ga0247825_10000913_pt1 | contig 19136 bp, 16 predicted proteins | sample 13C_Vanillin_Day_FD_194413 | JGI IMG/M metagenome (GOLD analysis project Ga0247825, IMG submission 194413) | Soil microbial communities from agricultural site in Penn Yan, New York, United States - 13C_Vanillin_Day48 | ecosystem: Environmental > Terrestrial > Soil > Agricultural land | place...
GTGCAGAAGTGGGTGGCCGGCCGCTATGAGCAGGTGTGGGTGCCTCAGGACTGCAGCGATCGCTCGCGCCGCTACATCATGAAGTGCCAGGAGGGCCGCTACGAGCAGCGCTGGATGCCCGGGCACTACGAGAAGGTCCAGGAGTGGGTGTGGGTGCCCGCTCCGCGCCGTGGCTACCGCCCGGCCTGATTCAAGACTCGAGCCCCTACGGACGCAGCCAGACGTGCTTCACGCGGAAAGGCTGGTCTGGAGGGGTTGGGTCGATGCCGAAGAAATGGTCGAACTGAGCGCTGATGTTGACCCTACCTCACGGGTCGCTAAAAAGCCTTGCTCAGCCTGACCATCTTGATTCTTGATGTCGCCCCACCCCGTAGCCAGGAGAGTTCGATGCCGAAGAAGGTTCGTCCTGTTCCCAAGGGCTTCACCACCGTCACGCCGCATCTCACGGTCAAGGACGCCCAGGCGGCGCTGGCCTTCTACAAGAAGGCCTTCGGAGCAAAGGTGCTGGGGAAGATCATGTCTCCAGACGGCAAGGTGATGCACTCGGATCTCATGATTGGAGACGCCCACGTCTTCGTCTCTGATCCCATGATGAGCAGCGAGCCACGCTCCGCTTCCATTCACATGTACGTGGAGAATGCGGACAAGGCGTGGAAGAAGGCGGTGGCCGCGGGCGCGCAGGTCGTCATGCCGCTGGAGAACGCTTTCTGGGGAGATCGGTATGGAGTCCTCGCAGATCCGTTCGGCCAGCAGTGGGCCATCAGCAGCCAGGTCGAGGACGTCCCGCCAGCGGAGATGAAGAAGCGCATGAAGGCGATGTTCGCTCAGCGCCCGCCGCAGTAGGAGCATGCCGAGAGGCAAATCCAGCCTCAGCTACGCGCACAGCGCTGCGGGTCCTCATTGATTGGCCTCCCTGAAGCTGCATGTGCGGCGGGTTCAGCGCGCATCGCCCGGCGGATGCTCCGCAAACCACTGGGCGATGCCCTCCATGGCGGGCTCGAAGACGCCTGGGAAGAAGTTGAGGACCCCAGCGCGTTGGCTGCTGCGGTTCTCGAAGTCGTGGGTCACTCCCCCAGGCACAAGCACGAATGAGCCAGGGGGCGCATCGATCCACTCCTGCCCGACGAGGATGCTCATCGTTCCTTCGATGACGTAGAACACGTCATCCTCCGGATGCGAGTGCGCCCCGGGACCCTTGGTGTTCGCGTCAAGCCACCACTCGGAGATGGAGTAGGCCTGCGCAGTCTCGTCGCCGTCCGCCTTGAACACGGCGCTGATCCGCCCCATTGGGTACTGGCGTCCCGCGCCAGGGCGCAAGACGACAGGCTGACGCATTGGCCGGCTCGTGCTCATGGCGGCCTCCTCTACCACACGGCCTCGCGCGGGACGAAGATGCGCATCAACCTTGGGACGAGGAAGACCCTCTCCACGGTCTCCCCGAACTACCTGGTCATGGGCTTCTCGGTCTCCACCAACAACGGGGCCGTCAGCGGCTGGATCCGGCCCGAGCTGTTGGACGAGGGCTACAACAACGGTTGGATCGCGATGCCCAACCTCTCGACTTCGCGCCCCTAGTCGGGGAATGGGAGCTGGAACGACGGGCCCGCGGTGGAGCCATCCGGTAGCCCGGAGGGCACCTGCATGAGTTGCTGCGCCGCCAGGTCGAGCGAGTACATCACCCCGATGGCCTGATCGATGAACTTCGGCTCGCCATTGAAGGTGCGGTGCAGCGCGTTGAGCAGCGACTGGTAGGTCCGCGCGAACTGCTCGGTCAGGATCTGGGCCCGCGATCCCTTCGGGAACAGGGCGATGTTGGGGTCATCCATCATCGGCCAGACGCCGCTTGGATCGAATGGGACAGGCGCTCCGTCGTAGGCGAAGCCTCCCTTCGCCACGACGAGCTGCCTGCCCGCCACGATCTCGGCGAACTTGTAGTAGTGGGAGAGCTCGCCCTGGCCATCGCCAGGCGTGAGCATCGCGGTGCCCTCTCCCTGGCGCTTGATCTCCTGGATCGCCCGCAGCGCGTCCTGCAGGTTCGCGATCACATAGAGCTTCCCCCGGCTGCCGAACCACCTCTCGTCCACCTGCTTGTCCACGTTGCCAAAGGAGATCTTCCCCTTGGCGCTCAGCCGCTCCAGAGAGCGGGCGATCTCATCGTAGAACCAGCCGATGGTGAAGGCGTGCGCCTCGATCGGATCCTTTCCATCCACGCTCGCCTTGACCGGCTCCTCGGTCTTGGCGGGCTCTTCGATGGACATGAAGACGTCGCGGATCTGCGGGATGGAGCACTTGCGCAGCCGGACCGTCAGGCCAGGCCTCAGGCCGCCCGGTAGCGCGCCCGGGTAGTCAGGCACGAAGCCGGGATGCCCGATGCTCGGGCGGCCCCCAACGGACACCAGCAGGTTGGAGACGAGCGCCATGTGGAGCATCTCCTCGACCACGATGCTCCGCAGCCTGGAGGCCACCTCCGTGTTCGTGCCTGGCTTGATGCTGTACAGCGCGCACAGGTAGACCGGGATGGTCGAGTGCTCCAGCTCGATGGCCTGCTGGAGCGCCTTGTGCAGATCCTCGGCCGAGTCCAGCGACATGTAGAGCGGGCGCTCGAGCCACTTCAGCAGCATCTGCTGCTTGTTGCGCGACAGGTCGCGCGTCACCGGCATGTAGTTGGGATCGGCGATGGGGGTGTTGAAGACGTGCTGGAGCAGCCGGCGGCGCTGCAGGATGCTGCCGAAGTCCGACAGGTCCACGATGGGCTTCATCACCGGATAGAGATCCGCGTACTGCTGGAAGATGGGACGCACGTCCCGCAGCCAGCTCGGCTTCTCCGGGATCTTGTACCCGGAGTAGACCACCAGGTTGAGGAAGTCGCTCGGGTTCTGGATGCTTCCCCACGGCGGCGCGGAGTCCCCCAGTGCATAGGTGATGCCGTACACCTGCCCGTCGATGTACTGACGCGGCCGCCCCGGATCACCCGCGCTGATCGTGAGCGTCACGGTCCCATCCTTCCCCGTGGTGAGCTGCTTCGGGGAGAGCTGGAGCACCTTCGTGGGCGAGCCCACGTTCTCGGGGCCTGGAACCGGCCCCTGGACCGTCTGGGACACCATGGCGCTCGCGTCGTAGTTCACGCTGAGCTGCTGGCTCGGGAGGGGTTCCCCATACTGGAGCGCGTAGAGGGTCGTCGTCACCGAGTCGCCCGGATTCAGGCGGAAGACGAACTCATCGGCGCGCACCCACTGGGGAATCTCGCTGAGCAAGGGTGCCTGGTACGGGAGCTGCGACGACTGCACGATCCCCAGCGGCAACTTCGAGGCCAGCTTGACCTGCTTGTCGGTCAAGGGAAGGGCCACGATGCCAGCCGTCTTCTCGTACCAGTCTGCCGCCTCGTACTGGATCTCTCCCAGCAGCACCGGCTTCTCGGGAGCGGGAGGCAGCAGCGCTGCGTAGAGCTGCCCCTGGTTGACGATGGGGCCACCGGCCGACTGGGTCGCGAGGCTGTTGCCGAGATCGAGCGTCAGGACGTTGTCCTCGATCTGGGCATAGGCGGTGTTGACGGAGCCCCCTCCCGAAGCGAGGCGCCGGCCAGCCACGAACCGCTTGGGCTCGCCGGGGAGGTAGAGGCCGATGGAGCCCACCACGCGCCCGTACGTGAAGGTCGGCGACGTGTACTCGTCATCAAAGCCATCGACGTTGAACTTGATGCTCAGCTTGCCCTTGAAGGATTTGTCGGAGAGCAGCTGCTTCAGATAGGGCGACCGCTCCAGGCCCGCCGACTCCACGCCCTCCAGCACCGACTGATAGAACGCCCCGAAGAAGGAGTCTGGCTCGCCCTGGGGATAGCGCGTCCAGATGTCGGCGAAGGGCGCGACGAGGAAATCTCCTCCCAGCCCGAGCCCCTTGAGCACCGAGCCGACCACAACCCGGAAGCCCCAGATCTCGGAGACCATCTGCTGTTCCGAGTCGAGGTCGACGAGTTTGCCCTCGACGCGTGACTCGGCGCCATTGACGGACAAGCCGACGATGGGGTCCACGTTCGGATCGTCGCACGACGTCCCGTTGCTGTAGATCACCCGAGTCACGCGGCAGTCCTGGAAGCGCCAGGCGCCCGTACCTTGGGGATTCCACCAGCCATTCGTGGCCCCCTGCCCGAGCATCTGATAGTTCGAGCGGAACTTCGCGGAGTTGAAGTGCTCCGGGTCGTTGTTGACGGTGGATGGATCCGCCTGGAATTTCCCGGCGAAGATCAGACGCGGAATGCGCAGGTAGCTCACGGCCCCTCCTCAGTGGCTTCAGCGTGTGGCGAGGCGGCGAATATAGGGACTGCTGGAGCAAAATTCGCCCTTGTCGTGCTAGATCAAGGTCGAACACTGCGCGGGACGGCCGGGCTCAGCGCATGGCGTCACCCCGGTGGCGTCCCCTGAGGAGACGATGCGAGCCCTGCTTCTGCTCTTGCTCCTGCTGGCCACTCCTGCCCTGGCCGCCTCCCGGCAGGCGTATGTCCTGCGAATCGAAGGATCCGACGCGTTCGTCGACATCGGCCGTGCGGATGCCGCCGCCCCTGGCGCGAAGCTCCGCGTCTACCGCGTCATCGAGGCTCGCCACCCCACCACCGGCAAGGTGCTGCGAGACCGCTTCCTGCTCGGCGAGGCCGAGGTCCTCGAGGCTGGAGAGGCCCTCTCGCGTATCGGCGGGGCCAAGGAGCTCCTTCTGCGCCTCGAGGTGGGTGACGAAGTGGAGCTGGCCACCGCGCCTCCCGTCAGGACCACGGCACCCACTGCCGCGACCCCCACCTCCAGGCCCGGCACGCCGCCTCCTCCCGACGCCGAGCGCGCAGCCCTGCGCACGGCCTGGGAGGCCGCGCTGAGGCTCTCCGCCACCGAGCGCGCCCGTGTCTGGGAGGAGTTCCTTGCCACCTGGCCGCAATCGGAGCTCGCCGGGCCCATCCGCGCCGAGGTCGCTCTCCTGCGCGCGGCTCCCGCTCCCCTCTCCGCTCCTGGGCAGGCCGTCTCAGCCGTGCCGACGCAACCGGTGCTCAAGGTGGTAGGCCCCAGCACGGCGCTCGTCGGCGAGCCTGTCATCATCACCCTGACCCACCTTGCCGGCCCGGCCCCACGCGCGGCCCTGGTGCACTGGCGCGAGCAGGGCGCCCCGGGCTTCCGCACCCTGCACATGAACTCCGAGCCCACCGGCCACTTCCGCGCGCAGCTCCCTCAGGACGCGGTGGCCGAGCCTGCCCTCGAGTACTTCGTCGAAGCCGCAGGCGCGGATGGGGCTTCTCAGGTCGTCGCGGGCAGCGCCACCTCGCCCCAGCGCGTCGCCGTGAAGCTCCCACCGAGCGCCCGGCGCGTCGAGCGCGAGAACCGCAGCCGCGTGCGCATCCACGACGAGTATGTCGACTTCAACCGCTTCAAGGGCAACGACGTCTACAACCTCTTCGAGGTGGACTTCCTCTACCGCGTGCTCACCACCGTGCACTCGGTGCGCGTCGGCTTCGGCAGCTACCAGGGGCGTGGCACCCCTCGCGAGCTGCTGGATACCGACGCCATCCCCAAGCGTGTGGGCTTCACCTATGGCTTCAGTGAGCTCGAGCTCCGCCTCCATCAGTCGCTCGCCGGTCTGGCCCGGGTCAGCGCGGGCGTCAACCGCCAGGGGCTCTCCACCGGCCTGGAGCTGGGCATGCGCATCGGCAGCGAGACGGGCACCTCCCTGACGCTGCGCGGTGCCACCGTGCGCAACATCGGCAATCGCGCCAACCTCGCGCTCGCCTGGGACGCCGTGGAGGGCTGGCCCATGAGCGCCGAGGTCGTCGTCACCAACGAGCCCATTGGCGAGGATCTCGGCGTCCGGCTCCTCTACACCGTGGGCCGCTCCATCACGCCCTGGCTCGATCTCTCCGGGCGCGTGGGTTACCAGCTCCGGGACATCAACCACTCCGGAGTCTCCCTGGGACTCGGGACCACCTTCCACTGGTAGCGGTTACGGGAGACCCTTCAATGACCTCCATCGCCACTGCCACCACCCTGCTCCTCTGGCTCGCCAGCCAGGCCCCTCAGGCCCCCAAGGCGCCCGGCACACCGCCACCACCTCCTCCTCCGGCGCTGGAGGTGCGTCACCTGCCACGCGCCCAGGTCCCCTCGGGCAAAGAGCTCGTCCTCGAAGCCGAGGTGACGCCTGCCTACCGCCTGGGTGCACTCGTCGCCCACCACCGGAGCGCTGGCGAGACGGCCTTCCGTGAGACGGCCTTCGAGCTCAAGGAAGCCAGCCGCTACGCCGCCATCATCCCCGTCTCTCCCGAGCAGAGCACCCCCCTGGAGTACTACCTCACCGCCCGCGATACGGACGGCAAGGAGTCCCTCCGCTTCGCCAGCGCGGAGCTCCCCCACACCGTCCTCATCCAGGTGCCAGACAAAGAGCTGGAGCGCTCCGCGCTGCTCGCGTCCTACGGCCATCGCCGATCGCGCGTGTCCCTCTTCGGCGAGTATGTGGACTTCGGCTCCACCCGCGCGGGCACGGTCCGCTATCTGGACCGCTACTACCGGCTCGAGGCGGACTACCTCCATCGGCTCCTGACCGATGTGGCCGGCGTGCGCGTGGACGCCATCCGCATCGGCGTGGGCCACCTGCGCGCCCGGGTGCCTCCCGTCCAGCTCCCCGTTCCCTCGGACTGGCCACCCCTGGAGGGCGCACCTCCCACGATACGCACGGGCCTGGACTATGGCTTCTCCGAGCTGGACGTGGCCCTCTCCTCCCACTTCGGCTTCACGTCCCGGCTGGTGCTCGGAGGCAATGCCGAGGGCTTCGCGGCGGGGCTGGGTGGACAGCTCCGCATTGGCCCGACGCGCGGCTCCCGTGTCGAGCTGGGCGCTGAGACCATCTCCGGCCTGGGCACCACGGGGACGGTGAGGCTCTCCTGGGACACAGTGACGCGTGTGCCCATGAGCGCGGCCGTGCAGGTAACCAACTTCCCCGATGGCCCCACCGGCGTGCGCCTGCTCTACCGCGCCGACTTCGAGGTATCCCCCACCCTCACCCTCGGGGCCCTCGTCGGCTACCAGGCCCGCATCTCCATCAGCGGCGGGCCGACGCTCGGGCTGGCCTCGAGCTACGCCTGGTAGGAGAGGAGACAGACACCCATGGTGCTCACAGCATTGGCCCTCCTCCTGCTCTCCGCGGATCCCGATCCCTCCTTCGCCGTGGTGGCCACCGCCACACCCGGGCTCGAGCGCGCCGCCAGCTCGGCGGGCTCCACCCTCGCCGAGCGCCTGGAGCTGACGTACGTCGAGCTGGGCGGCTACCTCAAGACCGTGGGTCCTGGCTGCTCCGCCGACCTGCGCTGCCTCTCCGAGGCTCCCACCCTCGTGGAAGCCAGGCGCATGCTCCACCTGCGCGTGAGCCCACTGTCCGGCGGCAGACTGTCCGCCGAGCTGCGCCTCTTCGATCGGACCAAGATGGCTGTGACGGACCGGAGCGCCGCCATCGTGGAGCCCGGAGAGCTTGCAGCCTGGGCCGAGAAGGCCGCCACGAGGCTCTTCACTCGCACCAGCGCCTCGGCCCGCCCCCTGCCTCCAAGCCCCTTCCCGACCAGAGCGGCCAGCCTGGCGCCAGCCAGCCCTCCCCCACCTCCTGTGACGCCCCCCGCACAAATCAAGGGCGTCCGTGGCGCGGACGAGGAGCCTTGAGGCACTGGAAATGACATAGTGGGGACCAGTCCAAGCCGGAGAATTGCATGGGAAGCCTCGAACCGAATGATCGTGAGCTGGCGGCGTACTGGATGCCGTTCACGCACAACCGCTACTTCAAGCAGCACCACGCGCGCCGCATGCTGGCCAAGGCGGAGGGCGCGTACTACTGGAGCACCGAGGGCGACAAGCTCTTCGACGCGCTCTCCGGCCTGTGGTGCAGCGGGCTGGGACACCGCCACCCGAAGATCGTCGAGGCCGTGAAGCAGCAGCTCGACACCGTGGACTACAGCCCCGCCTTCCAGATGGGCTACGGCCCCGCCTTCAAGCTGGCCGAGCGCATCGTCGGCATGTCCCCCGCGGGCATGGGCCAGGTGTTCTTCGTCAACTCCGGCTCCGAGGCCGTGGACACCTCGCTGAAGATGGCGCTGGCCTACCACCGCGCCAAGGGCGAGGCCTCGCGCACCCGCTTCATCGGCCGCGAGAAGGGCTACCACGGCGTGGGCTTCGGCGGCATCTCCGTGGGCGGCATCGTCGCCAACCGCAAGATGTACCCGTCGGCCATGCTGGTGGGCGTGGACCACCTGCCGCACACGCACAACCTCAAGGAGATGGCCTTCACCCGGGGCGAGCCCACCTGGGGCCTCCACCTGGCCAATGAGCTGGATCGGCTCGTCGCCCTGCACGACGCCTCCACCATCGCCGCCGTCATCGTCGAGCCCATGCAGGGCTCGGCCGGCGTGATCGTCCCGCCCAAGGGCTACCTCCAGCGCCTGCGGGAGATCTGCACCAAGAACGGCATCCTGCTCATCTTCGACGAGGTGATCTGCGGCTTCGGCCGCATGGGCACCCACTTCGGCGCGCAGCACTACGGCGTGGTGCCGGACATGATCACCTTCGCCAAGGGCGTCAACAACGGCACCGTGCCCATGGGCGGCGTGATCGTCCGCAAGGAGATCCATGACGCGCTGATGACGGGCCCCGAGCACGCGGTCGAGTTCTTCCACGGCTATACCTACTCAGGCCACCCGCTGGCCGTGGCCGCCGCGCACGCCACGCTGGATGTCCTGGCTGCCGAGGGCATCAACGAGCGCGTGAAGTCCCTGGTGCCCGTGCTGGAGGACGCGGTGCACGCCCTCAAGGGCGAGCCCAACGTCATCGACATCCGCAACTGCCAGCTCGCCGCCGCGGTGGAGCTCTCACCCATCGAGGGCAAGCCCGGCCTGCGCGCCATCAAGGTGTTCGAGGAGTCGCTCAAGCGCGGCGTGCTGTTCCGCTTCACCGGGGACATCATCGCCATGGGCCCGCCGTTCATCTCCACCCCGGATGAGCTCCGCCGCATGATCGAAGTCCTCCGCGAGGCCATCCGCGCGGCGGCGTAGCGCTCTCGGCTCCCCTGCCAGCTCCGGATCTGGCAGGCTTCGTCCGTCAGAGGCTGCCGGCCCGGCGACTGGCTGGCTCCTCCGAGAGCGAATCTACTCCTTGCACATGCCCGGATGGAGGTGAGCGGCTCATGTCACAGCCAAGTGTCTTCGTTGGGACTCAACAGGGGCTCTTCCGGCTCCAGAATGGGAAGCGCGAGCAGCTCGCGGAGGGCCACTTCACAGCCCTTGTCCGCGATGGCAGCCAGTGGTGGGCGGTGCTGGAAGGCCGCGAGCTCAAGCGTTCCGATGATGGCGTCCGCTGGAACCATGCCGGGAAGCTCGAGGGCCTGCAGCCCACCGCCCTGCTCCCTACGGCTGCCGGACTCCTTGTCGGCACCTCGGGGGCTCACCTCTATGCTTTCCAGGAGGGAAGGCTCGCGGCCTTGCCGTCCTTCGATACGGCACCCGGGCGAGGCGGTTGGTTCAACCCGGCTGCCTCGCGTCCTGACGTCCGCTCGCTCTCACAGGCTCCCTCGGGAGCCCTCTTCGTGAACGTCCATGTCGGCGGCATCCTGCGCTCCGAAGATGAGGGGAAGACGTGGACTCCCACGCTCGACGTCCACGCGGATGTGCACCAGGTTCTCTTCGATGCAGGTTCGAAGCGCCTGCTCGCTGCAGCGGGGCGAGGGTTCGCCGCCAGCGATGATCAGGGGCTGCACTGGGAGTTCGAGACACGGGGGCTCCATGCCTCCTACCTCCGCGCCATCGCTGTCGCTGGAGACACCGTGCTCGTCACCGCCTCAACGGGCCCCTTCTCTCGGAACGCCGCCGTTTATCGCAAGCCCGTGCGCGGCCACGCTCCCTTCGAGCGGTGCGAGCAGGGACTGCCGCGCAGCTTTCCCGAGAACATCGACACGTTCTGGCTGGGAGCCTCCGGCCCCGCCGTGGCCTTCGGCACCTCCTCGGGGCACCTCTACCTCTCGCTGGATGAGGGAGCGCGCTGGAGCCTCGTGACCGAGGAGCTGCCTGCGATCCAGTGCGTCGTGCTCGCCTGACGCAGCGCGGCGCCTTCTCAAGAGCAGCGGCCTCTTCCTGGTAAGGTCCAGCCTCCGAAGAACTTTTGACGCACTCGTCCGTTCTTCGGCGACGCACATCCTCATTCCGGGAGCCTTCATGCTCGCAGAACTCACCCCGCGCGCCCTCGTGGCGCTCCTCACCGTGGGTCTGGCCATCCCCGTCAGCGTTCATCAGCTGATCATCACCAAGGCAGACAGCCAGGTGCTTGGGGGGCCCAATCGCTCCATCACCTATGTGAGCACCGACAAGCCGCTGTACCGCCCTGGCGAGCAGGTGCTGGCGCGCGGCCTGATGCTCGACGCCATCAGCCGCAAGCCGATTGCCCAGATCCACCAGGCGCAGATCGAGATCCGCGGGCCCAAGGGAGATGTGGTTACCTCCTCCATGGTGCAGACGCAGGACTCGGTCTGGGGCTACTCGTGGAGCGTCCCCGCGGAGATGGCGGGCGGCGAGTACACGCTCAAGGTCACCTATCCCTGGACAGGCGAGGCCCCCGCGGAGCGAAAGTTCGACGTGCGCGCCTACCGTGCGCCGAGGCTCAAGTCGCAGATCGAGTTCCTTCGGGACGGCTATGGCCCGGGTGACACGGTCACCGCCACGCTGGATGTGAAGCGCGCCGAGGGCGGCGTGCCCGCGGGCGCCAAGGTGACTGCCACCGCCCTCGTGGACGGCGCCAACGTGGCGCAGGTGCCCTGCACCGTGAACGAGAAGGGACTCTGCACGGTCAGCTTCAAGCTGCCAGCGCGGATCGATCGCGGCGATGGTTCGCTCGCCTTCGCCATCGAGGACGGTGGCGTCGTGGAGTCGGCGGCCAAGACAATCCCCATCCTGCTGCAGACGCTGGATCTGGCGATGTACCCGGAGGGCGGCGAGCTGGTCGCGGGGCTGCCCTCGCGCGTCTACTTCGAGGCGAAGACGCCTGCGCAGAAGCCGGCGGATCTGTCGGGCGTGATCATCGATCAGTCCACCGGTAAGGTGGTGGCGTCGGTGCGCTCCGAGCACGAGGGCCGCGGCCGCTTCGAGCTCACCCCGAAGGCGGGCGCGAAGTACGCGCTGCGCATCGACGAGCCGTCCGGCATCCAGAAGACGTTCCCGCTGCCCCAGGTGAAGGCGAAGGGCGCGATCCTGCGCTTGAGCGAGGACGTGGTCCCCGCGGGCAAGCCGGTGACGCTCTCCGTGATGCTGTCCGGGCTGAGCAAGGCGACGCTGACGCTGAGCAAGCGCGAGGTGGAGATCGCCTCGGCGCAGGTGGGCTCCGAGGGCAAGGTGACGCTGGACCCGAAGGGCGCGGATGGTGTGCTCATCGCCACGGTGTGGGATCACGACGGGCGCCCGCTCGCGGAGCGGTTGGTGTTCCGCCAGCCTGCCAAGGCGGTGGACCTGGAGGTGCGCCTGGACAAGAAGAGCTACGTGCCGGGCGACAAGGTGCAGCTCACCGCCCGGACGACCCAGGGCGGCAAGCCCGTCTCCGCCCTCGTGATGCTCACCGTCACTGATGACTCGGTGCTGGAGCTGATCGAGAAGCGAGACCAGGCGCCCCAGCTCCCGGTGATGGTGTTGCTGGAGCCGGAGGTGAAGGAGCTGGCCGACGCGCAAGTGTACCTGGACGCGAAGAACCCCAAGGCAAAGCTGGCAGTGGACCTGCTGCTCGGCACGCAGGGATGGCGGCGGTTCGCGCTCGCGGATCCGGTGAGCTTCGTCTCGCAGCACGGCGACCAGGCCCGGCGCGCGCTCGCGGTGCGCGTGCCCGTGGCGCCGCCCCGGCCCCGGCCCATGCCGATGGCGGTGGCTCCTGGGGCGGGCATGGCACGCGGGGGAAGGCCTGTGCCGAAGATGGCCAACAAGGTCCCCGCGGCGGCGGCTGTGCCTCCGGATGAGCCGGCCATGGCTGTAGCCGACATGGAGGCTGAGATGGCGCCGATGGCGCAAGCCGTCCCGCCGGCAGGGCGATGCCAGCCGAGCCCATGCCGCAGGCCGATCAGCGGATGGGCGAGGCGTCCCGCAAGGCAGAGGCCATGAAGCCCATGCCCATCATGGCCCGGGAGGCCGCCGGAGCGCCGGCGCTGTTCCAGCAACCGATGGTCTACTTCCGCGAGTACGCGCACACGGTCCGGCCAGGCCGCAAGGCCGGAGACCGCTTGGACTTCACGGAGACGCTCTACTGGAACGCGGGCGTGCGCACCGACGGGAAGACGGGAGAGGTCCGGGTCTCCTTCGGACTGAACGACTCGGTCACCTCGTTCAAGGCGTTCGCGGGGGCGGTGGGCAATGACGGCTCGCTCGGCTCGGCGGTGGCGGAGATCGAGTCGGTGCAGCCCTTCTACGTGGAGCCGAAGATCCCGCTCGAGGTCACCTCGGGCGACACGGTCCAGCTGCCGGTGGCGCTGGTGAACGGCACCTCTTCGGCGCTGAAGGGCGCGGGTGTGAAGCTCGACTTCAAGGGAGACGTGCGGGCCACCACCCTGGGCACGTGGGACCTGGCGGCGAAGGAGCGCGCCCGGCGCATCATCGAGCTGAAGATCGGCCAGGAGTCCAAGCCCATTGACCTGACGCTCGCGGCGGCGGCCGGTGACTACGCGGACACGGTCCGGCGCACGCTGACGATCAAGCCCAACGGCTTCCCCATCAGCGCCTCGTTCGGCGGCCTGGTGTCGGCCCAGAAGCCTGCGGTGCACACGGTGACGCTGCCCGCGAACCTGGTGCGCGGGAGCGTGAAGACGTCCGTCGTGGTGTACCCGAGCCCGCTGGCCAACATGACCGAGTCGCTGGCACGGCTCATCCGGGAGCCCTCCGGCTGCTTCGAGCAGACGAGCTCCACGACGTACCCGATGACGATGGCGCAGCAGTACTTCCAGTCGCACAGCGGGGTGGATCCGAAGCTGGTGGCCTCGGCTCGCGAGAAGCTGGGGAAGGGCTACGCGCGGCTGGTGGGCTTTGAGACGAAGGAGAAGGGCTACGAGTGGTTCGGCGAGGCCCCGGGCCATGAGGCGCTCACGGCGTTCGGCCTCATGCACTTCACGGACATGAAGCAGGTGCGGGACGTGGACGGGGCGATGCTGGCTCGCACGCGCGAGTGGCTGCTGAAGCAGCGCGACGGCAAGGGTGGGTTCGAGCGCAAGCGGCGCGCGCTCCACGTGTGGATCGAGGATCCCGACACTTCGAACGCGTACATCACCTGGTCGCTGCTGGAGAGCTCGCCCCGGCCGGCGGAGATAGCCAGGGAGCTGTCAAAGGAGATCGCCTCGCTGAAGCAGGCGGCGGCGAAGAGCCAGAACAGCTACGTGGTGGCACTGACGGCCAGCGTCCTGTCCCTGGCGGGTGAGCGCAGCGAGGCCCGGAAGCTGATGGAGCGGCTGGCCGCGAAGCAGAACAAGGAGGGCGTGGTGGATGGCGGCACGCAGTCCATCGTGGGCAGCATGGGCAACACGCTGCAGATCGAGACCACGGCGCTGGCGGTGCTCGCGTGGCTAAGGGATCCGGGCTTCTTCGGGAACGTGGAGCGCTCGATGAAGTACCTGGCGAGCTCGTGCGAGGGCGGACGCTATGGGTCGACCCAGAGCACGGTGCTGGCGCTGCGCGCCATCGTCTCCTACGACAAGGCCCGCGCGGGCAAGCGGGCCGGGGGCTCGGTGCGGGTGTACGTGAACGGCCAGCCGGTGGGCAGCGCGGTGCGGTTCGATGCCTCGGCGCAAGAGGCCATCAAGCTGCCGGACGTGTCCGAGCTGCTCACGCCGGGCGAGCGGAAGATCGAGCTGCGGATGGAGGGGGGCACGCAGCTGCCCTACTCCATCGAGGTCACCTACAACGCGCTGAAGCCGGACAGCTCGCCGGAGACGAGGGTGGCGCTCGAGGTGGCGCTGGCGAAGACGGCGCTGACCGAGGGCGAGCCCACCGAGGCCCGGGTGCTGCTGTCCAACAAGACCGACGAGCTGCTGCCGACGGCGGTGGCCATCTTCGGCGTGCCGGGCGGGCTCGAGGTGCGGCACGACCAGCTCAAGGAGCTGGTGAAGAAGAAGACGGTGGACGCTTACGAGGTGATTGGCCGCGACGTGGTGCTCTACTGGCGCGGCCTGGAGCCGCGGAAGAAGCTGGACGTGCCGCTGTCGCTGGTGGCGGCAGTGCCCGGGACATACACCGGCCCGGCCAGCCGCGCGTACCTGTACTACGCGGATGACCACAAGACGTGGCAGGACGGCGTGAAGGTCTCCATCGCGCCTAAGCAGTAGGAATCATTGAGGGCTGGGTGGCCGCTTCCGTGGCTACCCGGCCCGACGCGCCCCGTCAAAATCGTCCGGGCTGTAAAATTTACACACCAACAGACAAACTCCCCCCATTCCGCCACATCAAGCAACTTCCGCCCACACGATCCGACAATTACATCAGAGCCCTCCTTATGAGGGCTGGACTCCCACAAACCCTCAGGTGGGCCAATGCGCAAGCAGCGACTGGGCGAGATGCTTCAGCAGGCGGGGCTGGTGGACGACATCCAGCTCCGGGCTGCATTGGGCTTCCACTACAAGTGGGGCGTGCCACTGGGGCAGATCGTGGTGGACATGAAGTTCTGCACCGCGCAGCAGGTGCTGGAGCTTCTGGCCGGCCAGTTGGGGCTCCAGGTGGTGGACCTGGATAAGGAGAGGCTGGATACGAGCCTGCAGGATCTCCTGCCGGTGGAGACGGTCGAGGCCTGCCGGGTGGTTCCGCTTCGGGTCGAGGGTCCCCGGAACTCCGTGCTCGTGGTGGCCGCCGCTGCTCCGGCGAGCCCGACCGCTCTGGACGAGGTGGCGCGCGTGGCCGGCAAGACGCGCGTGGTGGCGATGCTGGCCACCGACAGCGCCGTCTCCCGGGCCATTGATCGCATCTACTACCCCCACCTGATCGGCGCGAAGCGCCCGGTGGAGCCCATTCCCCTGCCCGAGGCGGATGCGAACCTGCCGCTGGTGACCGATCGCGCCGAGATGCTGACGCTCGGCCAGACGCTCCAGGCTCGCCGGCTCTCCAATCCGGGCCGCACTGTCGAGAAGGACGGCCTGCCGCTGATGATGCCGCTGGCGCCGAACATCCCGACGTACGCGCACCTCAATGATCCCTCTCTGGCGGAGACGCAGAAGATCCTGCTGGACGTGGAGATCAAGCCGGAGGTCTGGGTGTACGGCTGGGGCGCCAAGGCCACCGAAGGGCTGATGAAGCTGCTGCAGAACGAGGGTCTGCGGGTGAAGGTGGCGCGCACCGAGGACGTGGTGCTGTCGACCCCGCGCGAGGTGGTGCTGACGCCGCTGCAGTCGATCGAGTCGGTGATGCGGCACGGCATCCGGGCGCAGCTCCTGGTGGCGGGCCGGGCGCACGAGAAGGACAAGGCGCTGGCGCTGGGAGCCCAGGGCTTCATCTCGGGCCCCCTCCGCACGGATCAGCTGATCCGCGAGCTGCGCCTGCGCATCGACGCTGGCCGCACGCCAATGCGCCGCGCGGGCTGAGCCCCATCACAGCCAGGAGTCCTTCAACGAGGGCTCCGGCGCTGTGCTCTCAGCCCGGCAGCGGGTTCACCGCGAGTTGCTTCGAGGACAGGAACTCAGGGTTGAACACCTTCGAGGTGTAGCGGCTGCCGTGATCGCAGAGGAAGGTGACGATGCGCAGCCCCGCGCCGCGGTGCCCACGCGCGATCTCGTAAGCGGCCCGCACGTTAATGGCCGCGGACGTCCCCACCACCAGCGCATCCTCCCGGGCCAGGTGGTAGAGCATCTCCAGCATGTCCTGATCCGTCAGGCGCATGGCCTCGTCCACCTGCGCGCGGCGGAAGTTCTCCGTCAGGCGCATGATGCCGATGCCCTCGGTGATGGAGCTGCCCGTGCCCTCCATCTTCCCCTCGCGCACATAGCAGTAGAGGCCTGAGCCCAGGGGGTCCACCAGCACCACGCGCAGCGCGGGGTTCTTCTCCTTGAGGTAGCGGCTGACGCCCGAGATCGTCCCGCCGCTGCCCACCGAGCAGACCAGCACATCCAGCTTGCCCTCGCACTGCTCCCACAGCTCGGGCCCGGTGGTCTCGTAGTGGAAGTCCCCGTTGGCGGTGTTCTCGAACTGGTTGGCCCAAAACCACCCATGCTCCTCCGCGAGCGCCCGGGCCCTGTGGAAGAAGTGGTTCGGGTTGGAGAACGGCACCGCGGGCACCTTCCGCACCTCCACGCCCATGGCCTCGAGGAGCTCGTACTTTTCGCGGGCCTGGTTGTCCGGCATGGTGACGACGACACGGTAGCCGCGCTCGCGCCCCAGCATCCCCAGCCCGATGCCGGTGTTGCCCGCCGTCCCCTCGACGATGGTGCCGCCCGGCTTCAGCTCCCCCTCCGCCTCCCCGCGCCGGATCATCCCCTTCGCGGCGCGATCCTTGATGCTGCCGCCAGGGTTCATGAACTCGGCCTTCCCGAGAATGTCGCACCCGGTGAGCCGTGACAGCGAGCCAATGCGCAGCAGCGGGGTGTTTCCAACCGTGTCCCAGAGCGATCCGATACGTGGGGCCATGTCTCTTCCTGTGCCTTCAGCGGGCCGTGGCCTGCTGGGCCTCGATGCGAGCCTTCTCCGCGACCATCAGGTTGCGCACGTGCTCCATCAGAGCCTGCACGTTGCCTGCGAAAGGCGCCGGGTCCACGGGTGGCATGACCTGCACATGGCAGTTGGCGGTGGTCTTCAGCACCAGGCCGTGCTTGGGCAGCGTCGCTGACGTGCCCGTGAGCACCACGGGAATGACGGGACACTTCATCTTCACCGAGAGCTGGAAGGCTCCATCCTTGAATGCCTTGATATTTCCGTCTGGCGAGCGAGTGCCCTCGGGGAACATGAGGACGGGCACACCGCCCGACAGCCACCGCTCGCACGCCACCATCATCCTCCCCACGCTCTCGCGATCTCCGCGCACCAGGCCCACGTAGCGGTTGAGCCACATGTTCCAGCCGATGAGGGGGAGCTTGAAGTTGGACGCCTTGGAAACCCACTTGAAGGGCCGGTACAGGCTGAAGAGCACCAGGATGTCACCGAGCGACTCATGGTTGGCCACCAGCACCGCCGCTCCGTGCCAGGGCAGGTGCTCCCGCCCCTCCACACGCAGGTGCCAGAGCGGGTTCACGTAGAAGTAGAGCATGGCCCAGAAGCACGAGTACAGGTGGAGGACCCGCCCGTTGCGGTCGAACGGGAGCGTGACGGTCCGCAACACCAGCGCGCCCAGGAAGAGCACCACGCTCGAGCAGACGAAGAACGACCAGAAGACGATGGAGAACAGGAGTCGAATAGCGCCACGCAGTGTGCCACACACGCGCGCCCTGGCGATCAAGAACTCGCAGCGCCAAACGAACCGTCTATCAGCAGCTCAGATAGCTGCTTGCCCGTCCATCTCCCGGTCCCCTACTCTTCACTGCACAGGTCATGAAAAACTGGCGTCCAAGACTCTCCGCCATCACTGATCCGATCGCAGACGACTACTGGTCCTACAATGCAGAGGACGGGACCAAGCGAACCTCTCGCATCACCATTGGCCGGCCTGCCCAACTCGAGGACGGTACACACTGGTACTGCCCGATGTACTTCGAGCACGTCACCCGAGGTATCGACTACGCCTTCGGTGTAGGGCCCGTGGATGCGCTGATGAATGCCATGTACTTTGTCCGCAGACGCTTCTACGAATTCGATGATGTGACGCCTCGAGCGAAGCCTCGAACCGCCAAGAGACCCCAGGTCGCGAAGGGACGCGCCGCAAAGAAGGCTGCAAAGAGGGCTTGAGGCGCGGTCTCAGCGAATAGAGCCGGGCGGGTGCTCTGCGGCGCCAGCGAAGACGAGCAGGGCCACGGCGGTGGTGTGCGCAACCTGATCTCCAGGCGCTTCACCAATGGTCGTATCCAACACGCTCCCATCGGGCTGCTGCACGCGAACCAGCGCGTCAAGGATCTCCCGGTGTGCATCGCTCCCAGCCTCGCCCGCCACCTGCAGGCAGACAGCCACCTCGGCAGCGAGATCGAACCGGCGCTCCTCAAGGAGCCAGGATGCCGAGGCCAGCAGGTCCTCCGTCCACTCCCGCGCATCGGGGCTCCTCAGCGGAGCGCGGAGATAGTGCGTGTCGAGCAGGTACAGATGGGTAACCCAGTAGATGTCCAACATGCGCGACACTGACTTGAACGGCCGCTCGGGGAAGACGAACGGCACGGTGAGTCCGCACGCCTTCATCAGCTCGCCCATCAGCCACGCGTAGATGCCAGCCCCCTGCTCATCCAGGTGCTGCAGGTACCGCATGAAGGCAGTCGGCTCCGGCAGCACCGCGGGCAGCTTGCGCTCACGGAGGATGTAGACAGCATCCACGCGCGCTAGCCCGTCGTCCTCGGAGAGCTCCAGAGGGAATGCGATGTGGACGCGCTCCAGCTCGCGCACCGCCTCCTCCAATGACGGGCCCAGCTTCCACTGCTCGAAGAGCTGCGGGGTGTAGCCCTCCAACATGTGGAGTGTGAGCGCTCGAAGCGCTCGATGCTGCTCGGAGCCAGACGCGGTGATCTCGAAGAATGCCCGCAGCGCTCGCGAGGCCTCCTGCTCCAACATCTGCTTCACACTCACCTCTCAAGACGGCCTACATGCACAGATAGCCAACCCGGCTCGCATCATCGCCCGAGCGGGAACCTTTCGAAAGGAAGGCTGTCTGTACCTGCATCCAGCAAGCAGGAGCCGCCATGGCCATTCCTCTGACACTCAAGGTTTTCAAGAGCGGGATGCTCCTCCGCTCGCAGGACTTCACGCGCGACATCATAAAGATCGGGCGCCTGTCGTCGGCGCATCTGCGCCTGGAGGACGAGAAGGTCAGCCGGGTCCACTCCGTCATCGAGGTGTCCGCCGAGGGCGCGTTGTCCATCATCGACATGGGTAGCGTCGAGGGCACCTACGTCAACGGCAAGCGCGTCACCAAGGGCCGCATCTCCTTCGGCGACGAGATCCGCCTGGGGGAGACCACCCTTCGTCTCGAGAACCCCGCTGCCGTCGCCGTGGACACCGCTCC
>Ga0247825_10000914_pt1 | contig 19133 bp, 15 predicted proteins | sample 13C_Vanillin_Day_FD_194413 | JGI IMG/M metagenome (GOLD analysis project Ga0247825, IMG submission 194413) | Soil microbial communities from agricultural site in Penn Yan, New York, United States - 13C_Vanillin_Day48 | ecosystem: Environmental > Terrestrial > Soil > Agricultural land | place...
CAGCGCCGCCTGCGGCTTGACCATGATGCGCTTCACCTGGAAGCGCGAGCCGACGTCGATGTTTTCGTAGTATCCCCACGGGCGGTGCACGCGCCGGTGCGCGACGTGCTCGTTGCGCGCGCCGGCCTCGAGACGCGCGACCGCCTCCTTTACGTCCTGGCTGTGCTGCTTGCCCATGACGAGGATCGCGTCGCCGGTCTCGACGATCACCAGGTCTTTCACGCCGATGGCCGCGACATGCCGGTTTTCGGAGCGCACGTAGCAGCCTGCAGCGTCGTGGAGCTGCACATCGCCGCTCGCCACGTTGCCGGCAGCGTCCTTCGGGCTGATGGCCCACAGGGCCTGCCAGGTGCCGACGTCGCTCCATCCCGGATCGGTCTGCACCACGACGGCGTCCAGCGTCCTTTCCATCACCGCGTAGTCGATCGAGTTGGCCGGGCAGCGGGCGAAGGCTTCGCGCTCCAGGCGCAGGAAATCGAGGTCTCGAGCGCTCCTGGCGTAGGCCGCGCGCACCGCGGCGAGCATCGCCGGATCGAAGCGCTCGAGCTCGGCGAGGTATTTCTCCGCGGAAAACGCGAACATGCCGCTGTTCCACAGGAACCGGCCGCTCGCGAGCAAAGCCTCGGCGGTGGCGCGATCGGGCTTCTCGCGGAAGCTCGCCACCTTGAAGGCGCCCTCCTCGAGCGCCGGCCCGCGCTCGATGTAGCCGAAGCCGGTCTCGGCGGACGACGGAACGATGCCGAACGTGGCGAGATAGCCGGCCTGGGCGAGGCGCAGCGCGCTCGAGGCGTCCTTGCGAAAGATCTCCGGGCGGGTGATGGTGTGGTCGGAGGGCAGCACCAGCAGCAGCGCGTGCGGATTGCGGTCGAGCGCGGCGAGGGCTGCCGCGGCGATGGCCGGCGCGGTGTTGCGTGCGGCCGGCTCGAGGATCATCGGCGCGGCGTCGATGCCGACCTCGCGGAGCTGCTCCGCGGCGAGGAAGCGCTGCTCGTCGTTGCACACCACGATCGGCGCCTCGCAGCCCGGGATGGGCTTTACGCGCAGCGCCGTCTCCTGGAACAGCGTGTGGCGTGAAATGAGCGCGAGGAACTGCTTGGGGAGCAGTTTTCTCGACATCGGCCAGAGCCGCGTGCCGGAGCCGCCGGAGAGGATCACCGGCTGGAAGGACAGAGTCACGGGAACGATTCTATCCCCGCGCCACGCGCTTCAATTTCCGTCGGAGTGGCGGCGCTCTTCACGCTCGCGGCGCTCGCGGCGCTCGCGCGCCCTGAGGATACGCTCGTGCGGGACCCAGTCCGTGGCGAGCGGGCCCGACGCCGCCTCGCGGGCGATGGCGCGCTCTCTGAAGTACGCTGTAACGAGGACCAGCACGAACAGCGCGATGAAGGTGTAGGACATCACGAGGTCGGGCACGCCCAGGTGCCAGGCACCGATGCCGACGGCGCCGCCGAGCGCCGCAATGGCCATGAGCGTCCATGTCGTCGTGTGGGCGGGTACGCCGCGCTCGAGGAGCATGTAATGCAGATGCTCCCGGTCTGCCTCGAACACGCTGATCCGCTTGCGCAGACGCACGAACATGACGCGTGCCATGTCGAGCAGCGGCACGGCGAGGATCCACATGCACACGATGGGCGGCAGGCTGCGCCCTTCGCCCTGCGTGAGGTCGATCGAGAACCAGCACAGCGCGAGGCCGAGCATCATGCTGCCCGAGTCACCCATGAAGACGCGCGCCTGGCTGCGCACGCCCGGCAGGGGCATGTTCAACAGAAGAAACCCGGCGACTGCCGCGCCGAGCAGCAAGAGCAGCAGCGCCTGGACCGCCAGTCCCTGTGCAAGCGCGGCATAAGCGAGCCACAGCGCGGCGACGAGCGACACGCCGCCCGCGGCGCCGTCCAGGCCGTCCACCATGTTGATGGCGTTGATTACGCCGAGCGCGCACACCACCGAAAACGGTACGGTCCAATGGTAGAGGTTCAGCGGTCCGAAACCGAAAAGGTTGCCGAGCTGGTGGACCTGGACTCCAGCCCACGAGGTCATGAGCAGCGCCGCGACGAGCTGGACGATGAATTTCCACTGCGGGGAGATGTCGTGCATGTCGTCGGCAGCGCCGCTGGAGACGAGCAGGAAGAGCGCCATCAGCAGCGCTACGGTGGTTCCGGCGATCAGCCCCGAAGCCATGGCGGCGACGAAGAAGCCGGCGAACATCCCGATGCCGCCCGTGACCGGAATGGTTCCGACGTGCTGCTTGCGGCCGCCGGGCGGATCGGCGAGCCCGATGCGGTTGGCCACGGGCGTGAGGATGCGCGCGACCAGCGCCGCCACCACCAGCGCGAGCAGCATGCAGAATGCGACGCGGTTTCCGGGAAGGGGAAGGAGCTGAAGCATGCGCTCAGAACGCCGTGACCATGCGCTGCCACAGCTCGCTCAGGGGAATCGGCTCGCCCTCGGGCGTTGCACGGCGGCCCGTGTCCAGGAAATAGCCGATGCCGTTGTGGTGCCCGTTCTTGATGGCCACGAAGAGCACTTCGCTCGCAAAATCTTCCAGCGAGACGCCGGCGAACTGCGCGCGGAATCCCGCGCCGATTTCACGCGGATACGACAGGGTGGCGAACACCGAGCGGCCGCGGTCGTCCACCTCGAAGAGCGGGCTGCCGTCCGGCGCGCTTCCGGAGCGCAGAATCGCCGCTGCACGGCAGCTTTGGGCGGCATCGGCGCAGTTGACGAGAAAGTCCCGCGACATGCGCGGCTCCACGGAAGCGAATCCGCAACCGACGCGCTCCAGAAAGGCGGCATGGTCGCGCAGGCGCCAGTAGAACACCGGCTCGTCCACGGGATCCTGGTGCAGCCCGGTCGCGATCATTACCCGTGGCCGGTCGGGCAAGCCGAGGCATTCGTCCAGCAGCCGGTCGTACAGGCGGTAGATGGAGAGCACCGGATCGACCCCTTGAGGCAGGTACCAGGCCGGATTGCGGTTCGGGCCGCGATAGGCAGGCGAGTTGAACATGCAGTGATGCTGGATGTGCGCTGCGCCGTTCAGGAACAGGGTCGCGAAATCGGGCCGCGTCCGGCGCCACAGGTGCAGGAAGCAGTCGGTGAGAAACCGGTCAAGGAACACCGCGCGCGGCCAGTGGCTGCTCAGGCCGGAAACGCCCTCCGTGAGATAGGCCGGCCAGTTCTTCATGCGGCCGTAGCGCGCGAGCCCCAGGAGCAGCTGCAGCGCCGAGCGCGGCGCGATCCGGCCCTCGGCGTTGTCGCCGACGGCCTGGCAGATCGCCATGTACGCGCGGCGCATCAGGGGCGGCGCGGTGACCGATGTCGGCGTCCACGGATCGGGGACGAAGAAAGCCGCCTCCGGTACGGCGGGGGCGTTCATCGGCGAAAACGCGCCGACTTTCAGGCCGCGCGCCGCGAGCTCTTCCCAGATCTGGCGCAGCCCCGCGCGCGGGCCGTCGCCGAGGCGAAACACGCCGTGCTCGCGGTAGGTCTTGCCGGTGTGGACGGTGATCCACTGGATCCACGGCTCGATGTGATCGTAGAGCTCTTCGGAGCGCGTGCGCGCATAACCGTTCGCCGACAGCACGCGCGCGAACGCGGGCAATTCGCCCCGGCGCGCGTAGTGCTCGACATACTCGAAATTGAGCTCGTTCAGCTCCAGGAAAACGAGGCTCGTCACGGCCGGCAATTATGCAGCAACACCCGTGCCGACAGCCGCGTCCAGGCTTGCGCCACGCGTTCCACGGGGATATCGGCGATGTCGCGGGTGTCGGGCGAGACCATTTCGTAGGGGACCCGCCACGGATGCCAGTGGCGGTGCTTGCCGGGGAGGTTCTCGAAAAGCGCAACCATCGGCAAACCGAGCCCCGCGGCGAGGTGCATGGCGCCGCCGTCGGGGCCGATGAACGCCTGGCACAGCGACAGCACGGCGATCAGATCCTCGAGCGACTCGGTGCGCGCGGGCACGAGCGTCACCCCGGCGCCGGCGCCGGCGGCGATCGCCGCCGCCCTCGCATCGTCGCCCGGGTGCCGCGGATCGTCGGCTGCGCCCGGCGCCCACAGCAGGACGACGCCGGCGTTCAGCCTCCTGACGAGCGACACGAAACGCTCGACCGGCCAGACGCGGCCGGGCTCGCGTGCGCTGATGTGCACCGCGATCCACAGGCCCGCCCTGGGCAGCGGAATGCGGCCGCGCCAGGCTTGCGCGCGCTGCCGGTCGGGATAGACCCGCAGCGGCCCGGGTGCGTCGTTCACATCCAGAGCGCGCGCGAGCAGGTGCACCGCCTGCACCTCGTGGAGATCGGTGTCGGGCGGCGCGAGCGGGAGCGTGATGGCGGGCGGCGCACGGCCCGCCTCGGCGAAGCCGACGATGTGCCTGCGGCGCAGCTGGCGGGCGAGGCTCAAGCCTTGGCGGTCGTAGCCCGCCTTCGCGAGCAGGATGTAATCGAAGGCTTCGGCACGAAGCCTCGCGAGCATGCCCAGGCGGGCAAGCAGGATGCCGAGGCGCGATTCGCCCGGCAGGCGATGCTTCAGCTTCTTGTAGCTGTACACCGCGTCCAGCGCCGGGTTGCGCTCGAGCACGGCGGCGTTATAGGAATTGACGAGCGCCGCGAGATGGGCCTGCGGATAACGCGCTCGCAGCGCGGCGAGAAGCGGCGTAGTGCACACCAGATCGCCGATGTTGTCGCGCCGGATGACGAGGATCCGCATCGCCTTTCAGGCGTCGGCGCGCGCGCGTGGCAGTTCCCCTGCCTGCCGTCCCCAGGCGAGCAGCACGCCGACCACGCCCCAGAAGAGGAGCGCGTTCTGGCGCACCAGGAGGACATCGGTGGAGTTGCGTACCACCATGCCCGCGAGCACTGCCAGCAGAGCGATGCCGCAGGCCGACGAGAGAGCGACCGGGGTCCGCGCGAGCCGCCATCCCTCCCGCAGCGTCGCGCCGAGGAGCAGAACGAAGAGCGCCACCCCCGGCCAGCCGATCTGCAGCGCCATGTCGAGAAAGATGTTGTGGGCATGCCAAAGGAGGCCGTTCTTGAAGTCCTCGTTCAGGGACTTGCGCAGCAGGCCGCGGCCGAAGCCGTAGCCTGTCAGCGGGCGCGCCTCGATGTACTGGACGACCTCCGGCCAGAGCATCAGGCGCTGATCGTGGGAGATCTCGAGCCCGCCATAGGCGAGCCGCTGCTCCTGGATGTGAAGCGTGGCGAACGCGGTCGCCGCGACGAGGCCGATGGCGAGCGCCGCCGCGACTTGCCGCCCGCGCGAGGCCGCAAGAAGCTGGTGGCGCGAGGCGAGAAAGGCGCCGATGACCAGCAGCTCCACACCGAAGGCGATCCAGACCGTGCGGCTGAGCGTGGTGTAGGCGGCGGCGAGCAGCATTCCTATGAATGCCAGGCCCCACAACACGGCGCGCCGCCAGCCCGCGCGAGCCCCATACCACGCGGCCAGCACGGCGCAGGGGAGGATCGTGATGAGCGCCGTCGACAGGTTTCCCGGCCCGCCATGGCGGCCCGTCGCGTAGCCCGCGAAGCCGGCCTGCATGTAGTGGTACAGCGCGAGGGCGCACAGCAGCGTCGCGGCGGCCGCGGTGACGGGAAGGAGGATGCGCCCGGCGTGGCGCATCTGAGCCGCGACGTAGCACGTCCACAGCGCGATGCCGGTGTAGATCACTTCGTTGCGCAGCTCCTTCTCGGAGCGCTCGGGCTCCACCGACCAGGCGAGCGAGGCCGCGCTCCATGCCGCCCACAGGACGAAGGGCAGCCAGACAGGCGGCAGCGCGCTGACACCGTTGCGCTCGCGCACGAGGGCGATGATGCACAGCACCCCGGCGAGGCCGCCCACTATCAGGCGCAGCGCGACCGTATGGGAAAACGGGGTCGACGCAAGGAGCAGCGCAGCGCACCAGGCCGCGAGCGAGCCCGGGTTGATGAGTGAGGTCATGACGCGAGCGGGATCATAAGCGATGGCGCACCCCAGGATGCGCGCGTGTGTTAGGTCCCGTCCTCCTCAACAAACGTGGGGAGAAGGGCGAATATTCCCCGCCGGAGGCATTCGGGCAGGGAAGTGAGAACCGTCAATTTCTACGCTTTGATGCGCAATCGGGCGTAGACCTCGCAGATCCGGTCCACGGTGCGCTCGTAGGTGCAGTGCGCCGCGACGTGCGCCCGGCCTTGGGCCGCGATGCGCTCGCGCTCGGCGTCGGCGGCGAGGTAGCGGCGGAGCTTCTCGCGGAACTCGGCCAGGTCGGAGAAGGTCTCGAGATGCTCGCCCGGGGTGATCACCTGCGCGATCTCGAGCGAGTGGTCGGTGAGGAGGAAGCTGCCGCACGCGGGAACCTCGAAGAGGCGCATCGTCATGCCGCTGCGCCCCGTGGCCGCGCCCCAATTCGTGACGTTGATCACCACCTTGGTGCGGTTGTAGAGCCGCACCAGCGCCTCGCCCGCGATGTAGCGGCCCCTGACGATGCGCCGCAGGCGTGCGTCCCGGAACGTCTTGGCGTACCACTTGGGACCGTAGAGGGCTCCGTTGCCCGAGACCTCGAGCGCCGCCTCGATGTATTCCTGCCGCTTCCTGGACCACAGGCCGACGAACGAGAAGTCGATGTCCCGTGCGTTCCCCGGAAGCGGCCGAAACACCGATGGATCGGCCGCATGCGGCAGGTAGTGCACATGCCGGTGGCCGGCGGCTCGTGCGGCCTCGACGCTGGAGGAATTGATGAAGAAGTACCCGTCGAACCAGGGCACCTCGCCGAGCGCCTCGTCGACGCGCTGGTCGGCTTCGACCCACCAGCCGAGCGCGGTGCGCGCGCCTTCGGTGGCCCAGCGGCGAAAGCCCAGCCCGCGGATCAACAATACGAGATCGGGGTCGTAGGCGGCGATCTCCTCGCGCAGGCGGCGGCTGCGGTGATTGAAGTGCGCCCACGGGTGGTCCGCGAACAGGACCCGCGACTTCGGGATGACGCGAAGGTTGTGCGCGAGCTTGTTCACGCGCCGGATGACCAGGCGGTCGAACCAGGTGTTCTCGTCGGCGAGAAAGCCCCGCGCCTCGATGCCGCGCCGGGCGAACGCGGCCTTCAGGTACTCGATGGTCGGCGGCCGCGAGGTATAGGCGATGAGAACGCGGCGTGGAACCGCGGAGCGAATGCTATCGTAACCGCTCATCTCCCATTCACCAGCTTCATGCCGGCGTGATTATGTCGAGAAAACGCGTCCTCATCAGCTACTTCTTCGGCGACGACATGATCCCGCTCGGCGTGTCGTGCGCCCACGCGCTGGAGGCTCTCGGCCACGAGGTGTACCGCTTCAACAGCCAGATGGAAAGCCGCTGGCAGCACGCGCTGCTCAAGCCCGTCAACCGCCTCGCGCGCGGGCTGGGTCGCCGCGGCAGCGAGATCGGAGGCTCGCTCGGCTTCGCGCGCATCCCGTTCAAGCGCCGCATGCTGAAGGAAGCCGCGCGCGAGTTCCGGCCGCACTGGATTCTCGTCATCCGCGCGCATGAGTTCGTCGACGCCGAGCTCGTCGCCGAGCTCAAGCGCGAATGCGGCGTGGAGCAGGTGGTCGGCTGGCGCGTCGACGGCCCGCTCGACTCGCCCGACCTCCTCGAGGACGCGCGCATCTACGACCTCTACTTCTGCAGCCACCGCCACGGCTACGACCCGCGATCGGATAAAATCGGCTACCTGCCCGTCTATGGGATGGATTTCGCGCTCTACCGCAACTTCCACGTCGATGCCCCGCGCCCGTACGCGCACGAGCTCGTGCTCGTCGGCGGGCACAATGCGCGGCGCGCGCAGCTCGTAAGCCAGCTCCTCGACCTGCCCCTTGAGCTCTACGGCAAGTGGGGAAAGCACGCCCGCACGAGCCGGGCGCTGCGCCGGCGCGTGAGGGCCCGCGGCGCGTGGGGCGAGGCGCTGCTGCGCCTGTATAACACCACCAAGGTCGTGCTCAACATCACCAACTGGGATCCCGCGCGCTACGTGGCTCTGAATCAGCGCGTGTTCGACGTCCCGGCCACCGGGGCGTTCCTGCTCACCGACTACTCGCCCGAGCTGGAGGAGCACTACCGCATCGGCGAGGAGATCGCGTGCTTCTCGAGCGCGCAGGAGCTCGAGGAGAAGGCGCGCTACTACCTCGCGCACGACGCCGAGCGCGAAGCCGTCGCACGCCGCGGGTACGCCAAGGCGCTCACCCTTCCCACGGTGGCCGACCGCATGCGCACGCTGCTGCGCGAGCTCGGCGCGCGGTAGCGCCGATGTGCGGCCTTGCAGGCTACCTCGGGGCGAGCGTCGCTGAAGAGGTGCTCGCGCGCATGACCGGCCGGCTCGAGCACCGGGGGCCGGACGCTGCCGGCTTCTACCGCGACGGGCCGGTGGCGCTCGGCCACCGCCGCCTCTCGATCCTCGACATCGAAGGCAGCCCGCAGCCCATGAGCACGCCCGACGGCAGGCTCACCTGCGTCTTCAACGGCGAGATCTACAACTTCACGTCGCTGCGAGAGGAGCTTGCGGCGCGCGGGCACGTCTTTCGGACGCAAGGGGACACCGAGGCGCTGCTCTACGCCTATCGCGAGTGGGGCACGGCGATGCTCGAGCGCCTGCAGGGCATGTTCGTTTTCGCCTTGTGGGACCGCGACGCGCAGCGGCTCTTCGTCGCTCGGGATCATCTGGGCGTGAAGCCGCTCTACTATTCCTGGGACGGCACCACGCTGGTGTTCGGCTCGGAGCTCAAGGCGCTGATCGAGCACCCCGGCGTCAGCCGCGAGCTCGACCTCGACGCGCTCGCGCTCTACCTCGAGTCGCAGTACATCCCGGCGCCGCGCTCCGTGTACCGCGGCGTGCAGAAGCTCCACGCCGGGCACGCCATGACGCTCGAGCGCGGCAAGCTCTCGATATGGCGCTACTGGCTGCCCGACTATTCCCGCAAGCTCGAGCTGGGCGAAGACGAAGCGCTGGAGCGGCTCGAAGCCGAGCTGCGCCGCTCGGTAAAGAGCATGCTGGTGTCCGATGTGCCCCTCGGCAGCTTCCTCTCCGGCGGGGTCGATTCGAGCGTCGTGAGCGCGCTCATGGTCGACATCTCGGGCCGGCCGATCGATACCTTCACCCTCGGATTCCAGGGCGAGAGCGCCGAGAGCGAGCACCGCGAGGCCGACCGGGTCTCGCGCCACATCGGCAGCACGAACCATGTGCTCATGCTCAGCCCGGGCGAGCTGCTGTCGGCTTTTCACCGCTGGGTGGAAGCGTTCGACGAACCCTTCGCCGACCCCGCCGCGCTTCCGACCATGTTCCTCGCGCAGCTCACCCGGCGCCACGTCACGGTGGTGCTCACCGGCGAGGGCGCCGACGAGGTGTTCTCCGGCTACGGCAACTACCGCAAGCGGGTGAAGGAGGAGCGCATCAGCGCAGCGCTTTGGCCTCTTCGAGGGCTGATCCGGTTTTTGCCCGCGCGCTTGCGCAAGGACCGGCTCCTGAAGGCGATCGGCGAGCCGCGCGCGCGCCGCTATGTCACGATCCCGCAGGTCTTCGACGCGGCCCTGCAGCCCGAGCTCTTCTCGGAGCGCTTTCTCGCCGCCCGGCGCACCAGCATGGCCGACTACGCCGAGCGCTTCTTCGAGGAGTGCAATTCCGCGCATTACATCGACCGGCTCATGTACGTCGATGCGCGGCTGTGGCTGCCGGACGACCTCCTCACCAAGGTCGACCGCGCCACGATGGCCTATTCGCTGGAGGCGCGCGTGCCCTACCTCGATCACCGCTTTTTCGAGTTCTGCGCGCGGCTCGATCCGCGGCTCAAGCAGCGCGGTCCCACCGGGAAATACCTCCTCAAGAAGCTCGCCGAGAAGCTCCTGCCGCCCGAGATCGTGCATCGCCGCAAGCAGGGCTTCGTGCCGCCGCTTGCCGAATGGTTCGGCGGCCTGCTGCGCGATGAGGCGGACGCCGCGTTCGTCAGCCTGGCGAAGCGCGGCCTCTTCCGCCCCGCCGCGCTGCGCGCCGTGGTGCACGAGCACCATTCCGGGCGCAGGCGCCATGGCGGGCGCCTGTGGGCGCTCCTCGTGCTGGAGAAGTGGTTCCAGCGCTACGCGCCCGGGTTCGCCCTCTAGCGCCATGTGCGGCATAGGCGGCTTCTTCGCGCAGCGTGCGGTGCCGGAGGGCGTCGCCGCCGCGATGCGCCAGGCGCTGCGGCCGCGCGGCCCGGATGCCGAGCATGCCGTGGGCCATCTGCACAACCGCCTGCTGCACGCGCGCCTTTCGATCATCGACCCGCGGCCCGAGGCCGACCAGCCGATGGTCAACGACCGCGGCGACGTCTGGATCGTCTACAACGGCGAGGTCTACGACTGGCAGTCTGCCGCCGACGATCTGCGCGCGGCGGGGGCGCGCTTTCACACGCGCTCGGACACCGAGTTCATCCTGCGAGGCTACGAGGCCTGGGGGATCGATCGGCTGCTCGAGCGCCTGCGCGGCATGTTCGCGTTCGCGATCCTGGACGCGCGCAACGCAAAGGCCTACCTGGCGCGCGACCGCATGGGCGAGAAGCCGCTCGTCTACGCGCGCGTGGGCGAGGACCTGGCGTTCGGCTCCCTCGTGCGCGCGGTGCTGCCGTTCCTGCCGCCGGAGAGCCGCTCCCTGTCGCCCGAGGCGATCGACGCCTACCTTGCGCACCGCTACGTGCCGGCGCCGCGCACCGTCTTCAGCCACATCCAGCGCCTGGAGAACGCTCACTATCTCGAATTCGACCTCGGTACGCGCAAGCTCACCAAACGGCGCTACTGGCAGCCTTCGCCGCGGCAGGGATCCTGGCTCGAGGCGCTCGACGAATCGGTGCGCATGCGCACCATCGCCGATCGGCCGCTCGGCGTGCTGCTTTCCGGCGGAATCGATTCGACTGTGGTGGCAAGCCGCCTGGCGCAGCAGCGCATGACGAGCTACCGCACATATACCGCGGCTTTTCCCGGCAGCGACATGGACGAGTCGCCCGCCGCGCGCGAGACCGCTGCAGCGCTCGGCCTGCCCAATACGTCGATCGTCATTCCGCATGAGCTCGACCAGGACTTCGCCCGCATCGTGGCCGCCCTCGACGAGCCCTTCGCGGATCCTTCGAGCTTTCCTTCGTGGTATCTCGCGCGCGAGGTGAGCCGGGAGGTGAAAGTGGTGCTGGCGGGCGACGGCGGCGACGAGCTTTTCGCGGGGTACAAGCGCCTTGCCAAGCACCTGCGCACCGCGCGGCGCGGCGCCTTCAGGCTGCCGCTCCCCCTGCGGCCGGCCCTGAAAGGCGGCAAGCTCGCCGCCGAGCTGGCGATGGACTGGCGCAGCGCCTATTCGCTGCGCTTTTCCGGATTCGCGCCGGCGCAGCGTGCCTACCTGCAGGACCGGCCGAGCCTTCCCGCGATGGTGCACTGGCGCGCTCCGGACAGCGAGCCGCAGGCTCCGCTCGAGCAGCTGCTCGCGGTCGACTTTGCCAATTACCTGCCCGAATACATCCTGCGCAAGTCGGATCTCTGCACCATGGCTCACGGGCTGGAAGCGCGCGCGCCGTTTCTCGATCACCGGCTGGTGGAGCGGCTGCTCTTCCTGCCGGCACACGAGCGCTTCACCCGTCCGCCGAAGCTCCTGCTGCGCGCCGCGCTGGACCCGCGCCTGCCGCAGGACCTGTTCGAACGCAAGAAGCGCGGCTTCAATCCGCCGCTGCGCGACTGGCTGCGGGGCGGCCTTGCCGCGCGGCTGGAGGGGCTGGGCAGGCGCCTGCAGGATCTCAGCGCCGGGCAGCTCGCCGCGGGCGCCGTGGATGCTTTCGTGCGGCACTATTGCGCCGGCGCCGAACCGCTGGCCGAGCAGGTGCTGCAGCTCCTCATCCTGGACGAGAGCCTCTCGCAGCTCGCGCAGGTTCCCCTTTGAACCCGGACTGGAAAGCCATCTCGCGCGTCCTGGTGGTGAAGCTCGGCCACCTGGGCGACGTGCTGCTCGCGGCTCCGGTCGTCTCGGTGCTCAGGCGCCGCGCGCCGCACGCGGACATCGACGCGCTGGTGTACGCCGAGACCGCCCCGATGCTGAGCGGGCATCCGGACCTTGCCCGGTTGTTCGCCATCGGGAGCGCGGAGCTGCAGTTGTTCTGGAGACTTCGCGCACGGCGCTACCAGCTTCTGGTCGCGCTTTCCGACAAGCCGCGAATCGCCTGGCTTGCCCGTCTCACCGGCGTTCGCTACGCGGTGAGCCCGTTGCGGCCCGACCGGTCCGCGCTTTGGCGCGCGAGCTTCACGCACTTCTACTCCATCCCGCCGGGGAACAGCCGCCACACGGTCGAGGTGCACCTGGACGCGCTGCGCGCGCTGGGGATCGAGGTCGCTGCCGACGAGCGGCGTATCGTGCTCGTGCCCGGGCGCGAAGCCGAGCAGCGCATCGACGCGCTTGCGCTGCCTCGGCGCTTCGTCGTGGTCCATCCCGCCTCGCGCTGGCTCTTCAAGTGCTGGCAGGCGGCGCGGGTCGCCGAGCTGATCAGCACGCTGCAGACGCGCGGCGAACGCGTCGTGCTCACCGGTTCGGCGAGCCCGGAGGAAAACCTGCTGGTCGAGGAGGTCGTGCGCGGCGTGCGTTCGCCGCTGCTGAACCTCGCCGGCAAGCTCGGCTTGAAGGAGCTCGCCGCGCTCATCGGGCGCGCGCGGCTCTTCATCGGCGTCGACTCGGCGCCGATGCACATGGCCTCGGCGATGGGCACGCCCGCGGTGGCGCTGTTCGGGCCGTCGGGCGAAGTGGAGTGGGCTCCCTGGCAGGTGCCACACCGGGTCGTCGTCTCGGCCCACCCGTGCCGCCCGTGCGGCTACAACGGCTGCGGCGGCGGCAACCGCAGCGAATGCATCGAGTCGATACCCGTGGCGCGCGTTCTCGAAGCGGTGGACGGACTGGCGCATGGGTGATGAGCGGCTGCGGATCGTGCATACCGAGAGCTCGACCGGGTGGGGTGGGCAGGAGATCCGCACCCTCACCGAGGCCGAAGGCATGCTCGGCCGCGGGCATCAGCTGATGCTGCTCACGCCACAGACGGCCTGCATCTACGACGCCGCGCGCCGGCGCGGAATACCGGCGCTCGCCATCCCGATGGAGAAAAAGCGGCCGCGCGCCTTTGCTGCCCTGTTCTCCTGGCTCGCCCGCCATGCCCGGGAATACGACGTCATCAACACGCACAGCTCGACCGATACGTGGCTCACCGCCCTCGCCGCGGCGCTGCTGCGCCGCGCGCCCCCCATCGTACGCACGCGGCACGTCTCCACCGCCGTGGGCACGGGGTGGGCCGCGCGCTGGCTCTACACGCGGGCGAGCGCGCACATCGTGACGACCGGGGAGGCGCTGCGCCGCCAGCTTGCGCGCGACAACGGCTTCGAGCTGAGCCGCATGACCTCCGTGAGGACCGGCATCGACCTGGCTCGATTCCGGCCGATGGAGCAGCCCGCCTGCCGCCGCGATCTGGGCCTGGACGAGCGCCCGGCGCTCGGCATCGTGGCGACCCTGCGCGACTGGAAGGGTCATGACTATCTGCTCGACGCCTGGGCGCGGCTGCGGGCACGCTTTCCGCAGTGGCAGCTCGTCGTCGTCGGCGACGGGCCGCAGCGTGCGCGCCTGGAGGCGCGGACTGCCGACGAGGGCCTCGCCGAGAGCGTGCGCTTCGTCGGCAACCAGGACAACGTGCCGCTGTGGCTCAACAGCTTCGATCTGTTCACGCTTCCCTCGTTCGGCGACGAGGGCGTACCACAGGGCATCATGCAGGCCATGGCATGCGGGCTTGCGGTCGTCTCCACGCCGGTCGGCGCAATCGAGGAAGCGGTGCAGGCCGGCCGCACCGGGCTGCTCGTGCCGCCGAGAGACGCCGCGGCCCTCGCCGATGCGCTTGCCGCCCTGATGGCCGACGATGGGCGCCGCCGCGCCATGGGCGAGGCTGGACACGCCTATGCGCTGGCGCATTTCGGCATCGATGCGATGCTGGACAAGATGGAAGCGGTCTTTCGCGAGGCCATCCGTGGCTAGCCGCTTCGGACCGCGGGCCTATGCCCTGGCCCTGGGAGGGGCGCGCCTGCTCTCCCCGAGGCACGAGCCCGGGCGGGTGCGGCGGCTGCTCATCGCGCAGCATCTCATGCTGGGCGATACGATCATGCTGACGCCGCTCGCCAAGAAAGCGCGCACCCGCTTTCCCCAGGCGGAGATTGTGATGACGGTGCCGCGCGCCTACGCGGCGCTGTATGCCGGGAGGCCCTACGGCATCGCCGCCGTGCCGCTCGATCCGCGCTCGCTTGCCGATCACCGCGCGCTGCGGGGCTCGGGCGGTTTCGACCTCGCGTTGATTCCGGGCGATAACCGCTGGAGCTGGCTCGCGGCAGCGGCCGGCGCGCGCTGGATCACGGCCTTTGCATCGGACCGCCCGGGCTACAAGGACTGGCCGGTCGACGAGTCGCGCCCGATGCCGCAATCGCCGATGGCCTGGGGCGAGATCGCGGCGACGCTCCTCGACGGCGAGGACCCCGCGCCGTATTCCACCGCCGAGTGGCCGGCACCGCCGTTCGCAGCCTACGCGCGCCCGCAAGGCCCCTACTGCGTCCTGCATCTGGGCGCGAGCAGCCCGCACAAGCTCTGGCCGACCGAGCGCTGGCGCGCAGTCATGCACTGGGCCGAGGGCGAGGGCTACGAAGTGCTGCTGAGCGCGGGACGCGGCGAAGAGCGGCTGCTCGAGCCGCTCGACCCGGAGGGCAGGCGCAGCGCGCTCGCCGGGCGGCTCGACCTGGCGCAGCTCTGGGACCTGCTGCGCGGCGCGGCGTTTCTCGTATGCCCGGATACGGGCATCGCCCACCTTGCACGGCTCGTCGGCGTGCCGACGGCTGCGCTCTACGGGCCCGGCTCGCCGATCAGCACCGGGCCGGGCCGCTTCTGGGCGGCAAGCCCGTTCCGGGCGTTGTGGGACCCCGAGGTGGCCTGCCGCGATCAGGATGTGCTGTTCGAGCGCCGGCTCATCTGGCTGCGACAGTGCTGGCGCGGCGTCGAGGAGTGCGGCGATCCCGTGTGCATCCGGCGCATTAAAGTCGAAGAGGTCATCAAGACCATCGAGGAGCTGAAATGCAGGCACAAATGATGGAGACCCTGGACGCCTGCCCGGTCTGCGGCGGAAAGCGGACCGACTGCGAGGCCGCCGAGCTCCAGCTTTGGCGGTGCGCCGATTGCGGCGTGTTCTTCAACAATCCCAGGCCGACTAAGACCTTCATCGAGAAGAACTACAACGAAGGCGACCACTACGCGCGGTTCGCGCCGGACGAGAAGTGGAACCGGTTCTGGGCCCGGCGCATGGACCGGGTGCTGAAGCACAAGCCCCGCGGGCCCATCCTCGATATCAGCGCAGGCATCGGCACGGCGGTCAAGCAGCTGCGCGACCGGGGCCTGGTGTGCAACGGCAGCGAGATCTCGAAAGAGGCGATCGCACGCGCGCGCGAGCTCTACGGGCTGGAGCTGATGGAGGGCTACCCGGAAGAGCTTGCGCTCGGGCGCGGCTCGCTCGGCTGCCTGATGATGTGGCACGTCTTCGAGCACCTGCCGTTTCCCGGGAGGGCCCTCGTGCATCTGGCCGACAAGATCGCTTCCGGCGGGCTGCTGGTGATCGCCGTCCCGAACTCCAGCTTCGCCCGGCTTGCCAAGCACCGCAAGCTGTGGTTTGCGCCGCGGCGCGCGAAGCTCGAGGCGCTTATCGGCAAAATCGACTACAACATCAAGTTCCAGGAAATCCACCTGATCCACTTCACCCCGGCGTCGCTGCGCCGGATCGTGGAGGCGGCCGGGTTCACGGTGCTCGAGCACGGCGTGGATAACGTGTTGAGCAAATGGCGGGACGCGAAACTTCCCCTGCGCAACCTCGCCGCGCGCCTGGGCTTCAACGACGCCCCTGCCATGGTCCTGATTGCCCGGAAAACCGGGCCGCCTGCCGCGCTCAGGGCTTGAGCCGCCGGAAGCGGTACCAGCGCGCGCTTTCTCCGGAGAGCGGAACCACCAGGAACATCACCCCGGAAATCGACTCGTAGACATGGGCGACGGCAAACGGCTCCGCCATGGTCAATTCGATCGTGACGGACTCGCGTCCCGACATCAGGTCGGAGGCCACCCAGCGCCGCGAGCTCAGCACGAGCTTGCCGCGATCGCAGGCGAACTCGCCTGCCTTCGCGCTCAGGCGTTGCACCACGGGATCCATCCCTTCGGCGGCAACGGTCACGTCGAGCGCGTCCGCGGGCGAGAAATCGAATCGGATCGAGGCCGCCTTTTCCCAGGGGCCGCCGGGCCCGAAGAGCTCGCGGGTGAGCGAGGGCTGGGTGCTCTGCCCCGGGGCCTCGCCGCGATCGGCATAGGTGCCCTGGAAGTGCACGCAGTCGCTCGCCGGCGGCGCCGGGAGCGGCTGCCAGGCGAGCGGGTAGGGCGTGTCCGCGACGCTGCAGCCGGCGAGCAGCGCGAGCAGGCCGAGGCGCTTCACCCGTACCCGTAGTAGCGCTTGAACCATGCGGCGAAGCGCTCCAGGCCGCTCGCGAGGGGCGTGGCGGGGGCGAAGCCGACCGCGTGCGCGAGCGCCGTGGTGTCGGCGTACGTGGCCTTGACGTCGCCGGGCTGCATCGGCTTCATCTCCGTGCGCGCCTTCTTGCCGAGCGCAGCTTCCATCAGCGCGATGTAATCGAGCAGCGCGACCGGCTGGTGATTGCCGATGTTGTATACCGCGTAGCGCTCGGGCCGGTCGAGCACGCGCAGGGTGCCTTCGACGACGTCGTCGACGTAGGTGAAGTCGCGCTTCATGTCGCCGTGGTTGAACACCTGGATCGGCTTGCCTTCCATGATGGCGCGGGCAAAGAGCATCGGCGACATGTCGGGCCGTCCCCACGGCCCGTAAACCGTGAAATAGCGCAGCCCCGTGGCGTGCAGGCCGTAGAGGTGGCTGTAGACGTGCGCCATCAGCTCGTTCGACTTTTTCGTCGCGGCATACAGGCTCACCGGGTGGTCGACGCGCTGGCTCTCCGACCACGGCAGCTCGCTGTTGGCGCCGTAGACGCTCGAGCTCGAGGCGTAGACGAGGTGGCGCGGCGGAGCGCGCCGGCAGCATTCCAGCAGGTTGGCGAAGCCGACGAGGTTGGTCTGCACGTACGAGGCCGGATTCTCGAGCGAATAGCGCACGCCCGCCTGGGCGGCGAGGTGCAGCACCGCGTCGGGTTTTGTTTTTTCAAAAACGGAAGTCAGTGCTGGTGAATCGGCGATGTCCACCTCGTGGAAATCAATCTGCAGCTGCTTCAGCCGGTCGCGCTTGAGGTCCACCGAGTAGTACGGCGAGAGGTTGTCGATGCCGACCACTTCGTCGCCGCGCGCGCTGAGGCGCAGGGCGCAATGCATGCCGATGAAGCCCGCTACTCCGGTGACCAGAACTTTCATTTCACTGCTGTTCCGCCTTGTGAAGCTCGATCAGCTTGGCGTACTTGAGGTAGCTGTTCATGCACCCGATCGAGATGTGAAGCAGCCCGGGAACGCCGTCGAGGAAGCCCAGGCGCAGGATATAGAACTTGAGGAATCGCACCACCGGCGAAGCGAGCAGGTGCATGGCGCCGGCGCTGACGCCGCGCTCGTACGCCTGGCGTGCGGCGAGGGTGGTATAGCGGTTCTGGCGCTCGAGGTAGCGGGTGAGGTCGTCGGTCGAGTCGTGCATGAGGTCGCCCCGCAGCGTGCCCGGGGTGACCGCGAAGAGCACTTTCTCGTGCACCAGGTCGTCGCTCCAGCGCGCGTTCATGCGGTTGAAGAGGCGCGGGCTCCAGTCGGGATAGCCCTCGCCGTGCGAGAGCCAGCGGCCGAGGAAGCGGTTGCGCCGCGCCATGCGGTAGACCGGCGACACCGGCGCGGCGAGGGCCGCCTGGATGCTCGCTGCAAGCTCAGGCGATACCCGCTCGTCCGCATCCAGGCACAGTACCCAGTCGTTGCGCGCCTGCTCCACCGCGAACTGCTTCTGCCGGCCGAAGCCGAGCCATTCCTTTCGGACTATGCGGGCCCCGCGCCGCGCGGCGATCTCGGCGGTGCCGTCGTTGCTCGCCGAATCGACGACCACGATCTCGTCGGCGAAGGCGACGCTTTCGAGGCATGGATCGAGGACGTTTTCGGCGTTGCGCGTGATGAGCACGGCCGAGAGTGGAGCCTGCGGGGCGTTCAAGTGTATGTGGGCAGAAATGCGCCGTAGAATCGGCGGGCCCTATTCTAATCAATGCCGCGCATCCTATTCGTCAAGACGTCCTCGCTGGGCGACGTGGTGCATCAGTGCCCGGCAGTGAGCGACGCGGCGCGCGGCTTCCCCGGAGCGAGCATCGACTGGGTGGTGGAGGACGCCTTCGGCGGCATCGCGCGCATGCATGCCGGCGTCGCGCGCGTGATTCCCGTGGCGGTGCGCCGCTGGCGCAGAGCGCCGTGGCGGCCGGCGGTATGGAGGGAAATGGCGGCCTTCCGCGAGGCCCTGCGAGGCGCGCCCTACGACGCGGTGATCGACACGCAGGGGCTGCTGAAAAGCGCGCTCATCACCTGCTTCACCTCGGGCACGAAGCACGGCATGGATCGCGCGAGCGCGCGCGAGCCGCTCGCTGCGCGCTTCTACGATCGCACCCACTTCGTGCCGCGTGGCCTGCACGCAGTGGAACGGAACCGGCGCCTTACGGCGGCCGCGCTCGGCATCAGCCTGCCCCCCGAGATCGACTATGGCCTTACGAAGAAAGGACCTCTCAGCGAAGCGCTGCCGGCGTCCTATTCGGTTCTCCTGACGATGACGAGCCGCGCCGACAAGCTCTGGCCCGAGTCGCGCTGGATCGAGCTCGGCCGCGCGCTCGCCCTGCCGGCGGTGCTGCCCTGGGGAAGCGACGAGGAACGCGGGCGCGCCGAGCGCATCGCGCACGGCATCGGCCAGGCCGTCGTCCCGGCAAAAATGGCCCTGGAGGCGCTCGCCCCGGTGCTCGCCCACGCGAGAAACGTGGTCGGCCTGGACAGCGGGCTGACGCATCTCGCGGCGGCGCTTGGCGTGCCCGCGGTGGCGATCTTCTGCGGCTCGGACCCGGCGCTGACCGGCCTCTATGGCGCGGCGCGCGCCTCGAATGTGGGCGCGCCCGGACGGCCG
>Ga0247825_10000917_pt1 | contig 19108 bp, 25 predicted proteins | sample 13C_Vanillin_Day_FD_194413 | JGI IMG/M metagenome (GOLD analysis project Ga0247825, IMG submission 194413) | Soil microbial communities from agricultural site in Penn Yan, New York, United States - 13C_Vanillin_Day48 | ecosystem: Environmental > Terrestrial > Soil > Agricultural land | place...
GAGGCGCAACGCACCGACGTCCAGGCACTCGAAGCCGATGCCTGCGACCGCGGCTGGCCCGACGAAGCTGCTCGCCACCACCGCGTTGCAGACGCCCTGACCGATCACCTCCACCGGCTCGACCGCTAACTCCAGATCGCCAGTCTGCGATTGACCCACACGCGAAGGCCGGTTAATGGAGCGGGTGAACAAAGAGATCAAGCGCAGAGCCCGTGTCGTAGGCATCTTCCCGAACGAGGCGGCCGTGATCCGACTCGTCGGTGCAGTCCTGGCCGACATGCACGATGAGTGGCAGTCCGGCGAGCGCCGCTACCTCTCCGAGGGGTCGATGGCGTTGCTGGGCCCCACCGGCGATACTGGGACCATCGCCGCGATCAACCGTGGCGAGTAGGCACCGAGGATTCACCCTCAAAGCCCACCACCCCGCGGGGCGCTATCCGGCAACGGGCTGGAAAGGCCACAGGTCCGGTAGTAGGAGCTAACTAGTTCCCAGGGAGGTTGTAAACGGCGTGGCAGCGTGAAGTAGGCGAGGGCCTCGGGTACCGGTGTGGGTACCACAACACACCACCGACCACTCGAGGCCCTCGTAACCGAACGGCGGATCGTCGGGCTGCGGTTCACCCGCCGCTGGGGTCACACCGCATCGGCTATCACCTGCACCTGGCCCGATCCAACGTCGAAGCGGTTCTGCGCCGCTATCGGATGTGATTCGCGTTCTCCACCCCGCCAGCGCCCGATGAAAGACGCAAGACATCGGTTGCAACCTTCGCCGGAGCCGAAGGACAACATCCGGTGCCGGCGACTGCGCTTTCGGCAATTCTGTCAACCGCACGTGTGTTCTCCCGGCAACCACTGGTCTCATACCGCGGCAACCGATACTCCGTCCCACCCGAACTCACCTCCGCCGCAGTGACAGCCGACACCCAAGATTTGCCTCCGCTCGCACCGCGCTACGGACGTCGAGAGGCGTTGCCTCGAAGCTGGTCGAAACGCATCGATCCACGTACTTCTAGCCCGACCGATTGGGTGTACGGAAGGTGTGAACCATCAGACTGGACCGCCCGGTCGATTTAGTATAAATCCGCTACGTTTGAGTTGTGGACGCGCGCAAATGGTAAGCGCCACTACGCCCCTGGCTTCTCTGCCTCAGACGCCATCGCAGAAACGGCCGAAGACTCCTTGATGCGAAGTGGGCTCAGAGCGCACAGCACGACAGTTGCCACGGTCAATGTGAGGAATCCTTGAACGAAGCTGCCTGTCGTGTCCTTGACAGCTCCCAGAATATACGGATAAGCAAACCCGCTGACGAGCCAAGGCGTCCCCACGATGATGCCATTGACCAGCCCTGAGTATCGTGCGTCGACGGATTCTACCGCCGTGGCCAGAGTCAGCGATTCTCCCGCATAAACCCCCAGGCCGATCACTGGAACCAACAGAGCTACCACCAGATAGTTCTCGGTTGCAAGGAAGAGCGTCATTGCAGCAAGGGAGCAGGTGGTCACAATTCCACTGACCACAACGACCTTCTTCTTGTTCCCCCAATGTTCGGCAAGAGACGGTACTGAAAGCGCCGCAGCGGAACCGGCTATGGAAAACAGGGCAGATATGAACCCAGCCAAGGACTCGGACATCCCCGCGTCCTCGACAAGAATTGCCGGCATCCAGCTCGCGATAACAGAGAACAGTCCGACTCCGCCGACCCAGTATAAAAGCGCGGTCAGCACGTTGCGGTTCTTCAAGCAGTGAAACATCGATCGTACGAGATCGCTCGTACCAGGACTGACTTCTACTTCTCCTGCCGCCGCAAGCTCGCTTTCGGGTGCGGGTGCATTCTTCGACACGACCAGCACGACGATCAGAACGGCGCCCAAGCACACAGCCTGAACGGCAAGGCCCATACGCCAGCCGAATGTTGCCAGAACCGTCGAGAAGACAAAGAGACCTAGGACAGCACCCATTCCATCTGCAGACAACATGACGCCCACTGCACGGCCGGTCTCTTGCCGATCTCTGAACCAGTTCACTGCCATGGTGTATGTGGCGACCCACAGAAATCCGACGGAGACGCCAGCCAGCACTCTGGCGACAACCACGAGACCGAAGCCACTGGACATAGCGAAGACTGCTTGCCCGATGACCCCTGCGGCCAGACCTGCAAGAATGACGTTCTTACATCCCCAGCGGGAGGCGACGACGCCGCCGATGAGGATCATTGCGCCTGCAACGAGTCCTGTGATCGACGAGATTCCGCCAGCCTGCGAATAATTCAAACCCAGATCTTCGCTGATGGAGCCCAAGCTTGGGCTCCACCCCACATAAGGCAAAAATGCGCCAACCAGCGCCAGGTATGCCACAGACAGGTTCGTCCATCTGTTATTCGACATGTCGCTCCCTTCGCGAACCGGACCTCAAGGATTTGGTCCAAGCAGGGTCCCACCGCGCTAGAAGGTCAACCTGCACGAATCGATTTTGCTCCTAAGGTTGAACCTCCGACAGCCCCTGCGGCATCACCGAAGTGTCAATGAGGATTGCGTTTTAGATGACAGAACGTATGGAACTTGCATGAAATGAACGCCCGAAATGCCGCTGTCTTGTGCACGGCGCTGAAGCCATCCCTGTGTGCTCAGCCCACGCACTAGCTATGTGGACACACACGAACGGAAACTCGGTACGCAGGTGTGGTCGATGACTCCTGAGGCTGTGCGCAAACTGCGGCGGCGCTATAGCGTCCTGTCCATGGCTTGACCTGGCGAGTCTCGCGCCCGGTGATGCACTGTAGGCAGAGTAACGAGTCGAGCGAACCGATGATGTCGTACTTCGCACAGAGTGTCTGGGTGTGCGAAACGCACATCCCTTCGCGCTGGCTGCTTTCCGTCGGTAAACGCACCCAGTCCCGGTCTACGTCGCCCGGCGCGGCACCTGTATCTAATCTGGTCGAGTATCGGAGTCTGTCGGGCACTGATCGGTTGCCGCGCCCGATCGAATCCTCCAGCCGGATCGAACGTTGAAGTACTGGCACTGGTGCCAAGGGGGGGGCAAGATGGTCACATTGAGTCTGCCTGATTGACGGGCGATCAACGCCCTCCCGAGCGCACACTTCATTAACTGGCTCATTCACGACGAGCTGCGACGAGTTGCGACCAGCCTACGCTTACCTTTGAGAAGCAACCAGCAATCGGGCGACCGTTCTAACCAGGACTGGAAGGCGCGACATCATCGGTCGACCGTTGATCCCCAGACTCGTTGAAGGCATTCGCGAATCAACTTTGCGGAACTTTGCGACCGGAAGCCCCGACAAAAACCTCCACAGGGGTCGCACCACAGGCTGCCGGGAACTTGAATGATTCGTCTGACACATTGTCAGATGTGTCGTGGGTAACAGACTCCCTACGGTTGGGGACACCGAACGCCGTCCTTCATGTCAGCCGTATCCGCGAACATACCTTTGGAGACGGCTCCCGACTTCAACGCAGCTCGTATGTCTCAGACCGCAAAAGGGCAGAAATGACTCACGGGAATAGTTTTGCTAAAGTTCGTTCAATAGTCTCACCCGCATCTACTGATGTGTCCGAAATGTGCGGCAAAAATTCGTACGAACCGGAGCTTACGATAGCAGTGATCGGTAGCGGCCCGTCAGGTTGTTACGCCGCGGCGTTCCTAGCCAAAGCGCTGCCACGTTCGGTGATCACCATTTTTGAGTCCCTACCGACTCCCTATGGTCTCGTTCGTTATGGGATTGCCGCCGATCATCAAGGCGCAAAGAACGTAACGCGTCAGTTCGACCGGTTATTCACTCGTGACGGTGTTCGGTTCGCCGGCAACGTATCAGTAGGCGAAGACATCGACTTTGTTAAATTGGCGAGTTGTTTCGATGTCGTTGTACTTGCGACGGGACTACCCCACGATCGACCCCTGGATATCCCACAAGAGGACGGGACTCAGGTAATTGGCGCCGGCGCCCTACTTCGAGCGTTTAACGGCTACCCGATGGAAGTAATACCCAGGAACTCAGACGGCCGATATGCGGCGCTCGGACGGAACCTGGCCGTAGTTGGCATGGGCAACGTCGCCATCGATGTCGTTCGCCTGTTGTCGAAGGACCCCCAAGACCTTCACGGGTCCGACATCAACGACGAACTCTTCGAGCAACTCCGGCCTGCGAGACCTTCAAATATCCACGTGATCAGCCGATCCACGGTGTCTCAAGCCAAATTCGACCTGGCCATGATGCGGGAACTTCTTTCCTTACCGAACATTGATGTGACGGTTACCGGGCTGGATGACCGCGATAACGGCCCCGCTGCTGACCTATTGCGACCCTTCACCGAAACTGACGCCACATCAATTCCGTCGATGAATCCGCGCACAAATGTGCGCCTACACTTTCAGCTGGTTCCTGACGCGATCGCAAGCGCCGACGACCATATGATTTTACGTGCGAGCAGGCAGTCGAGAATAAATAATATGATCGAAATTGCCGTTGACTCCGTGGTCACGGCGATCGGCTTCACAAATGGTTCTCCAAACAATCAGTGTTGCCCGAACGCGGACTGGTCTGGGGCCAACGTCTATCGAGTGGGATGGCTAAACCGTGGAGCACAGGGTGCCATTCCAGAGAACCGCAAGGACGCTCGACGAGTTGTTGACAACATCGTGGCGGATGTCGCGAGCGGGAGACTGAGCGCCGGGCGACCGGGCTTCGCTGCGGCCGAGGTACTGCTTGGCGATGTGGTTACCTTCACGGACTGGCAACAAATCGAGGCTTTCGAGCAGAAGTCAGCTCCCCCCGACCGTTGTCGACGCAAGGTCACCGATCGGGAACGAATGTTGCGTATCGCGTCTACGTCAGTCATAACAGACCCTACACATCGCGAAAATGCCATACGCGGTGAATTTCAGGCGGAACTACAATCATAGGGAGTCGGACGAATGAATACGGCCACCATCCTTTTCGGAACCGAAACCGGCAACGCCGAAATGGTTGCTGACGAGATCTCGAATACTCTAGGTGAATTCGGATTTACCGGCACGGTGCATAATATGGAAGAGTATAAAGTCGACGATCTTCGCGGACAGCAGATGGTCGTCGTTGTCACGTCGACTTACGGTGAAGGCGACCTTCCTGACACAGCGATACCATTCTATGACGCGCTTGTGAAGAATCGACCCGACTTGTCTTCGACGCGATTTGCTGCGTTTGGGCTCGGAGATAGCAGCTACGACACCTACAATAATGGCATTACGACCCTGGTGAAGGCCGTAGCTGATTTGGGCGCAACGCAGATCGGCGAAACCGGTAGGCATGACGCCAGCAGCGGCATTGATCCTTCCGATACCGCAACATTCTGGATCCGCAGCACATTCTGACGAGCTAGAATTGAAGGCAATTTTGCTGAGCATCGTTGATCGAAACGACCAGTCGTCTTCTGCCAATTTTAAGTGGAAATAGGACGTACCTGGAAGTAAGAAGTCAGGTTGCGTCGATGCGCACGAAAAAATAAGTTCGCGCCGCACTTCGTTTTAAACGAGATTATCGGCTGGGCCGAACGCGAAACAATTTGAACAATATAGACAGGATCATCATGACCGCGAACTACCTGCAGTCGCTGACCGCAGCAATAATTCCCGATCCGAGCTCGGTGACCCTGGATGACTGGGGGCCGCTGCCTGAAGCAACGGGCGCGCCGATGGCCACAGAGGGTAAAGAATTCTGGTCTGGTGAGGGATCGGCGGAACTCGGTATTTGGAAGTGCGCCGCGGGGCTGTCACGGTGGATGTTCGAGGCAAACGAATCGTTCACCATCTTTAAGGGCCGAATGACGGTTACAAAGGACGGAGGCGAGGCTTTCGAACTGAAGGTCGGCGACAGCGCCATCTTTCCGAAAGGCTGGGCAGGGACGTGGGAATTACATGAAACTGTTTTGAAAGTTTACACCGTCTTCTGAAGGTTTAACTGACGGCTAAGCTCAACGCGGACTGCAGATCGAATCCCAGCGTTCCGCATCAATGAATCGTTTGCAGCGGGTCGGCATTGACGCTGTTGAGCAGTTCAAGCTTACGCTGCAGCAGCTGTCTGCTCAGTCTCTATGGCGTTGACTTGGAACGCGCCGACGAGTGATTGACGAAGCTGAATCAGGTGTATCCGCCTGGGCCCCAGCGCGCTGTCCAGGTCGTCAGGAGAGCCTGCGAAGGTGCCCTTCCCTGAGAGGGCAACTTCTCGTCGACCATTGTGCAGCCGGTTCTCGGTCTGCCTCCGGGTGGTAAGACGGCGGCGTCAGCCACTCGTGAGACCGAAAGCGGAGAGCCGTGGATCCCGGACGGGATCTACGGCTCGTCTCGACCGCGTCGCCTCGGCTACGCCTGCACCTCGGAACGTTCGCCGATCCACATTGCGTGGAACTTGCCCTCGGAATCGGTGCGCTCGTAGGTGAGCGCGCCGAAGAAATCGCGCTGACCCTGGCGCAACGCGGCCGGTAGACGCTCGGCGCGCATCGCGTCATAGTAGGCCAGGGACGATGCGAACGCCGGTACCGGGATACCCAGTGAGGCTGTCGACGGCGCTAGCTGTCGAACGCGTTCTCGATCGCCTCGCGGAAATACGCGCCAGGACGAGGCTGGAAAGCTCGGCGTTGTAGTCGTACGCCTCCTGATGCGGTTGAGGACGCGCGAGCACGGATGATCAGTCCCCACGCCAGATCATCGCGAGGTCGCCCGGGTGGAGGTTCCAGTCCTGTTCGACGCTGCCCGCAGCGATCTGGTCAAATCCCTGCGCATACGCGACGATCTTCGACCGGTACAGCGCGCGGCAGATGTCGTGCGTGAACTGTTCGGCATCGGACGGCTTGTCGGCCAGCGCGCCCGGATGCAAGACCGACGGCGGCTTCACGCTGCCTGCGCGATCCGGACAGTGCATGGGCGAACACGGCTCCGGCGATGCCGGTGACGGGCACCCCGAGGTCGAGAGCGGCTCTGACGGTCCGGCGCCCCGTACCCTTCTGCACGGGCGCGTCGACGAGCGGCTTGCCAGGCTTGGCGTCGACCTACTTCGCACCGGTGACCTCTCGCCGACAACACCGCGTTTCTGGAATCCGATCCGGGCACCACCAACACCATGCAGGCAGTCAGCACAAGCGATACATCTCGTTGCACGGAGCGGAACTGAACCCGTCCATCCGGATGGTCGACGGCGTCGAGAAGCTCGCCGACGGACTGCAGATGTTGGGACTTTCGTCCTGACCGGCCAACTTACCGCACGGTCGACGAAACGCATCGACAGCGTTCCGGCCGCGCGGTGGTTGCGCCCCACGATTCTGACCGTCGGCGGCGCGCACGCATTGGTAGCCGCCGCGTGCGGCGTCGGCCTAGCGTTCTGCGGCGCCATCATGCAGTCCCTACTGAGAAACCCGCTGGCCGATCCATTCGTGCTCAGGATCTCCTCGGGCGCGTCGACAGGAGCTGTCATCGTCGGTGTGCTCGGCATCAGCGGAGCCGCGCTGGGCCTGTCGGGTGGCGCGGTCATCGGAGCGCTCGTCGCCTTCGCCCTCGTGCTGCTCCTGGCGAGGTTGGCCGGCGGCAGGCAACGACAAAGTGATCCTCGCCGGGGCCAGCACCCAGTGGTTCCCCCGCTCGCTTCTTTCGTGCTCTTCGCTTTTGCCGACTCGGACGAAACGCGCGGAGTGATGTTCTAGCTCCTCGGTTCACTCGAGGGAGACCGATGGAACGACGTTGCACTGTGCGTAACGGTTGTCGGTGCGGGCGCGATGATCTATTTCGACTACGCGCTCGTGCTCGATGCGTTCGCATTCGGCAACGGGATCGCGTCGTCGCTCGGAATGAACGTCAAGAAAGTTCAAATGGCACTGCTGATGGTGGCCGCGCTGATCACGGCCACCTTGGTCAGCGTCTCAGTGGCCATCGGCTTCGTCGGACTGGTGCTGCCCCACGCAGCCCGATTCCTCGTCGGCTCGCATCACAGCAGGCTCATTCCCGCGACGGCAATCATCGGGGCGATCTTCATGGCGCGGGTCGACGCCGTATCGCGAGCCGCCCTCGCGCCAACTCCGCTGTCTGTAGGAGTGGAGACAGCGTTGATCGGCGTGCCTGCGTTCATCGTGATAATGGCTCGACGGAGGAAAGGTCGATGACGTTGCACGCACACGATGTTCGATGCGGCGAGGAGGGACTCGACGACGTCACCCGGCACTCCCCTACCCGGCGAAATAGTCATTTCGATTATCGACGTCGCCGCGCGCTGCTGCTGCGACTGCGGCCGCAACGGCTGGGGCGACGCGTGGATCGAGCGGGCTCGGTACGATCTTGTCCGCAGCCAACTCGTCACCGAGAACCGAGAGGATTGCCTCGGCAGCGGCGAGCTTCATGCCTTCGGTGATCCGGCGTGCTCCAGCGTCGAGTGCGCCTTTGAACACGCCGGGGAAGGCAAGAACGTTGTTGATCTGATTGGGAAAGTCACTGCGCCCCGTCGCGACGATGGACGCGTAGAGGGCGGCGCGCTCGGGTCGAATTTCCGGGTCGGGGTTGGACAGCGCGAACACGATGGATTCGGGCGCCATCGACGCGATGAAGATTTCGTCGATCTGACCCGCCGACACCCCGAGAAACACGTCCGCGCCTGCGAGCGCTTCGGCCGCTCCTCCGGATAGTCCGCGGGGGTTCGTACGGGTCGCTAGGTCTGCTTTGACGGAATTGAGGTCACCGCGGTCGGCGGAAACAATCCCCCTCGAATCGAGCACGACGATGTCCGAAATCCCGGCGGCGAGGAAAATGTTTGCGCACGCGACGCCGGCAGCACCTGCACCCGAGACGACAATCTTCAACCCGGAAGTACTGCGGCCCTGTAACTTCGCGGCACCGTTGAGAGCGGCGAGCGCGACGATCGCAGTGCCGTGCTGATCGTCGTGCATCACCGGACAGCCGAGTGCCTCGATGACCCGACGCTCGATTTCGAAGCAGCGGGGCGCGGAAATGTCCTCAAGGTTGACGGCTCCGAAGCTATGACGTAGCCGCACGATGGTCTCGACGATTTCGTCGACGTCGTTGGTGTCGAGGACGATCGGGATCGAGTTGAGTCCTGCGAAGTTCTTGAAGAGCGCAGCTTTGCCTTCCATGACGGGCAATGATGCGCGTGGGCCGATGTCGCCGAGTCCGAGTACCGCGGATCCGTCGGTGATGACCGCAACGAGTCTGTCGGTCCAGGTGTACTTCTTGACCAGAGAGGCGTCGCCTGCGATCGCGCGGCTGACTTGAGCGACCCCGGGTGTGTACGCGATGGACAGATCACGTTGCGTGACGAGCGGGGAGGTCAACTCGACGGACAGCTTCCCACCGATGTGGCCACGGAAGATGTCGCTGTCGGATATGTTGGCGGTCGCCGTAGGTAGGGCAGTCATAGGGTTCCTTGCTGTTGACAGTTCGAAGATTGCTGAGTTCATTGCTCGACCGAGTTTGCGACTTCCAACCGGGTCTCCAGCACTCGAGTGTGCGGTGGTTGAACGAACCGCCGTGGGCCGCGGTCACTGATGCGCGGTGAGTCACGCAGCGGCGTGCGGTATCCCGTTGCGGCAATACCGCACGCCGACCCACTCACCAGCCTGTTCAGCGTTGCGTTTCCAGCGCGTCGGGGTTCGGCTCTGCGACAGGAGCGGTTTCCTTCATGACAGGAGCGGTTTCCTTCATGAAGAACGGCGTGACGCCGCACAGTACGATGGTGGCGACGGTCAGCATCACGAAACCCTGAACAAAGCTGCCGGTGGCATCCTTGACGGCCCCCAACAGGTACGGGTAGGCAAACCCGCTGACGATCCATGGGATTCCGATGGTGATGCCGTTTACAATACCCGCAAATTTCGGTTGGACTGACTCGATGGCTTCAGCCAACGACAATGATTCACTTGCGTAAACGCCGATACCGATCAGCGGAACGAGCAAAGCGACCATGACGTAGTTTCCGGTGGCCAGGAAGAGCGTCATCGCTGCGAGCGAACCCGCCGTCACGAACCCACCCACCGCGATGATCTGCTTCGTACTGCCCAGCCGTTCAGCCAGGATGGGCACCGACAGTGCCGCCGCCGAACCGGCAATGGAGAACAGCGAGGTCAGGAACCCGGCCAGTGATTCCGACATGCCTGCTTCCTCGACGAGGATTGCCGGCATCCAGCTCGAAATCGCGGCGAACAGGCCCACGCCACCAATCCAGAACAGCAGAGCTGCCAGGACATTTCGGTTCAACAATGAGCGATACGTCCGCTCAGCAGAGACACCCACCACCGGTTCTGCGGGCGGAGAATGTAGCGCTTGGCCTCCGGCGACGGGCGCGTTCTTCGACACGAACAGCACCACGACCAGGACGGCTCCCATGCAGACGGCCTGGACGGTCAGGCCCGTGCGCCATCCGAATGCGGCAAGCACAGCCGAGAAGACGAACAGACTCAGTAGGGCGCCCGTTCCGTCTCCGGACAACATGACGCCGAGTGCTCGTCCGGTCTTCTTGCTGTCCCGGAACCAGCTCACGGCCATGGTGTAAGTGGCGACCCACAAGAACCCGACCGAGACACCGGCGAGAACCCTCGCAACGACGATGAGTCCGTATCCGTCGGCCATAGCGAAGACCGCCTGGCCTGCCACCCCGGCGGCCAGACCCGCCACGATGACGTTCTTGCTTCCCCATCGGGAAGCCACGAGACCGCCGATCAGGATCATCGCACCCGCGACCAAGCCGGTGATCGAGGAGATTCCACCGGCCTGCGAGTAGCTCAGACTCAGCTCGTCGCTGATGGCACCGAGGCCGGGGCTCCACCCGACATAGGGTAGAAATGCGCACACCAGTGCCAGGTACGCGACAAGTAGATTTGTCCACCTGCTGTTTGACATATAGCTCCTCCGCGCTCGGACCTTACAAAGGTTGATCTTGGTGCAAAGTCCGGCCCTGGCTGACTGTCAATCCATCCGAGCCGTCCGTGCTCTTAAAGGTTGCTCCGGGTGGACGCTCGTGTTACATCGCCGAAGTGTCAAGCAAAATCCCGCCGACAGCGACACATCGTCAAGTACTGCACTTTTGTGAAGACACGGCGAAGACAACGCCGTTACGATCCACTACCGCACTCAACCCCATCTCGGAGAACAGGGACAATAATGAAGAAATTCGAAGCCAACTGGACGCCCTTCACGCCCGTGGCGCCGGAGCGTGTGACGCACGGAAATCCCAACACACGTCTCGCCGAAACTGTTGCGGGCGAGAGCTTCAAGTCCGGCCTGTGGGAGGTGACGCCAGGGCGATTCACCACAGCGCCGCGCGGGTTCGACGAAGTGATTCACATCATCAGTGGCAGCGGCGTTTTGCGTTCTGCAGATGGCACTGAAGTGGAACTGGCCCCTGGCGTCTCGTTCCTGATGGAGGATGGATTCGTGGGCGAATGGGAGATCCGCGAGCAGCTTCAGAAGTTCTACGCCAAGGCGCAGACCGCAACTACCGGCTGATGAACAGTGCGGCACTCGACCATCCCACTGCCGCTCGCTGATCGGTCGGCCTTGTCGCGGGGTTTTCCGCCCTCCCGACTCTCAGCCGAGACGATTCTGGAAACCTTTGCGGATCGGATCGGGTCGCGCTCCAGCGGAAACATGATTGACAGTCTGACGCACGCGTCCCCAAAACATTTGACACTTTGGCTGCGTGACGTAGACCACACCTTCCGTATTCTGAAGTTTGCGTGGGTGGCCGCTTCTGCGTCAGCTGTCCACCACCGACACTAGAACGGGGTGGCCCTTTTACCTCGGCTCCTCAACATCGTCCACACATCTCGCATCGCGAAAGTGCAGGAATGGATTACGAGAAACGCTCCGGTGCAGGTCAATTACCGACAAAGACGGGAATCTGCACCCCACCTGAGACGCTCGACGCCGCCTCGGGCGCTCTGCAACCTCAGCGCTCGATTCGGACGCTGCACTCCGCACAACGCAGACTGCCGGTAGTACCCGAGCGCAAGTACAATCTCTCAGGGAGTCGGACCAATGACCACGGCCACCATCCTCTTCGGGACCGAAACCGGCAACGCCGAAATGGTTGCTGACGAAATAGCAACGGCACTCGATCCTTTCGGCTTCACAGGTGAGGTCCACAGTATGGGAGACTACCCAGTGGAGGATCTCTGCGGGCAACAGCTCGTCATCCTCATCACCTCCACCTATGGAGAAGGCGACCTACCCGACACCGCCATACCCTTCTTCGACGCACTGAAACACCGGAAGCCCGATCTCTCGTCCCTGCGATTCGCTGCTTACGGCCTGGGTGACAGCAGCTACGACACCTACAACAACGGGATCGCAACACTGATCGAAGCGGTCACCGATCTAGGTGCAACGCAGATCGGTGAGACCGGTCGCCACGACGCCGACAGCGGTCTCGATCCCTGCGACCCCGCGACAGCGTGGGCCCACGAGACATTGGCTCAGGTCAGGACCTGAGCGGCCATTTTCGTCACCGCGACCGGTGCTATGACCCGGCGATGCGCAGACCCAAGGCAGCCCGGCCGCCACTTCGACCTTCGATACAAAGAGTAATATGACGACGCATGGCGCTGTGCTCAGTGCAGCCATCATCCCCGACCCCAACTCGGTGACCCTCGATGACTGGGTCCGCTGCCCGAGGGAACAGGGGCACCGATGGCCACCGAAGGCAAGAAGCTCTGGGCCGGTGACGGAATACTCGAAGTCTGCATATGGAAAGGTGCGGCCGGTTCGTCGCGCTGGAAGTTCGAGACCAATGAGTCCTTCACGATCTTCTCCGGCCGGATGACCGAGGACGGCGGCCAACCTCTCGAATTCACCTCCGGTGACAGCGCAATCCTCCCGAAGGGAAGGAGCGGCGTGTGGGAGCTTCATGAAACCTCGTCTATCGAGTCGACAGTGGGCTCGAACCCTGAATTCAGACCCAACGGAGGTCGTGGCAAAAATTTGCTTTTCAAGACAGTGAAAGCGAACACCCAACGCATTACCACCCCCCGGCGTAGCTTCCCGGCCCTGACCGAACGGCCCACCGAACCGAGCGCCGACCCCGAGCTCCCTCAGGAACCTGCCATGACCAACCCTTCATTCCCGCGCAAGGAACCTCTCGACCACCCGGACGCCGACCCACTTCCCAACATCACTGACCAGGTCAACCAGTATCGAGCAGAACGCCGCCGGCGACGGCTGAAGGCGAACAACGCGCGGCGGCACGACCAAACTCCTAGTCAAAAAGATCAGGTACTCCACCTAGCCAGCATCTGGGCCCCATACGGTGAGCCGCCCCCAGACGAGATCTTCGAGCGATTCGGCATCACACCCCGGCACTTCGCCGACAGAGTCCGGCAGTCACTGCAAAAATTGGACTCCACCTCAACAGCGAAACTCAGCGACGTCTATCCTGAGCGGCCCGGCCGCCCCAGACAATAGCCCAAGACTGCGAACGATACTACACCGCAGACTATCCCACCATGTCAACGGTGCCACAACCGAAACCCACAACTCGAACTCCCCGTAACGGTCGTTCCGCCAGTTGGGCGATCGGTGAGCGCATTCCAGCGGAGCCCAGCGATCTTGTCCTCGGTTCAAAGCTCCGCCGAGAAGAAGTGCGAAATGCCAAACACCCCTTATACAGATGTTCACCGTGGCGATCTGCGCAATCACCCGTCGTCGCCCTTCCGGAACTATGCGACTTCTTGTGCGCAATGCCGCTATCACTCACGCCCAGGTCCGTTGGGTCCAGATGTGCGCCGTGGACACGGATCAAGACTTCTGAGCACCCCTCTGACGAGGCGCTACCGAACCTGATCGCACAGGATGCATCGGCAAATCCGCGCATTTCCACACCCGCGACCCGCACCGGAACCGACATCGAAATCCACGGGCCTCGCGCCTAGTCTCCGTCCCCTGCCATTCGTTGGGTTCGGTCCTGCTTCCCAGACGACCAATTGAGTGCGCGCTGCAGGACGTCAGGATCAGAGACATACGAGAAAGGCGCCGCCAATACAGAGGCAACTGACTTGTTGAATCACCGGTGGATACGATCGGGGGCTGCAGTCTCGTAGCGTCCAGGGCGTCCCGGGCGTCGATCGGCGCAGGCTCGTAGTCTCCTTGCCACCATCTTCGGATCGTTGGCCCACTGATAGCGTGCCATGCCGGTCGACACCCGCCCTGCGGTGTGGCTCGACAGAGACGTGATCGAGATCTTCAAGTCAGGATGCCCACCGCAGGCACGTTCGACTTCGCCTACCGAATGAGTACTCCCAGGTGGTCACCATCGGAATCGACCCGCACAATTCGTCATTCACCGCAGTTGCCGTCAACCGCAGCGGCACCACCGTCGGGTCCCGTCGGTTCGTGGTCAATGCCGGCACCGCCACCGCGTTGGTGAAATAGTGCCAGCGATGACCCGAACGGGCATACGCGATCGAGGGAGCAAAGGGCTTCGGCCGTGGCATAGCGCAGATTCTGGTCGCGCGGGGCGAGGACGTCGTTGACGTTCCTTCCACCCTCGCAATGAAAGTCCGAGTCCTGACCACTGGCGGCGGACGCAAAACCGATCCCGACGATGCCCGGGCCGTCGCGCTGACAGCGCTGTACCATCGCGGCTCACATCAAGTTCACCGCGAAGACCAAAACGCGATCCTGCGGCTGCTACCCGAGCGCCGCGATGACCTCACACGTGAGAGGAGAACGCCGCCTGGAATCAGTTCCCGCAGCAGCTGGTGCAACCGGTTGAGCACACGCCTCTGACCGTGCTGTCGGCGGACAAGGCCGGCGCGGCGATGCGAGGGATCAAACCGGTAATCGCCACCGACGCCTGCCGTCGGGACTTGGCCAAGGACGTATTTGCCGACCTCCGGCGCATCGATTCGAACATCAAAGCCAACGACGCTCGATGCGCGACGGAGTCGCCGCCACGACGACGACGACTCTGCAGGAAGTCCACGGAATCAACACCGTCCTTGCCGTCAAACTCCTCGGCCACGTCGGGGACTTCACCCATTCCCCTCTGCCGACCACTTCGCCGGCCACACCGGCACCGCTCCTCTCGCCACGTCAAGCGGCGAGAACACACACCACCGGCTCAACACCGGTGGCAATCGTCAACTCAATTCCGTGCTGCACAGCATCGCCGTCTGCCAAGCCCGCGACCCGGGGCCCGGCCGCGTCTCTTACCAGCGCAAACTCGACGAGGGCAAGACACGAGCCGAAGCCCGGCGCGCACAAACGCCGCCTCGCGAACGTCCTCTCTATCGCCGGATCCGCAGACACCAACAACACGCATCATCTACGGCTGCTTGACACACAGAGGCACTAAAAGGTCAGTTGCAGATTCATCGTTTTCCATTGCCGTGCATGCTGAATGCTGTTGTACTCAGGATCGCCGGCAAGCTCGATGCGCGCGCACCGCTGCGCCACCGCAGTCATGATCGTGTCGGTTGATTGGCGTGCCAAGACCTGCCCCATACACGAATGCAGTCCAGCGGCAAACGAAAGGTGCTGGCGTCCCTGAGTGTCGCGGGTGTAATCGAAGCGGTCGGGGTCCGGGAAGACACGCTCGTCGCGGTTGGCCGACGCGAGGAGCACGTAGACCGTCGAGCCAGCGGGCAGAACGGTCCCGGCCACCTCCACGTCCTCGAGTGTCAGACGCGTTACTCCGGTCTCCGGAGCGACGAACCGGAGCAGTTCGTTGATCACTTTGGGTCGAACTGCCGGATCGTCGCGGAAGGCGGCGACGAGCTCAGGGTCCCTCGCCATGCGCTCCAAGCCGTGCGCAGCAAGCGTCACCGTCGAAAAGTGGCCGGTCGCCAGGAAGAGCATGATGCTGGCCGTGGTTTCTCGCCTGGTCATGTCACCGCGTTCTTCAGCCTCGATGTAGGCGGAAATTACACCGGGCTGGGGCTCTTGGCGTGCCTTCTCGATTGCCTCGGCACAATAGTTCTCCAGCCACGCACTGCCCTCAGCGCCGGCCCGCAGATCATCTTCAGTGGCGACAAGGCCGAAGCCGCGAGCAAATTGATACGTGTAATGACGTACCTCATCGGCATGCTTGGCAGGTATACCCAGCATCGAGCACATCGTTGCATGCGTTGGAACGAGGCATAGCTCACGCACCGCCTCGATCTGCCCGGTCGTTTCCGCCTCGGACAGCGCGCGTTCGACGATCGAGGCCGTGGTGGCCATCCAACTGCGTACCGATTTGGGCGTGAACAGATTGTTGACGAGTCTTCTGTGAAAGGTGTGCGCAGGCGCATCAATTCCGATCACGGTAGAGTGGAAGATGTCGAACGCCCCGAAATCCAGTTGCTGCACAGAACTCTTCGTGTGCCGCAACAGTGTGGAAACGTCGTCGTACCGCGATACCACGTACGTGCCGTCCTCGAGTTTGAGGACAGGAAATTCGTCTCGGAGCCGGCGGAAATGCGGGTACGGGTCGTCGAGGAGTTCCTCGTGATAGAACGGCAGCAACTCCGTCAGGTCCGGCGCGGTGGAGAGGCCTGTACTGGGACGGCCCTCATGTGGCGGTGTGATGGAGACCATGGAGAGATTCTGCCGACCCTCGCGCGCGGATGCACTAGACGAAATGCCTTGTCCCGACCGGAGAAGCTTGACACTATGTCGCTGCCAGGCGATGTCAGCTAAAGCCTCGTCACAGCCACTTGAGGTGTGTCCAGCGGGTGCCGTCAGCCCCAGTATGTGGCCACAACACTATCGAATGGCTGGAGTCACGGGACGCTAGCCCGCTCCGCAGCAGACAGGTAGTGACGGAGTGTGGGTAGTTCGCCGCGAGCTCATGACAGTAAGTTTCTCCGGCTTCGACAGACGCGCGCCTACTCTTGGAGCTTGTGGGCCTCAGTACCTCGCCCGCTGGAGTGGCCATGTGGTCCACCTCAGCGGGTCTGGCTTCAGACGTTCTGGCACCTGACGATCTTGTGCTGAAGTCTTGAGTCCCAGGGTTGCCAACAAGCACCAGCAGCTTGGCGCCCCCCGATCCAACTCGACCTGTGGCCGGCACCTCCGATTCACGAAGGGAATTTGACGATGCCGATCTGACAGGAGACGCATGCCAGATCCCGTCGCCTTGTATTTCTCCGTGGGGGCCGTGTAGCGAGTACGGCTCACCGGTGTCGACCACTGGCGAGGAATCAGCAGGAACCCGAGTGACTACTTCTGACAAGTCAAGGAGAGAATGAATTGAACACTGCACCGGTTTTACGCGAATTGGCCGAGGCTTTCAACGCGGGCGATTGGTCTAAACTGCGTCAAATGGTCAGCGATGATGTTGTCGTTGTGGATATCGCTTCGGGTAGCGAAATCTCAACGGGTGCAGACGCATTTGTGCGTGGCGACCAGAACTGGCGTAACGCCTTCTCGGATTTTGCAGTCGAGATACTCTCAGTGGTGGGGGATTCCACACATGCAGCGGGAGACTTCATCTTGCGCGGCACGCACACTGGCCCGATGCCGACACCGTGGGGTGACGTTGCCGCGACTGGGCGGAAAGTCGAGCTACCCTTTGCGATGTTCTGCGAGGTTGCCGAGGGCAAAGTCACTGTGGTTCGGGACCATTACAACCCCACATTGGCCATGTCGCAGATCGGGGTTGAACCCAACAGAGTCTGACGGTACGACACGCAAAGGCCTATGGGGGAGTGGACTTGCCGGTCAGAAGGGATTCGGAATGGGCACATTCATGTGCGGATCACCGGCGAATCGGAGTTGATCGTAGTGGTGCCCGATGTTGCTGCAACCATAGGGTTTGAACAATAACCGTTATCACCGTCTTGACGGTGGCGTCGTGGCGGAGAATCTTTTTACGGGGGGAGGTCCTCACTGTGCCGGATCGTCGATTGCTTGACTTCGCGCACGCACGATTGCGTGGTCCCGTCACAGAACTCGTCGATCGACTACGAACGCTACCGCCGCGAGCACAGCCGGAATCTCAGTGAGCTACGGGATCAGGTGATGCACTCCGGGTGGCCTACCTGGCTCCCACTAGCGATGTGCCAGCTCGACGACGGACGCTGAACTGCAGCAGCAGCAACGTCTCGAAGACCAGTGGGACTTCGGTGGCTGTCGAAGACATCCGTCTTTCCCGATCAAATGACGGACTGGCACACCAACGACTCGGGAAAGGCGTGCTTGCGCAGGAAGGTCGGCTGCCATCGATGATCCGGCATTGGCCGACTAGCTGAAACCGCGTGATTATTCAATCGCAACGCGGAGGTTTGTGGTCTTCAACGGCTACTACGAGGCGTTCAATCAAGACAACGTTCAGCTGGTGGACCTGCTCACCGAGTCCATCAACTGGGTAACCGCGACCGGGATCGAAACCAGTGCCGCATGTCACGAAGTCGACGTGATCATCTCGGCGCTTGGGTTCGATGCATTCACCGGTGCTCTGGAGACCATCGATATCCGCAATGCGGACGGAGGCCGACCATCGGCTGGGAGCGGGCCCAACGCTCACCTTGGCTTGATTAGCTAGGCACGCCATCCACGCACAGGTCGCGTTGCGCTCCGGTTGACAGAGTCCGTCGTTCCGAATTCGCCTGCGACGGTGTTATGGTCGTTGTGCCAGGCTAGGGCGTCGATAAGGTTGAGCGGTCTGTTCGGCTTCTACGAGCCGAGCTTGCTTCTGGCTACTAGAGGTGGATGCATTCGGTGTAGTACCAGATGTTGGGGTAGCACGGGCTTCACGCCGCGGGCGTACCCGCCGTCCTTGTTTTGGTTGCCACATAATGATTCCGACTGCGAACGTGAGTCGACCGTCGTCGACGCGAATCGGGCGGGACTACCCACCTGTTCAGTCGTACGTACGCATACTGATTCTAGGAATGCACTGGCCGATCGAAGTATACGGTCAGCAACGGCTTGGGTTGTCGTCACGCTTGACGCGGCGGGGCCGTTACAGCACTCCGTTGATCGCGTCCACGCGGTCCTTGGCGTCACCGAAGAGCATCTGGGTGTTCTCGCGGAAGAACAGCGGGTTCTGAACGCCGGCGTACCCCGAGGCCATGGAGCGCTTGAAGACGATGACGTTGTCGGCGTTCCACACGGTCAGCACCGGCATGCCGGCGATCGGGCT
>Ga0247825_10000918_pt1 | contig 19102 bp, 14 predicted proteins | sample 13C_Vanillin_Day_FD_194413 | JGI IMG/M metagenome (GOLD analysis project Ga0247825, IMG submission 194413) | Soil microbial communities from agricultural site in Penn Yan, New York, United States - 13C_Vanillin_Day48 | ecosystem: Environmental > Terrestrial > Soil > Agricultural land | place...
CGCGGCTGGTGGGCGAAGATGAAGTCCTTGCCGCCCGTCTCGCCCACCAGCCGCGGATACTGCTTGTAGCGCTGGATGTTCTCTCCCACCGTGCGCCACATGCCCTGGAACGTGGGCGTGGAGCCCGTGAAGTGGACACCCCCCAGGTGCGGGCTCGTCAGCGCTGCGTTGCCGATGGTGGGGCCATCCCCCGGCAGGAAGTTGACGACGCCGTCCGGCAGGCCCGCCTCGCGCAGCAGCTCCATGATGTACCAGGCGCTGTACGCCGAGGTGGAGGCTGGCTTGAGCAGCACCACGTTACCCATGATGGCCGGCGCCGTGCACAGGTTCAGCGTGATGGAGGTGAAGTTGAACGGCGCCACCGCGAACACGAACCCGTCCAGCGGCCGGTAGTCCATCAGGTTCCACGTCTGTGGCGAGCTCAGCGGCTGCTCGGACAGCAGCTCCTGCGCGAAGTGGACGTTGAAGCGCAGGAAGTCGATGGCCTCACACGCCGCGTCGATCTCCGCCTGGTGCGCCGTCTTCGACTGGCCCAGCATGGTGGAGGCGTTCAGCAGCGGCCGGTAGCGGGTGGCCAGCAGCTCCGCGGCGCGCAGGAAGATGGCGGCGCGCTCCAGGAACGGCATCCGGCTCCACTCCTCCTTCACCGAGAGCGCGTTCTGGATGGCCTGCTCCACGTGGCTGGCGTCCGCCTCGTGCAGCGTGGCCAGCACGTGCGAGTGCTTGTGCGGCATCCGCACCTCGTCCTTCTTGCCGGTGCGGATGTGCTTGCCCCCGATGATGACGGGGATCTCAAGGCGCTCGGAGGCCATGCGCTGGAGCGTGGCCTGGAGCGTCGTGCGCTCGGGAGAGCCGGACATGTAGGGGAGAATGGGCTCGTTCTGGGGCGGGGGAACGCGGGCGATGGCGTTGATCACGCGGGACCTCGGGTTCTGGAAAAGGGCGGGGGAGCATAGCCCTTTGGACCCGAGGCGGGAGCAGAAAGCCTGAGCGGTGTTACCCTGTGTGACAGCGGGATTGACCGGGCGCGTCAGCCCTCTCCGCTGAGTCCGAGCGTCGACACTGGAACCCGCAGGTCCTGCCCGACCAGAGCATGGAGCCGCGCGATCAGGTCGGGCGGCTTCACGGGCTTCATCAGGTAGATGTCCGGCTGCGACACCAGGGGCTCCCCCAGCCGGGGCGGGTAGCCGCTGAGGAAGGCGATCCGGATGTGCTGAAACTGCGGCGCCAAGCGAACCCGGCGGCACAGCTCGTAGCCGTCCATCCCGTCCATGTTGACGTCCGACAGCAGCAGATCCGGGGGCTGCGTCGTCATCCTCTCGAGTCCCTCCTCACCGCTCTCGGCCACCGCGCAGTCGAATTCTCCGGACAGCAGCAGTCGCAGCGTCTCTCGCATCGTCCGAGTGTTCTCCACGATGAGGACCTGAGGCTTCACGGCAATGACTCTCCCAGCTGAGGCATCCTCCAGACGTCCGTACGCAGGCCCGGGGCGCGTGCGGCGTGTCGGTCAGCAAACAAAAGCATCCCATTCAAAAGATGGGAAGGAACGGGTCTGCGCAGACTCATGTGGGAGTGCGAGCAGAGATGCGTGCCCGTATCTGAGGAGTCATGCGATGTAGGCCCCGAGCGAGCCAGGCGTGGGCGCCGGCCCATAGACGGATGGCCGAACGCGAGAGGAGGAGCGCGTCAGGCCTTCCCGCGGGCGAGGAGGGATTCGAGGATCTCTTCGCTGTGTGTCCACAGCAGCGCGGCGCCAGCCTGCGGCAGCAGGTGATGTTGCGCCGAGGGGATCCGCCGGGCCAGCGTCTCGCCGGAGTCGGGTGAGTGGACGGGGCTCGTGTCGAGGCCGCCGTACCAGAGGTCCACGGGTACGTGGATGTTCCCGGGGTCGAACGGCCAGCGGGACATCGTCAGAAGGGTGTCGCGCGCATAGCCCGCCGAGCCTTGCATGAAGCCTTCGGCCAGAGCGCGCTGATAGGCCGCGGCGAAGCGCGGCTCGGTGTAAACGGCGCGGTCGGCATCGGAGCTCATGCGGATGATCATGTCCCACATCGCCTGAGCGCTCAGGCCAGCGAAGAACGCCTCGGCGCGGGCGGGTTCGGTGGCAGCGAGCTCCACCAGCCGCGCGACCTCTGGATGAAGCTTTCCCCGCAGATCCGGGTGGGCAAGCTCATCGGTGCCAGCGACGATGGCAGCCCCCTTCACCACCCTGCTCGCCGCACAGGCCAGCGCGAACGGCGCTCCCGACGAGAAGCCTATTGCCAGGAGTCCCTCCAGCTCTCGCGCAGCAGCCCAGGACTGGATATCCGCGGCCCAGTCGATGAGCTCCCTCCCCGGAGCGGGCGTGGACGAGCCGAGCCCAGGCCGGTCGACCGAGATGAGGCGAACCCCCTTTTTGCCGAGGATGCTGGCGTCCAAGCCCAGCCAGCGGCTCGTTGCTGCCCCAGGGCAGAGCAGCATGGGAGTTCCCGACAGCGGGCCCCATTCCCCCCACCCCAGGAGCCGCCCATCAGGCAGTTGCGTCGTCCCCGTGCGTGCGTGTGGTTCCAGCACGAATGCGTTCATGTCGCGGATCGTCGCACTTCATGGACGGTCCAGTCATGCTTCGCGGCGCTGCCATTGGACCAGGGCCGCGAGTACCTCTGGCTCAGGCGTTCACGAACTCTTTGGCATGGGTCATGGAGGAGCGGCGCATGGGCTGCGCCTTGCCGTACGTGAGCGAGCGCCACAACCACTCGGCGGGGCCAAAGCGGAAGCGCGCCAGCCATAGATGGCTGACGAGGGTCTGCACCCCGAAGTAGTACGCCGCGCCGGTCCGCACTGTATCGACGGGACGGGCGTTCGCGGCCGGAGCAGCGGAGAGAGGGAGGGACATGGCCGGGAGAGGCTGCAAGACCCACGCCCGGCATTCCGTGCGCGTTGCTTGTGTCTCAGGGACCTCGATGGCCGCGTATGGGACCGAAGCGTTCCACAACTGGGATCGTCAAGATGTATGACAGACGGTGCTCTGGCGTACGTCCTCACGGTAATTTCCATATCCAATCAACTTTTTTAGTAGTCTGCGGATAACCCTCAGTGATGGCTGCACCGCTCCACGAGCAGAATCGGGGAACTGTCAGCCCTTCTCCATCGACGAGGTGTCTCCCGTGGCCAGTTCTAGTGGCGTTGGTAGCTCGAGTGGTTCGCGCAGCAGCTCCTCCTCCAGCTCTTCCTCCAAGCCCTCGTCGAGCTCTTCCACGAGCACCTCTTCCAGCTCCTCCACGGCGAAGTCCTCGGGGAGCCAGAACACCGTGGCGCAGAAGGCAACCAAGAGTGCTCCCCCTCGGGATCAATATGTTCCGGAGAAGAAGGGGTTGGATCCCGCGATGATCAGCGGGCAGGCGGCAGCGAAGGCAGAGCAGGGCACGCAGGCGAAGCCGCTCAACACCGCCGCTCCGATCCTGCGCGCGTCCGAGCTGCTCGGCGGAGCCACCAAGGAGCTCATGGCGTCCTTGCCGATTGCCGGCCAGGGAGCGTCGGCCGCCATGTTCAAAGGAGGGACGCAGGCCCTGAACGCCTCGTTCTCCGTGGACGCTGCGAACGGCACGACCGAGACCGTTGCGGCGGACGCGGCGGCAGAGATCGCTGAGGCGGACGCCACGACCGAGGCCGCTGAGGCTGGCGCGGCTGCCGTGCAGCAGGCCTACGATCAGGGCGGTGCCGAGGCTGCAGCCGTCGAGCTGGAGAAGCAGGTCGAGGCCGCCAACGGTGATCAGGCCGCAGTGGATGCGCTCATCACCGCCTCAGGTCCTACCATCGATCTGATCGCCCACGACATGGCCAGCGGCACCATGGACCCGGATCAGGTCGAGACGACCTATCGGGCTCTGTCGAGCGTGGCGGATCAGGCGAGTGACACGGGCCTCCAGGAGATTGCGGGCAAGTTGGCGGCGGCCGCGCCCACGCAGACCGGCGAGGCGATGTCGTTCTTCGCCGCTGGGGTCTATCGAACAGCCGACACGGGCGACGGCGCGCGGCTCTCGCTCGCGGTCGCGGGACAGCTCCGGGCCTCCGGTAACACGGTGGCGGCCAACGAGATCGAGAGCGCGGCGATGACCGCGCTCAACCAGCTCCAGACGAACTACACGGACCTGCGGACCCAGCGCGAGCAGCTCGACGCCCAGCTCCAGTCCGAGCTGGCCGAGCTGGAGGGCGTCCTCACGCCAGAGCAGAAGGCGGCCTACATCTCGGAGTTCCAGACGCGGCACGAGGATGTCTACACCGCCGAGGCGGCGACGGCGCGCGAGTTGGAGAACGCCATCCGCCCCAACATCCCCACCCTCAACGCCATGGCGGTGGCGGATAGCAACGGCGCCCGCGCTACCGAGGTCACTGCGGCGATGGCGGCGCTGGCCAGCTCGCCCGTGCCCGCCGTCGCGGTGGAGTGGGCCTCGCAGATCTTCCAGGGCGGCTCGCCCTTCGCGCAGACGTTCAGCTTCAACCGGGCCGAGATCGAGCGAGACGTCGTCCAGAAGGGCCTGCCGGGCACGATGGCCCAGTACCAGGCCGAGGCGGGCGGAGATCCGGATGCCGCGCTCCAGAAGATGGAGCAGCTGTATGGCCAGTTCCAGCTCTCCCAGCAGCTCTTCGATTCGCCGCAGTCCTTCCAGGAGGCGATGTCGATGGGCCGGCAGTTCCTGGACGCGATGGCCGCCGTGAAGAACGGCGACCCCTCGCAGCTTCAGGCGCTGCTGACGGCGCCGGGCGGGCTGGAGGGGCTGAGCCCGTTCGGCGCGGGCGTCGCGGCGATGGGGCTCGCCTACGGCATGCTCACGATCGCCAACGCGGACGATCTGGGCGAGTTCGTCAAGGGCGTGGCCAACGCGAGCCAGGCGGGCCTGGAGCTGGTGGCGGGGACGATCGGCACGCTGAGCGAGACGGGGCGCCTGGCGCGCATCATCGGCCAGGAGGGCGCGGAGTCCGCGGCCCGGTTCGCCACGTTCGCCTCGCAGCGGCTGATCCCCGCCATTGGCCTGGGCCTGAACGCGCTCTCCACGGTGGAGAGCTTCCAGGCGCTGATGCGTGATGGCGGCGTGGGCAACCTCGTCTCGCTCATCGGCAACGCGACCTCGACGCTGGGCAGCGCCATCAGCCTCTTCCCGCCGGCCATGCCCGTAGGCAAGCTGTTCGAGCTGGCCGGAGCGGTGGTTTCCTTCATTGGAGGGCTGATCACCGGCCACGAGCAGGCCGAGGCGTTCAATCAGGAGCAGCAGGAGATCCTCGCGAAGATCTTCGCCGACCCCGCGCTGAGCCCGGCGTGGCTGGCGAACGATCCGGAGGCCCAGGCGCGCGTGGCCAGCCGGCTGGCGCGCTCGGCGGTGGACCTGCAGGAGATGGCACAGAAGGGCGGGCTCACGACGGATCAGATGTTCCAGATCGCCAACAGGGTGGAGAGCCTGAACAACCAGAACCTGGAACCGCTCCTGGAGGTCATGAACGCCGCGGGCCTGCAAGGCCAGGCGTTCGTCGACGAGCTCCTGCGCATCGAGGGAGACGACTACGGGGCGATCATCACCGTCGCCGGTTACTCGGATCTCTTCGGCGGGCTCATCAACTACGAGCCGGGCAGCCCGGAGCGCCGCGAGTACGCGCTGATGATCGCCAGGGCGATGGGCCTCCAGGGCCCGAACGTGCCGGGTTGATGATTAGAGCAGCGGGAGAGCAGTATATGGGTGATGCGCCTCTTGAGAGGTGGACGTGAGCAACCGCAGGGCCGTATCTCGGCCCATCGTGATGAAGGGCGCCCAGTAATGGGGGTGAGCATGGGTCAGCCGCAGCTCGCGCATCGCCTCTCGTAGCGCCGTGGCGCGGCCCTGCCCCGCCAACAGGTTGCGGTAGTAGGCCTCCATCAGAGAGTGTGTCGTCTCGTCGTTCACCTTCCAGAGGCTCATCACAACCGTCTCCGCTCCTGCCACGAGGAAGGCTCGGCGCAACCCGTAGACACCCTGGCCGATCCTGACGTCGCCTCGTCCGGTATCACACGCGGACAGGACGACCAGTTGAGTGCCCCACAGGTTGAGGCTCGCCAGTTCCAGCGCCGTTACCAACATGCTGTCGGGCGAGGGGAGCGAGGGACGGGAGCGCGAGGGCGCCGGAGCGCGTGCCCCAGCCAAGACGAGGCCAGAGCGCAGCAGGGGATCCGGAGGCCTGGGGGCCAGCGTGTTCTCGCCCAGTGCACCGAAGTAGCCAACGGCGCGGGAGGCCATGGGCTCCCGCGCATCCTCCAGGAAGAAGCCATGAGTGGCCAGGTGGAGGATGCCGGGGGTGGGCAGGTGCAGCAACTGCTTCTTGGTGGCCGCAGGGCCCAGGAAAAGCTCGGCCTGGGGAAGCAGGCGCTGGATGGCCTCGGCCTCCCGGCGGGTGCCCGGTAGAGGGGTGAGGGCCAAGCCTCGTTGCGTCAGCTCCGAGCCCAGCGTGGAGAAGAAGCGCTCGTCAGGGCTGGAGCGACGGGTCAGTACAGCAGAGTCCTTCTTGAAAGCAGTGAGCGCTGGGAGGGAAGCGCTGAAGTCTGGATCAGCAAGGACGACCACAGAAGCAGGGTGGGTACTCTCCTCCGAGCGAGGCAGCAGGTTCTTGCCAGAGGGGAGGTAGGTGAAGTCAAAGGCGTCTACCAGGAATTGGTGGCCGTCGTGCAGGGCGGAGAAGGGTACCAACTCCAGCTGGCCATCCGGCGAGAGGAAGAGGCGGCGGGTACCGCCCAGCAACGGAAGCAGGGGTTGGAAAGCAAGTTGGTAGAGCGTCTGAGCGGGAGACTGGAAGGCGGCGTTGCGGTTGGCCAGCGCGTCACGCAGGTGCAAGGCGGCGAAGTCAATGAGCTCGGCGGGTCCCAGGTCCAGGGCACGGATGGTGGCGTCTGGGAAGAGCACCAGCGCCAGGTAGCGCAGCTGGCTGGCGCTCTGGGGCTCGGGCGTGCTGAGCATGGGCACGAGCGGGCGGTCCGTGTACGTGATGAACTCGATGAGGGCACTGTCCTTGGGCAGGGCCGTGGCGACACGGTCGACGATCTCCGAGGGAGGCGGCAGCGTAGTCAGCGCGCGCAGGGGGGCGGAGCGCTTGGCCAAGTCGGCTTCGAGGGCATCGCCCTGCTCGGAGAGCTCTTTGAGGCGCTGTTGGTAGGCTGTCAGTGGAAGCGAGCCGGGGCCTTGGAGCGACAGGTGGGCCAGCTGAGTACGCAGCCCACCCAGCCGCTCGAAGGTATCGCGATCCTGCGCACCCAGGCTCTGGTGGAGGGTACGAGAGATGCCGGCCGTCTCCTCCACGGAACGGCCTTTGAGGAGCAAGGCGGCACCCAAGGCCAGGCGTTTGACGCTGGCGTCATCTGGATGGGCGCGCACCAGCGCATAGAGCCGCTCCTCATCGGTGCGCAGAAACTGCAGGAAGGTGGCCAGACGCGCCTCGGAGAACCCGAGCGTCTCCTGGCGCAGGCGCTGCTCGGAGATGGCTAAGGCGCGCGTGAGCAACGGCAGGGCCTCGGCGAGGCGATGCTGGGCCAGATGGACCAAGGCGAGGTGGGTGAGCGTTCCAGCGACATCGGGATGGTTCTTGTGGGCAGTCGCTTCCCAGATGGCGAGCGCGCGCTCGTAGAGTGACTTGGCTTGGCCGTACAACCCTTGGGCTGAGTAGAGATCAGCAAGGTTTTTGAGTGAGTCGGCGGCTCCGGGATCGTTCTTGCCATAGGCCGCTTCTCGAATGGCCAGCGCTCGCTCGAGGAGTGGTTTGGCACGAGCGTACAATCCCTGTGCCAGGTAGAGGCTGGCGAGAGTGTTGAGCGATCTGGAGACGAAGGGAAAGCTCTTGCCCAAGGTCGCTTCATTCATGGTCAGCGCGCGTTGAAGGAGCGGCTCGGCTCGATCGTACAACCCCTGCGCTACGTAGAGTTCGGCGAGTTTGTTGAGCGAGTCGGCGACGTAGCGGTTGTTCTTGCCGAGGGCCTCTTCATTCATGGCCAGCGCGCGCTTGAAGAGTGGCTTGGCGCGATCGTACAACCCTTGGGCCAAGTAGAGTTCGGCGAGTTGGGTGAGCGAGTCCGCGACAAGGGGATGGCCCGTGCCGAGGGCTGCTTCCCGAATCGCCAGTGTGCGCTCGAGGAGCGGCTCGGCCCGGCCGTACAGCCCCTGGGTCTGGTAGACGGCTGCGAGTGAGAAGAGCAAGTCAGCCACGAGGGGATGATTCCTGCCGAGGGCTTCCTCCCGAATGGCCAGCGCGCGCACATAGAGTGGCTCGGCACGAGAGGCCAGTCCCTGGAGGTGGTAGAGCTTGGCGAGTCTCCGGAGCAACTCGACGACGTCAGGAGAATTCTTGCCGAGGGCTGCTTCCAGAATGGCCTGCGTGCGCACATTGTGCGGCTGGGCACGAGCGTACAGCCCTTGGGCCACGTAGTGGCTGGCAAGTCCACGGAGCGATTCGGCAACGAGGAGATGGTTCTCGCCGACCGCCCTCTCCCGAATGGCCAGCGCGCGCTCGATGAGCGGCTTGGCTCGAGCGTACAACCCCTGCTGAACGTAGATGCCAGCAAGATCGTGGAGCGTTTGAGCGAGCTCCAGAGGGTGCTTGCCGAGGGCCGCTTCTCGAATCGCCAGCGCTCGTCCATAGAGCAGCTCAGCACGAGCTAACAATTCTTGGCCGTCGTAGAGCCTGGCGAGGTTGTGGAGCGATTCGGCGACGAGGGGATGTTCTTTACCCAAGAGCGCTTCTCGAATCGCCAACGAGCGCTGAAGGAGCGGCTCGGCACGAGCGTACAACTGCTGGGTCAGGTAGAGGTTGGCGAGAGTGTTGAGCGTCTGAGCGACCTCCGGGTGGTGCATGCCGAGGGCCGCTTCCCGAATGGCCAGCGCGCGCTGAAGGAGCGGTTCGGCTCGGGCGGAGTTCCCCTGCAATAGGAGATGAAGACCGAGTAGGTCCAGACAGCTGGCGACATCTGGATGGGTACCCCCGAGCACGGCCTCCCGCAGCGCCAGCGCATGCTCTCCCCTCGCAATGGCGTCATCATACTGGCCCGCATCCCAGAGCGTGCTTGCCTCGTCGAAGGCCGTCTGTGCCTCCTTCAGCGTTTCCTCTCTGGCCTCTGCTTCTGTGGCACAGCACAGCATCACCAGTATCCACCCGCGAAGCTGCCGCATCTCGGCTCCTGGTACTCGATACGTTTCGGTGTCCCTGGGGGATGAGCCAGCGACGAGGAAAGTCATGCAACGAATCCGTGGGCGGGCAGGGCCGAGCCGACTGGTAGAGAGGCCGGAGGGCCACTGGACAATGCTCCCAAAGTGGTAGGCCACCAGCCCCGGCTTCACCGTGTCGCAGCGCATGGGTGCATCCCACCTGTGCGAAAGAACTCTGAAAAACAGGTTCGCGGAATTCGAACGCCCCCCTGCCACAGGGGCGGGCCAGAGAGCCCCCGGCTCCCCCTTCGCAGCTGACCTATGAAGGGGGTGGGAGTGCTTGCGCCACCCTCGCGCGTTCAAGGAAGCTGGAGCCTGTCAATGGGCCGGAAGTGGATCCGCCGGCGCCTTCCGTCACACCCTACACAGCAGGTAGGACTGGATCCGTAAAAACAGCGTGTGCAGAATCTGTAGGATACACTGAAAACGGCCTCCTCTTTTCCCCGTGTGATCTGCCCCCGTGCCCGTCCCTACGCCACGGCTCCCGATGAGCGACGAAGACAAGACGTCGGTCCTCGACGAGCGTAGTCGGCCATCTCTCTCCCAGGTGGAGGAGCGGCCTTGGACGCCGCTCTCATCGCCTACCCTCCGGTCTGGAGATCGCCGCTCCCTGGAGCCTGCGACGCTCGTGCGGGGCCGCTACCGCATCGAGCGGGTGCTCGGCGAAGGGGGCATGGGGCGCATCTGGCTCGCGGAGGACCTCCAGGAACTGCGCCAGGTGGCCCTCAAGGAGATGCAGGTCCCCGAGGGCCTGAGCCCGTCCAAGGTGGAGGAGCTGGTGCTGATGTTCCGGCACGAGTTCTTCGCGATGACGAAGCTGCAGCACCCCGGCACCCTCAAGGTCTTCGACTGCGGGATGACCGAGTCCGGCAACCGCTTCATCACCATGGAGGTGGTGGGTGGCAAGGACCTGAGCACCGTCGCGCGCGAGCAGCCGCTGGACACGCTCACCCTGTACCGCATCCTGATCCAGATGGCCCAGGTGCTGGCCTTCATCCATGCGCGCCTCTACGTCCACTGCGACATCAAGGCCAGCAACGTGCGCATCATGGAGGATGGCACCATCAAGCTGATGGACTTCGGCGTGATGCACCAGCTGGGCACGCCGAGCCCCGGCAAGCTCAAGGGCACGCTGGAGTACATGGCCCCCGAGTGGCAGCGCGGCGCCAACATCGACGGCCGCGCCGATCTGTACTCGCTGGGGGTGATGGCCTACTTCCTCGCCACCCGCCGGCTGCCCTTCAAGCGCCAGAGCCCCGCGGCCCTGCTGGCCGATCACCTCACCCGGCCCCCGCCCAAGCCCTCGACCGTGTGCCCGGTGGATCCGGCGCTGGAGGAGATCATCCTCCTGCTGCTGGCCAAGGATCCCCGCGACCGCTACCAGAACGCGGGCGAGCTGCTCGAGGCGCTCTGCAAGGCCAGTGGGGAGCCGCTGCCCGAGGAGCCGCTGTCCGCGCGCGCCAGCTACCTCCATGTGCCCGAGGTGGTGGGCCGCGAGCTCGAGCTGGAGCAGCTCATGAACGCGCTGGCCGAGGCCGACTGGGGCCAGTCCCAGGCGGTGCTCATCGGCGCCCCGGCGGGCGTGGGCAAGTCCCGGCTGCTCCAGGAGTTCGAGCTGCAGGCCAAGCTGGCGGAGATCGTCTTCGGCATGGGCCAGTGCCGCGCGGAGGGCCTGGCGCCGCTGGCCCCGCTCACGCAGGCGCTGCGCAGCCTTGCCCCGCTCACTCCTCCCTCGGTGATCGAGCGCTATGGGCCGCTGCTGGGCCGGCTGGTGCCCTCGCTCGCCATCGGGTCGCCCCCCACCTTCTCGGATGCGGGCGCGGAGCAGATCGCCATCTTCGGCGCGCTCACCGAGTGGCTCCAGACGGTGGCGCTGCGCCACACCTTCGTCCTGTGCTTCGAGGATCTCCAGTGGGCGGATGCCGCCACGCTCGAGGTCCTCAACGTCATCATCCGAGCCCTGCACCGCACGCGGGGCATGGTGGTGTGCTCCTACCGCTCGGATGCGCTGAGCCGGCTGAGCCTCGCCTTCCAGACGGTGGATGAGGGGATCTCCCAGCGCCTGGATCTGGCGCCGCTGAGCTCTGCGCACGTGCAGACGCTGGTGCAGCTGGCGCTCCCTGGCCTGGAGGTGCCGGATGGCTTCGTCACGCGCCTGCACGCCATCACTGAGGGCAACGCCTTCTTCGCCACGGAGTGTCTGCGCGAGCTGGTGGAGGAGGGTGCCCTGCGGCGCGTGGGCGGGCGGTGGATGGCGGATGTCAACCTCGCCACGCGCAAGCTGCCCACGACGATCGAGGAGGCTGTCCTCGCGCGTCTGGACGCGGCGCCGCCGGATCGGGTGTCGCTGATGCGCAGGCTGGCTCCGGCCGGGCGCAGCCTGGATCTGCCCATGGTCCGCGCGCTCGCGGGCATGATCGAGGTGGATCTGTTCCAGGCGCTGGACGACATCGTCGCGCGGCAGTTCCTCCAGCTCATCGAGGGGCGCTACGTCTTCACCCACGACACCGTCCACCAGGCCATCTACGACAGCACCTCGGAGCTGATGCGCAAGGCCTACCACGGGCGCGTGGCCGAGGTGCTCCTGTCGTTCCGGCACGACAACCCGAACGTGGATCGGATGGTGGGCTACCACTTCGCCCGCTCCACCCAGCCGCGGCGAGCCATCGAGCCGCTCATGCGCGCGGGGCAGGCCGCCATCGGGGCCCAGGCGCTGCTGGATGCCACGCTCTTCCTGAAGGAGGCGGCGGAGCTCCTGGAGCAGGAGCCGCGCACGCCCGAGCGCGTGGGGCAGATCATCCGCACCTGGGCCACCCTCATCGAGGTGGGCTACACGAGCGATCCTCCCACCTCGCTGCTGTATGCGGAGAAGCTCTTCCAGTACTGGGCGGACACGGTGGATCTGAGGGCAGGCCGTCGTGAGGCGCTCGAGCAGCTGGATGCGGCGCGCACGGCCCCGGCCTCGGAGCGCGCCGGGCTGCTGCGCCAGGTCTTCCGGGAGATCCCCCTGGCGGGGGACATGTCGCCGGTGGATGTCTTCTGGAAGAAGGCAGAGCTGCAGCTGCTCCAGAGCATCGCCATGGCCTTCATGGGCCGCACGGCGGACGTCGAGGCACTGCTGGAGCGCGTGGAGGTGGAGCACCCGGTGGACTCGCCCTATCGGGCTGGGGCGCTGATCGCACGGGCGGCGCTCAGCGCGCACACCGGGCAGTTCGCGGGCGTGCTCAAGGCCCAGCGCGATCAGGTGGAGCACCTGCGCGCCTTCCGGGATGCGGTGGAGCGGCCCTCGCCTCGGCTGGCCTGGGCGCTGGGCATGGGGTGCTACTTCCTGAACATGGTCCGCGGCCTGCGCGGCGAGCCCCTGGACGCGGACGCCGCGCGTGACGGGTTCGAGGTGGCGGAGACGTACGGCTTCACCGACATCCGCATCTCCCATCTGTTCACGCAGATCGTCCGGGCCTCCTTCACCGGCGACGCCGTGGCGCTGGTGCCCGTGCTCACCGAGACGCAGGAGCTCATCCGCCGCCTGGGCAACCCGCGCCTGCCCGAGCGCAACCTCGCCATCTACACTCCGCCGTACTACCTGGAGCGCGGCGAGCTCGAGCAGGTGGACGCCATGCTCGCCCGCGGGGAGACACTGGTCCGGGTGCTGCCGGGAGATCAGTGGCTGCAGTCCTACGTCCAGGTGTACAGGGCCTGCCGGGACGTGCTCGCCCATGACTTTCGTGCCGCGTCCGAGTCGCTGCCGCGGGCGCTGCAGGTGGCGCGCTCCGGAGAGCTTCGGATGGAGACGCTGGTGCGTGTCTACCAGTCCCGCTTCGAGCGGGCCCAGGGGCACCACGCCGCCGCGCGTGAGGCGGCGGAGGCGGCGCTGGACCGGGCCATGGATCCGGTGCTGGAGAACCCCTTCGATGAGATCCTCGCCCGCCGGGCCCTGGCGCCGCTGGTGGCCGTGGACGAGGGCCTTGCTCACCTGGCGCGGGCGCTCGCGCTGGCGTCGGAGACCCGCAACGTGCTCCAGGTGGGGCTGGTGAACCTGGCCATCGCGGAGCTGTGGGCGGGACGCTCGGCCATGGAGGCGTCGCGCTCCCTGGACGCCGCGGAGCGGGCCTTCTCCGCCGCGCGCGCCTTCTTCTGGCAGTCCCGCGTCGCCACCCTGCGTGAGGAGCTGATGCAGAAGCTCGGGCTCCGGACGACGGGGTAGGGATGGCCGCGACCCGAGGAGCCCGCACATGAACGTCTTCGTGCAGCTGGTCACCGCGCTCGCGGGCCTGGCGTTGGCCGTGACGCTCCTGGCGCTCAACCTCTGGCGCGCTGCCCTCTACCTCTTCCCGGCCCGCGTTCGCGTGGAGCCCGAGGCCCCCGCCGACCAGATGAACCTGCCCTCCGAGCTCGCCCCGGCCGAGGAGCAGCTCCGGGCCTTGGGCTTCCATGCGCTCGGCACCCACGAGGAGAAGCCGCCGCTGGGGCGCGCCACCCTCTCCTATGACTATGCGCACCCGGGAGAGCGCGTCTTCGCCACCCTGCACCTGGGGTCGGATGACACCCCACGCCTCTACTTCCTCACGCCGCTCGCGCCCGAGGGCTTCGTCATCACCGCTGACTATCGGCGTCCAGCCCTGGATATTCCCGGGCGTTACCGCTCTGGCGGATTGGAGGAGGCCCCTCCCGAGCGCGTCTTCCGTGCCCACCTTCGGCGGCTGGAAGGTCTGACTCCCACAGGGGACTTCTCATGGGAAGGACGGGTGGAGGCTGGGCGTTCGTGGTACCGAGGGCTCGGCCAGAGGGAGCTTCGCCGCCAGAACCTCACGGGATTGTTGTGGACCGTGGCGGCGCTTGCCATCGTCGCCAGTGCCTTCCTGGGTGGGCGTGGCCGTTGAAGGTGAGGAGCAGTTTGGTTAAGGAGCCCCCATGAAGAGCGTTTCCAAGAGCGAAGAGATCTACTTCCTGTCCGGCAAGCGCACGCTGTTCGGCACCTATGGTGGCAGCCTCAAGGACGTGAGCGCCACGGACCTGGCGGTGGAGTCCGCGAAGGCGGCGCTGGCGCAGGCCCAGGTGTCGCCCGAGCAGATCCAGCACGTGGTGTACGGCAACGTCGTGCAGACGAGCGCGGATGCCATTTACCTGCCTCGCCACGTGGGGCTGCGCGCGGGCGTGCCAGTGCCGGTGCCCGCGCTGGGCGTGAACCGGCTGTGCGGCTCGGGCTTCCAGGCCTTCGTCACCGCCGCGGAGCTGATGCTCACTGATCAGGCCTCGTGCGTGCTGGCCGGTGGCACCGAGTCCATGAGCCAGGCGCCCCACGTCATCCGCGGCGCGCGTTGGGGGATTCCCCTGGGCAAGGGTGGCCTCGAGGACATGTTGTGGAGCGCCCTCACGGACAGCTACACCGGGCAGGCCATGGCGCTGACGGCCGAGCAGCTCGCGGTGGACTACCAGCTCTCCCAGGAGTTGGTGGACGAGTACGCGGTGCTCACGCAGAAGCGCTTCGCCGCGGCGCAGGAGGCCGGCCGGCTCCAGGAGGAGATCTCCCCCATCACCCTCAAGGCGAAGAAGGGGGAGACGGTGTTCGCCAAGGACGAGCACAACCGCCCGGACACCACCGCGGAGGGCCTGCGCAAGCTGCCCAAGGTGTTCAAGAAGGACGGCGTGGTGCACGCGGGCGCGGCCAGCGGCATCTGCGACGGCGCCGGCTCCATGGTGATGGCCACCCGCTCCTTCGTGGAGAAGCACGGGCTGAAGCCCATGGCCCGGCTGGTGAACTGGGGCGTGTCCGGGTGCGATCCGAAGGTGATGGGCATTGGTCCCGCCCCCGCCATCCGCCGGCTGCTGGAGCGCGCCGAGTGCAAGCTGGGGGACGTGGAGCTCTTCGAGGTGAACGAGGCCTTCGCGCCCCAGTACCTGGCGGTGGAGAAGGAGCTGGGGCTGCCACGCGAGCGCACCAACGTCAACGGCGGAGCGATCGCCGTGGGGCACCCGCTGGGGGCCTCGGGCGCGCGCCTGACGATGACCCTCATTTACGAACTGAAGCGCCGGGGTGCCCGCTATGGTATCGGATCGGCGTGCATCGGCGGTGGCCAGGGGATCGCGGTCCTGGTCGAGGCGCTCTGAGCAACGGACTTCCAACCAGGACTTGAGATGAGCAACGAGGTGGATGCGAAGACGGCTCGCGAGCGAGCCAAGCAGATCGCCGAACAGCGCAGGGCGGAGCGCCGCAACCGGAAGCGCAAGTGTGTGCTGTGCGGGGTGGAGGAGAGCGACAAGACTCCACTGGGCCCACACCCGGACGGTATCGGGCCCTCGTGCAAGGACGAGGGCTCGTGTCAGCAGCGCAAAGCGGCGGCGGCCCGCTGAGGTTTGCTGCCCCGCGAAAATCCAGGTGGTTTCTTGATGGCCGCCCGGACTCGGGTTAAACGTGCGGAATCTCTGGCTTTACACGAGGATGGGTCATGGGCGTTACCAACTTCACGGGAGTGAGGGTGTTCTCCACCACGCTCGCGCGTGACCGCGAGAGCATGGGCGAGAACATCACCAAGTGGCTCAAGGAGAATTCCAACGTCGAGGTGTTGGACAAGGTGGTGACGCAGTCGTCGGACAAGGAGTTCCACTGTTTGACGATCACCTTGTTCTACCGGATGAAGTCCTGAGTCGGCTGCCGGGCTGACAGGCAGGCAACACCTGGAGGGCGCTCTTCCCGGGCAGGGAGTGGGCGCCCTTCATCATTTCCGGGCTTTGTAGGTGACGAAGTGCTTGCGAAGTGACGCGCCTTTCACCACCTTTGGACGGCTCGGCTCTCGAGCTCGGAGGAGTGCGGATGCGACCGGTGCGCAGCAGATTCGGTGGAGGGTTCGGGGGAGGCATCCCTGGCCTGGAGTCCATGTCAGCCAAGCTCGCGATTGGCATGGTGGCGGGCTCGGTGCTGTATCTGTTGACCCGGAACACCGGGGGCGTGCTGCTGCTGCTGACGCCGGGCAAGCTCGGCAGCTTCCTGTGGCAGCCGCTCAGCTACGCGTTCATCGAGGCGAGCCCCATCGGCATCATGTTCGGCGCGATCATCATCTGGAGCATCGGTGGTTGGCTGGAAGGGGTGTGGGGCGCGAAGCGGATGCTGCTGGTGACCCTGGGCACCACGGCGCTGGCGGGCCTGGTCACGGCGCTGGCGGCGCTCGCGATACGGGTGGCGCCGGCGTACGCGGGTGGCTCGGTGATGGCCACCCTCCTCTGGGTGGCGTACGGACTCGTCATCGGCAAGGGGCAGACGAACTTCTGGGGCATCCCGCTGTCGGGCAACGCGTTCGCGGGCATTGGCGCAGGCTTCGTGGTGCTGAGGATCCTCACCACCGGGGACAACGTGTTCGAGGGCGTGCTGTACCAGCTCCCGGAGGTGCTCGCCCTGCTCTTCGTGTTCTTCTACGTGCGGGGAGCGAGTCCACGGCGCCTGTGGCTGCAGCTCCAGCACTGGCGTCTGCAGCGTCAGCTCCGTGGCCGGGCCCGCAACCTGCGCGTCGTCTCGTCGGAGCGGCCGAACGATCGGTTCCTCAACTGAGCGCGGGGGGCCCGGGATGGGCGTGCCCATACTGCTTGAGCTTGCGGTAGAGCGTGGCCAGCCCGATGTCGAGCTGCTCCGCCGTGCGTGAGCGGTTGCCTTCGTTGCGCGCGAGCACCGCGAGGATGTACTCGCGCTCCATCTCCTCCAGCGTTCGAGGAGCGCTCCCCGGCAGGAAGCTGGGCGGCGCCGAGCGCACCTCCTCGGGCAGATCCTCCTGCTCCACCCGCGAGCCCTCGCACAGCGCCACCGCGCGCTCGATAGCGTTGCCCAGCTCTCGCACGTTGCCCGGCCAGGAGTAGCGCAGGAGCTGGTCTGCCGCCTGCGGCGAGATGGAGCCCACCCGCCGCCCCAGCCGCTCAGAGGCCTCGGCCAGCAGCAGGCGCGCCAGCGGGAGGATGTCCTCGCGCCGCTCGCGCAGCGGCGGCACCCGCAGCTCGATCACCCGCAGGCGGTAGTAGAGATCAGCCCGGAAGCGCCCCGCGTTCACCTCGTCCAGCAGGTGGCGGTTGGTGGCCGCCACCACGCGCACGTCCACCTTGCGGCTCTGGTTCTCTCCCACGCGGCGCACCTCCTTCTCCTGCAGCGCACGCAGCAGCTTGGCCTGCATCGCCGGGGGGACCTCGCCCACCTCGTCCAGGAAGAGGGTGCCGCCGCTGGCCGCCTCGAACAGCCCCGGACGATCATGTGTCGCGCCGGTGAAGGCTCCCTTGGCGTGGCCGAACAGCTCGCTCTCCAGCAGGCTCTCCGTGACGGCCGCGCAGTTGACGGCCACGAACGCCTTGGGCGCCCGGCTCGACTCGTCGTGGATGAGGCGGGCGATGCGCTCCTTGCCCACGCCGCTCTCGCCGGTGATGAGGACGGTGGAGTCCACCTTCGCCGCGCGGCGCGCCAGCCCCAGCACCCGCTTCATCTCCTCCGCGCGCGCCACCATGCCAGACGCGTCCTCCGTGTCTCCCGTCACCCGCGCCAGCGTCCGCCGCTTCTGCCGCAGCTTCTGCTCGGCCTGCTTGAGCGCCTCCGTCACCTGCACCAGCGCGTCATCCATGCACCGCATCTCGTAGAAGCGAAGCGCCTCCATGCACTCGGGGCCCCACTCCTCGGCGGACTTGCCGACGATCTGGCAGACCGCGTCTCCCTTGCCCACACACCGCGACTCCATGCAGTAGATGGGCTTGTCCTTCCCGTAGCTCATGAAGCCGCTGGCGAACCCCGTGAGGCTCCAGCACACCGGCTGATCCGCCCGGCCCAGATGCAGCAGGTGCTGCTCGGCCTCGTAGGACTCACGCCACAGGGCCTCGCGGACGGGGCCGGGCGCGTCCCCAGGCTTGCGCTCCAGGCGTTCGGCGATCACCTGCCCCTGCAGGGTATGCAGCCGGCCGCCTGCCTCGAGCCACGCGCTCCCGTCCGGCCCTGGGAAGGCTGTCTTCATCGCCTCCGCGGTGCGCCAGCCATGCGCATAGCCCATCCGTGTCAGCAGGCCGCGCGCCGCTGTCATCCCCAGGGTGCTGATGAGCTCTTTGCGCAGCAGGCCCATCGCCACCGCGTCCATCAGCAGCGCCCGGTGACCCGCGAAGTGGATGAGACCTCCTTCCGGCTCGAAGGTCAGCAGCTCCCGCAGATCCAGCTCCAGGGGCTTCGTCATGGACACCCTCCGCGGGGTGGCTACCCCTCCGCGACGGCCTGGACGTTCGAGCGGTAGACGAAGATCCGAGCGGTGTTGGTGCGGTTGTCAGCGGGGATGAAGAAGAAGCCCTCGCCGCCGTGCTTGAAGTCCTTCGAGAAGCCCGCCATCTGCCGGCCGTCGCTGAAGGTGACGCGGATCTTCTGGCCCTCGGCCTGCGGCTGGCGCCCACCCGCGGGGAGCATGAAGAAGATGGCCTTCACGCGCTTGCCGGGGATGCGCTCCGGGGTAAAGCCGGTCTGCTGCTCGAGCGCGATGCTCTCGTCGAGCAGGTCCACATCGCGGATGACGCCCCGCTTCACCTGGCCCTCGACGGTGTGGATGATGACGCGGTGCTCGCCCTCCACGAAGAAGGAGATCTGCGCGGTGGAGGGAGCAGCCAGCGCGGGGCCTACGGGCTGGAACTCGGACACCTCTTCGATCGCGATCGCTTCCTCGGGCTGAGGCGCTGTGATGGCAGCTCGGACAGGCGCGGGGGGAGGAGCGACCACCGGAGGGGCGATCGAGGGACGTGCCACTCCGGGCGAGGGCAGAGGCGCCGCGCGAGCCGCAGGGGGAGGTGGAGGAGGCTTCGCCGCGGGGACCGCAGAGAGGCTCTGAGCCGGAGCCACGCGAGCTGCCGCGGGAGGAGGCGGCGGCATGGAGATGACCGCAGGCCTCTGCGCGGGAGCATGTGAGGGG
>Ga0247825_10000919_pt1 | contig 19081 bp, 26 predicted proteins | sample 13C_Vanillin_Day_FD_194413 | JGI IMG/M metagenome (GOLD analysis project Ga0247825, IMG submission 194413) | Soil microbial communities from agricultural site in Penn Yan, New York, United States - 13C_Vanillin_Day48 | ecosystem: Environmental > Terrestrial > Soil > Agricultural land | place...
GAGCAATACTCAGGTCCTCGACCGCAAGACCCTCGCCGGTCAGCCACCGATCGAGCTGTCCCATCAACACCATGTGGTGCCGGATGGCGCCGGGTCGGTGCCCGAGTCTGCGCAACTCCTCCTCGAAGCCCTCCGTGAACGGCACCAGCGGTCCCGCACCACGCATCCATGAAATCGTGCCCATCGGACACCTCCTCCGTCGGTGGAGCAACCTGCCCCACCGACAGAGCCTGGAACACGCGGGATTATCCCGACCCGAATTCATCCGGAGATGCACCCACCTGCATCAATACCGCCGCTTCGATACCCGCATCGGGATAATTCCGTGGTCGGGATAAATCGAGTAATCCCGACATCGGGATTACTCGACGATTTTGCGCTTCGGCCCCTGGACGCGACCGAGACCAACGACTTCTACGAGTTGGTCGTGGAGCGGCATCGCCGCAAGGCGACGATCGTCTCCTCGAATAGGTCCCCTGATGAGTGGCTGTCGATGACCACCGATGCCCTGCTCGCGCAGTCGGCGATCGACCGGCTCACCTCCGCGGCGCACACCCTCGTCATCGAGGGCCCGTCCTACCGGCAACGCACCCGTCCGGGGCATGGCGCGGTTGACAGTTCAGAAGGGGAGGTCGATGCTCGATGACACCTTCGGGTGGTCCCATGCTCGTGGCAACGAGGTGGTCCCATCACCCTGGCAAGCGACAATAGTCTCCTGTTTGGTGTTCTCGAATCCGGGGGAATCTGCGCCTGGAGCAGCTTCGCGGGGCGCTCACCCGGTTAAGCAGCTCTGTTCCGGACCCCGCAGGTCAATCATCGAACCCCGCCTGCGGGGACCGGGAACCATGCAGGTCGGCCGGGCGGCCGATCGTGCCCGCGAACTTGTCCTGTCGTCCCGACGCTGTAAACGTCCACTGTCACCGTGTCATCCAGGTCCCCGGACGGCGGTTTCGGCGCCAGGAATGCCGGGTATGCGCGAAGCGGCAGCAGGTCCGTCCGCCCCTGCGAGGAGTGATCGACATCAGAGCTCATTGTGACACCACGGCGTCCACGGTCCGGGTGTGGTCGGTGCTGTCCGACGGATGGATGTACCCGGTATGGGTGGTCGGGGCGGCACGGATGCGGGCCGTCGAAGACAACTGGCCGGAGGTGGGCAGTCGCCTCCATCACTCGGTCGGGCTGTGGCCTGCGCTGCTGCACGACCACACCGAGGTCCTCTCGGCCGTCGAGGGACGGGAACTGCGGTTGCTGGCCCGCGCCTTGCCGGCAGGCCAGGCGGAGGTGACACTGCTCCTCGAACCTCGCGGCACCGGTTGCCGCATCGAGATGTCCGAGATGGTTCGACCCTTCAGCTGGATACCGCGAGAGGTGCACGACACGGTCGTGTACCCACGCAACCGAGAATCCCTGCGGCGACTCAAGTTCATCGCGGAAGAGGGCACACCGCCGGGAGAGTGAACCGCGCGCATTCCGCCGGGTCCGGAGGCGGCGCGGTTTACGCGGGATGGGGTGCGGCCAACCATGTGTCGCGGCTGCGGGGGAGGCCGCTGGCGCCGCTGGCGTTGGGGCGTACCGCGAGGACCTGGTGGATGGTCAAATGACCCGGCTCCTCGAAGCCGAGAGCGCTGGCCACCAGATACAGCAGCCAGGTGCGGGCCCGCTCGATTCTCACCAGGGCGACAGCGTCGTCCCACGAGCCCCGCAGGTTCTCCACCCACGCCCGCAGTGTCGATGCGTAGTGTTCACGCAACGCTTCCCCGCACTTCCAGTCCCGCACGTTCGAATGCATCGATGGTTTTGCTCAGCGGCAGTACCTCGCCGTCGGGAAGATGTACCGGTCGGCGTGGTGCCCTGTCGGTCGGGCAGCGCCGGAACCGACGCGATCGCAGAATTGAGCAGTCGGCCCTGCGGCCGCAGCAGGCAGTGCAATTGGGCAGCTTAGGTGGGTAACTGGGAAAGTCCGACATGCTCGGACATCCCGATGCTGGAGATGGCGTCGTAGGGTCCGTCGTCGATCTCCCGGTAGTCCCTGCAGGCGGATCTCGACCCGGTCCGACACACCGGTCTCCGCGACCCGGGTGCGCGAAAAGGTCGCCATCGGCGGCGTTGGAGGTGCCCGAGTTGATCACCCGAATCGGTGCTGCGGGACCGGAGACCGGCGGCCGCACGCACCGCGCATCGGTTCGTCGTGGCGTCGACGATGTGGCTGAACCCGTGGTGGCGGAAAGGGATCGGGGCTACCGTGGATAATTCAGCGGTGTCGACTTTGGGAGATTTTCATGACGGCAACAGGTGTGCGTGCCCTTCACGCCGACCGGCCGTACCTGCTGCGACACCGGCGCAAGGGCTCGTTCCTCGTCCAGATGATTACGACGACCGATCCGAAGACGCTGGGGCTGATGTACCTGGTGACGGCGTTCGCGTTCTTTCTGGCCGGTGGTCTGATGGCGATGCTGATCCGCGCCGAGCTCGCCGTGCCCGGTCTTCAGTTCCTGTCGAACGAGCAGTACAACCAGCTGTTCACCATGCACGGCACCATCATGCTGCTGCTGTACGCGACACCGATCGTGTTCGGTTCGCGAACTTCATCCTGCCGCTGCAGATCGGTTCCCCGGACGTGGCGTTCCCACGCCTGAACGCGTTCAACTACACTCGATTTCCGAGTAACCGACAGCTACTTCGTGGTCGCGCATTTCCACTACGTGCTGTTCGGGACGATCGTGTTCGCCACCTACGCATGTATCTACTTCTGGTTCCCGAAGATGACCGGAAGGCTGATGGACGAGCGCCTGGGAAAGTGGCATTTCTGGACCACGTTCATCGGTTTCCACGGCACGTTCCTGGTCCAGCACTGGCTGGGTAACGAAGGCATGCCGCGCCGCTACGCCGACTACCTGCCCTCGGACGGATTCACCATCCTCAACTCGGTCTCCACGATTTTCGCGTTCGTCCTCGGCGCGTCGACGCTGCCGTTCCTGTGGAACGTCTTCAAAAGCTACCGCTACGGCGAGGTCGTCACCGTCGACGACCCGTGGGGTTCGGCAACTCCCTCGAGTGGGCCACCAGTTGCCCACCGCCGCGGCACAACTTCACCGAACTGCCCCGGATCCGCTCCGAGCGCCCCGCATTCGAATTGCATTACCCGCACATGGTGCAGCGGATGCGGGCGGAGGCCCACGTCGGACCCGGCCACCGAGGAACGGGTTTGGCCGAGGACACCGCCGAACGCTCCGGTGAACCCGCCGGCCCGACCGGAGACGACACACGCACATAAACCGCGCCCAAGCCGCGGCTCGCCCGATAATCCTGGTGCGAGTGCTTCAGGCGGCGGTGACGGAGCAGGTCCCACGGATCGAGCGGGACCATCCCGAATCGAAAGGACCCGACCAGCAACGACACACCCACGATGCCGTTGACGGTGATCATCGCCGCGGCGAACACGGTATCTCGGGTCAGTGGTGACCGTGACCGCAACGGAGATCCGGCCGGTTCGTCGACTCGGAGCGCGACCGTCACCGCCTGCCGCACCGCCGCCAACACCGCACCAACCGTAACCATCACTACCCCGATCCCCTCCACCGGTTGCCCCACATCACGTCCCCCGGACGAGACCAGCACCAGCGCCGCCGCGTTCGGCATCACCGACGGCCACAACTTAATTGCAGCACGCGCGACTCGAGTCATGAACAGCACTGTGCCAGGTCCGCGGGCCTGTATACAGTGCAAATGCCGCGATCGAAGTCGGTTCGCACCCGAATCCGAACCCGTTCCCGTCCACGCCCCACGATCGCGGTATCAGAGCGATCCGGCATCCTATGTACGTCCCATGAAGATGAGGCGCCCAGCAAGAACCGGCGGTACATCAGAGTTACGAGACACGCGTAGCCGGACACATCGGTGTTCGCCCTCGCCCCGCGCTGCACCACTTGTGGCTCGACGAGGAGGTACTGCTGGTGCACGGGAAGGATTCCGTCACTCGTCGGGTTCGCACCACTGGTGACTGGGCAGGAACCGTGATCGCATGGTCAGGAGAAAACCTATCGTCAACACGAAGGCGGAGGCGACGATCTTCCACCATAGCGGCTGATCGGACACGACGGCCCCGACAGTCCAGCAGAGGACGCCGGCCAGGGTCAGGACCATCGAGAGCTTGTGTGTGCCGGGGTGAGCGGACGGTCTCCATCCCCGGACCAAGCCGTCGCCCAGTCCTCCGATGCCGATGAGGCTGAGTCCGGCGAAGTACAGCGTGGTGCTCATTGCGGATCCTCCGATCGGTGCGGCGCAGCCCGCTTACGGCATCGATGGGTCAGGCTGCGCCACCCTGCCGCGCCGGTGCCCCGCCCGCCCTATCTGCCGGTGGTGAGTGATGCGGTGCCGGATCCGATGGAAGTCGTGGTGTTCTGGGGAGTTAGTCGCCGGGCTCACCGATGTCTCCCACCATTCCCTGAAGATGTATTCGGCCGTCGGACAGCGTGTAGGTGACGCCCGCGATGGCGCAGGTACCGACCTCGATGCGTCCGGCGATGATGCGTGAGCGCTGCGCAAGAAGTTCGCCGGTCTCCACTACGTGACGGGCTTCGAGTTCGTCTGCGGTGCAGAGCCCTTCGCGGCGTCCCGTCATGACCGACGGTGCCACGCGTTCGACGACGGTGCGAATGAACCCGTCCGGCACCGCGCCGTTGTCGAGCGCGTCGAGCGTCGCCTTCACGGCGCCACAGCCGTCGTGGCCGAGCACGACGATGAGCGGAACGTTCACGATTTCGACGGCGTACTCGATCGAGCCGAGAACGGCGTCGTCGAGGACATGTCCCGCGGTGCGCACGACGAACACGTCACCGAGACCCTGATCGAAGATGATCTCGGCGGCGACTCGCGAGTCTCCGCATCCGAACAACACGGCGGTGGGGTGCTGCCCGTCGGAGAGTGCCGCGCGGTCCGCGATCCCCTGGTTGGGATGCAGCGGGGCTCCGTTGACGAATCGCTCGTTTCCCTGCCGCAGGGCCTGCCATGCGGACGCGGGGGTCGTAGGGTGCGGGGAATCTGTGTGCACTGAGGCCTCACTTCGTCTCAACCGGGCTGGGTACGGTTTTCGCTGCGCCGGGGCCGCATCGGTCCGACGCTCGAACATCACTGATTGAGGTCACGGCTCAGCGCGGCGCGGTGGTCCAGTACCCACCAAGCTACCCAACTTCTTGCATTGCGCAAGGCTTAGTTTCTGCAATGCTCGCGCTATGTGCAAACGCGACAGGGGCGACGAGTCGATGACCACGAGTCCCGAGGATCTGCGAGCACTCGAAGTTGCCACCTGAGATCTCGTGGGTGTGGCGCGGCACAGCCTCGAGGGAGGCGACGTCGAGGTCACGTTGCCGCAGCTGAGGCTGTTGATGGTGCTGAAGCGAGGAGGGCACAGTGAGTTCGAGTCAGGCGGCGCGAGCACTGGGTGTTGCCGCATCGACGGTCACCCGCCTCGCGGAATTAGTCACGGCGTCGTCACCCTGGAATCGACGGCGCGCGGGCGCGCCGTCGTCGAGCAGGTGAATGCTCGACGGCAGGACTAGCTGCGTCGCATCCTCGACCAACTCGACCCCACCGAGCGGTCCGATTCTGCGGCCACCTTGCGTCGCTTACACGAGTGCCTCGACGGAACGTCGACACCACCCGCTATCAGTTCGCTTTTGCGTGAACTGCCCGCTCCCGTGGTGGCCGGTTGGTGCGATACGCCACGACGTACGATCCGATAGCGCATCGAGCACGACCGCCGGAAGCCGAAAACCGGGTTCGAACTAAACCATACGACCATTATGTCGAGCCCTCCTGGCTCGGCGGGCACTACCACACCGCCCTGGGGACCGCCGCCCACCTCTTCCTCGCCACCCTGCGATTGACTCACCCACAATCGGTTGGGCCGGACTGGCCCGCTACGCCACTGTCCGCGAACGTCCACGCGCACTGGTTCGTTGGATCGGTACCTGCCGACTGTGCCACCACACCCCCTTGGCGCAGTCCGACTAGGGGAGGGCGTGGGGTACGGGTCCGATCTCGATGGTCGACGACGTTGCCGCCAGTCCGATCCGGGCCCATTCGACGGTCACCGTGAGCGACACCGGCACGGGGATGCCGTCTATCCAGTACCGCGGCGTGGTGCGGAAGTCGATCAACCGCGTCGTTCCGGTCGACAGGATCGGGGCCTGGTACGGGTCGGCTTCGCCCGTGAGATCCCCGGCGCGCACGTGCGTCCGGAGGAACGACCACCGCGGCGACGGGTCCCCGGGGTCGGTCAGCGGTCGTGTTTCATAGCGTGCCTGCTGGGCTGCGTGCCCGTAGGCGGTGAGGGCGAGACGCAGTTCCACCCCGGCCGAGTAGCGAAGAAGGTCGATGAGTTCGACGGTGATCCCGAGGCCCGCAGCGAGAACGGAACGCCCGTGACCAGTACCCACCCCGCGCCACGAGGGTGGGGGTGCGGCTGGCCAGCGTCTTCGCATACTCGTCATACTTCCACTGAGACAGAACCTCGACGTGAGAATCCCATCGGAGGAGGACTTTTCGCGTCCCACGGCACGCAAACGACGTTGGTATCCGTGCCGTGGTGTGCACGATCATTGTATCAAGCAACACCTGCTCCGGCGGTCTTCCCTGTGTGCGCGGTAGTGTGAGTGGGCCGGAACGACAGTGCCTCTCGGCTGCGCCTGGTGGTGACAGTCGCAGGGGAGTGGCGCACTGGTGGTGGCAGCACCAGCACCAGCACCAGACGGTGGGTCATCCTGGGGATGTCGAACTTTGGGTTCCACCCTCTTCGGAGGCGGTCGGCAATCCGCCGAACTACCCGCGGACAGGAAAAGGCACTGACCCCACCGTCTTGCGATCCTGCGAGCACGGGTCCCATTCACTCAGCGGTACGGACGCTTCTGCGCCGTGGAATCGTTTATCACCAGGTGAATGGTGGAACACGATGACCGCGCCGCGACGCGCACGACTTCTGAGCGCATGCGGAACTTCTTCGCGTCCGGTGGACAACGTTTCGCGCGTGGCTCGACGGGCTGCTGTCGCACGCGTTGTCCACGAGGGCACTGGGTGCTGTCACCCTGACCGCCGATTGTCGAGGATCACTGTGGCGGTGGCAGGGTGGATGGAAAAGATGTGTGTCCCCGCGGGTCTCACTCAGCTGCGTCGCACCCCGTCGCGGTCGCCGGTGCGGCGCGGCGGTCCGGACTTGTCTCCACGGTGGCGTAGTGCTCCGCCTTCGGACTCCCAGCGGTGTTGGGCGAGTAGTGCCAGCCGGCGGTCCTCGGCCTCGCGCGCACCGATCGCCAGCAGTTCGTCGGCGGTGGAGACGTCGCGCGGACTCGCCGCCGTCATTATGGTCGCATAGGCGAAGACCGGGTCGGTGTAGGGAGGGACCACCAGTAGGACCAGCCGCCCGAACTTCTCGCCGGTGATCGCCAGTGTGTTGTTCGGCTGGTCGCTGGAGTGTCGCAGGTTCACCGTGTTGCCTGCGTGGTCGATACGCGACGGTGCTGGCGCCCAGCCGTTCTCGTCGTAGATGATCCGGTCGATGGGGCCCAGCCGCCGCGGGAGGGCCGTGAGTAGGGCCGGAAGTTCATCGGTGAGGTGGGTCGATCGTGGCCACCAGGCGCCCTGTACGAATCCGAAGGACTGGGCGGTCTTGAGCCGCAATCGCAGTCCTCGACCGGGTGAGGGTGTCGTCTTTGAGGCATCCACATGCAAGGTTGGTGTGGACATCAGTGGCCTCCCGCCTGTTGATGATTGGTGAAACGGTTGTCGTGGGATTTACGGATTGGGGTTTCGTTGCATGCTGTGGGTGCAGTGCCGGGTCATTCTCGGGTGTTGCCCTGCAGCACTGGGTCAGTGAGATGTGTGGTGTTTCGGCAGACATCCCACACCACCTGCCGGCGGGTATCGCACGAGCGGCCCGGCGGTCGAGTTGTGGGGTTTCCCGCAACGGTTCTGTGAGCGATCGCGTGATCGTGGTCGATGGCCTCGAGGCGCAGTGGACCGTCGTCGGAGTCCACCGCCGACTTCAGACCGGCAACTTCGCTGTGCAGCCGCTCCATCTTCCTGTCGAGTCGGTGCGCGACATCGGCGGCCTCGGTCAGCTCCTGCAACAATCGGCGGGGGACGGAGCGCTGGTACTTGTAGTAGATCTTGTGCTCGAGGCTGGCCCAGAAGTCCATGGCGATTGTCCGGATTTGCAGCTCGACGGGTACCTGGACAACTCGGTCGCTCAAGAACACCGGGATCTCGATTGCCATATGCAGACTTTTGTAGCCATTGGATTTCGGCTTCGCGATGTAGTCTTCGACCTCGAGTACGGTGACATCGGGCTGACCGCCGATCAGGTCCGCAACGCGGTAGGTGTCCGAGATGAGACCGCAGGTGATGCGGACTCCGGCGATATCGCGGATGTTCTGACGAATGTGGGCGACCGTGAGTGGGGAGCGTAGGCGCTGCGCTTTGGCAATGATGCTGTCGGGGGATTTCACCCGTGATGAGACATGCTCGATCGGGCAGTGTCGATCCAGGTGCGTGAAACCCGTTCGCAGGATGTGCACTTTGGTGGTCAACGTCGCGATTGCGCATTGGTAGGGCAACACGAACTGGGTGAATTCGGGACCGAAGAGCTCGAACTGCGTCGTCATCGGTAAGTCGGGATCGCAGATGGTGTCGACCGTCATCCCCTACCTCTGCTGTTGTGAAGCGGCTAGTATTTAACGGAAGTCTATCCGTTAAATTGGTAGAATGAAAGGTGACGAGGTGGACGAGGCAAGCGATACCCGGGGGCCGCGGCGAAATTTCCTGCCGCGCAACCGGCAACGGGAACGTGTTCTTCGGATGGTGCGTGAGCACGAGGGCGCGGTCGACGCCGTCGAACTGGCATCACAGATCGGTGTGCACGTGACGACGGTGCGGTTCCATCTGGACGCGCTGTGTGACGACGGCGCGATCACGCGCACCCGGATGAACCGGCCGGGCGCCGGCCGGCCCCGTACCGGCTATCTGGCGATCGAGGAACGCGTCGACTACCAAACTCTCGCCGACGTCCTCGCGATGGAGCTGGGTCAGACGGTGCAGACGCGGGCTCGCCGCGCGCAGCACGCCGGGCACGAATGGGCCACGCGGATGGCGGCTTCCCGCAGCGCAGGCACCGGTGACGGCGGGCACACCCCGGAGGCGGATGCCGATGATGCGCTCGATCACGCGGCGGCGCGCACCACGGATGCTTTCGCGCGGATGGGGTTCGGCCCCGAGCTGGTCTCGGCGCCAGGGCCGCCGACACCGCCGTCGACGGACAGCGGCGGCCCCGCGGGCGAACGGGAACGGATCATTCGCCTGCACGCCTGCCCGGTACGGGATCTGGCCCGGTCGCATCCCGAGGTGGTGTGCGGAGTGCACCGGGGGTTGCTGCAGGGTCTGCTGGACACGTCAGCGACCGAGGGAAACCGAAAGCCGCATCGACCGGCCCTCTCGGCTCACCTCGAACCGTTCGTCGAACCCGAACTGTGTGTCGCCAGGCTGGTGGCGGGATGAGTCAGGGTGCCCGAAACCCGGCGCTGCTGGTGCCAGGGTCTGGGCCGGGGTGATGGTGACGATGGCGGGGTGATGGTGGCGATCGTTCTCCGGAACGTTCTGTGACACTCAGCCTCCGAGAGCGACTCGTGGATGATGTTCGACACGATCGAAATCTGTAGGCCCCGGCTTTCTTTCGACGACATCTGGTGATGTGAGGCACTCGTACACGCCCGAACCACGCTGACCGCCACCGCTACCGGGCAACTGATCGGCTGGCGGCGTCGGGTTGTTGATCTCGGTGTCGGGTGTGAGGGGCCCGACGGCCGGTGTGGGTGACGCTGAAGCTGCGCAGGCAGGTGGTGCACTGCCAGGCGTCGCCCACATCGGGGTAGAGGTCTTCTTCGTCGCAGTACGGGCAGTAGAACAACTCCGCGTGCATTTGTCATGATCGACGCTGTCACCCTTTAGGTGAGCGTGGTGTCGTCGCTACGGGCGACCCAGGCGGAGAAGCTCTCGTCGGGCTGTCGGGTCTCCTGGAAGCGGCGGAGCACGCGCTCGAGGTAGTCGGGTAGTTCGGTCGCGGTGACCTTCACACCGCGGGTTTTGCGACCGAAGTCAGTCTGCGCGGTCAGGCCACCGCCGAGCTGAACATTGAAACCCTCGACCTGATCACCGTCGACGGTGGTGACGATCTGCCCGCGCAAGCCGATGTCGGCGGTCTGGATGCGGGCGCAGGAGTTGGGGCAGCCGTTGAAGTTGAGTGTGAACCAGGTGTCGAAGTTGGGGCGTCGCCGTTCGAGTTCTTCGACCACAGTCATGGCGCGGTCTTTGGTGTTGACGATCGCGAGTTTGCAGAACTCGATGCCGGTGCAGGCCATTGTCTGGCGCCGAAAAGTCGACGGGCGTGACGGTAGGTCGACCGTGTCGAGAGCTGTGCTGAGGCTGTCGAGTTGGTCGTCGGGTATATCGAGGACGATGAGGTTTTGCTCGATGCTGGTCCGCACTCGTCGAGAGCCGTGAGCTTCGGCCAGTTCGGCGACCTGGGTGAGCAGCGTGCCGGCCCTCCGACCGACCCGAGGCGCGAGACCGAGGTAGTTGAGGCCGTCCTTTTGTCGGTGGGCGCCGACGTGGGCGGCGTGGGTCGGTGGGCGGCGCGGGCGGCGGACCGTCCGGAAGCGCGGCGTCGAGGTACTCCTTCTCGAGGGGTTGCCGGAACCGCTCCGGCCCCCAATCGGCAACGAGAAACTTCAGCCGAGCCTTGTTGCGGGATCGGCGGTAGCCGCAGTCGCGAAAAAGTGAGGTGACCGCGACCCAGACGGTCGCGACCTGGTCCTCGGCGACGAACACGCCGAGCCGCTGCCCGAACTTGAGGTTAGTGGACATGCCGCCGCCGACCCACAGGTCAAATCCTGGCGTCCCGTCCCGTCCAGGCCGTGCACGCCGACGAAGGCGAGGTCGTTGATCTCGTGCAGGGTGCAATGCTGGGCGCAGCCTGAGATAGCGGTCTTGCACTTGCGCGGCAGGTTCGAGAACCGGGAATCACCCACGAATTGTCCGAGAGACGCCAGCGCAGCGCTGGCGTCGAGAACCTCGTCGGCGGCGACGCCGGTCAGCGGGTAGCCGAGCATATTGTTTGGGGTGTCACCACAGGCCTCGGTGGTGGACAATCCAACTGATTCCAGACCCTCCCAGATCGCCGGTACGTCCTCGATACGGACCCAGTGCAGCTGGATGTTCTGTCGGTTGGTAGGTCGGCGATCATGCGCAATTGGGCGGTCGTGAGCTGGCCGCCCGGGATGCGGACCCGCAGCATGAAGTGCTCGTCCTCGAGCTCGTCGGGATCCAGCGTCGCAGTGCGGTCGCCGTCGATTCCCTGCCGCCGTTGGGTGTAGAGGCCGTACCAACGGAACCGTCCCCGTAGGTCCGAGGGGTCGATCGAGGAGAATCCCTGCTTGGAGTAGATGTCCAGGACGCGCCGTCTCACCGCGAGCCCGTCATTGTCGCGTTTGAACCGCTCGGTGGAGTTCAACGGTTCGCGGAAGCCGCGGGCCCATTGACCTTCCGGTCGAGCGGGGCGGCGTCGGGTAGGGCGAGGCTGGGTCATGAAAACATCTCCTTCAGGAGACGACCGAGCAGTGTCACCAGCATCATCGCGCGGCCGCAGCGCGGCCCGGTGGGGATGCCAGGCCTGGCTCGCGCCGTCGGAATGAAACGGTCGAGTACGCCGGAATCAACCGGAGGCCTGACGGGCGGCGCTGGCAACTCGGAGCAGGTCGATATGCCGACGCAGCGCGAACCGCTGCCCGCATCGGGTTCTCGATCCGCACGATGCCCGAGCGGAGCCGTGCTCGGTTACCCGACGACCGGTCATAAGGGCATCGGTCTGTACACGTCGTCGGTGTGCTCGTCGCCGAGTCGCTCATGCAGGCTGCGCAGTGCTGCGGCGCACGCGGCCCGCTCGGCCGGGTCGAGTTGGTCGAGCACCCGGCTCAGTTCACGGCGCCGGCGGGCAGTCGCCTTCTTGACCACCCTGCGGCCCTGGTCGCTCAACTGCAGGGTGACGACACTGCGATTCGAGGGGTCGGTACCGCGGACCAGATGCCCGGAGGCGTCCAGTCGATCGGCTAGCCGGGTCACCGACGAGCCCACCACCCCCAGCGCGTGGGCGCACTGGGTGGAGGTCGAGCGGCCCAGCTCGTGCAGCACCAGCAAGAGTCGGAACTGCGGGAGCGACACCTCCAGCTGCTCGACGCTGCGCAGCGCCACCCCGACCAGGTCCCGAGTCGCGACCTCGAAGGCCACCAACTCATCCACCGGCGTCTTCGTCGCCTCCACTGATCTCGCACTGCACATGAGACAAGTATTGCATAAGGCAAGTCCTTTGCCGTTCTCGGCTGTGACCATGTGGTTGGTCCGTGGCGCTGGCCGTCGATAGGCCGGTCAGGCCGACAACCTCACCCGCCGCCCTCGATCTCGCTGCGATACCTACCAGTTGACCGCCGGCGCCCAGGAGGGGCTGTCGGTGAGCTCGATCGGAATCACGCACCACCCTGCCGTGGCGCGGGTGACGGCACGCAAACCTCCCGGCCGACGCAGCGACGCTGCACGGTGCCTGGCCACCGCGTGCCACCACCGACCCGCCGCCGCCCGCGGCCGGAGCGTGGATCCAGTATTCGGAGCTCCACCTGTGCCAGCGAAATACATTCGCGCCAGCGTTCCAGACGCTGATGGCGCCCTCCCGATCAGGCGCCGGGATCGCGTGGGGATCAGACAAGAACGCACCCGATCAACCCCATCCTTCCCATCGCACTGCTGGACAGTGTTGCACCCGGCAAGTCTTGTGTTATGCACAACTATGCGGGAGAGTGGACTTGATTGATTCCAGACTGCGACGGAGGTGCGGGCAGCATGGCGTTCACCGACGATCGCCCGCGGACCGTCGACCCGCGGGCCATCCTGCCCGGCCCGGCAGTCCTGGGCCGAGGTGGACACCCCCCAGCACACCTGGTCCGCGGCCCCTGCCGTGCGATCCGCGACATCGACTGCGCGCCCGGCCCGGTGCCCCACCTGCAGGCCGATGAGAACGCCGCACCACATCGAGAAAACCGGACCACGGCGAACGGTCACCTCGTCGACCAATGACCTACAGCCCACCGATCGGAGACCGACATGAGCACACCCGTATCCAAACCCATAGGTGACGCGATCGGGTCGACCACCGGCTCCGGCGCCCCCGCCGCCAGCGACCGCAACTCACTCACAGTCGGCGCAAACGGGCCGATCCTCCTGCACGACGTGCACTTCCTGGAGCAGATGGCCCACTTCAACCGCGAACGGGTACCCGAACGCAGCCCGCACGCGAAAGGCTCCGGCGCCTTCGGCGTGCTCCAGGTCACCGAGGACGTCTCCGAGTACACCAAGGCCGCGCTGTTCCAGAAGGGCGCCAGCACCGAGATGCTGGTGCGCTTCTCCACCGTCGCCGGGGAGCAGGGCAGCCCCGACACCTGGCGCGACGTGCGCGGATACGCGATGAGGTTCTACACCTCCGAGGGCAACTACGACATCGTCGGCAACAACACCCCGATCTTCTTTCTGCGTGACCCGATCAAGTTCCCGCACTTCATCCGCAGTCAGAAACGGCTACCGGACTCCGGGCTGCGGTCGAACCAGATGCAGTGGGACTTCTGGACTCTCAATCCCGAATCGGCTCACCAGGTCACCTACGTCATGGGCCAGCGTGGCCTACCCCGGACCTGGCGGCACATGAACGGCTACGGCTCCCACACCTACCTGTGGGTCAACGCCGGCGGCGAAAAAGTCTGGGTGAAGTACCACTTCCACACCGAGCAAGGCCTGGAGTTCTTCACCAATGCCGAAGCCGCCGCGCTGGCCGGTGAGGACGCCGACTTCCACCGCCGCGATCTGTTCGAGGCGATCGCCCGCGGCGAGCACCCCAGCTGGCGGGTCTCGGTACAGGTCATGCCCTACGCCGACGCCGCGGATTACCGCTTCAACCCGTTCGACCTGACCAAGGTGTGGCCGCATGCCGACTATCCGCTGATCCCGGTCGGCACCTACACCCTCACCCGCAACCCCGACAACTTCTTCGCCCAGATCGAGCAGGCCGCCTTCTCCCCGGGCAACACCGTGCCCGGTATCGGGCTCTCGCCCGACAAGATGCTGCTCGGCCGCGCGTTCGCCTACAACGACGCCCAACGCAACCGCATCGGCACCAACTTCCACCAATTGCCGGTCAACCGGCCTCACGTCGACGGGCAGCTCAACACGTACCTGTTCGACGGGCAGATGGCCTACGAACACACCGGCAACGCCGCTGTGTACGCCCCCAACAGCACAGGCCGACCGTGGTCGGACACCATCGGTCCAGCCGACGACAGTTGGGAAGCCGACGGCGAGATGATCCGCTCTGCTTACACCCTGCACTCCGAGGACGACGACTTCGGCCAGGCCGGCACCCTCGTCCGCCACGTCTGGGACAACGCGCAACGGACCGCGGCCGTCGACCAGATCGCCGGCAGCCTCCTCGACGGTGTCCATGAAGAGGTACTCGACCGGGCACTGCAGTATTGGAAAGACATCGACGCCGACCTCGGCGGCCGCGTCGAGCACGCCGTCCGGAAAGGCGTCGCAGCCCAGCCCGCCGAAGGCATGGGCGAAGCTTAGATGACCACGCAACACATAAGCGCCACCGCCGTCGCCCGACGGGAGTTGCCGCATCACAAGTCTTGCGCGTCGTCCGGGACGCGCGAGGGGACCACATCAGCATCAACACGCACACGACGCCGCCGCGACTGAACCCGGACGAGCAGGGGAGAGGATGATGAGACGTTCATGGGTGCCATGTAACTCGGCGTACCGGGAACAGCAGCGACCGTCGGGCGAGCTGCTGCCTCGATCGCAAAACCAGTTCCCGACCACGTGTGCCCGCGATGGTAAGTACCAGCTGTGTCGCTCAACGGGGCTCCGGGGCGTGGTCAGCGCGTCCGCGGTCCCAGCCCAGCTGGTCGCAGCCAGCTGTATCCGCTGCTACCCGCAGTCCGTGGGCACTGAGGGCCACAAATCCTCCGACACTTACCAGTTAGGAAAAAGTTATGGCGACTGACTTCTCTGTCGGTGATCATGTCCGGTGGAATTCCGAAGCCGGATACGTCGAGGGCGTGATCATCAAGAAGCACACCCAGGATGTGGAGTACAAGGGTCACATGCGCCGCTGCAGTGATGAGGATCCGCAATACGAGATCGAAAGCGATAAGACCGGTCACATCGCCATGCACAAACAGGACGCGCTGCACAAACTGTGACGATCGGGAACGCACTCGGCGGTCCAGGTTCTCCCGCTTCTGGCGGTCGAAACGGCAACCTGGATGTGCGATTCGGCGCAGGGGAGGCGGCGCGATGACGAACCGGGTCTGGACGGTCGGCCATTCGACCCGCGAGTTCGACGACCTCCTGGCGATGCTGCGCACGCACGAGATCACCTGCCTGGTCGACGTGCGCTCCTTCCCGGCGTCGCGGAAGTTCCCGCAGTGGAACAAGGCGGCGATCGTCGACGCCCTGCCCGCCGATATCGGCTACCGGTGGATGCCGACACTGGGCGGCCGACGACACACCCCGCAGGGCACCCCGAGCGTGAACGGAGCGTGGCAGGTCAAAGCGTTTCGGGATTACGCCGACTACATGCAGGGCCCGGAATTTCAGGAAGGGCTGGACGAGGTGATCGCCTTGTCCGAACAGCAGCGGCCGGTGCTCATGTGCAGCGAGGCGTTGCCGTGGCGCTGCCATCGCCGGTTGATCACCGATGCGTTGCTCGTCTCGGGCATCGAGGTAATCCACATCATGTCGGCCACGACAGCGAAGCCGGCCGCCCTCACCGAGCACGCCCACGTCCACGACGGACACCTGACCTATCCGCCGAAGCAGTGAGGCCCACAATGAGTATCGTCGACGACGTCCGCGCCGCCGTCCTCGCCATCCCCGCGGGTTCGGTTGCCTCCTACGGGGATATCGGCGAGCATATCGGTGCAGGTCCACGGCAGGTGGGTCGCGTGATGAGCCTGCTCGGCGACAACGTGCCCTGGTGGCGAGTCGTCCATGCCGACGGCACACCCGCATCGTGCCACGGCGGCCGCGCACCGACGCTCCTCACCGAGGAGGGAACCCCGATTCTCCGGGCACGGGTCGACATGACACAGGCACGGCACCGATGGTCAGAGTGACCACACCATAGCGCCACGCAAATGATCGACCGCACCGACCGCACCGACCGCACGCACGTCTCGCAGGGGCGGGAGGTGTTGGCCTGGCCGACGTTGGACGACACCGGTGATCGGGGTTTACGGGCGGGGGATTGCTACGACGCCGCCTCGCCGACCCGGTACCCGGAGAGGTCGGGGACGGTCCATTCCCCGCCGTGTTTCTCGAGCGGGATGGTCGCCACGACGATGTCCGGATCCAGTGGCACCGCTCCCATGATCCGCGGAACCCACCGACCGGGAGCACTCGACGGTCCCGCCATCTCGTCCCATCGAATGTCGACACCGGCATCGCGGAGTGCGTCCTGGTCGATCACAATCACCGCCAGGGGAAGATTGACGTCACCGTATACGGTGGCGAGGACGTGCTCGAGTTGCTCCGCGGTCGCGGCGTGGATGAATCCGATCTGATCGAGTGTGTGGGCGCGGGTGGACGCTTCGTATTCTCCGAACCGTGCGGCGCCTTCCCAGTCGTCAGCGAGGGCTATGTGAAAGATATGTTCGCTCATCGTGATGTCCTTGCGGAGGATTGTCCGTGGGAATGCAGGTGTCGGCCGACACACCGCGCCAACAGGTCGACGGGGGTTTCGTGCGCGGCCGACTCAGGCCGAGGAACGTCGGCGGCCGAAGTCGGCGGCGCGTGCGGAGGTGAGCGCGCTACGCGTGACCGCTTCCCGCTGCGCGGCTGCTTCGTACAGTTGATGCGACAGGTCTGCCAGGGCGCGGGCAGCGGCCATGTCGTCGCTGACCTCCGGGACGTCGGTATGGTGCGAATTGCGTCGGGCGAGTCCCGTTCCCACGAATGTGGCCCGGCCGTTGGTATGCAGACGGGCGCTCGCTCGTGTCTGGGCGCCGGTCTCCGCCGATTTGTGGTCGTCGATGACGATGGTCACCGACCATGTCTTCTCGTTCATGGTTGATGCACTTCCTTTCGTGTTCTGCCGTCGCGGACGCATTCGAGTCGCTGGTGACCCCGGGGGGGCTTGTCTGCGGCCACTGTCTGTCTGTCTGCTCGGCGCGGATTGTGGTGGGTTTCCGCGAGATCCGTCGCCCCACTGCGCGCCCGACGATGAGACGCCGTTCGGTCATCCAGGTCACCGCCGGGGGATCGATCAGATGGGTGGTCATCGCGAACCCGATGGTGAAGTCGGGGGGTGAGGGCATCGAGTTCGGCGGAGTCGGTGCCGGTCAGGTTGCGGTGCATCGCCCGGGCGATCCCGGTGGCGTGGACGGCGATCGGACCATGAAACAGCTGCCCGACCGTGGTGGACCAGAGGGTGAGCCATCGTAGGAAGTGCCGTGCCTCGAGTCGATGCCGGGTGTGGACGCTCCGGTGCACCCGCAGGGCGCTGCCCTGGTAGAGGCGGGTCCCGAACAGGACGGTCTCCCAGAAGTCGTACATGATCGGCAGGTGTGTTTCGAGCCGGCTCTCGCGGATCTCGGCGAACGGGCCGGTGAGGAGGTCGTCGACGAGCACGCGCCCGTAGAACCGGCGGAGCATGTCCTCGATGTCGGCGCGAGTGGCGAGATCCGTGCGCGGAGGTTCGTCTGGTGTCAGTGAAGGCATGAGGCCACCGCCCGGAACAGCTGGAAGATCAACGCGATCAGCAATGCGACCTTCGCCGCCTCCAGTCCGATGTACACCAGGTGCATCCTCGATCGTGGCAGGTTCTCGCCGGCGAGGATCCGGTCCGATCGTGTACCCAGGGGCGGGCGGACTACCGCGATCTGCACCACCAGCACCACCGTGACAAGCGCGAGCACCGTCAACGCGGTCGCGTCCGGTGGCGCGGCGACGCACGACGCCAACAACGCCAGTGCCAGAACTAATTCCACCGCATTGAGCGCGAGGAAGACCTTCCGGCCGATCCCGAGCCCGATGGCCAGGGTCACGCCCGGGGCCCGGAATTTGATCGGCGCCTCGAGAAACGAAATCGCCACCACCATCCCGAGCCAGAAGACCGGCAGGATCAACTGTGTGTAGCGCGCCACCTCAGTCATGGGCCACCCACCGTGCGACGCGGGCTCGGGTTCGGGTTCGGGTTCGACGGACGGTGTCCGGTAGGCGGGTGCAGCAGTAGTCGTCCCGCGGGGTCGGCCGGTCGCCGCCGCTCACGGACCACGACCGTGCCTGCTTCGCGGCCGCCTCGGCTTCGGGACACCGCAGGAAACTGTGGGAACGATCGGCGGTGTCACTCATCGCCGGCCCGTTTCTCGCTCGGGACCCGGGCTGTGCCGGCGGTGACCGTGACCGACTTGGGCCGCCGGCCGACGTACGTTTCGGCGCGCATCCGTTGCACCATGTGGGGGTAGTGCAATTCGAACGCGGGGCGCTCGGAACGGATTCGGGGCAGCTCGGTGAAGTTGTGCCGCGGCGGGGGACAACTGGTGGCCCACTCGAGCGAATTCCCGTAACCCCAGGGGTCATCGACCGTCACCACCTGGCCGTACCGGTAGGACTTGAAAACATTCCACACGAACGGCAACACCGACCCGCCGAGGACGAACGAGCCGATCGTCGAGACCGTGTTGAGGGTGGTGAACCCGTCCGTGGGGAGGTAGTCGGCGTAGCGGCGGGGCATGCCCTCGGCGCCGAGCCAGTGTTGGACCAAAAAGGTGGTGTGAAAACCGATGAACGTGGTCCAGAAGTGCCATCGGCCGAGGCGCTCATCCATCAACCGTCCGGTCATCTTCGGGAACCAGAAGTAGATGCCGGCGTAGGTGGCGAACACGATGGTGCCGAACAGCACGTAGTGGAAATGCGCGACGAGGAAATAGGA
>Ga0247825_10000920_pt1 | contig 19070 bp, 19 predicted proteins | sample 13C_Vanillin_Day_FD_194413 | JGI IMG/M metagenome (GOLD analysis project Ga0247825, IMG submission 194413) | Soil microbial communities from agricultural site in Penn Yan, New York, United States - 13C_Vanillin_Day48 | ecosystem: Environmental > Terrestrial > Soil > Agricultural land | place...
CCGCATGCTGATGGAGCAGATCGAGCGCATCCAGGCAGGCCAGGAGCCCTCGATGAACGTGTTCCGTGGGTTGCAGGCCGATCACGAGATCGACCTGCCCATCGAGCACGTGCGGCCGCGCAGCACGAGGTACGTCCCGACGGAGCCGGGCTACAGTCGCGACCGCGACAAGATCGAGGCTGTGATGGCCAGCTGGGCATCGATGCAAGAGGCTGGCGCTGAACGCCTTCCTCCGCTGGTCGGCGTCAGCCCGCCTCCGGCCTGAGGCAAAAACCGGCGCGGCAGGCTTAACGACAATTCGTGGTCACGTCTCCGCGGGGAGCGTCTATCCTTGCTGGATGCAACGGGTCTGGTTGACTCGTCCTGGTGTTGCCCATCCCCGGCATAGGATCGGACAGGAAGAGGCGGCCCGGCGCATCGGCGAGGCTACGGGCGAATCGAGGCGGGTGGCCGCGATTGCTCGAGGCACGCGAATCAGGGAACGCGCCACGGTGTTGTCCCCGGAGATGATCAGCGACCTTGGATCGATCGAGGCGCGCAATCAGGTTTATCAGTGCTTTGCTCCCGAATTGGCGGTACAGGCGACGCGCGAGGCGCTGGCTCAAACGCCCGCCATGCCGGTCGGCTTTCTGGCAACCTCTTCGTGCACCGGCTACATGATCCCTGGCCTCGACGTCGAAGTCGCGCGCAGGCTGTGCCTCGCGCCAACCACGGCACACCTGCCGATTACGGAAGCCGGATGCTCGGGTGGCGTGGTCGCGCTGGCCCGGGCGGCAGACTTTCTCCGCGTCCACCCAGGCTACAGCGGGCTCGCCGTGGCCGCCGAAATCTGCTCGCTCGCCTTCCATCCGCGGGCTGAGGCAGGCAATTTGACCTCCGTGCTTCTGTTTGGCGACGGCGCCGGCGCCGCCCTCCTGGAGACGGGAGACAATCGACGAGACGGCCTCGAGGTGGTCGACGGAATTTCGTTTCTCGTGCCGGATTCGCAGAACTCAATAGGCTTCGACTTGACGGATCGCGGCTTCTACCCCGTGCTCGCCAGCGACATCGCCGATCTGCTGCCGGTGCCGATGTTCGCGGCCGTAACGGAGCTTCTGTGCCGAAACGGGCTCAAGACGCCCGACGACATCGCCTTCTGGCTCATCCATCCCGGCGGACCGAAGATCCTCGAGGCCGTGCAGGCGACTTTCGGCCTGACCGGCCATGACCTGCGCTGGTCGTGGCAAGCGATGAGCGACTTTGGCAACACCTCCTCTGCGGCCATCTTCGACGTCATCCATCGCTACACGGCGGACCGTGGTGCGCCACGCGGTTGGGGCGTCGTTGCGGGCTTCGGACCCGGCGTGTCGATCGAGCTGCTGCTGGTACGCCGGTGATCGTCCGTATGTTGGTTTGCGGTCTCATGGGCGTCGCTCGCCTGATCGAGCTTGCCATCTCAAGGCGAAATATCCAGCGAAACGCCGAAAGCGCAGAAGGCGACTGGAGCCGCCGCACCTTCCCCCTCATTGTCGCCCTCCACACCGCCGTGATCACCGGGACCCTCCTGCGCGGAGGCCGCGTGCGTCTGCCCTGGCTGTTCCTGCTCATGGCCGCGCAGCCGCTGCGAGCGTGGGTGCTACTGAGTCTCGGCCGTCACTGGAACGCGCGCGGCGCCGTAGCGACGGACATGGAGGTCGTCACCAGCGGGCCTTACGCCCTCGTGCGACACCCGAACTACGCCGTCGTGGTGGCCGAGCTGGCCGCATTGCCGGCAGCCTTCAGCCTCAGCCGTCTGGCGGCCGCGGCCACCCTGGCAAACATCGCGCTCCTGAAGATCAGAATCAGCGACGAAGAAGCGTTGCTTTTCCAGCTGCCGGCCTACGAGCGGCACTTCCGGGACAGGCGGCGGTTCCTGCCGTTCCTCTTCTAGACGCCGGTCAGCACGGCGAGCAGGTCGCGTGGCCGCAACGACGTGAACCCGCGCTCTCCCTGGTTGATGCGCATCAGCTTCGCGAAGGTGGCCGGGTGGCGCGACAGATTCGAGGCTACACGCGCGCCGATGCGGGGGTGGGCGGCCAGCGTCAGCAGGAGCCTGCCGAGAAGCTGCGGGTTCCGGACCAGCGCCCGCCGCTTCCGCGCGTACACCGCAAACGCAGCTGAGTCTCCCGTCGCGAGAAATCGATCGATGGCGACGGCACACATTCGCGCGCTCACAAGGGCCAAGGACATGCCATCGCCGGTTACGCCGTCGAAGAATCCCGCGGCGTCGCCTGCGAGGACAAGGTTGGACTGCCATGCTCGCAGGGCCCTCGCCGGAAAGGGGCCCGCAGCCATCGGCACGTCGGCAAGGACGGAGCCCTCGGCCAGAGCGCCCGACTCCTCAACCATTTCGCGATAGGCCTCCACCAACCTGCCGGAGAGACTGCGCGCACGTTCGCGCCCCACGAGCACTGCGATATTGACCAGACGTCCGCCGACCGGTGTCACGTAGACCTCGTATCCGGTCCGAAGGTGCACCTCAACTCTTGGCGCGGGAGACTCGGGCAGTGCAAAGTGGCCGCTGACACCGTAACGCCCCCGCCGGGTGGTCGCAGCGGAGAGCCCGCCTTGCCGGCGGAGCCGCGACTGGGAGCCATCGGCCGCGACAATGACGCGTGCGGTGAGGATTCCCTCATCCGTCTCAACGCCGTTGAACCAGCCTGCGCCTTCGACCAACCCCAACGCGGTCACGCCGAGGCGGAGATGCACGCCGGCGTCACGGGCAGCTTCGACAAGCGCGCCGTCCAGGAGCCGGCGCTCCACGCCGATCACCGGCCTGCCGGGATTGCCCACGGGCGCGTCGATGGTATGTCCGCGGAAGGATAGCCGGAGCCCACTCAGGACCTGGGCTTGCGGAAGAAGGTCCGGCAGGATGCCCAGCCGCTCGAGTTCGGCGACACCCGGCGCGAAAAGCCCTTCGCCACAGGGTTTGCGGCGCGGAAAAGTCGCTCTGTCGATCAGGTCGACGGAATGGCCCAGCCTGGAGAGATAGATCGCGGTGGCTGCACCAGCGATGCTCGCGCCCACGACAAGGACATCGGCCACGGCGGCATCGTATCAGGCCATCTCCCGCATCGATCGGGCGTGGACCGCCCTCGATCCTGCCGTGGCCAGACGCTTCCCATGGCGAAGTCGGCCGGGCGTAACGAAACCATCTAAATTGAATAACAAAACCGTAAAATTGGGGTCTGCTTGGCCCGCCCCCGCCGCGGCGAGTTGGTCAATCTTGTACGAGGATTGACGAGCTTTCGTCACCGCTCTATTCTCACTGCGCTCGACTGCGAAGGGCCTGGTCATCAATCCGGCGGAGAGAATGAACCTCAGGGGACTTGCCCGGAGATACGTGCCTTCGACGGCACGACTACAGCTACGACTCTTGGTCCGCGCCCTCGACGATAAACACCAGAACGTCCGCTTCACGAAATCTCGCTGCGAAGACCCCACACGCGAGTTCCCAAATCTCGTCTGCCGCTACAAGCGGCCGATTATCGACTACGCCGGGCAGACGCAGTTCGGCGCTGCCAAGCGACACAACCTCGCCCTCATCGCTTCGAAACTGACGTCCACAGTAATCCAGCCGGGAGAGACATTCTCCATCTGGCACCTCGCAGGACAGCCGACGCAGCGAGCCGGCTACATGTACGCCGCCGGACTGCACAACCGGCAGGTGACCGGAGACGTCGGCGGCTCCACTTGTCTCATGTCGACCGTCCTCTACAACGTTGGTCTGCTCGGTGCCATGGACGTGACGGAGCGCCACTGTCACAGCATCGATCTGTACGGCGAAGACCGCTACTTCGAGCTTGGGCGCGACGCTTCGATCGAGTACGGCTACCTCGACCTGCGCTTCTCGAATCCCCATCCCTTCCCCGTGCTCCTGACAGCAGAGACCACCCCTAACAGCGTCATCGGCGCCCTGTATTCGCCCGTCCCGCACGGGTTCAGCGTGGAGGTTGAGGTCGACAGCCCGGTCGTGACGCAGCCCGAGGAACAATTCGTGGTCGACCAGCGTCTCACGGATGGAATGATCACGGTGGTCCAGGATTCGAAGTCCGGTCTCAGAGTCACAGCACGACAGATCATCCGTTACGGCGATGGTTCGGTGCGCGAAGAGACCTTGCCGGGCTCGCTGCACCATCCCGTGCCGGGCATCGTTGCCGTCAGCAGTCTCGCCGCAACGAACCGGGTATCGACGTGAACGAAGACCTGCTTGCCCTGCGTCCGCATCCCTCCAAGGCGATCTCGGACGCGGCCCTCGCAATCCCCGACCTGATTAACCTCTCGATCGGCGAAGCCAGCTTCGGCGCACCGCGCAAGATCCTCGACGCTCTTCGCAACGCCGTGTCCACCGAACGGGAGGACGCCCGCACGTTCGACCGCTACGCCAACTCGCGCGGCACACCGGCGCTGCGGGAAGCCATCGCTCTACGATACGAGCGCCTCTACAGCGTACGCGTCGACCCTGCGACCGAGGTGCTCGTCACGCACGGCGCGGCCGAGGCAATCTGGCTTGCCGTCTTCAGCCTGACTAACGCGGGCGACGACATCCTGATCCCCGACCCCTGTTACGTCCTGTACGACGGCATCCCACTGTCCCTCGGCCGGAGGCCCGTGGCGATTCGCACCACGGCGGAGTCTGGCTTCCGCATCCAGCCGGATCAACTACGCGCAGCGATCACGCCGTCGTCCCGGCTGCTCATCCTCAACTCGCCCGCCAACCCGACCGGCACGATGTACGACGCTGGCGAGCTCGAAGCCATCCTCGCCGTAGCCACGGAGCACGGCGTCACCGTCCTGCACGACGAGGTCTTCGACCGCGTCGTCTTCGACGGCAGCCACACGCCGTTGGCCCGCTTCGACCCGGTACTTCGCACCACGATCATGGTGAACAGCCTCTCGAAGCTGTTCGGCATGACGGGCTGGCGTCTGGGGTGGATGGTGGCCCGCCGCGAAGTCATCGACCAGGCGCTGAAGGCGCACACCTACATCTCGCTCGCCGTCTCGACCCTGGTCCAGGACGCTGTGATTGGCGCCCTCAACGACGCTGAGATCGACCTGGAGGTTGAGAACAACGTCTCAGCCCTGCGACAGCGGACCGCCAGGATTACGCGCGAGCTGGAGGCGCTGGGCGGGTTCGACTTCCCGCACGGCGCGCCTCGCGGCGGCTTCTACCTCTTTCCCCGCATAACCGGCCTGGCACGGCGACTGGGCCTCGATGGAGAACCGTCACCGAGCGAGGCGGTGACGCGATTCCTCATGGACGAGTGCGGTATCGCGGTCGTGCCAGGCAACGTCTACGGCGCGTCGGGCGAAGGTCACGTGCGGCTGGTCGTCGCCGCGCCGGACGCGATCCTCGATGCAGCGCTCACCAGCATGCGCAGCGTCCTGGGGCTCCCCGAGGGAGTCACAGGATGACTCGGACTCCCTTGAAAGACTTATTCCACGATGCCGGTCCGCTGCGTTTCATGCAGGCGCACGACGGTCTAAGCGCCCTGATCGCCGATGAGGCCTGCGCGATGGTTGATGGCCAGGCGGTCGAGTTCGATGGCCTTTGGCTCAGCAGCTTCGCCGATTCCACGGCGCGCGGCCTCCCGGACCGGTCCGTGGTCAACATCGAGTCGCGGCTCGCCACGGTTGCCGATGTCCTGCGCATGACCCATAAACCCGTGCTCTTCGATGGCGAGAACGGTGGCGCCATCAGCGACCTGTGTGCGCTGGTCCGCTGCCTCGAAGACCTCGGCGTCGCGGGCGTTGTGCTCGAAGACAAGGTGGGACCGAAGCTCAACAGCCTGCTCCCCGACGCCACCCACTTCCTCGACGACCCTGCCTGTTTCGCGACCAAGATTCTCGAGGCATGCGGCGCCCGCCGTTGGCCTGAATTCGCCATCGTCGCTCGCATCGAAAGCCTGATCGCGGGCGCCGGCGTCGAGGACGCACTGCGGCGAGCGGCGATGTACGTGGAGGCCGGCGTGGACGGGATCCTGATCCACTCAAAGGAGGAGGTACCAACCGACCTCTTCGCCTTCGCCGCGGCCTTCCCCGCCATCGCGTCTGGCGCCGTCGTGCCGTCCTTCCTGGCCTGCGTGCCGACCACCTACTGCCAGGTCACGGACGCCGAGTTGCATCGCCGCGGCTTTAAGGTGGTGATTCACGGCAACCAGATGATCCGTACTGCCTACAGCGCCATGCTGACGAGCGCCCGCTCCGTGCTCGCACACGACCGCAGCCTGGAGGCGGACAGCGCCACGGCGAGTGTCATGACGATCTCGGAGCACCTGGCGCGGCGGGACCTGCCGGTCCCGACCTCTGTGCCGGAAGCCGCATTATGATCGAGGCGACAGCGTTCTGGAGCCAACTCAAGCAGCACATCACCCTGTTCAGCGGCGTGCCGGACTCCACCTTCGGCCGCAGCTACAACGCCCTCGCCGACGACCCGGAAGTCCGCTTCGTCGCTGCCGTTAGGGAAGACTCCGCCCTTGGCATCGCCAGCGCCGCCGGGCTGGCCGGCAAACGTGGCGCAGTCGTTATGCAGAACTCCGGCATCGGCAACGTCGTCAACGCGATCACGTCCTTCAACCTCGTCTATCAGGTGCCGGCGCTCCTGATCATCGGCTGGCGAGGATACCGGGGCGCCGACAGTGACGCACCGGAACACGCCGTCATGGGCGAGAAGAGCGCTGCCATCCTCGATGTCCTTGGCGTGCACAACGCGGTACTGGATGAGGCTGGGTGGCAGCGACAGGTCGACGACCTCATCTCGAAGATGGATGCGGAACACTCCCCCGTCGCCCTCTTCGTACCGCCGGGAGTGCTCCAGGCATGAACCGCGAAGAAGCCATCTCTGCCGTCCTCGGCGCTGTCCCCAACTCGGCGTTCCTCGTCACCACGACTGGCCTGATCTCACGCGAGGTCTTCGCTCAACGCGACCGAGACCGCAACCTCTACCTCCTGGGCTCGATGGGGCTCGCCTCGTCCATCGGTCTGGGCCTGGCGCTGTTGCGGCCGTCGACGCACGTCGTCGTCCTCGAGGGCGACGGCAGCGCGCTCATGTCCCTCGGCGTTCTGCCCTCGATAGCCGCCGAGCGGCCGCGGCGATTCACGCACGTCATCCTCGACAACGAGGCCTACGAGTCGACCGGCAGCCAACCTTCGATCAGTGGTCGCTTTGACCTCAGCGCAGTGGGGACGACCGCTGGATACGCGTCTAGCCTGGCCGCAACGGACGCTGATTCGTTCGCCGACGCGATTCGAGAAGCGAGCAGCCAGACAGGCCCCTTCCTGGTGGTGGCAAAGGTCGCACTCGACCCGTCTCTGAGGACGCCGCCACGCGTAAGTCTGTCGCCCGTCGCCATCCGCGACCGGTTCCGGCAGGCGTTTTCAAACGCCTCCGCCGATGCGAGCGTGAAGTGACGGAATCAGCCGTCAGCCAGCCTGACTATGCGTGGGACCGAGACTCCCTCGACCCGACGTCCGTACGCATCGCCTTACCGACCGATGCCATCGCAGAGGTGGAGAGCAGTCGGAGCCGGCTTGCAGGTCTCGACAATGCCGATGCCCCAGAAGCGCTCAAGCACTTTCCTCGCCTTGCCGCGGCTCTCGACTCAATTCGAGATACCTACATCGAGAACGCGCCGGGCTTCTGCATCATCGACGGCTCGTCCACTGCCTTCCTGACAATGGTGGAGCGGCGCGCACTGTACCTCCTCTGCATCGAGGCTTTCGGACGCACCCTCAGCCAGAACGCCGCGGGTGACCACATCGTCGAGGTGTTCGACCGCGGTCAGCCCTTCTCCGCCGGCGGCCGCTACCACCAGACCAATGCGTCCGGCGTCCTTCATTCCGACAGTCCCCAATGGCCGGTCGTGCCCGACTACGTGGCTCTGCTGTGTGTCCGCACCGCGATGCAGGGCGGCGAAAGCAAGTTCATCAGCGCCTACTGCGTGCTGGAGCGCCTGGGTCAGGAGCATCCCGATCTCGTCGATGAGCTCGGCCAGCCGTTCCTCTTTGACAAACGCGGCGACTTCGCGGCCGGAGAAGCTCCGGTCACGCCGGCGCCCATCGTATCGACCATCAACGGCCGACTGCACTTTCGCTACCTGCGCTCCTATATCGATTCTGGCCATCGCCTGAGCGATGTGCCGCTGACCGGGCGGCAGACGGCAGCGCTCGACGCCCTCGACGAGGTCCTGAGGCGTGAGGAACTCGTCGTCAGTCTGCGCATGGAGCCGGGCGACCTGCAGGTCCTGAACAACCACTTTGTCTTGCACGATCGCTGGCCGTTCGTCGACTACGACGAGCCGGAACGGCGGCGGCTGATGCTCCGCGCCTGGCTACAGCGGCGCTAGAAACGCAGCTGGATTCCCGACCGCTCTTCCTGCAGCTTAACGACGGCGTCGCAGTCCTCGCCGCCCCAACCGCGGTCGATGGCTTCCTGCAGCCTTGCCAGTATCTGGGGCGTGATCTCCACGGGGTTGCCGAGCTCCTGGGCCATCTCGATGGCAAGACGCACGTCTTTTGTCGCCAGATTCAGGGCGAAGCCGGCCTCGAAGTCGCCGGCGAAGAGGTGCCGGGTCATGTGTGCTTGCATGCGCCGCGAATTTCCGGAACCGGCAGAGATGGCGTCGAACAGCGTCTTCAACGGCACGCCGGCGCGCACACCCGTGGTCAACGCCTCGCCCAGGACGACGGCAAACGAGAGGTTGAGCAGGTTGTTCGTCAGCTTGCACACCATGCCCGAGCCGACATCACCGCAGTAAACCACCTTGTCGCCGATGCCCTTTAGCAGGCCGTTCAAACGCTTGAACGCTGCCTCATCGCCGCCAACCATGACTGCAAGCTCACCGGACGCGGCGCCGTATGTCCCGCCACTGATAGGCGCGTCCAGCACCCCAACGCCGAGCGGCTTGAACTCCCGATAGATCTCGCGCAGTAGCGACGGCGCGTTCGTGGTCATGTCGATGTAGGTCATGCCCTCGTGCAGGCCCGACCGGATGCCGCGATCGCCCAGCACGACCTCCCTCACCTCGCCGGGCCCGGGCAGGCACGTGAACACGACGTCGCTCGCCTGCGCCACGCTTGCCGGGTCGGGAACAAGTACTGCGCCTTGGACAACCAGCTCAGCGACGGCGTCGGGACGACGGGCGTAGATGGTCAGACCGTGGCCTTGCGCCAGCAAGTTGCGGCAAATCGGCATGCCCATGTTGCCGGTGCCTATGAATCCGAGCCGCATCGTGGAACCACCTTCCTCGTCGAGCGTCGCGGGGGACGGACGTATGCTACGTCCACGGCCATGCTCGGGGCTGCTTCGCGAAGGTCAGGGTAGGGACCTAGCGCAGGCCTGGTCGCGGACTCCCGCGATCATTCTCCGCATTCGTCACCGTTGATAGTTGCGTATCAAAATCCGCCTCTCGCCCACCTTATTCTGGATCTGCCGCACGAACGTGCGCCGAGCGTCTGACCCCCGCCGCTTGGTTCGAGGAATCTCTTCTAAGGCTGTGGCCATCTATGTGGCGGCGAACTAGAGACGAATACCTTCCTATTCTTTCCCGCAATATCGGTGCGCAGCCGCCTGGCGAACCGTCGCCGCTGCGAAACCGTACGAGGATGAGGGCGATGATAGCCGTCGGTCTCGCGGCGGGGCTGTTCGTTGCCGGCAGCGTCGGCGCCTTCGCCTTTCTCTCGGGCGACGATACGCCCGTCAAGAAGAATCAGGCTGTGATTCCTGCAACCGCCACGCCCTCTCCTACCCGTACACCAGCGCTTACTGTGGAGCCCTCCGCAAGGAGTCTGCCTGAACTAGAACCTGCACCCGAGGAACCGACGGCTGTCCTTGCAGCACCGCAGAGGACGTTGGGCAACCGTCGCACCCTGCCCGCAGTCACCAACACACCGATTGCGCGGGTCCTGAGTGCCGCGGAGGAAGCGCCGCCCGCAACCGCCATCCCGGCGCCAGCGACTCCCCTCCCTTCAGCGACGGCGATGCCAACAGAAACCGCCACTCTCACACCGACTGCCACCGCGACAAGGACGCCAACCGCCACGGCGACGAGTACACCCATCCCCACCGCGACGCCAACGTCCACGCCCGTACCGACCGCAACCCCAACGCCTGAACCGACGGCTACGCCCGAACCAACGATGACTCCCACGATCGAGCCCAGGGATCCTGGCGACATCCTCTCCGACTTGCTGTCCGGATCGAACTAACTGCCCTCGCTCTCTGGGTGATTGAGCCCTGGACGCAGATCACGCGGTTCATCACTGTTGCCTCTTTATGGCTGATAGATGGCCATTTGTAGGGTTCGCCCACCGCTCAGGACGCTTCACCTTGGATATCGATCCGCGCTGAGCAAGTCGTTGCCGCCGGCGCCGGACCGGCAGGAGGACAACTGTGGCATTGCAGGACACCGCGAATGACGTGCTTCCGTCCTGGACGGATGGGCCTATGAAGCAATCGATTGTCGACTTCGTTGACCGTGTAACTCAGGCTGATGGCCCGGCATTCGTACCCGTCGAAGCCCGCGTCGCGGTCTTCGATAACGACGGCACGCTGTGGTGCGAGAAGCCACTGCCGGTCCAGGCAGACTTCCTCTGCCGCCGCATTGGCGAGATGGCGCAGGAGGACCCGGCCCTTCGCAGCCGCCAGCCGTGGAAGGCCGTCTCAGAAGGCGACTACCGCTGGCTAGGCAACGCCATCACCAAGCACTACGCCGGTGACGACGCCGACCTGCACGAGATGGCGGGCGGCATCTTGCAGGCGTACGAAGGCAAGACCATCGATGAATTCGCGGAGGAGGCTGAGTCCTTCCTGGAGACGGCGCGTCATCCGTCGTCCGGCCAGCCTTATTCGGAGTGCACCTATCAGCCCATGATCGAGCTGCTCGGGTACTTGGACGCGAACGGCTTCACCAACTACATCGCGCCTGCCGCCGGTCGCGACTTCCTGCGCCCAATCACCCAGAACATCTACGGCATCCCACCCGAGAGGATCATCGGCAGCACCGTTTCGCTCGCCTACGACCACGACCGCCACACCGTCGTGCACAAGAATGCCCTCGACTTTCTGGACGATGGGCCGGAGAAGGTTGTGCGCATATGGAGCCGCCTCGGCCGCAAGCCTATCTTCGCGTGCGGCAACTCCAACGGCGATGTCGAAATGCTCGAGTTCACATCCCAGTCGAAGCCTGCGATGGAGCTGCTCATCTTCCACGATGACGCCGTCAACGAGTTCAGCTACCACGCAGGCGCCGAACGAGCGGTCGACGAGGCCACCCGCGAAGGCTGGCCCATCGTCAGCATGAAGAACGACTGGCGAACTATCTTCAGGTCCCAACAGACTCAACCTGCCTGAGATGCACAGCCACTCCACACTGTTGTGATTGGCATTGCGCAATAGCAAAGAATTGGATTCCGCCCAGCCTGACTCGGGCCGATAGTCACCGTCGAGCGGCGGGCGGGCCGAGTAGTCCGGGAGGCAATCGATGACGCAGGCGGGTCAAGATCGGCGACTCAAGCACATGACCTGGGTTCCGGACGGCATGTTCCTCATGGGTAGCGAGGACTTCTACCGGGAGGAGCGGCCGGTGCACCGCGTCACGGTCGACGGCTTCTGGATGGACGAATACACAGTGACCGTCGCCGAGTTCGCGCGCTTCGTGACAGAGACAGGGCACGTCACCCTCGCCGAAAAGCCGCCAGACCCTGCCCTTTATCCCGGCGCCGACCCCAGCCTGCTCGTGCCGGGATCGCTCGTCTTCAAGAAAACGCTGGGGCCCGTGAACCTCAGCGACTTCCGCAATTGGTGGGCATACGTACCCGGCGCAGATTGGCGCCACCCGGAAGGCCCAGGCAGCGGCATCGGCGGGCGGGAGCGGCATCCCGTGACCCACATTGCCTACGCCGACGCGGTTGCGTACGCGGAGTGGGCCGGCAAAGCCCTGCCGACGGAGGCGGAGTGGGAGTACGCCGCGCGCGGCGGCCTCGAGGGCAAGACCTTCGTTTGGGGCGAGGAGTTCGCGCCGCGCGGCAAGATGCAAGCAAACACCTGGCAGGGCGAGTTCCCCTGGCAGAACTTGCGCTCCGACGGCTTCGAGGGCACATCTCCCGTCGGCAGCTTTCGCCCCAACGGCTACGGTCTGTTCGACATGGCGGGCAACGTCTGGGAGTGGACGTCCGACCTTTTCAGCATGCGCCATCCTGACGAGGTCGAGCACGCCTGCTGTGTCCCTCACAACCCTCACATCGAGAAGCAAGACGAAAGCCTCGACGTCCTTGGTCCAGCGCCGAGACACGTGATCAAGGGAGGTTCACATCTCTGCGCGCCGAACTACTGTCTGCGCTACCGGCCGGCTGCACGGCAGGCTGAGGACACGGACACCTCGACGGGACACATCGGCTTTCGATGCGTAGTCCGCGATCGAGCGTGACCCGCCTCAAACAGCCTGAGCGTGAGTCACTCAACTTGGAGGCGATCCAAATTCCAGAACCGTATGCCCTATACGGTTCGACCGGACCAGAATTGGTAATATTCTGTTCGCTTCTCCGCAATCTTCAGCGAAAAGGATAGGGCATTCGCTGTTGAAGCCTGAGAAGCTCGGGCTATAGGATCATCGCGGTTTGATCGGTAATCAGGCTGCACATCCCGGAACCTATTGCTAAACCAGCGCGATGGGACAGATCATGTTCGAAATCGACTCCGTCTCCGCATCCAGCGCCCATACCTGCCTCTTGTACGAGAGCCTCGACGAGCAACGGCACACAGTACTCCGGTTCCTCAAGGATGGGCTGGGTGCGGGCGAACAGGTCTGGTGCGTCGCGGATGAACAGTCCGACGACGAGTGGTACTTCGAGCTTCAGGCGAATGGCGTCGACGTGGAGAAAGAGCGCAAGATCGGCAGCCTTGTCATCTGCCAGGGCGAGCACTGGCGCCGTTCTACACCCTTCTCGTCGATTCAGAACGCGCGCGAGACGTGGGAGCTAATCGAAAACGCCCTCGCCGGATTCTCGGGCGTGCGATTCGCCGTCGATATGGCATGGACACTGGAGCCGCCGATCCCGCATGACCTCGTCTGCCACTGGGAAGCGACCCTCAACCTCGTCATCGAGGACGAGCCCCGGGTGCGCACGCTTTGTCTCTACAACACGCGACGCCACTCCGCCCGCCGTGTGCACTCCGCCCTGCGAACCCATCCATTCGTGATCGTAGGTGGCATCTACCGCTCCAACCCCTTCTACGAAGCCTCCCACATCCTCGAGAACGAGCCTCACCTCAACCACTCGCAGGCGGACGGCGGCACCGTGGAAGGGATGCTGCTGCAGCTGGCCGCGGAGCCGGGGACGAAGATTCAATAGCCTCAGTCGATCAGGTGCGCCATGATAGCGGCGACGCAGGCGGCAGTCCGTGACTTCACAGTCATCTTCTGCAGCAGGACAGTGATGTCACGTGACACGGCCCAATCTTGCCGGCCCAATATCTCGGCAAGGTCACGGTCTGCGAAGCCCTCCGCAAGCAGTTGGAGGAGACGCCGGTCCTCCGAGGTCAGCCGATATCTCTGCCTGGCCAGAATTGGCACCGGCCTCGGCATGGACGGTTCGCGCATAGGGTGCAGCATGGCAACGTAGAAGCGGCCAAAGGCCATGTTGGTAACGAAGGCGTTCAGTCTGGCGCTGATCAGGTGGCCATCGCGGTGGCGAAAAGCCAGGCTGCCGTTCCAGACACCCTGAGACTGGAAGCGCGCGAACTCGGACCTTAGCCACGCGGGGTCGTCGTCGCACAGGTCAGCGATACGCAACCCGGAAATCTGACTCGCCTCGTAGCCCAGCAGACGTTCCGCGGCCTGGTTTGCGAAAACGTAGAAGCCGTCGGCATCCTTCACGAGGACGGGTACGGACGCCCTTGCCATTACGCCGCGAAAGCCCCGGCTCAAACTACCGTCGGATCGAGGCTGGCGCGATTCCAAGGCGGGCACCTCTCCCGAAACCGTGCATGAGACGAAATTGGCTAAATCACCCAGATACTAGCATGCGCTAAAGACGCCGGTTTCATGGCGATGAACTACGGGCCAACGTTCTGAGGCTGTCAAAGGATAGCTCGCATCTCGGTAGGACGGTCTTTTGGCTTTGGATCACGGTTCGGAAACGTCGTAGGCTATGACCTGGTTATAGAGAACGGGTTTGATAGTCGCTATTTGCCCGAAAGCGAACCACCTGTGAGGTTTTGTTGAAGGACCCAGATCGCGAGAGCCCGGACATTCGCCAGGCCATCGAGGCGGATGAGCGCCTCGTGCACTCCGTCCGGGAAGGAGTCCGGCAGTATCAGGAGCTTCTGGAATCGGCAGATTCGAGCGCCATCGCTATCATGCTCACGATCTGGCAGCTAAGCGGCGCCCAACGCCTGGCCAACGAGAAGGCCTTCGCAGAGCTTGACCTTCCTGTGAACGTCGCAGGCAACCGTCTGACGATCTTGCGCACCCTCTACTTCGCCCCCGAACGCCGGATGGCTGTCGCCAGCCTCAGCCGGGAGACAGGCCTCACTGTGACTTGGGTCACCAGCCTCGTGGAGACGCTCGGGCAGGCAGGCCTCGTGCGCCGGATGGGCAGCGCGGAAGACCGTCGCGTCAGCATCGTCTGCCTGACGCCGGATGGCGAGGAAGCCTTCCGAGGAATCGTGCCGGCGATGGGCCAGGCGATGGCCCAGACCTGCCGCAACCTGAGCGAGGAAGAGAAGGACCAGCTCCTCGCCCTCCTACACCGCCTCTTCTAAGAGCCCGCCCCAGCCGGCCCGCCGGCCACGCCTCATAGCACGCGCCTTGCCGAACCAGGGGCGCGCATATATCGTTTGGCGGGGTCACGCGGCGATGTAATCGCAAACGGAGGCACGGTGACGGATAAATTCGACTTCAGCTCTCTCATTGCCGGCCACGTACCCGCCGGCTCCGCCCGAGGCGCAGGCGTGCGACCGAAGTACGACTTCGGCGTCGGCTTCCCCGACCCGGACTCCTTCCCCATGGAGGGCCTGCACGAGGCGCTCGGACGCGCCCTCAAGGACAAGGGCCGCGACCTCGTCTTGTACCCCGACCCTCAGGGCCACCCTGAGATGCGCGAGTTCGTCGCCCAGAAGCTCCTGCGCGAGCGCAACATGTCCGTGCGCCCGGAGCAGGTCCTGATCACTGGCGGCTCCGGACCTGCCATCGCCCTGTTCGTCCAGTTGCTGACCAACCCCGGCGACGTCTTGCTCACCGAGGACTACACCTATCGCGGCACGCTCGACATCATGCAGAACCTGCGTGCCCGCGTCGTCGGTGTGGCGACGGACGACGTCGGCATGGTGCCCGAGGCCCTCGAAGAGACGATCAAGGACCTCGCGCGGTTCAAGACCAAGCCGAAGATGGTCTACACGATCCCGACCTTTCAGAACCCCATCGGCACGGACATGACGCGGGAGCGCCGCCAGGCTATCCTCGCGGTCGCCCACAAGTACGGCGTGCCGATCTACGAAGACGACGCCTACGAGGACCTGCGTTTCACCGGCGAACGCAAGCCGGCCATCCATTCCTACGACGACTCGGACAGCGTCCTCTACTCCGCGACCTTCTCGAAAATCCTGGGCCCGGGAATGCGGGTCGGCTTTCTCGTCGCGCCCATGGAGGTCATGCCCAAAATCAACGCGATGTACTGGGGCCGCCCGACCAGCGAGTTCGCCGTGCTCGCAGCCCTTTACTACCTGCGAGACCACCTCGACGACCACGTTGACGAGGTCTCGGCCATTCTCGAGAACCGGCGCGACGCCATGATCGACGCCATCCGAGAGGACATGGGCGCCACCGTCACGACGTCGCGTCCGGACGGCGGGCTTTACCTCTGGGTTGGGCTGCCTCAGGGCACAGACCTTGTGCCCGGACTTGACCTCGCGCGCAAAGAGGGCGTCTCGGTGCTGCCCGGCTCGAACTTCTCCCCCTCGGGCGAGGGCCGCAATTACATGCGCCTGTGCTTCGGCTACGAAACCCCGGAGAAGATCCGCGAAGGCATCGATGTGCTGACCGCGGCGCTCGTGGAGAGCGGGGCACTGTCCCGGGACTAGGCTGCGCGCGCCGCCTTCTGTGCCTTGACGTCTTGCACCCATGAGAGCCCGTGGTGTGTCACCTGCTCGATCAGCTGGCGCTCCGTCATCGGCCGTCCCAGTAGATAGCCCTGCCCGAAGTCGCAGGCAGCCTCGCGCAGGAACTCGATGTGCTCCGGCCGCTCGATGCCTTCCGCAACCACGACGGCTTCGAGGCTGTGCGCGAGCTGAATCGCGCCCCTGATCAGCGCGTCGCCCCGTTTGTCGGCGATGCCGGTGAGGAACGAACGGTCCAGCTTCAGGGCATCGATCTCGAACCGGCGCAGGTAGCTGAGCGACGAATAACCCACGCCGAAGTCATCGATCACGATCGCGAAGCCCAGGCTGCGAAGCTCTTCCAGCATCGACGCGGTCTGGTCCTGGTCGTCGATCAGGACCGTTTCCGTAATCTCCAGTTGCAGCGAACCGGAGCGAAGACCCGCCCTCGCAGTGGCGCCGGCGATGTGCGAGAGGATGTCACGCTGCTTGAACTGCAGGGCGGACAGATTGACGCTCATGGTCAGGTCTTCGCCGTACAACGACTGCCATGCGCTCAGCCGCTCCGTCGCCGTGTCGATCACCCATTCGCCGATCGTCTTGATCACGCCGGTCTCTTCGGCAAGGTGAATAAACGCATCCGGTCTCAGCAGGCCGAGGTGGGGGTGCTCCCATCGGATCAGCGCCTCTAGCCCGACGATCTCCAGGCTCTCCATGCTGAAGATCGGCTGGTAGTGCAGCACCAGTTCGCCGCGGTCAACCGCGGTGCGAATGTCAGCGTCCAGCGACATCGACTTGGCGCTCGGAATCGGCAGCGTCGGCTCGAAGATGATGAACTTGCCCCTGCCCTGCGCCTTGGCGTGGTAGAGCGCGGCGTCGGCCATACTCAGGAGGTCCGATGCGCTGGGACGAGGGCTGCTGACCATGGCGATGCCGATACTCGTGTTCGCCCAGAGCCGGTGGCCGCTGACGATGACCTCGGTCTCGAACTGCGTCATGATCGTCTGGGCGATGGCGACGACTTCTTCGCGCGTCCTTACCGACGGCACCAACAGCGTGAACTCATCGCCGGCGAAGCGGGCGAACAGGGCATCAGGCGGCACGCAGTTCTTGATCCGCGAACTGATCTCGATCAGGAAGCGGTCGCCCGCCATGTGACCGAGGGCGTCGTTGATGCCCTTGAACTTGTCGAGGTCGAGAAAGAACACGGCCGTGAAATAACCCTTGGGGATGGGCGTATTCAGGCACGCATGCAATTCCTCGAAGAAGAAGCGCCGGTTGGGCAGGCCCGTGAGGTCGTCGCGAAACGCAAGGGCATCTCGCGCCTGAGAACCTGCCCGCGCCGGCCGGCGACGGCGATGCACCGCCAATAGCACTGACAGGGCGATCAGAGGCACAAGCAACGAGATCGCGGGCGGTAAATCGAGCGCGAAGATAAGAGCTGGGATCATGCTTGCGGCCACGAGCATGAATGAGCGCGGGTTATTAGCCAGAAGTTTGCTCAAATTGCGCGGCTGAACGCCCACCTCACTCTGTCAAGAATTACTCACTCTTGAGATAGTCGGTTTCGTGAGCCAGGAATTCACCGAGAAGGTCTGCAATTCGTTTCATGAAGGCTTGCTGCAAATGCTCGGCTAAGCAGGCAAAGTTCGGCCCTCTCTTGGGTGGCGCTACCCGGCCGACAACGCCGGTTCGTGTGCCTTCAGGAAGGTCCTTACGCGCTCGATGGCGGCGGGGATCAGCTCCTTTGGTTCCTTCCACGGGTACATCGAAACCTCGGCGTTCGGCGCGAGCTTGAAGATGTCCATCGAGACCTGGAATGGGTGCGCCGCGACGTCGTCCGGCATGACCAGCATCGGGATCTGGCAGGACCGGACGAAGTCCCGCGAGACGCTGAACACAAAGTCGGGCCGCTTTCGGTAGAGGTCCGTCAGGTGCGCCTCGATCAGTTTCATCGTCACGTCGGGCCGTCGCGCGATCAGTTGCGGGCCCCACGCTGTGGTGTTGTTTTGCCAGAACACGTCCGGCATCTCCGGCCGGAAGCCGCTGGGCTGCGCGAGCACGCCGGCCACGACGCGGTCCGGCGCCATCTCCATCATCTTCAGGATGAAGGGCCCGCCGATGCAGAAGCCCATGACCAGGAACTCGCGGATGCCGAGGTGGTCCAGCACTCCCAACATGTCCCCAACGTAGCCTCCCCACGCGTCCTCGGTTTGGACCGGGCCACTGGATTGGCCGGCGTTGGCGTTGCGCAGGTCGAAGCCAATGCAGCGGTAGCGATCGCTCAGCTCCTCCATCGCATTGAACGGGGACCCGTTCGTCCAGAACGCGAGCGAGCCATTGAGGCCACCACCGGGGATCAGGAGCAGCGGGAAGCCTGAGCCAGCCTCTTCGTAGTGGATACGCACGTCACCCTTCTCGTAAAACGGCATCTATGCCCTCCTTCCCCTAGTTTGCGATTGACGCGCGTACTCTAGCGCATTCCGCTGGTCCTGGGCTGCGCAGCCCGCTCTCGACCCTGGATAGCGGCCAGACTCGACTATTCAGCAACGGCTCGAGGTTCGGGCTGGTACTTCACAGCAATGGTTGATCTCTGCATCGCGCAGGGAGCTTGCCTCCGAAACACTGCATGCACCTGAACAAACGGGATGGGCGCCCGTTGCGTCCATCCGCATCCCTCAGGAGGAGCACGACCTTGACAAGCGTTCGAGAACGCAGAGCTGGAATCACGCTCTCGAAGCCGGCAGATCGGCCCAAGATCGACGTTACGACCTCGCCGGCGCACGGCACTGCCCGCGGCATCTCCGTTGGGATGAGCGGCGCTGTCCCGAAAGAACTCGGCCTTGACCGAAAGACCCTCACTGCCCTCGGCTTCGAAGGCAAAGCGGGCCAGGTCCTTGTGCTCGCGAACGAGCCACCGGCAGTCGCGGTGGGCATCGGGAATGCGGGAACCGTGGAC
>Ga0247825_10000921_pt1 | contig 19070 bp, 14 predicted proteins | sample 13C_Vanillin_Day_FD_194413 | JGI IMG/M metagenome (GOLD analysis project Ga0247825, IMG submission 194413) | Soil microbial communities from agricultural site in Penn Yan, New York, United States - 13C_Vanillin_Day48 | ecosystem: Environmental > Terrestrial > Soil > Agricultural land | place...
GCCCGAGGACACCCTGCGGCATTGCGGCGAGGCTTTTCCGGTTCCACGAGGGTACCAGGGTGTCTACTGCGATTGCCGGATCCGATGACGAACGGCTTCCCCAGGCGAGCAGGAACGGACCGCTCCCGCGCGCGTTGACGACGAGCACGTCGAGCCGCCGTTCGAGCTGAACGTTCGGAAGCGCGCCGAAGGACGTTCCGATCGGACGGAGGCGAATCGCTTTCACCAACACGCTTCCGAGCATCACCGGACTCGACAGCTGCTCTCCTGACGGGCTGTTCAGGCGAAAGGCGACGGTTCCTGTCAGCGGACGCCAGGCGCCGTCGGGAGACTGTCCTTCGATCTCGAGGGGCAGCACGCTATTGGGTTCAGCCGGGGTGATGCGCACGCGCCAGACGGGCTGTGGCGCTGACAGCGTGTAGATCGCCGAGCGATCTGGCGTGAAGCCGGAGGAGGTGCTGAGCATGAGGCCTGGGCGCTCGGACTCCACGGCCTTGATGTGCGCCGTGACGCCGGTGAGCGCCGGAACGAATCCGGGCGCGAACTGCAGGCGCCAGTAGCGGCCGTACGGCGGTGCCAGCGGATCGAAGACGATCTCGCCGTGCTGCAGCCGCTCGCCGCCCGCCCGCAGATCGACGATCGGCCGATTGGTGGCGGCGATGCGCCAGTCCGAGAGGTCGGCGCTGGTCGAGACGGTCACGCTCTGGCGCCAGTTGGACGACTCCTCCGGCCATGAGAGGACGAGCCGCTCGACAGGACCGTCGGCAGAGTCCGTGAGCGCGAGCAGATACTCCGTCCTGCCATTCGGGAACACAGTGGGCGTGATACGCAACTTCAGATCGTCACCCTGTGTGTCGAGTGTGATGCCTGGCGAGCCCGAGGCACCGGGAGTGTCGAGCCGGAACGACCGCAGCGCCACACGAGTCGGCTCGGTCGTCTCTGGCTGTGCCTCGACGCGCGCAAACGGCACCGGCTGCCCGTCGCCGTTGAAGATCGCCACGTCCCGAAGGTCGGGCCACGCGGTCGTTTGCGCGACGAACCCGGGCATCGGCAGCGCGAAGAACGGCTCCTGCGTCGCCACCGAGACCTCGACGCCGTTTGCATAGTCCTGCGGCTGCGGGGCGCCTTGCGGTGGCGCTGCCGTGCAGCCTGCCAGACATAAGGCGAACAGAACGCAGGCATGGCGTGTCATGAGGTCACCTCTTCTGCGGCGCGCGACTCCCGCGGCGGGAGCGGTGCCAGGTATCCGATCAGGAGGATCAGCAGCGCCACGCCGATGAACGCAATCGCACGGGCGAGGCCGCCGGTCCGCGCGCTGTCGACGAGGAACAGCTTGACCACGACAACGCCCAGTGCAAACGCGCCGACGAACCAGGCCGGTCGGCGTCCGGTCCGCGCCGCGAGCGCCATGCAGACGAGCGCAGCGATCGTCCACGCGATGGCGATGGACGTCTGGATGAACGCCGAAGCCCAGAGCGCTTGTGGCGTCCAGGACACACCGCCCACTGACGCAAGAGTCCGCAGCAGCAGGCCGTTCCCCCACCAGATGACGAGTGCCCAGCACCCGATCGCAATCACCGGCCCGGCCGAAGGTTCGAAGGCCACGATACGCCGGCGCCAGTACACGCTCATGAGAAGAGCGAACGCGGCCGCCTCCTCGATCGGGTTGAGGATCGGGATATAGGGCCAGCCGGGCATTCGTCCGTCGAGCAGATTGTTGACGACGAGCAGGACACCGCCGGCCATCAGCGCCGGCAGCAGGCCGGCGATCCAGTGCGCACGCGGATGCTGCTCGAACGGCCAGTACCGCCGGCGGTGGAGGATCGCGAACACCAGCACGAACGCGGCGCATGTCGCGAGAAGGGTGGCTTGCACCCATTCATCGGACCCCCATCCCATTCTGTTGACGCGGTACCAGATGTCTGACGCGGCCACGCCGAACACGAGCCACCAGTGGGTGGCATGAAGAGCCGCAGTCCAGGTGCCGGTCGATCCGCGCGTCGAGCGCAGCAGCCAGCGGCCTGCCACGAGCGAGAAGACGAACGCCACGGTGAGCCACAGCGTCGCGAAGGGATGCTCCCATGAGAAGAGGGCGGCGAACAGGCCAAATGCCGTCGCGGGCCACAACAGAACCGCGCAGGCTTCGAGTGCCTTCCAGGTAAGACGTTGGCCGATGGCCGCCCAGAGCAGCGCGGTGGCGGTCATCGTTATCAGGAACGCGGCGAGCCCATGCTGATCGGTCGCCGTGAGCCGTTCGCTCCCGCCGACGAGGAGCACAAGCCAGGCGATGACTCCTCCTCCCAGTAGCAGTAACGACAGACCGTTTGAAGGCGAGGCATCTTCGGTCTCGTCCCGCCAGAGCCACGCCGCCGCGTGCCAGGTGAGCGCAATCGTCGCCATCACCATCAGGAACGTCGGCGTGTCCATCCCATCTGCCCACGCGCGCCACGCGGACCCCGCCGCCAGTACGAGAACTGCCGTTCCAGCGGCAGCCGTTCCTCTGCGTCGTTGACTCCGGCCGACCCAGAGAATCCCCAGCCCTTCGAGTGCCCATGCCACCGCCGTCCAGCGTGCCGAGAGCGCCAGCGGAATGGCGAGTGTCGTGAATCCTCCCCCGAGCGCCAGAAAGACCATCGTCAACGGACGTGCGTGTTCCGGCCAGCGCTTCTGGGTGAGGTAGGCCAGCGGCAGGTAGACAGCTCCGAACGCAAGCGCGGAGAGGGCCGGTCCGTACTCCCAGTGCTGCGTCAGCCCGACCTGCAGTCCGAAGCCGAGGAGTGGCGTGCCGAACGCGAGTGTTCCGTCGATGTAGAGATCGGCGGCTGTGCGGCTGTGACGAAGCGCCGTCAGGACCGCGAGCACGCCGTAGATCACGAGATTGAGCGCCAGGAAGAACTGGCTGCTGCCGTAAAACACCGGGTCGTAGTTGTTGACGCCCCACAGCGTGCCGACGCCGAACGTGAAGGCGAACCCGATGAGATTGAGCGGGCGCCACGCCTGCCAGACGCTGATCGCCAGGATGCCCGTGGACAGGATCGCGTAGTAGGTGAAGAGCGCAACCTGATTACCCGCTCCCGTGGAGAGGAGGATCGGCGCCAGATACCCGCCGAGGCTTGCGAGCAGCGCGAGGCTCTGCGCCCGCTGCAGTACGGCGAGGGCCACGCTGGCGGCGCAGATCACGACGAGCAGCGAGAAGACCAGACCCTGCGGCAGCAGTGAGTAGATGCGGAATGCCGCAAAGCTCGTGAGGTACAGGGCGCCAATCGCGCCGCCCTGAAGCGTGAGGGCGTATGCCGGTCGCCGCTCGCGCATCCGCCATCCCACGACGAGCAGCCCGAGCGCAATGACGGCCGCACCGCTGAGGCGCAGCTGAATCGACAGAAAGCCGCGGTCGGCCGCGAACTTCAGGAGGTAGGCGAGCCCAAAGAAGAGGAGCAGCACGCCGAGCTTGGCGAGCGGATTGCCGCCGACGATCCAGGCAAACAGAGGATTCGGCACCGACACGACAGGCTCCAGCAGGGGCCGGTGTTCGGCCTGGTCCTCTGTCTCCGTTCGCGGCGTCATGGGCGGCGGCGCAGTCGGCGGTGTAGCCGGTGGCGGTGTGACCGCTTCCTCCGCGGCCTCAGGCGAGACGGCTGCCGCCAGCGGCGCGTGCTCGACGACGGAGGGCACCGGCGGCATGACTGGCGCAGGTGTGACCGCTTCAGCCTCACTGGTGCGCGCCGCATCAGCCGTTGCCGGCGGCGCGGGTGCCGGCTTCCGCAGTTGCGTGACGGCTTTCTCGAGGCTGGCGATGCGATCGTTCGCCACATCGAGCGCGCGCTGCAGTCCTTCGATCGTTCGCTCGTGCCGTCCGGTTCTGCTGAACGCGATGAACGCGAGCACGGGCGCAATCACCACAGCGCCCAATACGACGATCCCGAAGAAGACCAACGCTTCCATTGGGGCCTCCTACGAGTCGAATCCTAGCACCCGGAAATGATGAATTTGCTCCGAAACCGGCGCATTCAGGCGATTTCAGCGAATCTCACGCGCGCTCACGCACCCCTCAGGCGTTCTCAGCGTGGCGGACTCAGCGTGCGGATCGGTGAACCGGCAAGAAAGGCTTCGATGTCTTCAACCGCCTCGCCGTAGTAGGTCCCGTAGCTCCGTTTCGAGACGTATCCCAGGTGAGGAGTGGCCAGCACGTTCGGCATCGAGGGCAACGGGTCATCGGCAGGAGGCGGCTCTTTCTCGAATACGTCGAGGCCGGCTCCCGCAATCCATCGCTCGCGCAGTGCGTGAACGAGCGCATCGTGATCGACGATCGGCGCACGTGATGTGTTGATCAGATATGCGGTCGGTTTCATGCGTCGCAGATCGTCCGCGCGCAGGAGGCCGCGGGTGCGATCGCTCAGCACGAGATGGATCGACACGAAGTCGCTTTCCTCGAGAAGCGCTTCCTTTGACTCAGCGAGTTGCGCCCCCGCGTTCCGGGCGCGTTCTTCCGTCAGGTTCTGGCTCCACGCCAGCACGCGCATGTCGAACGCCGCCCCGACGCGAGCCATCCGGCTGCCGATGTTTCCGAGTCCCAGCAGGCCGAGCGTCCGGCCGTACAGATCGTCCCCGATGGTGCTCTGCCACGGCCCGTTCAGACGCAGCGTTGCCGATTCCCTTGTGACGTGGCGGGCGAGTCCGAGGATCAGCGCCCACGCGAGTTCAGCAGGCGGCTCCGATCGGCTCGCCGTGCCGCACACGGTCACCCCATGCTCGCGCGCCGCGGTAAGGTCGATCGACGCGTTGCGCATGCCGCTCGTCACGAGCAGCTTCAGGTTCGGCAGCCGCGCAAAGAGCGATCTCGTGAACGGTGTGCGCTCGCGCATGATGACGACCATCTCGCAGTCGCCGATTCTGGCAGCCAGCGCAACCTCGTCGGTCATGCGCTCGTTCAACACGCGAATATCCACGCGGCCACTCAGACGAGTCCAGTCGGCGGAGCTCAGAGCGACGTGCTGGTAGTCGTCCAGGACCGCGCATCGGTACATGCTCATGCGCCATAATGCTCGTCGATCGAAGGCCCAAGGCCAAAGGCCCAGGCCTAAGGAGACGCGCTGACCACTTTCGAGACTCCGCTGGCCCTGGAGCTGGCGGAATGGGTAAGCAGGCTCGGCTTCGACGACCTGCCAGACGATGTCGTCGCAGCCACCAGGCTGCGGGTACTCGACGTCGTCGGCCTGGCGTTGGCGGGATCCGAGACCCCGTTCGGCCGCTCGACCCGCGCCGCGGCCGTTGCGCTGTCGCCGCAGGGGTCCTCGCGCATCTGGGGAAGCGGTGAACGCATTGCCCCCGCGATGGCTGCCTTTGCGAACGCGGCATTCGCCCAGGCGCTCGAATTCGACGACACCCACAACGAATCGATCGTGCACATGAGCAGTCCGGCGGTGGCTGCCGCGCTGGCGCTCTCCGAAGGGCGGCATTTCTCGGGGCGCGACGTCATCGTGGCTATTGCACTGGCCAACGAGATTTCGTCCAGGGTCGGCGTCGTGGCAACCGGACAGTTTCACCGGCGCGGCTTTCATCCCACGGGTCTGTTCGCGCCGTTCGGAATCACCTACCTCGCGGGCAAGCTGCTCGGCAGCGACGCATCAACGCTGGCGCGCGGCGCCGGCATCTGCGGCAGCGTTGCGGCGGGACTCCTCGAGTGCTGGGTTGATGGTACGCAGTCGAAGTTTCTGCACTCGGGATTTGCGGCCCAGAGTGGCATCTCGGCGGCAACGCTGGCCCATGCGGGCGTCACCGGTCCGCCGACGGTGCTCGAAGGTCGCTTCGGGCTCTTCGCGTCGCACCTGCAGCATCCGGAGACCAGGAGGGACTTCAGTCGCGTGACCGGCAACCTTGGTTCGAGGTGGGAAAGCCGCAATGCGTCGTTCAAGCCGTATCCGGCTGCTCACGTGCTGCATCCTTATGTGGACGCGCTGCTGCGCGCGCGGGAGCAGCACCACATTGCGCCCGGAGACGTCGCTCACATCGAGTGCCCGGTCGCCGAGTTCAACGTGTCGATCGTCTGCGAGCCGATTGCCGAGAAGCTCGCGCCTTCGTCGGACTCCCACGCTCGAATCAGCCTGCAGTACACGATTGCGGAGGCGCTGCACGAGGGAAGGCTTGGCAAGACCGCCTATTCCGAGCGGAACCTCTCCAATCCCGCGATCCTGGAGCTGGCACAGCGTGTGCGCTATTTTGTCGATCCTGAATACCCCGGGCCGGGCCGGTTCAAAGGCGCCGTTCGGATCACGCTGCACGACGGCCGCGTGATCGAGGAGACGCAGGAACATAATCTCGGTTCGCCGGAGAATCCGATGAGCGGCGAGCAGATCCGGGCGAAGTTCGACGAGAACGCGAGCGGCGTCCTCTCGCGGTCGGAACGCAACCGCCTGGCCGACGAAATCGATCGGCTGGAGCAACAGGACGACGCGAGCGCGATCGTCGAATGGACGATGCCGCTGATGCGGAAAATGTAACCACATGGCTGAAACGAAAACCCTCGCGTCCTACATCGTGAACGGGCGCTACGACGATATCCCGGCTGACGTGCGGCACGAGGCCGCGCGCTCGCTGGTGAACTTCCTGGCGGTGGCGCTCGGCGGGAGCGTCGATCCGGCTGTGGACATTGCGATCCGCGCGATGACACCGTTTGCCGGCAAGCCGGCGGCGGCAATTCTGGGGCGCGTCGAGCGGCTCGACCCGTTGCACGCGTCGCTGATGAACGGCATCAGCTCGCACGTGGACGACTTCGACGACACGACACCGCAGAACTACATCCATCCGACGTCACCGGTTGCGTCGGCGATGTTTGCCTACGCAAGCGCCAATCGCGTGACTGGCCGCGATTTCGTCAACGCGTTCGTGCTGGGGTTCGAGGCGGAGTCGCGCGTCGGCAACGCGGTCTATCCGTCCCACTACGACATCGGCTGGCACATCACCGGCACGGCGGGCATCTTTGGCGCCGCGGCGGCCATCGGCCGCCTGCGCGGATTGTCCGAGCAGCAGATGGTCTGGGCGCTGGGCCTGGCCGGGACGCAGGCCGCCGGACTGCGCGAGATGTTCGGGTCGATGGGCAAGGCGTTTCATCCTGGTCGCGCGGCGCAGAACGGTTACGCGTCGGCGATTCTGGCGGAGAACGGCTTTACGGCAGGAGAGCATGGCATCGAGGGACCGCGCGGCTTCGCGGCGGTGCAGTCGGCGAAGTACGACCTGTCGAAGGTCACCGTCGCGCTCGGCACCGACTTCAACCTGCGGCGGAACACGTACAAGCCGTACCCGTGCGGCATCGTCAATCACCCGACGATCGAGGCGTGCATCGAGCTGCATCGTGCGCACAAGCTGCAGGCGGCGGACATTACGGCTGTACGGCTACGCGTTGCGCCGCTCGTGCTCGACCTGTGCAATCAGCAGAACATCACGCGCGGACTTCAGGGCAAGTTCTCCGTCTACCATGGCGCCGCGATCGGTCTCGTCCGTGGCCGCGCCGGTCTGGACGAATACACCGATGCCGCGGTGAACGATCCCGCGATCAAGCGCGTGCGTGAGTGCACCACCGCCACGGGCGATGTATCGCTGACCGAGGATCAGGCCCGGGTGGAGGTCGAGCTCAGCGACGGCCGGCGACTCACCTGGTCCATCGAACAGTCACTTGGCAACGTCCATCGACCGCTGTCGGACGAGCAGCTGAGCGAGAAGTTCCGCATGTGTGCGGCCCGCGCTCTGCCACCGGACACCGCAAACGCGGTGCTCGATCGCTGCTGGCGCATCGCGGAGCTGGACGACATCAGCACGCTCGTGAATGCGACCGTTCCGGTTCCACAACGCGCATGAACGTCACGACCCGAACGATTCGAACGTCTCGAACGATCCGAGCGATTGTTGCGACCGCGCTGTGTGCTGTCGCTGTGGCGTGTGGCGGCCGCGCCGCCAACGAGATCCGGATTCCCCGTGGTGCGGGTGGGGTTGGTTTCCTCCCGCTTCTCGTCATGGAGAAGCACCGGCTGATCGAGAAGTACGCAACCGAGGCAGGCATCGCCGATCTCACCGTGCGCTGGGTCGATCTCGGCGGCCCGTCCGTCGTCAACGACGCCCTGCTCTCGGGGGCCGCGGATTACGCCGCCGCGGGCCCACCTGCGATGCTGACCCTCTGGGACCGCACTCGAGACTCGATCGGGGTGGCTGGTGTCGCGGCGATGACGTCGCTGCCCATGTATCTGAATACCCACGCCGCGCACCTGAAGAGCGTGGATGACCTTCGAGAGGGCGACAAGATCGCGGTCACGGCGATCAAGGTGTCTATTCCGGCGCTCGTGATGCAGATGTACGCAGCGCGGAAATACGGCGCAGATCAAGCGACCCGATTCGACAAGTACACCGTGTCCATGACCCACCCCGATGCAGTGGTCGCGCTGCTCTCCGGCGCAACTGGCATCTCGGCGCATTTCGCTTCGCCTCCGTTTCATCAGCGCGAGCGTCGCGACCCGAAGATCAGGACCATCATGACGAGCGACGACGTAATGGGCGGCTCGACGACGTTCACGATGTTGTCCACGACGAAGAAGTTCAGGAACGAGAACCCGGAGATCTACAAGGCCGTGCTCAAGGCGCTCGAGGAGGCGAACGCGCGCATCGCCTCTGACCCGCGTGCGGCGGCGGAGATTCTGATGGCGTCCACGCCCGACAGCGGCTTCTCGCTCGACGAGACCGCGGCGATGCTCAAGGACCCGGCCGTGAAGTTCACGACGACCCCCGAAAACGTCAGCAAGTACGCCGACTTCATGCACGAGATCGGCTCGATCACGCGACGCCCCGCCAGCTGGAAGGACGTGTTCTTTCCGGAGATTCACGCGGCACCCGGGAGCTGATGCCGCTTCTCGAGGTCTCGAATGTCACGCTGCAGTACCGCACCACCGATCGCGTGGTGACGGCCACGCGCGGCGTGAGCTTCAGCGTCGATCAGAGCGACCGCTTCGTGATCCTCGGCCCATCCGGGTGCGGGAAGTCCACCATCCTGAAGGCCGTGGCCGGGTTCGTGTCTCCAATCGAAGGACGCATCCTCCTGAGCCAGGCGCCCGTCACCCGCCCAGGCCCCGATCGCGTGGTCGTCTTCCAGGAGTTTGATCAGCTGCTGCCGTGGAAGACCGTCGTTCAGAACATCACGTTTGCGCTCACTGCGAGCGGGCGGCTGCCTGCGCGCGAGGCCCACGAGCGGGCCCGCCACTACCTCGAGAAGGTCCGGCTGTCGGGTTTTGCCGACACGTTCCCGCACACGCTGTCGGGCGGCATGAAGCAGCGGGTGGCGATCGCGAGGGCGATGGCGATGGAGCCGCGGATCCTGCTGATGGATGAGCCGTTCGCCGCGCTCGATGCCCTGACACGCACGCGGATGCAGGAGGAGTTGCTGCAGCTCTGGAGCGACACGCAGTTCACCGTGCTGTTCGTGACGCACTCGATTGAGGAGGCAATCCGGGTCGGGAACCGCATCCTGCTGCTCAGTGCGCACCCCGGGACCGTAAAGGCGGAAGTTCACTGTTCAGGCGTGGATGAGAGAGACGCCGGTGGCCGGTTGCTATCGGCCCGAATTCACGATCAGTTGTTTTCGAAGGAATCGTGAAATGTGTGAACCACGAAGAACACGAAGAACACGAAGAATAGAGTCCAGAATCCCTCTAGCCTTTGTGATCTTTGTGATCTTCGTGGTTCAAAAAGGGCTTTTGACGTGAGTGAACCCGTTGAGCGGTCGATTCCGCTCTACCTGCGCTTGTATGAAAACAGCACGCTGCGAAAAGTTGTGCTGCTCGTGGTGCTGGCGCTCGTCTGGGAGGGCTACGCGCGCGCGCTGAACAATCCGCTGTTGTTCCCGACGCTCTCGGCAACGATCGGCGCTCTTGTCGCTGGAATCGAATCGGGCGAGCTGCTGCGCGCGATCGGGTACACGCTCACGCTCCTGGTCGAAGGCTACGTCCTCGGCCTTCTGTTCGCGGCGCTGCTGACGGCGTTCGCCAGCGTCTCGAAGATCGGCGCCGACCTGCTCGAGATGCTCACGTCGATGTTCAACCCGCTGCCGTCGATCGCGCTGCTGCCGCTGGCGCTGATCTGGTTCGGGCTGGGCAACGGCAGCGTGATCTTCGTGCTGGTGCATGCGGTGCTCTGGTCCGTGGCGCTCAACACACACGCCGGCTTTCGTGCCCTCAGCCCGACGCTCCGCATGGTGGGCCAGAACTACGGGCTGTCGGCGGCCGGCTTCATCACGAAAATCCTGATCCCCGGTGCGTTTCCCAGCATCCTGACCGGACTGAAGGTGGGCTGGGCATTTGCCTGGCGCACGCTGATCGCGGCGGAACTCGTCTTCGGGGTCAGCTCAGGGTCCGGCGGCATCGGGTGGTACATCTTCGAGCACAAGAATCAGCTGCTGATTCCCCAGGTGTTTGCCGGGCTGCTGACGGTGATCCTGTTTGGCCTGTTCGTCGAGCACGTCATCTTCCGGACGATTGAAAACCGCACGGTGCGGCGCTGGGGCATGCAGATCTAGGCAGCCGTGACCCGGGGCCATTGTCATCGGCTCGTTCGCGTTTTAGTATTCAGACCCCCCCCTCCAGTAACTGCGACAACCCGGAGGCGCCAGATGCCGAAGACGTTCAACTCGATGCTGATCGCGTTTGCGATCGCTGGTCTCGCGACATCCGCGTTCGCACAGACACCGTTTGAAAAGCCACCCGGGCGAACCTCTCAGGGGCGGGCCGGCAATTCGCTCACGCCGCCGTCAACGGCCTCACCGCGCGCCATTCTGGTGGGCTTTCTGCGAGGACAGGGGCGAGATGAATCGACCATCGACTCACTCGTGGAGGGTGCGCGAAGTTCCGGTCGCGACGGCATCAGCCACGTGCAGTTCTCACAGCGCGCGTCGGGCCTTCCTGTGTATGGGACCTACGCGAAGGCCGCGTTCAATGCCCGCGGCGAGCTCCTTAGCGTTGTTGAGAACCTGGAGTCGACTTCGGCAGCCGTGCGCGGCACATCGTTGACGACCGAACAGGCCATCGCGGCGGCGATCGCCGATCTGTACCCGAACCAGGCGACGGTACCGGCCGGATTCTTCCATACGGCGCCGACCGCCACGAAGGTCGCCATCCCTCACGGGAACGGCGTCATGTCGACCGGGTACATGGTGATGACGTGGACCGAGGCGAGCAATCAGCTTCACGAGACGCTCGTGGATGGCAACGGAATCGTCATTTACGACGAGCTGCGCACCAGCAACGATACCTACGGCGTATTCCTCGTGAACCCCGGTGTGGCCCCGCAGACCATGCAAGCCGGGCCTGGCTCGGGAAACGCCGAGTCGCCGAGCGGCTGGCTGAACGGAGCCAGTCAAGGCAGCACCGACATCGCCGGATTCAACGTCCGGGCGTATCTTGACGCGGTCTCCAACAACCAGTCTGACGGATCGGGTGATCCCAGGACCGTGAACTTCAACACCGTCTACGATGCGGCGGGCGCGCCGGGAACGACGGCCAATCGCGAAGTCGCGATCCAGAACCTGTTCTACCTGAACAACGTCATCCACGACTCGCTCTATCGCCTCGGTTTTGACGAGGCGGCCGGGAACTTTCAGGTGAACAACTTCGGCAACGGCGGCCTCGGCGGCGACCCGGTGAACGCCGAAGCACAGGATGGCGGGGGAACCGACAACGCGAACTTCGCGACGCCCCCGGATGGTTCGTCGCCACGGATGCAGATGTATCTGTGGACCGGTCTCGGCAATCAGGAAGTCGTCGTGTCCGGACAGACGTTCCGAGCCGAAGGCGCGGCATTCGGCCCGGCGTTGACGACCACCGGCGTCAGCGGAACGATCCGGATCGCAGCTCCGGCAGACGGCTGTGGCCCGATCACGGGCGTCAGCGGCGCGATCGCGCTCATCGATCGCGGTACCTGCGATTTCACGGACAAGGTCAAGAACGCCCAGCTCGCCGGCGCCATCGCGGTCATCGTTGCCGACAACCAGGGCGGCAACGAACTGCTCGTCATGGGCGGCAAGGGCGGTGGTATCAGGACATCGTCCGTGTTCGTCAGCCAGAACGACGGCGCGGTGATCAAGTCACTGGCATCTGCCACCGGCACTGCGAGGAAGAGAACTGGTGACCCGGTTCGAATCGACGGCGACCTCGACGCGGACATCGTCTACCACGAGTATTGCCATGGTTTGACCTGGCGGATGATCGGTGGCATGAGTGGTCCGTTGGCCGGCGCGATCGGTGAAGGCATGGGTGACGTCTGCGCCATGTTGTTCACCGTGCAGCACTCGCTGCCTGGCGCGGACACGATCGGTGAATATGCGGCGTCCAGTCAGAAAGGCCTTCGACGGCAGCCGTATCAGGGATACGACCTCATCACCTACGGGGACATCACCGGGAGCGAAGTACACGACGACGGCGAGTTGTACGGCGCGATCGGCTGGCTGTTGTACACGAAGTTCGGGGCTGGTCGCCGGGAGGATCTCGTCGGCTACATGGTCGACGGAATGAACTACACGCCGGCGACGCCGAAGTTCGAGGACATGCGGGACGGGATTCTGACCGCCATCGGTGGCGGCACGGCGCCCGTTCTCTCGTCCGGCAACGATGCGTGCCTCGTCTGGGAGGCCTTCGCGCACTACGGGGTTGGTGTGGGCGCGCAGGCGACTGTTCGTGGGAAACGCGTGACCGTCAGCGAATCCTCCGCGCGCCCGGCGGCGTGCACGGCGCCGTAAGCTCGCCCACTCCGTTGTACCGACGTTGGGGGTGCAGATTGAACCACGAAGTCCACGAAGAACACGAAGGATCAAGTCTTTTTCTTTCTTGCCTTTGTGATCTTTGTGATCTTCGTGGTTCAAGAGACGAGTGAAAGCCGCTCCCGATAACACGCTGCCGTTGAAAGGCGTTGTTGTCATCGCCGTGGAGCAGGCGGTCGCGGCGCCGTTTGCCAGCCGCCAGCTGGCTGACCTTGGGGCACGGGTCATCAAGATCGAGCGTCCCGGCGTGGGCGACTTCGCCCGCTCGTACGACACTACGGTCAAGGGCCTTGCGAGCCACTTCGTGTGGACGAATCGATCGAAGGAATCGCTGACCCTCGATCTCAAGCGGCCCGAGGCCGTGGATGTCCTGACGCGACTGGTCGCGCGCGCAGACGTCTTCATGCACAACCTGGCGCCCGGCGCCATTGGAAGGCTCGGGTTCGGGTCCGACGTACTTCGCGCCCGCTACAAGCGCCTGATCACCTGCGAGATATCCGGATATGGCTCCTCAGGGCCGTATCGCGACAAGAAGGCGTACGACCTGCTCGTCCAGAGCGAGGCCGGGCTGGTCTCGATCACGGGGACGGATGACACGCCCTCGAAGGTCGGGATCTCCATCGCCGATATCGCCGCCGGCATGTATGCGTTTTCCGGCGTGCTGGCGGCGCTGCTGCGACGCGAGCAGACGGGCGAGGGGAGCGCACTCGAGGTCTCGATGTTCGACGCGCTCGCCGAGTGGATGGGCTTTCCCGCCTACTTCACCGAGTACGGCGGCACCGCCCCGCCGCGAAGCGGCGCCCGTCACGCGTCGATTGCGCCGTACGGTCCCTATCTCGCCGGTGATGGCCAGCCGGTGTATCTCGGCCTCCAGAACGAGCGCGAGTGGGCCCGCTTCTGCGCCGACGTCCTGCAGCGACCCGCACTGGTAGACGACGAGCGCTTTGCGTCGAACTCGGCGCGGGTGGCACATCAGGAGGCGCTGGACGACGTGATCGGGAAAGCGTTTGCGGGCCTGTCAGCGGCCGATGTCATCGCACGGCTCGATGCGGCGGGCATCGCCAACGCCCGGATGAACAGCATGCAGGACTTCATCGCCCATCCCCAGCTTGCTGCACGGAACCGATGGCGCGACGTCGATTCGCCAGCGGGCCCGCTGCGTGCGCTCGTGCCGCCTGTCATGCTCGATGATGCGGAGCCCGTGATGGGACCCGTGCCCGCACTTGGCGAGCACACGGACAGGATCCTGGTGGAACTCGGCTACGACGCGACGACTATCGCCGAGTGGCATCGCCGACGAATCGTCTAGTCCTCGTGTCCGGCTTCAGCCGACCTGCGAGGAGACGATCGCCTGGAGCCTTTGCGGGCCCTGGGCCATCCCGGTCGCAAGAGTTGCCTGAAAGCCACTGCCTTCATCCTTTTCCCATCAACGATCACGGCCGGCTCCTGCGGCGACTGCCTGAAGGGCAGCGATTCGGCGACAGGAGTGCTGCACCTGCGCGTAGCAGGACTCGATCAACTCGCGCGACTCAGGAGGCAGAATGCCCGCGATGGCCTCCTCGAACGCCGCGAGCGCCGCCCGTTCCCCGCGTTCGGCCTCCTTGACGATTGCGGCGTCCTCATGCGGAACCAGGGTGTCCTTCAGGCTCATCCATCCCCGGTGCAGAGCGCCGGTCGTCGTCCCGTCGGAGTCAGCGTCGCCGCCGAGCCGCTGCGCATGTGGCCGGAGCGCCTCGACGATGCGCTCCCGCTGGGTCGCAATCTCGAGGAAGAGCGTCTTGAGAACAGGATCCTGGACATGGTTGGCCGCGTGTCGGAATCCACGCTCGCCGTCACGACACAGTTCGATCAGGCGATTCAAGGTCTGGCGTTCGGTTTGGTCTCGCATGGCCCATCCACCTTCCTTTCCGGGCCGCTCGAGCGCGGCGACGCCAACCCTGCAGCAACCACCGTTCCAGCGGCTGGCGAACGCAATCGACGCCGGTCACCCGCCGCAGCTGCAGACGAAACCCTTGCTCAACGCGAAATCTTTCGCAGCCATCGGGGGAAGGTCCGTGGACATTCCCAAACGGCGACGCAATACGATGAGAGAGATGCCGTCGAAAATGCGTGTGGGCGATCTGATGAGCCGCCCCGTCAAAACGCTGGGCAGGAACGACAAGCTGTCGGTGGCGGATACTCTGATGCGTGCCGACCGAATTCGCCACCTGCCGGTGGTCGACGACGACGGCCGTCTCGTCGGCATCGTCAGCCAGAGAGATCTCTTCTTCAACGCGCTCGTGCGAGCCCTCGGCTTCGGATCCGCCGCGCGCACCCGCACGCTCGACTCGATACTTGTGAAGGAAGTGATGACCGGGGACGTTGTGACGACGACGCCTGCGGTGGACATCGCCGCGGCGGCGCAAGTGATGGTCGAGCGGAAGATCGGGTGCCTTCCCGTGATTGACGACGACGTCCTGGTCGGGATTCTCAGCGAGTCTGACGTCGTCTCGGCCGTGGCGCGCGGGGACCTGTAAAAGGACCAGGCGGAGCGTGGCTGCGGTTCGCTCAGCCGGCTGACCAGGCTCCGTCGATAGGTAGGACGGCTCCCGTGATGTCGGTGGCGTCATCCGTGCACAGGAACGCAATCAGCGCCGCTACGCCCCGTTCAGCGATGAGCCGCCCGGTTGGCTGCTTGCCGGCGAGTACCCGCGCCTCGGCTGTGTCGCGTGACAGATCGGCCGTCGCGCTGAGGCGCGCGATCGCATCCTCATGCGTTGGCGATTCGCTCGTGCCGGGGCAGACGGCGTTGCAGGTGATGCCGCTCTTCGCCGTCTCGAGAGCGATGGCTCGCGTCAGGCCGATCAGTCCGGTCTTGCTGGTGACGTAGCCGACGCGGTTCACCGCCCCGCGTAATCCGTAGATCGACGACACGTTGACGATCCGGCCCCAGCCCTGCTGCTTCATGCCCGGGACGAGGAGGCGTGTGGTGTGAAACGCCGACGAGAGATTGACGAGGATCGACTCGTCCCACTGCTCGGGCGTGAACTCCTCGACGGGAGCCGTGTGCCGCGTCACCGCGTTGTTGACCAGGATGTCGATCCCTCCGAGCTCGCTGATGGCAGCGGTGATCAGGTTCGCGATGTCCGCCGGGTTGACGAGGTTCGCGCCGGACGACAGCACGCGCACACCGTGATCGCGCTCCAGTCCCGAACGGAGTGTCTCGAGCGCCTCGGCGTCGCCAAGCCCGTGCACGACGACATCACAGCCATCGGCAGCAAGCCGGCGCACGGTGGCGAGGCCGAGACCACGAGTGGAGCCGGTGACGAGCGCGCGCCTTCCCGAGAGTGGTCGGTTCATGTGAGACGGTTGATGTATCGTACGCGAAACACGAAGGGCACGAAGAGATCGAATGATGCTTATGCGTAGGAGTGTGGCTGCGTGGCTTTGAAACAGGGCTGGACAGGTCGGGTCTACGAGGATTTCGAAGTCGGTGACATCTATCAGCATCCGCTCGGCCGTACGGTGCTGCCGGTAGACAACAGCTGGTTCACGCTGCTGACGCAGAACGTCAATCCGATTCACTTCGATGCGCATTACGCCGCGCAGACGGAGTTCAAGCAACCGCTCGTCGATTCCACCTTCACGCTGGCCCTCGTCACGGGCCAGTCGACCATCGACTTGTCACTGAACGTGATGGCCAACCTCGGATGGGACGAGGTGCGCCTGCCGAATCCGCTGTTCGAGGGGGATACGGTCTACTCCCGCAGCGAGGTGCTCGAGAAACGCGAGTCGAAATCGCGGCTCAACGTTGGCATCGTCAAAGTGAAGACGATCGGGTTCAAGCATGATGGCACCGTGGTGATCGAGTTCCTGCGAACGTTCATGGTCTACAAACGCGACCATGTGCCGCCAGATGTGCGCGCGCGGATACCCGAACCGAAGAAATGATCGTAGAGGCACCCTGAAGGGGTGCCCTACGAGCGAGTGGGATCCACGTCGAGCCGCACAACCCAGTCCTCGAGGCCCGGGCGCGCCGCGGGATATCGCTGCAGGACCATCGGGTCGTGCCCGGGCACGATGTGCTGATCGGAATCGGCCAGCCGGCGAAGCGTCCGGTATCCCTCGAGCGTGTCAGCGACGTTGTAGGTCACCGGAAAGACCTTGCCCTCGAGGAAGTGCGAGTAGAGATGCGACGCATCTGATGCGAGCACGACGGCGCCACGGTCCGTCTGCACTCTCACCGATTGCAGTCCCTTCGAATGTCCGCCGATGTGGTGCACCGTGATCCCCGGCGCGATCTGCTCCTCGCCATCGTGAAACACCACCCGGTTGTCAAACACCTTCCGCACCATGGCCACGACATCGTCCGCCTCGAACGGCACGCGCATCTCCGCGTGGCACATGCAGCGGCCCGTCGCGTACGCCATCTCGATGTCCTGCAGGTGATAGCGCGCCCGCGGGAAGACATCGTGGTTGCCGCAGTGGTCGTAGTGCAGGTGCGTGATGATGACGTCCTTCACCGCGTCCGCCGCGATGTCGAGCGCCTTCAGCCCCTCGACCACGGGATGGAGCAGCACACGCTTCCGCTTCGCCGCCATATCCGCCCCGAAGCCGGTGTCGACGATGAATGTGCCGTGCGGGCCGACGATGGCCCAGACGAAATAGGCGAGCGGCTCGATGACGTCGTGAATGTCGCCGCGAAGGTAGTTCTCAGAAGAGGGACGATCGTGGTGCGCGTAGCGCACCGCATAGATCTGATGAGTGCTCATGTATGAACGATGATCGATGAATGATGAATCGATTGAATCAATGATGATTGCTTCAATGGATCAATGGCATCGATGACCAAATCATCGATCATCGATTGACCGATCACATCATCAATCATCATTCATCATTCATCATTGAAGTCTCGTCCTCGGGTTTCGGGCCCAACCCACACCATGATCATCGCGATGACCGCGGAGGCGATCATCGTCGCGCTCATGCCGTTGACCGCGGAGACGCCGCGATCCTGCATCTCCCCGAGGAGCCATGGCATCAGCGCGCCGATGGCGGCACCTGCGTGGTACGTGAAGCCGGGGCCGACGCCGCGTACCTGCGTCGGGAAGCGCTCCACCGTGTAGGCCGGCGCCATGCCCCAGACGCCCATGCCGAAGAAGCCCATCGTCAGCGCGCCGATGACGAGCGTCGTCACGGTGCCGCCGTAAAGGAAGAACGGCAATGACGCAGGACCCAGGATGAGTGTCGCGGTGAATGCGCCGCGTCGGCCAAGACGTCCCTCTGAGAGCCGGCCCCACGTAGCGGTTCCAGCGATGGCGCCGAGATTGAAAGCCGCCAGCATCGGCAGGAGGTTGGTGTGCCCGTCCGCGCGCAGGAACGTCGGGTACCAGAAGTTCAGCGAGTAGTAGATGCACATGAACGAGCCGATGACGAGCGTGGTCTGGAGCGTCGTGCCCAGCAGATCACGCTGGAAGATCCGGAACACCGAGAGCTTCGGCTCGCGTGTCAGGCCGCCGCTCGCCCTCAGTTGCCGCTGCCGCTCCAGCCACACCGGGCTCTCGGGCACTCCCGTACGGATCCAGAGCGTGAACAGCGCCGGGATGACGCACACCCAGAACATCATTCGCCACGCGAAATCGGGCGTGTCGTTGAACATCGGGTAGACGAACTGAAAGACCGCCGCGGAGAGGAGGTATCCCCAGTACCAGCCGCCGAGCAGCAGGCCAGACGCCAGTCCGCGCAGCTTCTTCGGCCAGTGCTCGAGCACGAGCGGCATGCCGGCGGCCCATTCGCCGCCCATGCCGAGCCCGAACAGCGCGCGCAGGCCGAACAGCATCGCGTACGACGTCGAGAAGCCGCACAGTGCCGCAAAGATCGAGAACCAGATGATCGACAACGTCAGCGGCAGCTTGCGCCCGTATTTGTCCGCCATCGTGCCGGCGATCGTGCCGCCAACCAGCCGCATGACGAGCGTCACGGTGCCGAGCAGACCAGCCAGCGCGTTGTCGACGCTGAAGCTCTGGCGGATGTCGATGACGATGAACGCCAGGATGTTGAAGTCGAACGAATCGACAATCCAGCCAAGGAAGACCGCGGCGAATGCCCGCCATTGCGCGGGCGTGACGTCGCGGATTGACGTGGCCTCTGGCGTGGGGCGGGTCCCGCCGTCCGTTCGGCCTTGCTCAGGCTGCCCCGAGTCGGGTTGAGGGGTGGAGCGGAAATCCACCGACGGCGGCCCCGCCGGATTCTCTTCAGTTGTAAAAGGTGTCATGAACTCAGAGTCAGGGATTTGCTGATG